>Ga0209370_1000043_pt1 | contig 365708 bp, 332 predicted proteins | sample AgamicAtPrz_FD_187164 | JGI IMG/M metagenome (GOLD analysis project Ga0209370, IMG submission 187164) | Agave microbial communities from Guanajuato, Mexico - At.P.rz (SPAdes) (version 2) | ecosystem: Host-associated > Plants > Phyllosphere > Phylloplane/Leaf | place: Guanajuato, Mexico...
CAGCAACAACCAGGATCGCGCCGTCCATCTGCGCAGCACCGGTGATCATGTTTTTAACATAGTCGGCGTGGCCCGGGCAGTCTACGTGCGCGTAGTGGCGAGTCGGGGTGTCATATTCAACGTGAGAAGTGTTGATGGTGATACCACGAGCTTTTTCTTCCGGCGCGTTATCGATCTGGTCGAATGCGCGGGCAGCACCGCCGTAGGTTTTAGCCAGTACGGTAGTGATTGCAGCGGTCAGGGTAGTTTTACCGTGGTCAACGTGGCCGATAGTACCAACGTTGACGTGCGGTTTTGTACGTTCAAATTTTTCTTTAGACACGGCTATATTCCTTACTATAGTGCCCCCTCGTCGAGGGGGCACGGGACTTAGATTTTAACCCTGCGGCTTATTTACCACGGGCTTCAATTACGGCCTGAGCAACGTTGTTCGGCGCATCATCATACTTCAGGAATTCCATAGTGTATGATGCACGACCTTTGGTCAGAGAACGCAGCTGAGTCGCATATCCGAACATTTCAGACAGCGGTACTTCAGCATGGATCTTAACGCCAGTTACTTCAGATTCCTGACCACGCAGCATACCGCGACGACGGCTCAGGTCACCGATAACGTCACCGGTGTTCTCTTCTGGAGTTTCAACTTCAACCTTCATGATCGGCTCAAGCAGAACTGGTTTTGCTTTCTTAAAGCCTTCTTTAAAGGCGATAGAAGCTGCCAGTTTAAACGCCAGTTCAGAGGAGTCAACGTCGTGGTAAGAACCGAAGTGCAGACGAATACCCATATCTACTACCGGGTAACCAGCCAGCGGACCAGACTTCAGCTGCTCCTGGATGCCTTTATCAACGGCCGGGATGTATTCGCCAGGAATTACACCACCTTTGATGTCGTTGATGAACTCGTAACCTTTCGGGTTAGAGCCCGGCTCCAGCGGGTACATGTCGATAACAACATGACCGTACTGACCGCGACCACCAGACTGCTTAGCGTGTTTACCTTCGATATCGGTAACTTTCGCGCGAATCGCTTCGCGGTAAGCAACCTGAGGTTTACCCACGTTAGCTTCAACGTTGAACTCACGCTTCATACGGTCAACGATGATGTCGAGGTGCAGTTCGCCCATACCAGCGATGATGGTCTGGTTAGATTCTTCGTCAGTCCATACGCGGAAAGACGGGTCTTCTTTAGCCAGACGGCCCAGAGCCAGACCCATTTTTTCCTGGTCAGCTTTGGTTTTCGGTTCTACAGCGATGGAGATTACCGGCTCCGGGAATTCCATACGCTCCAGAATGATCGGGTTGTCCGGATCACACAGGGTGTCACCGGTGATCACGTCTTTCAGACCGATGGCTGCAGCGATATCGCCCGCGCGAACTTCTTTGATCTCTTCACGTTTGTTAGCGTGCATCTGAACGATACGACCGAAACGCTCACGTGCAGATTTCACGGAGTTCAGTACGGTATCACCAGAGTTAACCACACCGGAGTACACACGGAAGAAGGTCAGGTTACCTACAAACGGGTCGGTAGCGATTTTGAACGCCAGAGCAGCGAACGGCTCGTCATCACTTGCGTGACGCTCAGCCGGGGTATCTTTACCGTCATCCAGCATGCCGTTGATCGCCGGTACATCTACCGGAGATGGCAGGTAATCAATTACCGCATCCAGCATTGCCTGAACACCTTTGTTCTTAAATGCAGAACCACAGGTTACCAGGATGATTTCGTTGTTCAGAACGCGCTGACGCAGAGCCGTTTTGATCTCTTCTTCAGTCAGTTCTTCACCGCCCAGGTACTTCTCCATCAGCTCTTCAGAAGCTTCAGCAGCGGATTCGATGAGGTTCTGGTGCCATTCTTCAGCCAGATCCTGCATGTCAGCCGGAATATCTTCGTATTCGAAGGTAACGCCCTGGTCGGCATCGTTCCAGTTGATGGCTTTCATTTTCACCAGGTCAACAACACCGGTGAAACCTTCTTCAGCACCAATCGCCAGCTGCAGCGGAACCGGGTTCGCGCCGAGACGGGATTTGATCTGACCAACAACTTTCAGGAAGTTCGCACCCATACGGTCCATTTTGTTAACGAACGCGATACGTGGAACTTTATATTTGTTTGCCTGACGCCATACGGTTTCAGACTGCGGCTGAACACCACCAACTGCGCAGTAAACCATTACCGCACCGTCAAGAACACGCATGGAACGTTCTACTTCGATGGTGAAGTCAACGTGGCCCGGGGTGTCGATGATGTTTACGCGATGCGGTTCATACTGCTTAGCCATACCAGACCAGAATGCAGTAGTCGCTGCGGAGGTAATGGTGATACCACGCTCCTGCTCCTGCTCCATCCAGTCCATGGTAGCTGCGCCGTCATGAACTTCACCGATTTTGTGGTTTACACCGGTGTAGAACAGAATACGTTCGGTAGTAGTGGTTTTACCGGCGTCGATGTGCGCACTGATACCGATGTTACGGTAGCGTGCAATGGGTGTTGTACGAGCCATTTGATTCCTCTATTGCCTTAGGCGTTCAGAATAAGTTGCCAAAAAGCGGGCGGCTTACCTGAAGCGCCCGCCTTGTGACTAAGACTCCGAAGGGATTACCAACGGTAGTGTGCGAACGCCTTGTTGGCTTCTGCCATACGGTGAACGTCTTCACGTTTCTTAACTGCAGTACCTTTGTTGTCTGCAGCATCAGAAAGTTCGTTCGCCAGGCGCAGAGCCATGGATTTATCACCGCGTTTACGAGCAGCTTCAACGATCCAACGCATTGCCAGAGCATTACGACGAACCGGACGAACTTCAACTGGAACCTGATAAGTAGAACCACCAACGCGGCGAGACTTAACTTCTACAGTCGGGCGCACGTTGTCGAGAGCGACTTCGAAAGCTTCCAGTTCATTTTTACCAGAGCGCTGAGCCAGGGTCTCAAGTGCACTGTATACGATTGCTTCTGCAGTAGATTTTTTACCATCTACCATCAGGATATTTACAAATTTAGCCAGCAGTTCTGATCCGAACTTAGGATCCGGCAGAATTTTACGCTGACCAATGACGCGACGACGTGGCATGGAAATACTCCGTTGTTAATTCAGGATTGTCCAAAACTCTACGAGTTTAGTTTGACATTTAAGTTAAAACGTTTGGCCTTACTTAACGGAGAACCATTAAGCCTTAGGACGTTTCACGCCATACTTGGAGCGCGCTTGCTTACGGTCTTTAACGCCGGAGCAGTCGAGCGCACCACGAACGGTGTGGTAACGAACACCCGGGAGGTCTTTTACACGGCCGCCACGGATCAGGATCACGGAGTGCTCCTGCAGGTTGTGACCTTCACCACCGATGTAGGAAGTCACTTCAAAACCGTTAGTCAGACGAACACGGCACACTTTACGCAGTGCGGAGTTCGGTTTTTTCGGAGTGGTGGTATATACACGAGTACATACACCACGTTTTTGCGGGCAGGCTTCCAGCGCTGGCACGTTGCTCTTTGCAACTTTGCGTGCGCGTGGTTTGCGAACCAGCTGGTTAACTGTTGCCATTAAATAGCTCCTGGTTTTAGCTTTTGCTTCGTAAACACGTAATAAAACGCCCTCATATAATATGAGGACGCGGAATTTTAGGGCTGACCCGAAAAGGTGTCAAGAAATATACAGCGATCGCAACGTCACCAGGCCATTTGACTTTGGTGACTGAGCGTCATTCTGACGAAATCAGTATAGCTAACCCTGACGATACTGTTCGAAATTTGAGCAGAAAGGCCGCGCGCTTCAACGTCATCACGCAGCACGCTTACTGAGATGGGGGCGCTACGCAGTTTTTCAAGGAACAGACCGCCTTCAATCGCAGCGATCACGCCGTCCTGCAGCAGCAGCACCTCATCCCCCGGCTGCAGCGCCGAAAGAAAGGTTGAGAAATCACAGTGCCAGGGAGAGTGGCTCAGGGTGTGCAGCATGTCGGCCTCAGAAAGTGAATACCACGTCATAGTCGTTGAGATGCGCGCGCCAGACGTCCGGCTCGACGACGTCGGCATCCAGCACTAACTTCTGGTGCTCCGCCAGGCCGCGCTCCCGTAAAGCGCGGGCACACACCCAGTACTGCTCAATATCGTAGAGCGGCAGCACGCGGAAGGTCGCGATATAGTCCCGCGCCAGAATTTTAGCGGGTTGCTGATCCGGCAGGAGCTGCAGTACGCCGTCACCGATGAAGAAGACGCCGATCTCTTCACTCAGGGCAGAAGTCGCCAGCAGCGCATCCAGCCCTTCGCGTCCGGCGCTGGAACCGTGGGGAGCAGTAGTAAACACGTAAGCGATGCGTTTCATCAGAATTGCACCATCCGATCGCAGGTCAGGGACGCCTGCGCCAGCGCACCCAGACCGCTCAGGGTAAAACCGGGCTGCAGGTTAGCGGCAGGCAACTGCTGTAGCGCCGCCTGCTCATCATCGGTCACGCCACGTCGCAGCGCAGCCGCAACGCAGATATGCAGTTCCACGCCGTGCTGCTGGTTCAGCTGCTGCCAGGCGCGCACCAGATCGAACTCGTCGCTGGCCGGCGCGGTGAGCTGATTGGCGTTATACACGCCTTCACGATAGAAAAAGATGCTTTCAAGCTGATGCCCTTCCGCCAGCACGGCCTGCGCGAAGCGCAATGCGCTGCTCGCCTGCTGCGTGCCGTAAGCCGGGCCGGTCACCATCATGGCAAAACGCATTAGCGCTCCTGCCCGACAAAATCACCGCTTTTGAACTGGCGAATATAGAGATAGACCGTGTGCTTGGAAATATTCAGGCGGTCCGCCACCTGGTTTATCGCGTCTTTGATGTCGAAGATGCCTTTCTCATAAAGATTGAGCACGATCTGGCGATTCTTGGCGTTATTGGACACGTTGCGGTCCGCGTTGACCTCTTCGATGGTGAACTCCAGCGTCTGGGTCACCAGATCTTCCACCGACGAGGCGAAGTTAACCGATGACGGCACTTCCTGATCAGGCGTCTCTGGCGGAATAAAGGTGCTCATGATCTGCGAGAACGGCACGTCGAGATTCATGTTGATACACAGCAGGCCAATCACCCGGTGTTCGCGGTTGCGGATGGCGATAGTCACCGACTTCATCAACACACCACTTTTGGCACGGGTGAAATAGCACTTTGATACGCTGCTGTCGGCGCCGGTCATATCGTGCAGCATACGCAGCGCCAGGTCGGTAATCGGTGAGCCAATTTTACGGCCGGTATGTTCGCCGTTGGCAATGCGGATGGCGGAACATTTTAAATCCTGTAATGAGTGCAACACAATTTCGCAATGGGAACCAATCAGCATCGCTAAGCCGTCAACCACCGCTTCATAGGATTTGAGGATATCGAAGTCGGTCTGGTCAAAGGGACGTTGATCCAGCAAGTCGAGCTCACTGGTTTCGTTGGTTAAAAGCGAATTGGACATGAAAAGATACCACCCTCTAAAGAGAGCCTGTCGTATTATCGTGTCAGGGCAGACTCATTACTCAGTTGTTACGCAGACGGCTAAAGTAATACAGCGTCAGACGCGCTTTCCAGTTTTTATTATATCCTGCCACAAATAAAAAACCGCCGCCCAATTGGGGCGGCGGTTTCGTATCAGAAACTTACTTCTGCGCAGCGGCCGGTTTTTCTTCGCCTGCTGCCGGAGCCTTCTCATCCTGTTTAGCAGCCGGTTTAATATCCAGCAGCTCTACTTCAAAGACGAGGGTGGAATCAGCCGGAATACCCGGAACGCCGGTTTTCCCGTAGGCCAGCTCTGGCGGGATAACCATCTTGATTTTGCCGCCTTTCTTGATGTATTTCAGGCCTTCGGTCCAGCCCGGGATAACACCATCCAGACGGAAGGAGAGCGGCTCGCCACGGGTATAGGAGTTATCGAACTCTTTACCGTCGATCAGCGTACCTTTGTAGTTCACGACCACGGTATCGCTGTCTTTCGGCGCAGCACCGGTGCCTTCTTTCTCTACTTTGTAGATCAGGCCAGTAGAAGAGGTTTTAGTGCCCTTCTCTTTTGCGAAAGCGTCACGGAAGGTTTTACCCTTCTCGGCATTTTCTTTCGCGTCTTTTTCCATCTTCGCCTGCGCAGCATTCTTCACGCGCGCTTCGAATTCCTGAAGCGTTTTTTCGATGTCCTGATCGGACATTTTGCTGTTGCCCGCGAAGGCATCCTGAACGCCGGCGATCAGCTGTGCTTTATCAAGCTTCACGCCCAGCTTCTCTTGCTCTTTCAGGGAGTTTTCCATGTAACGTCCCAGCGATGCACCCAGAGCGTAAGCCGATTTCTGGTCGTCGCTTTTAAACGCATCCTTGTTCGCTGCTGCTGATTTGGTGTCCGCTGCGGCGTCTTTCGCTGCCGCTGGCGCTGCGAATGCGGTAGAAGCATTCAGTGCGACTGCCATGGTGGTGGCCAGCAGGGTTACTTTAAACAATGATTTCATCCATATCTCCAGGGTCGGGGGTAATGCTCCCCACGTTAACTAAATTTCAGAAACGTAATATAAAACGTCGTGGAGGAAATCTACACAATCTCGCCCCTTCTGATCGAGTTAATTAAGACTATTTTTGTTTAAATTAGTTTCCTGCGCTTACGGAATATATCGGTAGCCGGGAAATTTGCGTAAAATCCTGGCGCGCCTGCCACGCTGGCTTAAAAAACAACCGGGGGAATTATGCCGCAGCACTCAATCGAAGAACGGCTGGCCGAGCTGGAAAGCCGACTGGCCTTTCAGGAACACACCATCGACGCGCTGAACCAGACGGTCACGGAACACGAGCTGGAAATGGCGAGACTGCGCGATCATCTGCGCCTGCTGGTGGATAAGCTTAAAGCCACCCAGCCCTCAATGATGGCGTCGCAGTCGGAAGAGACCCCGCCGCCGCACTACTGAAGCAATAAAAAAGGCGCCCGCAGGCGCCTTTTTTTGCAGTGCAGCTTAGTGGCAGCCACAACCGCCATTGCCACAACCACCTTTGTTACCGTGGTCATGACCGTGATCGTGGCCGTGACCGCCGCAGCAGCCATCGTGATCGTGGTCATGGTCGTGATGATGGTCGTGCGCACCGTGAACGTGGCCGTGAGCCAGCTCTTCTTCGGTCGCTTCGCGGATAGCAACGACTTCCACGTTGAACTTCAGGTTCTGGCCAGCCAGCATGTGGTTACCGTCAACCACAACGTGATCGTCTTCCACTTCGGTGATCTCAACCGGTACCGGACCCTGGTCGGTCTCTGCCAGGAAGCGCATGCCAACCTGCAGTTCGTCAACGCCCATGAACACGTCTTTAGGAACGCGCTGAACCAGGTTCTCGTCGTACTGACCGTATGCATCGTTCGCGGTTACCGCAACGTCGAATTTGTCGCCAACGTCGTGACCTTCCAGCGCCGTTTCCAGGCCAGAGATCAGAGAGCCGTGACCATGCAGGTAATCCAGCGGCGCACTCACCGGAGATTCATCAACCAACACACCGTCTTCTGTTCGTACCTGATAGGCCAGGCTGACCACCAGGTCTTTTGCTACTTTCATGATATCTCCTGAGCAGGGGAAGAATAGTGGCGCAGATTGTAGCGGAATTCTGCACCCGTGTACCCCTTAGCTTAAAAAAAGCTGGGCTATAGCGCTAGTCCGGGTGAAAAATGCCGATCACCTGTTCCTCTTTGCGAACGTGCTCGCGCACCGCTTTATCCGCCTCGCGCATCTGGTGTCCGCACTTCACGCACTCCACGATATCGACGCTGTTTTCGCGCCACATCGCCAGCGAATCCTGAGCCTTGCACGCCGGGCAGGTTGCGCCGGCGATAAACCGTTTACGTTGCGACATTACTCACCTTTACTCAAATTCGTCCCAGCCATCGAACTGACGCCGCTCCTGCTGCATCTCACGCTGGAAGATCTCTTCCAGCTCGCGTCGCGCTTCACGGGCGCGGGAAATTTGCGCGCTGTCGGTATGAACCGGCATCAGCTCGCGCAGCATGCGCATATCGAGCCTGCGGAAATGCAGCTGCGCGCGCTGCGCCTGATGCGGATGCATCCCCAGCGTCATCAGCGTTTTGCGCCCCAGCTCCAGTGCACTGGAGAAGGTTTCACGCGAGAACTGCTTCACCCCGGCCTGCAGCAGCTCGTGCGCCTCCACGCGGCCTCTGGCACGGGCCAGAATGCTGAGGTGCGGGAAGTGCTGCTGGCAGAGGTGCACAATCTTCATGGTATCTTCCGGCTCGTTGCAGGTGATCACGATGGACTTCGCCGACGCGGCACCCGCCGAGCGCAGCAGTTCCACCTGGGTGGCATCCCCGTAATAGACCTTATAGCCATATTTGCGCATCAGGTTTACCGCGCTGATATCGCGTTCCAGCACCGTGATGCGCATGGTGTTTGCCATCAGCAGGCGTCCGATGACCTGCCCGAAACGCCCGAAGCCAACGATAATCACCTGCGGCTCGTCGTCATCGACCCACGGCATTTCCACTTCTTCATCGCCGGCATTGAAACGATGCGCCAGCCACTTGTCGATTCCCTTCATCAGCAGTGGCGTGGTCATCATTGAAAGCGTTACCGTCACCAGCAGCAGCGCCATCTGGTCGCCCTGAAACAGGCGCTGCGACGAGGCGGTAGAAAACAGCACGAACGCAAACTCGCCGCCCTGGCTCAGCACGCTGGCGAACTGCATGCGCTCGGAGCTGCGCAAGCCATAGATGCGCGCCAGCAGGTAGAGGATCAGGGTTTTTACCGCCACCAGCACCGCGACGCTCATCAGCACCCACAATACATGGGTATAGAGGACGCCGAGGTTCAGCGCCATTCCTACGGAAATAAAGAACAGGCCGAGCAGCAGCCCTTTAAAGGGATCGATCGACATCTCCAGCTCGTGGCGATACTCGCTTTCTGCCAGCAGCACGCCGGCGATGAAGGTGCCGAGGGCCATCGACAGCCCCAGCGCGTCCATAAACATCGCCGAGCCAAGCACCAGCAGCAGCGAGGCGGCGGTAAAGACTTCACGCACGCCCGATGCGGCGATATAGCGAAACACCGGGCGCAGCAGATAGCGTCCGCCCACCAGCATGCCGGCAAACGCCAGCACCTTCATGCCGACTTTCATCCAGTCGAGCGGCTGATCGCTGCTGCCCGCCAGCAGCGGCACCAGCGCCAGCGCCGGGATGACCGCCAGATCCTGAAACAGCAGTACCGAAAACCCGAGCTGCCCGGCTTCGCTGCGGTTCATGCCCTTATCGCGCATCAGCTGTAGCGCCATCGCCGTGGACGACATCGCCAGGCCGATTCCGCCGACCACCGCCGCCTGCCACGAGAAGTCAGTGAGCATCAGCAGCCCGGCCAGCAGCGCCGCGCTGAACAGCACCTGCGCGGCACCCACGCCAAAAATCGAGCGCCGCAGCTGCCAGAGTTTGGACGGGTTAAGCTCCAGCCCGATAATAAACATCAGGAACACCACGCCCAGCTCCGAGAAGTGCAGGATCTCTTCTACGTCGCTGATAAAACCCAGCCCCCACGGGCCAATGGCAATGCCTGCCAGCAGGTAACCCAGCACGGCACCGATACCGAGCCTGGCGGCAATCGGCACGGCCACCACGGCGGCGAACAGGAACAGCACGCCGGCCAGCATAATATCTCCACCTTCCATCAGCGGCCCCCCGGCAAATGTGGGGAGGCCAGCCATTCGCCGTAGGCGGCAGCATGGGTTGCCAGCGCCTGCGGAGACTGACGGCGCGCCCAGTAGACGATCATCGGATTGAGCCAGTGCATACGGCACATCGCCGCCGTCAGCTCGAAAGGCCGCAGGATTTCATTCAGCGGATAGCGATTGAAACCGTCATAGCGATACGCCCCTTCCGGCTCGCCGGTGGTGATGACGTTACGCCAGTACTTGCCGGCCAGCTGGTTACCCCCCACGCCGCTGGCAAAACCGCGGCTTAACACGCGGTCGAGCCACTCTTTGAGCAGCGCCGGGCAGCTGTAGGTATAGAGCGGAAACTGGAACACAATCACCTCGTGCTCACTCAGCAGCGCCTGCTCCTGGGGAATATCAATAAAAAAGTCAGGATAGTGCGCGTAGAGATCGTGCACGGTGACGTGAGGCAGTTGCTGAGCCGGCTTAAGCAAAACCCGATTGGCAACCGAGTCCTGAGATTCCGGATGGGCATACAGCAGCAGAACTTTAGGCGGCTGTGACATCATTCCCCTCCAGGGTGTCATAGTACTTTTCTTTCAGTCAGCCTTTGGCGTTCGGGTGCCGCGATGTTGCCTGAATGATTTTGTGTATTGTCATTAATTTGGGCTACCATGGCGCCCCACGCGATGCATGACGCAGCGCGTCACTAAAGGTGATTCCGCTTCTTCAGAGATACTGGCGCACGCAGATGACAGTGCATCGCGCGGCTGAAGCGGCACAGCCTTTTAATGACAATTTAACATAGTCTGAACAAACGGCGCCTTATGATTGTTTTCTCCTCGCTACAAATTCGTCGCGGTACCCGCGTGCTGCTGGACAATGCCACCGCCACCATCAACCCCGGCCAGAAAGTCGGCCTGGTGGGCAAAAACGGCTGTGGTAAATCCACGCTGCTTGCGCTGCTGAAAAATGAGATTAGCGCAGACGGCGGCAGCTTCAGCTTTCCGGGAACCTGGCAGCTTGCTTGGGTCAACCAGGAGACGCCCGCGCTGGCGATGCCGGCTATGGACTATGTCATCGATGGCGATCGCGAATATCGCCAGCTTGAGCGCGACCTGCACGCCGCCAACGAGCGCAACGACGGCAACGCTATCGCCACGCTCCACGGCAAGCTGGACGCCATTGACGCCTGGACTATCCGTTCGCGCGCCGCCAGCCTGCTGCACGGCTTAGGCTTCAGCAACGAACAGCTGGAGCGCCCGGTGAGCGATTTCTCCGGTGGCTGGCGCATGCGCCTTAACCTTGCACAGGCGCTGATCTGCCGCTCTGACCTGCTGCTGCTTGATGAACCGACTAACCACCTCGATCTCGATGCGGTGATCTGGCTGGAGCGCTGGCTGAAAAGCTACCCCGGCACGCTAATCCTGATCTCCCACGACCGCGACTTCCTCGATCCGGTGGTGGATAAAATCATTCATATCGAACAGCAGAGCATGTTCGAGTACACCGGGAACTACAGCTCGTTCGAACGCCAGCGTGCGACGCGCCTGGCCCAGCAGCAGGCTACCTACGAAAGCCAGCAGGAGCGCGTGGCACATCTGCAAAGCTTCATTGACCGCTTTAAAGCGAAAGCCTCGAAGGCCAAACAGGCGCAGAGCCGCATTAAGATGCTGGAGCGCATGGAGCTGATCGCCCCGGCGCACGTAGATAACCCGTTCCACTTCAGCTTCCGCGCGCCGGAAAGCCTGCCGAACCCGCTGCTGAAAATGGAAAAGGTCAGCGCGGGTTACGGGGATCGCACTATCCTCGACTCCATCAAACTGAACCTGGTCCCGGGGTCGCGTATTGGTTTGCTGGGACGCAACGGTGCCGGTAAATCCACGCTGATCAAGCTGCTGGCGGGCGAACTGGCCCCGGTCAGCGGCGACATCGGCCTCGCGAAAGGCATCAAGCTCGGCTATTTCGCCCAGCATCAGCTGGAGTTTCTGCGCGCCGACGAATCGCCATTGCAGCATCTGGCACGCCTCGCCCCGCAGGAGCTGGAGCAGAAGCTGCGCGACTACCTCGGCGGCTTCGGCTTCCAGGGCGACAAGGTGAGCGAGAACACCGAGCGCTTCTCCGGCGGCGAAAAGGCGCGGCTGGTGCTGGCGCTGATCGTCTGGCAGCGCCCTAACCTGCTGCTGCTCGATGAACCGACCAACCACCTCGACCTCGACATGCGTCAGGCGCTGACCGATGCGCTTATCGAATTTGAGGGCGCGCTGGTGGTGGTGTCGCACGACCGTCACCTGATCCGCTCCACCACCGACGATCTCTATCTGGTCCACGACGGCAAAGTGGAAGCCTTCGACGGCGACCTGGAGGATTATCAGCAGTGGCTGAGCGATGTGCAGAAGCAGGAGAGCCAGGGCGACGAGGCCGCCAAAGACAACGCCAACTCGGCGCAGGCGCGTAAAGACCAGAAGCGCCGCGAGGCGGAGCTGCGCACCCTGACCCAGCCGATCCGCAAAGAGATCGCCCGCCTCGAAAAAGAGATGGAAAAGCTTAACGCGACCCTTGCCAGCGTTGAAGAGAAGCTGAGCGACAGCGGGCTTTACGATCCGGGCCGCAAAGCCGAAATGAACGAGGCGCTGCAACTGCAGGCGAAAACCAAAGCCGGTCTTGAAGCGTGTGAAACGGCCTGGCTTGAGGCGCAGGAGTCGCTGGAGCAGATGCTGAACCAGCCGTGATACGCCGCGCCGGCGGCACTGTCGTCGGCGCGCGCCTCCTCTGTGGCCGTCACGTCAGCGGGCGGCCCTCTTTCTGAACCGCCCTCGCTTCTTCTCGCTCTGATATTCACGCCATTTATCGAAAGGGAGAAAGGCATCAACTTTGCAGCCGGGTCACGATATAATCCTGATCAGACTTACTATTCAAATGAGCATCATGACCGAGATCACCCACGCCGGGCTGGAAGCGCATCGCCCCGACTCACAGCACTTTGTTCCCATGCCGGGGGCGCGCAACCCGCATCTGCAAACCATGCTGCCGCGCGTGCTGCGCCGTCGCGTGAAGTTTACTCCGCACTGGCAGCGGCTCGACATGCCGGACGGCGACTTTGTCGATCTCGCGTGGAGCGAAGATCCGGCGGGTGCAGCGCACAAACCCCGGCTGGTGGTCTTTCATGGCCTGGAGGGCAGTCTGCACAGCCCCTACGCGCACGGCATGATCGAAGCGGCGAAAAAGCGCGGCTGGCTGGGCGTGGTGATGCATTTTCGCGGCTGCAGCGGCGAGCCGAACCGCATGAAGCGGATCTATCACTCCGGGGAAACCGAAGACGGCAGTTATTTTCTGTCGTGGCTGAAATCCACCTGGGGCGATGCGCCTACCGCCGCGGTGGGTTATTCACTCGGCGGCAACATGCTGGCCTGCCTGATGGCGAAACAGGGCAGCGACTGTCTGCTTGATGCCGGCGTGGTGGTTTCCGCCCCGCTGCTGCTGGAGCAGTGCTGCTATCACATGGAAAAAGGCTTCAGCCGTTTCTACCAGCGTTATCTGCTCAACCTGCTGAAAGCCAACGCGGCGCGCAAGCTGCATGCCTATCCCGGCACGTTACCGGTCAGTATCAAGCAGCTGAAGCAGATCCGCGGCCTGCGCGATTTCGACGATCTTATCACCTCGAAAATCCACGGTTTTGCAGACGCGCTGGACTACTACCGCCAGTGCAGCGCGATGCCGATGCTGCCAAATGTCGCAAAACCGATGCTTATCATCCATGCTAAAGACGATCCCTTTATGGATCATCACGTGATACCCGACCCGACGCTGCTGCCGCCGTCGATTGAATACCAGCTAACCGATCATGGCGGGCATGTGGGTTTCGTAAGCGGTACGCTGCGCCGCCCGCAGATGTGGCTTGAGCAGCGTGTGCCTGACTGGCTGACTCACTATCTGGATGTGCGATGATTATTCCCTGGAAAGAACTCGATCCCGACACGCTCGATAACCTGCTCGAATCTTTTGTGTTGCGCGAAGGCACCGATTATGGTGAACATGAACGCAGCCTCGAACAAAAAGTCTCGGACGTAAAACGTCAACTGCAAACGGGCGAAGCGGTACTGGTCTGGTCTGAACTGCATGAAACCATTAACATTATGCCGCGCGGTCAGTTCCACGGCTGACGACGTTCAGAACCTGTTCCCGCCTGTGCAGTGACGTCGCGTACTCACCAAGGGAGTAGTTTCCTATGTCAGCCAGGCACCCGATTATTGCCGTGACCGGCTCCAGCGGAGCCGGTACCACTACCACCAGCCTCGCCTTCCGTAAGATTTTCACCCAGCTCAATCTGCACGCCGCCGAAATCGAGGGCGACAGCTTTCATCGCTATACCCGGCCTGAAATGGACATGGCGATCCGCAAAGCGCGCGATCTCGGTCGCCACATCAGCTACTTCGGCCCGGAAGCCAACGACTTTGGCCTGCTGGAAGAGACGCTCAGCGAATACGGGCGCAGCGGCAGCGGCCAGTCGCGTAAATACCTTCATACTTACGATGAAGCAGTGCCGTGGAATCAGGTTCCGGGCACCTTCACGCCGTGGCAGCCGCTCCCGGAGCCAACGGACGTGCTGTTCTATGAAGGGCTGCATGGTGGTGTGGTTACCCCTCAGCACGACGTGGCGCAGCATGTGGATCTGCTGGTGGGCGTAGTGCCCATCGTTAACCTTGAGTGGATCCAGAAGCTGGTGCGTGACACCAGCGAGCGCGGTCACTCGCGCGAAGCGGTAATGGACTCCGTGGTGCGCTCGATGGAGGATTACATCAACTTCATCACCCCGCAGTTCTCGCGCACCCATATCAACTTCCAGCGCGTGCCGACGGTAGATACCTCTAACCCATTCGCAGCGAAAACTATCCCGTCGCTGGACGAGAGTCTGGTGGTGATCCACTTCCGCAATCTGGAGGGCATCGATTACCCCTGGCTGCTGGCCATGCTGCAGGGTTCATTTATTTCCCACATGAATACATTGGTGGTGCCGGGCGGCAAGATGGGGCTGGCGATGGAGCTGATCATGATGCCGCTGGTGCAGCGGCTGATGGAAGGGAAAAAAATCGAATAACGGTGCGGCGCTAACCGCGTAAAGCCTGTTAGCGCCGCCCTGCCGTCAGGCTTCAATCACCTCATACGAGTGGGTAATTTTCACCGCTTTCTCCAGCATCAACGCCACCGAGCAGTATTTCTCCGCCGAGAGCGACACCGCCCGCTCTACCGCTGCGTCTTTCAGCGCGTTGCCGGTCACGATAAAGTGCAGATTGATGTGCGTGAACAGGCGCGGCGCCTCTTCCCGGCGTTCGGAGGTGAGCTTCACCTCGCAGTTGGTCACGTCGTGACGCCCCTTCTGCAGAATCGACACCACGTCAATGGCGCTGCAACCGCCTGCCGCCATCAGTACCATCTCCATCGGGCTGGGCGCTTTATCGCCGGAGTTGCCGTCCATCAGCACCTGATGCCCGGAGGCAGATTCACCCAGGAAGGTCAGGCCTTCCACCCATTTAACACGTGCCTGCATTTGCCTTCTCCTGACTTGCTGATTTGCCGACAGATTACTCGTCGCCCGCAAAACAGGCAACGAAAGGCGACCTGCGTCAAGCTGAAACGAGACAATACAAGACACCCATGAAAAGCTATGCTAAAACAGTCTGGCTGTAATCATGTAACATTGATGTTATGCATGTATGCGGCGGATTTTACTCATTAAAGGCGACGAAATCTGACGAGCGCCACTTCCCGGGATGCGGGAATATATGACAGCAACCCCAGAGCAGGGGCATAACCCGGACTCTGGAGCCAGTTTATAACAGAGGATAACAGCGCATGGTGCTTGGCAAACCGCAAACAGACCCGACTCTTGAATGGTTCTTGTCTCATTGCCACATTCATAAGTACCCATCAAAGAGCACGCTGATTCACCAGGGTGAAAAAGCGGAAACGTTGTACTACATCGTTAAAGGCTCAGTGGCAGTGCTGATCAAAGATGAAGAAGGCAAGGAGATGATCCTGTCCTATCTGAATCAGGGTGACTTTATTGGCGAGCTTGGCCTGTTTGAAGAGGGCCAGGAGCGTAGCGCCTGGGTTCGCGCGAAAACCGCCTGTGAAGTCGCTGAGATCTCCTATAAAAAATTCCGTCAGCTGATCCAGGTGAACCCGGACATCCTGATGCGCCTCTCCTCCCAGATGGCGCGTCGCTTGCAGGTCACCTCCGAGAAAGTCGGTAACCTCGCCTTCCTCGACGTAACCGGTCGTATCGCCCAGACCCTGCTGAACCTTGCGAAGCAGCCTGACGCGATGACTCACCCGGACGGAATGCAGATCAAAATTACCCGTCAGGAAATTGGCCAGATCGTGGGCTGCTCCCGCGAAACCGTAGGCCGTATTCTGAAAATGCTGGAAGATCAGAACCTGATCTCCGCACACGGTAAAACCATCGTGGTTTACGGAACCCGTTAAGCCGCTTCGCAACGGCGTGTTACGCGAGTAGCACGCCGTTGTTGTCTCTGCTGGTTGGCTATGTGGCGCAGGCTGATTTACCACCCCGAAGTTAACTACGCACTCCGACAAACGCTGGTGCTGTGCATTCCCGTGGCGGTGGGCCTGATACTGGGCCATCTGCAACAGGGCTTGCTCTTCTCGCTGGTGCCCGCCTGCTGCAATATTGCCGGGCTGGATACGCCTCATAAACGCTTCTTCAAACGCCTGTTTATCGGCGGCTCGCTGTTTGCCCTTAGTAGTCTCGCGGTTCAGCTTCTGCTTTCTCAGCAACTGCCGCTGCCGCTTATTCTGAGCGTCATGGCGCTGGTGCTGGGCGTTACGGCGGAGATCAGCAGCCTGCATGCGCGTCTGCTCCCGGCCTCGCTTATCGCTGCGATCTTCACCTTAAGCCTCGCTGGCAACATGCCGGTCTGGCAGCCAATGCTCATCTACACCCTCGGCACCCTGTGGTACGGCGCGTTCAACTGGTTCTGGTTCTGGCTGTGGCGCGAACAGCCGCTGCGGGAAACGCTCAGCCTGCTCTATCGCGAACTGGCGAGCTACTGCGAAGCGAAATACAGCATGCTTACCCGGCATACCGACCCGGATACCGCGCTACCGCCATTGCTGGCGCATCAGCAGAAGGTGGTGGATCTCATCAGCCAGTGTTATCAGCAGCTGCACATGCTGGCCGCCAACCGCCAGAATGATTACCGGCGTCTGCTGCGCGCGTTCCAGATTGCGCTCGACCTGCAGGAGCATATCTCGGTCAGCCTGCACCAGCCGGAAGAGGTCCAGAAGCTGGTGAAGCAGACCCACGCCGAAAAGGTGATCCGCTGGACGGCGCAAACCGTGGCAGGCCGGCTGCGCACCCTTGCCGACGACATTCTCTATCATCGCTATCCGACGCGTTTTACGATGGATAAGCAGAGCGACGCGCTGGAAAAGATCGCCCGTCAGCACCCCGACAACCCGGTCGGGCAATTTTTTGATTACCACTTCAGCCGCATCGCCCGCGTGCTGCGCACCCAGCGCCCGCTGTACGTGCGCGACATGATGGAGGACCGGCAGCGCCGCCTGCCGCTGTTCCCGGCGTTAAAAAGCTACCTCTCTTTTAAATCGGCGGCCCTGCGCAACGCCGCGCGTATCGCCGTGATGCTGAGCATCGCCAGCCTGGTCGGCAATGCGTTTCATCTGCCGAAACCGTACTGGATCCTGATGACCATTATGTTCGTTACCCAGAACGGCTACGGTGCCACGCGGGTGCGGATCTTCCACCGTGCCGGCGGCACTATGGCGGGGCTGCTGGTTGCTGGCGTGGCGCTGCATTTTCACTTCCCGGAAGGATTTGCCCTGCTGGCGATGCTGGCGATTACGCTGGTGAGCTATCTGATCATCCGCAAAAGCTACGGCTGGGCGACGATCGGCTTTACCGTCACGGCGGTGTACACCCTGCAGCTGATTACCCTCAGCGCCGAGCAGTTTATCCTGCCGCGCTTAATCGATACCTTGATTGGCTGTCTGATTGCCTTTGGCGGGATGGTGTGGCTGTGGCCGCAGTGGCAGACCGGGCTGCTGCGGCAGAATGCGCACGATGCGCTGGAGGCGGATCAGGACGCGCTACGCCTGATCCTCAGTGATAATGCCGGGGCGACACCGCTGGCGTGGCAGCGTATGCGCGTGAATCAGGCGCATAACGCGGTGTATAACTCACTTAACCAGGCGATGCAGGAGCCGGGCTTTAACACGCATTATCTGGCGGACATGAAGCTGTGGGTGACCCACAGCCAGTTCGTGGTCGAGCACATCAACGCCATCACAACGCTGGCCCGGGAGCACAACATGCTGACGCCGCAGCTGGCTGAGCGCTATCTGCAATCCTGTGAAATTGCCATTCAGCGCTGCCAGCAGCGGCTGGAGTATGACGCGCCGTCAGCGAGCAACGACGCGACCATCATTGAACCGCCCGAGTCGCTGCCCTCAGGCCCGCTCACCACCATGGAGCAGCACCTGCAGCGCATTCTCAGCCACCTGAGCACCATGCATACCATTTCGTCCGTGGCCTGGCGTCAGCGGCCACAGCATGGGATCTGGTTGAAGCGGCGACTGCGCGGCGAAGGCTGATCAGCCGTTAACCACCTTACCTACCGCCGCAGCAAAGCGCGCCATCCCCTGGTCGATCTCATCGTCTTCCACCACCAGCGACGGGGCAAAACGCATCACGTTCGGCCCGGCATTCAGCACCATCACGCCTTCACTGGCAGCGGCATACAGCAGGTCACGCGCACGCCCGGCGTACTGCGGTTGCAGCTCCGCACCGATAAGCAGGCCCATGCCGCGAATATCGCTGAACACGTCGTACTGCTGATTAATCTGCTGCAGGTGCGCAACGAACTGCTGGCGACGGGCAAGCACGCCGTCCAACACTTCAGGAGTATTAATGATATCGAATGCCGCGCCCGCCACCGCGCAGGCCAGCGGGTTGCCACCGTAGGTGGAGCCGTGTGAACCAACGTGGAAAGCGCTGGCGATCTCCTGCGTCGTCAGCACGGCGCTGACCGGGAAGCCGCCGCCGAGCGCTTTGGCGCTGGTCAGAATATCCGGCGTCACGCCATAGTGCTGATAGGCAAACAGCGTGCCGCTGCGCCCCATGCCGCACTGCACTTCGTCAAACACCAGCAGCGCCTGATGCTGGTCGCAGAGATCGCGCAGCCCCTGTAAGAATTCCGGTGTAGCGGCGGTCACCCCGCCCTCGCCCTGAATCGGCTCCACCACAATGGCGCAGGTGTGATCGTCCATCACCGCCTTCACCGCGTGCAGATCGTTAAACGGCACATGGATGATGTCAGCCGGTTTTGGCCCAAAACCGTCGGAGTACTTCGGCTGCCCGCCGACCGATACGGTGAACAGCGAGCGCCCGTGGAAGGCGTTATGGAAGGCGATGATCTTGCTTTTGTACGGACTGTGGCGGGTGGAAGCATAGTAGCGCGCCAGCTTAAAGGCCGTTTCGTTGGCTTCGGTGCCAGAGTTCATAAACAGCACGCGTTCGGCAAAGGTGGCATCGATGATGTTGCGCGCCAGGCGCAGCGCCGGCTCGTTGGTGAAGACGTTACTGGTGTGCCAGAGCGTTTCGCCCTGCGTTTTCAGCGCCTCAACCAGCGCAGGATGGCAGTGTCCGAGCGCCGTTACGGCAATACCGCCCGCAAAGTCGATATACTCCTTGCCCTGCTGATCCCAGACGCGGCTCCCCTTGCCTTTAACCGGGATGAACTCGGCAGGTGCATAAATCGGCAGGATGACTTCATCGAATGTTGCCCGGGTGATTGCCGCTTGCTCAGTTGCCATGGAAACTCCATCATTTTTACGCGAACGCGATTATGAAAACATAATCACAAAATATGCATAAAAAATCACACAATGGCAACGAAAAGATCAGCGATTCAGGAAGTTCGCCAGCAGCTGGTGGCCCTGCTCGCTAAGGATGCTTTCCGGGTGGAACTGCACCCCTTCCAGATCCCATTCCCGATGGCGAAGGCCCATGATTTCCCGGGTATCGCTCCAGGCCGTCACCTCAAAACTGGCGGGCAGCGTTGCAGGTTCAACAATCAGAGAGTGATACCGGGTGACGGTAAGGGGATTATTCAGCCCGGCAAACACGCCTTTGCCGGTATGGGTAATGACGGAGGTCTTGCCGTGCATCACCTTCGCGGCGCGTACCACGCGTGCGCCAGAAGCCTGGGCAATGGCCTGATGACCCAGACAGACGCCGAGTATCGGCAGTTGTCCGGCATAGCGGCGGATAACCTCCAGCGAGATACCGGCCTCATCGGGCGTACAGGGGCCGGGAGAGATAACCATTTTTTGCGGCCCCAGCGCGTCGATATCCGCCAGGGTCAGCTCATCATTGCGCTTTACCGTGACCTGCGCGCCCAGCTCGCAAAAGTACTGGTACAGGTTCCAGGTGAAAGAGTCATAGTTGTCGATAAGCAGTATCATAGCGGCTCCGTAACGTCGCGAACCGCGTCAGTTTACTCGCTTTCCCGCGCTTCGCTTACCACTTTGCTGAAAATGGTCTGTAACGGCGCCAGATCGCCCATCGCGCCCGCCTGATTTGCAGTGCTCCAGGCTTGCGGGTCCACCTCGCGCCAGTCCAGCAGATACTCGGCATGGAGCGCCAGCTGCTCAAAGAAGATACGCTGGGCCAGCCCGTTGCCGATGCGGAACGGATGCAGGACGTTGATCTCGCAGTAGTAATGCGCGAGGCGCTCGATAAACGCGTCACGCTCCAGCCCTGCCAGATAGTCCTCGTCTTCCAGCGCCTGCATCAGGTCGTTGCCCTCTTTCTCAAGGTATTCAAAATGGCAGAAACGGGTATCGCCTTCGTAAATATCCACTTCCCGCAGTTCGCCTGCCCAGTCGAACACGTCCTGATAGAGATGGTGATGAATGGCGCACAGGTGCGGCAGACCGCGGATCACCGGGCCGGGGCCGAGCGTGGCCGCCCGCAGCGCGGTAAATTCATACGCCGCCTGCGCCAGACGCTGCGCCTGACGAATGCCGAGACGGTTTTTCATTACTTTCGAACCGGCATAGAGATAAGGGTCGCGCCCGTCGCCAAATTTATCGCTCATACTCCCCCCTTAACGTCTCTATACGCGTCAGCGCCTCTTCTTCGCTCAACTCCACCAGCGGGATCTCAACCCCTTCTAACCGACGACTGGCCTGAAAATTGAGATTGCGTTGTCGTTCCCATAGCCGGGACTTTTGTTTTTCGGTGAGTTTTTTAGTCATTGCGTCTCCCTCAACGTAACCTCATGTGCCACAAGTATAAGCAGCAATTTAAGGATGTGCCGTCAGGAAGAGACGATGCGGGTGACGGGCACCCGCAGAGGAAGGAATTACGGCAGAACTTTCGCGGAGAGGATAACGACTGGTTTAGACGGCACATTCTGATACGGACCGACGTCGTGGGTTTGCACCTGCGAAATCTTATCGGCCACGTCCATGCCTTTCACAACTTTACCAAACACCGCATAGCCGAAATCGCGCTGGCCGTGGTCGAGGAATGCGTTATCGGCCACGTTCAGGAAGAACTGGCTGGTGGCGCTGTCTTTGTCAGCGGTGCGCGCCATCGAGATAGTGCCGCGGGTGTTACGCAGGCCGTTATCGGCTTCGTTTTTAATCGGCGGGTTCGGCTGCTTCTGCTGCATTTCAGCGGTAAAGCCGCCGCCCTGAATCATAAAGCCCGGGATCACGCGGTGGAAGGTGGTGTTGTTGTAATAACCGCTGTTCACGTAATCGACGAAGTTCTTTACCGAAATCGGTGCTTTTTGATTATTTAATTCCAGCTCAATGTTGCCGGCAGAGGTGGTAAGCAGAACGTGAGTATCGCCTTTTGCCGCCAGTGCAGCCGGGGAGATTGCGGAAAGCGCTAAAACAGCCGCGACTGCCGCCAGTGTCGATTTGAGCATGAAAATTCCTTACGAAAGCGATGAGTGTTGCAAGTGGATTGATTCTAAAGAGCACCGATCGCAGGCGCCAGCCTTTTACTTATTTTTACGAAGATGTTTTAAGCTGTTTCAGCAAGGCAAACGTTATCGTATGATGCACATCTGTGACAGACATCATGTATTGATGGGTTGGTTTCAGAAAACGCCTATCAAATTGTTTAATTACGTCACATGAATGCATAAAATCTGCACGCCCCTGCGCTGTCAACGCGCTTTACACATCTATTCACAGGCTCGCTATGACCAACAGCAACCGCTTACAGCTCACATGGATTAGCTATTTCTCCTACGCCCTTACTGGTGCGCTGGTAATTGTCACCGGGATGGTGATGGGAAATATCGCAGAATATTTCAATCTGCCCATTTCCAGCATGAGTAACACCTTCACCTTCCTGAATGCCGGGATCCTGATCTCCATCTTCCTGAATGCCTGGCTGATGGAAATTATCCCGCTGAAAACCCAGCTGCGCTTCGGCTTTGTGCTGATGGTGCTCGCGGTTGCCGGGTTAATGCTGGGCCACAGCATCGCGCTGTTCTCTGCCTCCATGTTTGTACTCGGCCTGGTGAGTGGGATCACCATGTCCATCGGTACCTTCCTTATCACCCATATGTATGAAGGCCGTAGCCGCGGTGCGCGTCTGCTGTTTACCGACTCCTTCTTCAGCATGGCCGGGATGATTTTCCCGATGCTGGCGGCGTGGCTGCTGGCGCGTACCATTGAGTGGTACTGGGTCTATGCGGCGATTGGTCTGGTATACGTGGCTATCTTCGCCCTGACCTTCGGCTGTGAGTTCCCGGTACTGGGTAAGAAAGCGGTCACCACCAGCCAGCCGGTCGCCAAAGAAAAATGGGGTATTGGCGTACTGTTCCTGGCCGTGGCTGCACTCTGCTACATCCTGGGCCAGCTGGGCTTTATCGCCTGGGTACCTAAGTATGTGGAAGGGCTGGGTAAGAGCATTGAGGACCAGGGTCAGCTGGTGAGCAACTTCTGGATGTCGTACATGATCGGCATGTGGGCGTTCAGCTTCATTCTGCGCTTCTTCGATCTGCAGCGCATTCTGACCGTGCTGGCGGGCCTGGCCACGGTACTGATGTATTTCTTCATCAACGGCAACCCGGAACACATGACGTGGTTTATTCTGGCTCTGGGCTTCTTCTCCAGCGCGATTTACACCTCGATCATTACCCTGGGTTCGCTGCAGACTAAAGTCGCCTCACCGAAGCTGGTTAACTTTATTCTGACCTGCGGCACCGTTGGCACCATGCTGACCTTCATCGTAACGGCACCGATTGTTGCCAGCCACGGCACCAAAGCCGCGCTGATGACGGCAAACGGCCTCTACGCTGTGGTCTTTATTATGTGCTTCGTGCTCGGCTTCGTGACGCGTCACCGCCAGCACGCCACTACCGCAGCGGCACATTAATCGCTGTCAGTCCCTCTCTGCGGAGAGGGACGTTTTTTCCTCCCCCATCCCCTCCCGCTCCGCTTGTTAACGTCTGGTTAAGTGAGTAATCCCAAATCAGTAGCCTCGCTTAAAAAACAGCCAAAAACTGCCCCTTAATAAATTGTCATACAATTCCAGCGCTTACAAAAAACATTACAATTCATAAGGATACCACCTAAGTAGTAGGCAAAGTCGTATTTGATCTATATCAATAAGATGGCGTGCTGAATCGTTAAGGTAGGAGGTAATAGAATAGAAATCGAGGCAAAAATGAGCAATGTCAGACTCGCTATAATTGGTAACGGCATGGTCGGGCACCGCTTTATCGAAGAGCTTCTCGATAAAGCCGAACCCGGTCAGTTTGAAATTACCGTTTTCTGTGAAGAGCCCCGTATCGCATACGATCGTGTCCACCTCTCCTCTTACTTTTCCCATCATACCGCTGAAGAACTCTCGCTGGTCCGCGAAGGCTGGTATGAAAAACGCGGCGTGAAGGTGCTGGTGGGTGAACGCGCTATCACCATTAACCGTCAGGAGAAGGTGATCCACTCCAGCGCCGGACGCACCGTTTACTACGATAAACTGATCATGGCGACCGGCTCCTATCCGTGGATCCCGCCAATTAAAGGTTCAGATACCCAGGACTGCTTTGTTTACCGCACCATCGAAGATCTCAACGCCATCGAAGCCTGCGCGCGTCGCAGTAAACGCGGCGCGGTGGTCGGCGGCGGTCTGCTCGGCCTGGAAGCCGCGGGCGCGTTGAAAAACCTGGGCGTTGAAACGCACGTCATCGAATTCGCCCCCATGCTGATGGCCGAACAGCTCGATCAGATGGGCGGTGAGCAGCTGCGCCGTAAAATCGAAAGCATGGGCGTGCGCGTCCACACCAGCAAAAATACCCAGGAGATCGTCCAGCAGGGCACCGAGGCGCGTAAAACCATGCGTTTCGCCGACGGCAGCGAGCTGGAAGTCGATTTCATCGTCTTCTCCACCGGTATCCGCCCACGCGATAAGCTGGCGAACCAGTGCGGCCTCGCCATCGCTCAGCGCGGCGGTATCATGGTGAACGATGTCTGCCAGACGTCCGACCCGGATATTTACGCTATCGGTGAGTGCGCCAGCTGGAACAACCGCGTGTACGGTCTGGTGGCCCCGGGCTACAAAATGGCGCAGGTGACCGTCGATCATCTGCTGGGTCATGAAAATGCCTTTGCAGGAGCCGACCTGAGCGCCAAGCTGAAGCTGCTCGGCGTCGACGTAGGCGGTATCGGCGATGCTCACGGCCGCACGCCGGGCGCGCGCAGCTACGTCTATCTCGACGAAAGCAAAGAGGTCTACAAACGGCTAATCGTCAGCCCGGATAATAAAACCCTGCTCGGCGCGGTGCTGGTGGGTGACACCAGCGACTACGGCAACCTGCTGCAGCTGGTGCTGAACGCCATCGAACTGCCGGAAAACCCGGACGCGCTGATCCTCCCGGCGCATGCCAGCAGCGGCAAGCCCTCTATCGGCGTCGATAAACTGCCTGACAGCGCACAAATCTGCTCCTGCTTCGACGTCACCAAAGGCGACCTGGTTGCCGCCATTGGGCGCGGCTGCCACACCGTTGCGGCGCTGAAAGCCGAAACCAAAGCCGGTACTGGCTGCGGCGGCTGCATCCCGCTGGTGACCCAGGTGCTGAACGCCGAGCTGGCGAAACAGGGCATCGAGGTGACCAACAACCTCTGCGAACACTTCGCCTTCTCGCGCCAGGAGCTGTACCATCTCATTCGCGTCGAAGGCATCAAATCCTTTGAAGAGCTGCTGGCGAAATACGGCAAAGGCTACGGCTGTGAAGTGTGTAAACCGACCGTCGGTTCGCTGCTCGCCTCGTGCTGGAATGAATACGTGCTGAAACCGCAGCACACGCCGCTGCAGGATACCAACGACAACTTCCTGGCAAACATCCAGAAAGACGGCACCTACTCGGTGATCCCGCGCTCTGCCGGGGGCGAAATCACGCCGGAAGGACTGATGGAAGTGGGCCGTATCGCCCGCGAATTCAACCTTTACACCAAAATCACCGGTTCGCAGCGCATCGGCCTGTTCGGGGCGCAGAAAGACGACCTGCCGGAAATCTGGCGTCAGCTGATCAGCGCCGGCTTCGAAACCGGCCACGCCTATGCGAAAGCGCTGCGCATGGCGAAAACCTGCGTCGGCAGCACCTGGTGCCGCTACGGTGTCGGCGACAGCGTCGGCTTCGGCGTCGAGCTGGAGAACCGCTACAAAGGCATCCGCACGCCGCACAAAATGAAGTTTGGCGTTTCCGGCTGTACGCGTGAATGCGCGGAAGCCCAGGGTAAAGACGTCGGCATCATCGCCACCGAGAAAGGCTGGAACCTCTACGTCTGCGGCAACGGCGGCATGAAACCACGCCACGCTGACCTGCTGGCGGCCGACCTCGATCGCGAAACGCTGCTGCACTACCTCGATCGCTTCATGATGTTCTACATCCGCACCGCCGATAAGCTGCAGCGCACCTCGGTCTGGCTGGAAAATCTGGAAGGCGGCATCGACTACGTCAAGAGCGTCATCATCGACGACAAGCTGGGGCTGAATGCGCAGCTGGAAGCAGAAATGGCCCGTCTGCGCGATGCGGTGATCTGCGAGTGGACCGAAACGGTCAACGATCCGCAGGCGCAGGTACGTTTCAGACACTTCATTAACAGTGACCGCCGTGATCCGAATGTGCAGGTGGTGAATGAGCGCCAGCAGCAACGTCCGGCTACGCCATATGAACGCATCCCCATCACCCTTGTGGAGGAAACCGTATGAGCCAGTGGAATACGATTTGTCAGATAGACGACATCATCCCGGCCACCGGCGTCTGTGCGCTGGTGGGCGATCACCAGGTCGCCATCTTTCGCCCCGGCAAAGAAGAACAGGTCTACGCCATCAGCAATATCGACCCGTTCTTTGAGTCCAGCGTGCTTTCCCGCGGGCTGATTGCCGAACACCAGGGCGAGCTGTGGGTAGCCAGTCCACTGAAAAAACAGCGCTTCCGCCTGCGCGACGGGCTGTGCATGGAAGATGAGAGCCGCTCGGTCGCCCATTACGAGACGCGCGTCCAGGACGGCATGGTCCAGGTGAAAAACTGATTATCCGGGGGCGCAAGGCCCCCGTTTTTTTATCCGCTCCCGACCGGAGCCACCGAATTCTTTTTAATCCTGAGGCATTACTATGTTTACCGACACGATCAATAAGTGTGCGGCCAACGCGGCGCGCATCGCACGACTGAATAAAGAGAGTCCGCTCGGCTTCTGGATCGGCTCGGCGATGGCGGGCGCCTATGTTGGCCTGGCTATTATTCTCATCTTCACCCTCGGCAATCTACTCGAACCTGCGGTGCGTCCGCTGGTGATGGGAGCCACCTTCGGCATCGCCCTGACGCTGGTCATCATCGCTGGCTCTGAGCTGTTCACCGGCCACACGATGTTTCTCACCTTCGGCGTGAAAGCCGGCACTATCAGCCAGCGGCAGATGTGGACTATCCTGCCGCAGACCTGGCTCGGAAACCTGATGGGTTCGGTGTTTGTCGCCCTGCTCTACGCCTGGGGTGGCGGTAGTCTGCTGCCGGTGGACACCAGCCTGCTGCATACCGCGGCGCTGGCGAAAACCAGCGCGCCGGCAGCGGTGCTGTTCTTCAAAGGGGCGCTGTGTAACTGGCTGGTATGTCTGGCAATCTGGATGGCAATCCGCACTGAGGGCGCCGGGAAGTTCATCGCCATCTGGTGGTGCCTGCTGGCGTTTATCGCTTCCGGCTACGAGCACTCAGTCGCCAACATGACGCTGTTCGCCCTCTCCTGGTTCGGCCACCACAGCGAGGCCTACACCCTTTCAGGTATCGGCCATAACCTTTTGTGGGTAACCCTGGGCAACACCCTTTCCGGTGCCGTATTTATGGGGCTGGGTTATTGGTATGCTACGCCTGAAGCGGAGCGTCCCGGTACGGAGAGCGTCGCGATAACCAAGGCTGCGGCCAATAATTAAGAGGTAATGTCGTGGATCACCTGCCCATATTTTGCCAGTTACGCGATCGTGACTGCCTGCTGGTTGGCGGCGGCGACGTTGCGGAGCGTAAAGCCCGCCTGCTGCTGGACGCTGGCGCCCGTCTCACCGTTAACGCCCTGCACTTCGACCCGCAGTTTACCGTCTGGGCCGATGCCGGAGCGTTAACGCTGGTGCAGGGCGCATTTGATGAAGCGCTGCTCGATACCTGCTGGCTGGTGATCGCCGCCACCGATGACGATGCCGTCAATCAGCAGGTCAGCGACGCCGCTGAAGCGCGACGGATCTTCTGTAACGTGGTGGACGCGCCGAAACAAGCAAGCTTTATCATGCCGTCGATTATTGACCGTTCACCGCTGATGGTAGCCGTCTCCTCGGGCGGCACCTCACCGGTGCTGGCGCGCCTGCTGCGCGAAAAGCTGGAAGCGCTGCTGCCGCAGCATCTTGGTAAGGTGGCCCATTATGCCGGTCAGCTGCGCGGTCGGGTGAAGCAGACGTTCAGCGCCATGAGCGAACGCCGCCGCTTCTGGGAAAAATTCTTCGTCAACGATCGCCTGGCGCAGTCGCTGGCCAATGAGGATGCGGCGGCGGTAGAGGCCATTACCGGAACGCTGTTCAGCGAGCCGCTGGAAAATCGCGGTGAAGTGGTGCTGGTGGGTGCCGGACCGGGGGATGCGGGCCTGCTGACTCTCAAAGGATTACAGCAGATCCAGCAGGCGGACATCGTGGTCTATGACCGCCTGGTATCCGATGAGATCATGAACCTGGTGCGCCGCGACGCCGATCGCGTGTTCGTCGGCAAGCGCGCCGGCTATCACTGCGTGCCGCAGGAGGAGATTAACCAGATCCTGCTGCGCGAAGCCCAGCGCGGCAAGCGCGTGGTGCGTCTTAAGGGCGGCGATCCGTTTATCTTCGGGCGCGGTGGCGAAGAGCTGGAAACGCTGTGCCACGCCGGGATCCCATTCTCGGTCGTCCCCGGCATCACCGCCGCTTCTGGCTGCTCCGCCTACGCCGGTATTCCGCTGACCCACCGCGATTACGCCCAGAGCGTGCGGCTGGTTACCGGCCACCTGAAAAGCGGCGGCGCGATGGACTGGCACAATCTGGCCGCAGAACAACAAACGCTGGTGTTCTATATGGGTCTGAACCAGGCGGCAACGATACAGGAGAAGCTGCTGGAGCACGGCATGGCAGCGGATATGCCGGTGGCGCTGGTCGAGAACGGCACCGCGGTTAAACAGCGCGTGGTGGACGGAGTGCTGACGCAGCTGGGCGAACTGGCGACTCAGGTAGAAAGCCCGAGCCTGATTATCGTCGGGCGCGTGGTGGCCCTGCGCGACAAGCTCAACTGGTTCTCAAGCCACTAAACGTCAGGCGTAAAAAAGGCAGGTTACCCTGCCTTTTTCTTTTGGTTTCCGGCTGCCTTACAGCGGCTTGCCGACGAAACCAATCGCGTCATACACCTTCTTCAGGGTTTCAGACGCGCGGGCACTCGCTTTTTCTGCCCCGTCTTTCATCACCTGATTCAGGAACGCTTCATCGTTGCGATAGCGGTGATAGCGCTCCTGCAGCTCGGTGAGCATGCCGGACACGGCTTCCGCCACTTCCCCTTTCAGATGACCATACATTTTGCCGTCAAAGTGCTGCTCCAGCTCCGCGATGCTCTGGCCGGTGACGCCGGAAAGAATATCCAGCAGGTTGGAAACCCCCGGTTTGTTCACCACGTCGTAACGCACCACCGGCGGCTCGTCGGAGTCGGTCATCGCGCGTTTCAGCTTCTTCACCACCGCTTTCGGATCTTCCAGCAGGCCGATGACGTTGTTGCGGTTGTCGTCAGACTTGGACATCTTTTTGGTCGGGTCCAGCAGGGACATCACGCGCGCGCCGGATTTCGGAATGAACGGCTCAGGCACTTTGAAAATCTCGCCGTAAATGGCATTGAAGCGGCTCGCCACGTCGCGGCTCAGCTCAAGATGCTGCTTCTGATCTTCGCCTACCGGCACCTGATTGGTCTGATACAGCAGAATATCCGCCGCCATCAGCACCGGGTAATCAAACAGCCCGGCGTTAATGTTCTCTTCATAACGCGCCGATTTATCTTTGAACTGCGTCATGCGGCTCAGCTCGCCGAAGTAGGTATAGCAGTTCAGCGCCCAGCCCAGCTGCGCGTGCTCAGGCACGTGGGACTGCACGAAGATGGTGCTTTTGGCCGGATCGATGCCACAGGCGAGATAAAGCGCCAGGGTATCGAGGGTGGCTTTGCGCAGCTTCTCAGGATCCTGACGCACGGTAATCGCATGCTGATCGACGATGCAGTAAATGCAGTGGTACTCATCCTGCATGTTTACCCACTGACGCAGCGCACCCATGTAGTTACCAATGGTCAATTCACCTGACGGCTGCGCGCCACTAAAAACGATGGGCTTACTCATTTTCTGATTCCTGATTGTCACTGTGCGAAAGCCCGAAGACGGGCAGAATGTCACGGAAGCGATCGAACACCATGTCCGGTTTGCTCAGCGTAATCGCTTCACCGTAGTTGTAGCCGTAGGTCAGGCCGACGGAAACGAATCCGGCAGCCTGCGCGGCGAGAATATCATTGCGCGAATCGCCGACAAACAGCAGCGACGAGGGAGCCAGCTCCAGCTGTTTTGCCACCAGCAGCAGCGGTTCCGGATGCGGCTTTTTGTTTTCCACATCGTCACCGCCAATCACCACGCTGAAGTAGCGCGCAATGCCGAGGGAGTCCAGCAGCGGAGCGACGAACGGCGTCGGCTTATTGGTCACCAGCGCCATCGGCGTACCGTTGGCATGCAGCGCGGCCAGGGTCGTTTCCACATCCGGGAACAGGAAACTGCCCTCTTCCACGCTGGCGGCGTAATAGCGGTCGAACAGCTTACGCAGCACCCGCGCCTGCTCTTCCTGAGGAATATCAGCATTGTCGATGGCCGGTTTGCCGGAGGCAGCACGCAGCGCTGCCCGCTCCTGATGTGCCCAGTTCAGCGCACGCTCCATCAGCACATCCGCGCCGTTACCAATCCAGGTGATCACCCGCGCTTCGCCTGGCTGGGGCAGTTCGAGCGCATACAGCGCCATATCCACAGCGTGCGCCAGACCCGGCGCGCTGTCTACCAGCGTTCCATCAAGGTCAAACGCCACGCCGCGCAGGTTGGCTGACTTATCCATGCTGCACCTTCGCCAGTTCACTACGCATCTCGTCGATCACCGCTTTGTAATCCGGCGTGTCGAAAATCGCCGAACCAGCGACGAACATATCTGCGCCCGCCGCCGCGATGTCGGCGATGTTGTTCACCTTCACGCCGCCGTCCACTTCCAGACGAATATCGCGGCCGGAAGCATCGATCCGCTGGCGTACCTCGCGCAGCTTATCGAGCGTATGCGGGATAAAGGACTGGCCGCCGAAGCCCGGGTTAACCGACATCAGCAGGATAACGTCGAGCTTATCCATTACGTGATCGAGGTAGCTCAGCGGTGTGGCCGGGTTAAACACCAGGCCCGCTTTACAGCCGTGCTCTTTGATGAGCTGCAGCGAACGATCGATATGTTCGGAGGCTTCCGGGTGGAAGGTAATGATGCTGGCACCCGCCGCGGCGAAGTCGGGAATGATGCGATCGACAGGTTTAACCATCAGATGCACGTCGATCGGTGCGGTAATGCCGTAGTTACGCAGCGCCTTCAGTACCATCGGCCCGATGGTAAGGTTTGGCACGTAGTGGTTATCCATCACATCGAAGTGCACGACGTCAGCACCCGCTGCCAGCACCTTAGCGGTGTCTTCACCCAGCCTGGCGAAATCCGCCGACAGAATAGAGGGGGCAATCAAAAACTGTTTCATCCGCTTCTCCATCAATTATGCATCTGTGTGGCGGCGCACCGCGATCAGCCTTTATACAGCGCCAGCAGTTCGTCCACCTTTTTACGCGTACCGCCGTTGCTGCTGATGCTGCGTCGAACTTTGACGACCTTCAGCGAATCCGCGCCCTGATACCACTCGCGCGTTAACAGGGTATCGTGATTTGAAATCAACACCGGCACGCGATTGCGCTTCAGCCCTTCCGCCAGCGTCGCCAGATGCTGCTGCTGAACCAGATCGAAGCTGTTGGTGTGGTACGCCGTGAAGTTAGCCGTCAGTGAAAGAGGGGCGTAGGGCGGGTCGCAATAGACCACGCTGCCCTGCTGCGCGCGCCCCATGCTTGCCTCATAGGACTCACAAAAGAACTCGGCATTCTGCGCGCGCTCGGCGAAATGATACAGCTCCGCTTCCGGGAAATACGGGCGCTTGTAGCGGCCAAACGGCACATTGAACTCACCGCGCAGATTGTAACGGCACAGGCCATTGTAGCCATGCCGGTTGAGATATAAGAACAGCAGCCCGCGGCGAAACGCGTCCCGGCTCTGATTAAACTCGGTGCGCAGCTGGTAGTAGGTTTCCGACGCGTTGGCTTCAGGCGTAAAGAGCTTGCGCGCTTCGCTCACATACTCGTCGGTACGGTGTTTTACCGTGTTATAGAGGTCGATCAGATCGCTGTTGATATCCGCGAGGATGTAGCGCTGGTAACCGGTGTTAAGAAACACCGACCCGGCGCCCACGAAAGGTTCGACAAGGCAGTCTCCCTCAGGGAGATGGAGTTTTATTTCATCAAGCAGGGGGTATTTCCCCCCTGCCCATTTAAGAAAAGCGCGATTTTTTTTCATGCTGTCCGACTGGTTTACCTGCTCCCGCTGTGGAGAGAGGCTCCGACAGCATTGTGCGCTTTACTCATTGTTTCAAATCGGCCTGAACCTGATGAATGGGTTTTGCCCACGGGTTTTTCGCCTGTACGTCCGCCGGCAGCGTGGTGACCGCGCGACGCGCTTCGTCTTTACTGGCGTACACGCCGCTGACCAGCACGTACCACGGCTGACCGTTACGGGTGGTTTTATACACCACGACGTTGCTGAGATTTTCTTTCTTCGCCCACGCGTTGAGGTTATTCAGGTTCGACGAGCTGCTCAGCTGCAGGGTGTAATGGTTGCCCGGCGCCGATTTCAGCGCGCCGACGTTGCCAGTGGCAGCGCCTGTAGCGGCAGTCGCTTTCGGCGCGGTGCTGGTCGCCGGTGTTGCCGGTTTGGCAGCGGCGGGTTTCGTCGCAGCCGGTTTCGGCTCGCTGGCTTTCGCCGGTGCCTGCGGTTTGTTCTGCGCGGTTTCGGTCTTACGCGGCGCAGGTTCGATCACCGCGCGCTGGCGCTCACGAACCGGTGCGGCTTTAGTGCCGGTCGGTTGCTCGGTGCGCGCAGCCTGACGTGCCGGCTCGCTACCGTGAACAGGCGCGACGGTGGCGGGTTCGGTAGGCAACGTCGAACCTGACGCGACGTTATCGATCTGACCCTGCTGCTGGGTAAGCGCGCTGTTCAAATCGCCAGGCACTTCAACGCGACGCTGATTATCCGGGGTAGCGGGGGCCTGCCCTTCGGTTGGGGTAGCGGCTACGGGCGGCACCGAGATATCCTGGGGCGCAGCCGGATTCTCTGCGGACGTCGTGCCCGGCTGCGGCTGTGCGCCGTTGGCCTGGTTCGCCGCCGTCTCGCCGGCTGCACCAGAGAGATCGATGTTACGCTCGGCTGGCTGGTTGTCTGCCGTCGCCTTATCGGTAGATGGCGTATTGAGGGCCGAACCAATGCCGAAAATGAGCAGCAGCAGCACCAGAATGCCCAGGCCCATCATCAGATGCTGGCGCGAAACAGGGCCTTTAGCCGGTGCAGCTTTGCTTTTACGACGGCGAGGACGCGTTACCGCCTCGTCATCTGGCGTCTGATCGAGGTCATATTCATCGGCAGCGCGTTCGTCACGCGCGCGACGCGACCGGGACGGACGGCGATCGTCGCCATCGACGTCCAGATCGTCGAAATTGATTTGCGGCTCGTTATCGCCTGCAGATTTACGGCCACGGGCAGGACGATCGCTGGGATCGGGTTTCAGCTCGTCTTCTGGTTTGAACTCATCCATTTAACACCCCACTCAAAGGCTCTGCCGGTCTTGCGACGCTGCGCATCACCCAAAGTTAAAAATCGCCCAACGACGGCGACCAGACCTTCTAATAATATGACCCGTTAACGCTTAACGTGGCAGAACGCGCTGAATTTACGTGAAACGTTAACCCGCGCATCGCCACAGCATGTTCCGGATTACGCAGGCTGACAATCAGCAATCGCGCTTAACACAACATCATGCGGTACACCGCCGCGCACTTCGCTTTTCCCGATGCCCAGCGGCAGCACCAGACGCAGCTCACCGCCCAGCACTTTTTTATCGCGCATCATATGCGGCAGGTAGGTATCGGGCGTCATGCTTTGTGGACCGACAACTGGCAGCCCTGCACGCGTCAGCAGCGTGGTGATACGGGTGATGTCCTGCTCGTCAAACTGACCGAGACGCTGTGCGGTACGCGCGGCCATCACCATACCCGCAGCAACCGCTTCGCCATGCAGCCAGTTACCGTAGCCCATGTGCGCTTCGATTGCATGCCCGAAAGTATGCCCGAGGTTCAGCAGCGCGCGCAGACCGGATTCGCGCTCGTCGGCAGCCACCACTTCCGCTTTAATTTCACAGCAGCGGCGAATGCAGTACGCCATCGCCGCGCCGTCTAAGGCCAGCAGCGCATCCAGGTTTTCTTCAAGCCAGCTAAAGAACACGCCATCAAGAATGATGCCGTACTTAATCACTTCGGCAAGGCCGGAGGCCAGTTCACGAGCGGGCAGCGTTTTCAGGCACTCCAGATCCACCACCACGGACGCGGGCTGATAAAACGCACCGATCATGTTTTTACCGAGGGGATGGTTGACGGCCGTTTTACCGCCGACGGAGGAGTCCACCTGCGAAAGCAGCGTGGTAGGAACCTGAATGAAACGAACGCCGCGCTGGTAGCTCGCCGCAGCGAAACCGGTGAGATCGCCGATAACCCCGCCGCCTAATGCAATAAGCGTGGTGTCTCGGGCATGCGGTTTTTCCAGCAGCGCGGTAAAAACGGTATCCAGAACAGAGAGGCTTTTAAACTGCTCTCCGTCTGGAAGAATGACCTGATCGACTTTCACACCCGCCGCTTCGAGCACCTGACGCACTTTTGCCAGATACACCGGCGCCAGTGTTTCATTGGTGACCAGCATCGTCTGATCACCTGCTTTCAACGGCCAGAAAGAAGCCGGATCGTTGAACAATCCGGCGGCGATGGTGATTGGGTAACTACGTTCCCCGAGAGTGACGGTAATCCTCTCCATGACGCGAAGCCCACCTTCTTTTACTTATACCCGCAGGCGAGTGTGTGAGTAAGCCAGAATCAGTTGTTTTCCAGCATATGAATAATCTGGTTTGCGACCACTTTAGCGCTCTGGTCGTCAGTACGAACGGTGACGTCCGCTATTTCTTCATACAGTGGGTTACGCTCGTTCGCCAGTGCTTCAAGCACTTCACGCGGCGGCGTCTCTACCTGCAGCAGCGGACGTTTTTTATCACGTTGCGTACGCGCCAGCTGCTTCTCGATAGTGGTTTCGAGATAGACCACAACGCCACGGGCGGAGAGTCGGTTACGGGTTTCGCGCGATTTAACTGAACCGCCGCCGGTAGCCAGAACAATACCCTGCTTTTCCGTCAGCTCATTGATCACTTTTTCTTCGCGATCGCGGAAACCTTCTTCGCCTTCTACATCGAAGACCCAGCCCACATCAGCTCCGGTTCGTTTCTCAATCTCTTGATCAGAATCGTAAAATTCCATATTCAGTTGTTGAGCTAACTGACGCCCAATAGTGCTTTTGCCGGCACCCATAGGCCCAACCAGAAAGATATTGCGTTTCTCTGCCATTTTTTTGGTACTACTAAGACAATTCGTTGATGATAAACCCGCTTTGCATATACCCGGCGCAGCAGGACATGAACTGAAACCTCATAAGCGATAGTGCGAGAGTCAGACTGAAAATTATCTCAGTACTCAAGCGGGTTTGGCAACCGAATAAATTACCACGCCTGAGGCGCAGGAAAGAAAAGGCTTTTTACGGAAGTGCCGCTCGAACAGACGCTCAAATCGGTACTCCTTGTATGATAATTCCTTCCGCGCGTCAAACTTCGGAGCCAGGTTTATGACAAAAAACAGGGGTTTCACCAGCGAAAGTCATTTTATGGCAAGTAACCGCGGCGTAATAAAAACGACTAATTCACGCCTTTCGTTATCTTTGCCGTCGTGCCGAAACAGCCCTCCCAGTAAGGGAATTTGACCCAGCAGCGGAACACGATCGCTACCATTTTTATGCTTTTGTTGAAAGATGCCGCCCAGGGCGATGGTTTCACCATTTTTAACCTCAACGATGGTTTCAATTTCTTGTTTATCAATAGCAAGCACTTCACCTTCCGCCTGCTTGAGTACCTGCCCCGGCATATTCTGGCTGAGACGCAATTTCAGACGAATTCGCCCCTCCGTCTGGATAACCGGTGTGACCTCCATGCCCAGCACCGCCTCTTTGAATTCAATTGAGGTCGCGCCACTCTCACCGCTGGACACCTGATAAGGGATTTCACTCCCCTGTTTGATGCTGGCCGGCTGCTGATGCGAAGCCAGCAAGCGCGGGCTGGCAATAATGTCTACCTGCTGGCGCTGCTCCAGTGCCGAAAGCTCCACTGCCAGCGTGCGCCCGTCGACGCGCCCGATACTGAAGCCAAGCCGGCTGGTGGCGTCAGCAACGCTGACATCCGCAGCCAGGGAAAGATGGCCGCCATCGGCCTCGCCGTTTCCCCACTTCACGCCCAGCTCGCGCAGGCTTTGCTGGTTCATGGTGACGATATGGGCGAGCAGCTCCACCTGCCCGAGTGGTGTGTCCATCTCGTGAACCACCTTGCTAAGCCGTTCAATCGCTGCCCGGGTATCGCGCGCCAGCAGGCTGTTGGTGCGCTTATCTGCAACCAGCGAGCCCTGCGGGCTGAGCAGTTTCAGGCCCGACGCCAGGCTGGTCACCAGCTCCGACGCCTCAGCATATTTCAATGCAAGGGTGGCGTTCACCAGCGGTGACTGTTGCTGCGTGGCCTCGCGCTTCGCCGCCTGCTCCGCCAGCCAGCCGCCGGGATAAACCCGCAGCACTTCACCATCACGGCGCGAATAGAGACCGGCGCTGTCAATCACCGTGCGGAACGCCTGGCTCCAGGGCACGTCAGTCAGTTGAAGCGAGATGTTGCCCGTGACGCCGGGCGCGACCACCAGATTACGTTTCTCACTGGCGGCCAGCGCCTGTAGCACCTGAACCGCCGGCACGTCGTCTACCGTCAGCGAGACGTGATTTTCCGGGTGACTTTGCGCGCTCAGCGGCAGCCACAGCAGCGACAGTAATAAGAGGATTCCCTTCATGTTTTTTCTCCTGAAACGTCCAGCGTAGTGTGCCGGGCAGACAGCGCTGCTGCGCCGTTGCCGCGACCTCGTGATGCGTTACCTCGGTAATACGCAGCCCTTCAGCCAGCGCGTCCCCTGCCCGCACGCGCCGCCATGTGCCATCGGCTCCCTGTAAAAGCGCCATCAGACCCTGTGCATCATTCAGGCGTCCTTTGTAAACCCACTGTGCCGCCGCGCCTGCGCGACAGTGCGCGTCCGGCGCGGCAAACGGATCGCGTGCCCATGCTGGCGACAGCAGCAGCAGGAGCGGTGCCAGCAGATATTCAGTACGCATCGATTCGCTCCAGGCCCAGCGTCAGCCGCAGGCTTCCCTCCGCCTGAGCCAGCGAAAAATGGCTCACGCCCAGCGCATACTGACTGAGATGACCGAACAGCCCGGGGATCGCCTGCCACGCAGCATCGGCGACCAGTTCACCGCCGCTCTGCTCGCCCGGCTGCCAGCTGATAAAGCTCACCCCCAGACGCTGACAAAAGCTCAACGCCTGAAAAGATGCCGGTGGCGCACTGTTCATCACCCTGGTTCGCCTGGCTTCCAGCTCGTGCCGGGAAGGTAAGCGCTGCAAGCGCATTTTCAGACGGGCGTTTTCTTCAGCCCGGGTAAGGCCAGCCGGCTCGCTGTTTCCTGCCAGGCTGAGACATAGCCCGGCATTCGCCAGACTGATGACGCCAATCACCAGACAACCGCTGGCAATGCGCGGGGCAACCCGCAGGCTAAGCCAGGATTCAATGTACGGGTGCATCGTTCACCTCCGAGGACCAGCGCAGGGTAAATACCGCGTGCCCTTGCGCATTGCGGCTGACAGCCCCGACCCGCGGCAGATGAAAACCAGGCGCCGGCCACAGGCGGGAGGAGAAGGTGCTCAGCCCATCGGCATTTAGCGCATTGCCGGTAGCCGTTATCGCTCCCGTAGCGAACTGCAGCTGCGTCAGCCAGACGTTGTCCGGTATCGTTGCGGCAAGCTGGTCGAGCCGCGTTTTCCAGCGCTGATTTTCAGCCAGACGCGCGGCCTGGCGCCGTATCGCGGCCTCTTTGATATTTACTTCCGCAGCCAGCGCGCTGACGGTCCTGAGACGCTCATCCAGCAACGGCTTTAGCACCGTTTCGCTGTGTTGCCAGTGCCGCAAGGCCTCGCTTTCGCTGTTCACCTGCAGATTAAGCGCAACGGCTGGCGCGATCAGTTGCGACCCGATCAACACCAGACTCCACACGCGCAGTTGCGCTTTGCGCCGTGCCGCGCGACGGGGCAGTAAATTAACAGCGTGCATCATGACGTCACCTCCGCGGCGGCAAGGGCGATAGTGGACAGCCAGCTCAACGGGCGGGGCGGCAACGAAGACGGCGCGCCAAACAGGCTCCAGGGATCGAACTGCTGCCCTGCCGGAGCGGTAATGCCCGGCGGCAATTCGCACCAGGCCGTTTCATCCGCTGGCGTGCCGAGCAATGCGCAGGCCTGCTCAAACGCGGTGACGGCAACGGGATCGGCCCATCCCCAGTGATTATCACAAGCCATGATCCATTTGCCCGCCCGCCAGCTCACCACGCCACGGAGCGGTGCACCCAGCCGGGATACCAGCGTGCAGAGCGCGTTGGCGTCAGGGGCCACGGCGGTCAGGCACAAACCCGCGCGGGCTATGCAATCGCTCAGCCGCACCACGTCCTCGCGCTGCGCCGCCGTCACGATAAAATGCCGCTTATCCGTCGCAGCATGGTAATCCAGCGTCAGGGCTTCCGGTGCGAGCCCGAGCTGGCGGGCGGTTGCCGCGGCGATATATCGTTCGCACTCCAGCGCGTTAAGCGGGGCGGTGGGAAAAGGCACCTGCCGGATCAGCGTGCGGTGCGCCGGAAAACCCAGCCGCACCCGGTGCCGCCAGGGCAGGGTTTTACGCCAGGTAGTTAACGTGGCAATCAGGGCATCCGGCGCGGCAACGCTGCCGCTACTGATGCACCCCGGCGGAAGCGCCAGCTGCCACCAGCGCCGCAGCCGCAGTTGCCCGCCACGAGAAACCAGCGCCAGCGCCTTTATTCCATCTTCTTGAATTTCCAGACCTATCTGCCATTGCTCGTATGTCATAATCGGCGACCTCCCTGGCGCTACGGATGAAAATTGACATATCAATGCTCCTGGCTTGCCTTTATACTACCGCGCGTTTGTTTATAAACTGCCCAGTTGAAACCAGATGGGAAATTTCCGGTGAAGTTCGTAAAGTATCTATTCATCCTTGCAGTGTGTTGCATTCTGCTGGGAGCAGGCTCGATATTCGGTCTGTACAAATATGTTGAGCCGCAGCTGCCTGACGTCGCGACGTTGAAGGACGTGCGGCTGCAGATCCCGATGCAAATCTACAGTGCGGATGGCGAACTGATCGCCCAGTACGGTGAAAAGCGCCGTATTCCGCTGACCCTCGATGAAATTCCGCCGGTGATGGTGAAAGCGTTTATCGCCACCGAAGACAGCCGCTTCTACGAGCACCACGGTGTCGATCCGGTGGGGATTTTCCGTGCCGCCAGCGTGGCGCTGTTTTCCGGTCATGCCTCGCAGGGTGCCAGTACCATCACCCAGCAGCTGGCGCGTAACTTCTTCCTGAGTCCTGAACGCACCCTGATGCGCAAAATCAAAGAGGTGTTTCTCGCGATTCGCATCGAGCAGATGATGACCAAGGACGAGATCCTTGAGCTGTATCTGAACAAGATTTATCTCGGCTACCGTTCCTATGGCGTGGGCTCTGCCGCTCAGGTTTATTTTGGCAAGGCGGTCGATCAGCTGACGCTGAGCGAAATGGCGACCATTGCGGGTCTGCCGAAAGCGCCATCGACCTACAATCCGCTCTACTCCATGGATCGTGCGGTGGCGCGTCGCAACGTGGTGCTTTCACGTATGCTGAGCGAAGGCTACATCAGCCAGGCGCAGTATGATGAAGCACGCAACGAAGTCATTGATGCCAACTATCACGCCCCGGAAATTGCCTTCTCCGCGCCCTATCTCACCGAGATGGTGCGTCAGGATATGGTCAGCCGCTATGGCGACAAGGCATACGAAGACGGATACCGCGTGACGACCACCATTACCCGCCGGGTGCAGTTGGGTGCGCAAGCAGCGCTGCGTCAGAACGTGCTCGACTACGATATGCGTCACGGCTATCGCGGTCCGACCAATCGGCTGTGGAAAGTGGGCGAAACCCCGTGGGATAGCAAAAAGATTATCGACACGCTGAAAACCGTGCCGGGGTACGGCCCGCTGTTCCCGGCAGTGGTGACGTCTGCCAGCCCGTCAGAAGCCATTGCGCTGCTGGATGATGGATCGTCGGTCTCGCTGAAGATGGATACCGTGCGCTGGGCGCGCGCGTACCGCTCAGATACCGCTCAGGGTCCAACGCCGCGCAAAGTTACCGATGTGGTTCAGGCCGGGCACCAGATTTGGGTGCGCAAGGCTGACGACAAATGGTGGCTGGCGCAGGTGCCGGAAGTGAACTCGGCGCTGGTCTCTATCAACCCGCAAAACGGGGCGGTGATGGCGCTGGTGGGCGGTTTCGACTTTAACCACAGCAAGTTCAACCGCGCTACCCAGGCGCTGCGTCAGGTGGGATCGAACATTAAGCCCTTCCTCTACACCGCGGCGATGGATAAAGGCCTGACGCTGGCCAGTATTCTTAACGACGTGCCGATCTCCCGCTGGGATGCCGGTGCCGGTTCCGACTGGCGTCCGAAGAACTCGCCGCCGGAATACGCCGGGCCGATTCGTCTGCGTCAGGGTCTGGGCCAGTCCAAGAACGTGGTGATGGTGCGCGCCATGCGGGCAATGGGTGTCGATTACGCCGCAGAGTATCTGCAGCGCTTCGGCTTCCCGGCGCAGAACATTGTGCATACCGAATCGCTGGCGCTGGGCTCGGCCTCCTTTACGCCGTTGCAGGTGGCACGCGGCTACGCGGTGATGGCGAATGGCGGTTTCCTGATTGACCCGTACTACATCAGTAAAATCGAGAACGTTGAAGGCCAGACGCTTTTCGAAGCGCAGCCGAAAGTCGCCTGTGCCGACTGCAACATTCCGGTGATTTATGGCGATACGCCGAAATCTGACGTGCTGGAGAATAAAGACGTCGAAGACGTGGCGATTTCTCAGGAGCAGCAGAACGCAACCGTGCCAATGCCGCAGCTGGAGCAGGCTAACCGCGAACTGGTGGCACAGAGTCCGGCTCCGCAGTATGCGCCGCATGTGATCAACACCCCGCTGGCCTTCCTGATCAAGAGCGCCCTGAACACCAATATCTTTGGTGAACCGGGCTGGATGGGCACCGGCTGGCGTGCCGGGCGCGATCTTAATCGCCATGATATCGGCGGTAAAACCGGCACCACCAACAGCTCGAAGGATGCATGGTTCTCGGGCTATGGTCCGGGGGTCGTGACCTCGGTGTGGATTGGTTTTGACGATCACCGCCGCGATCTGGGCCGCACGTCGGCGTCTGGTGCGATCCCGAACCAGATCTCGGGTTACGAAGGCGGGGCGAAGAGCGCGCAGCCGGCGTGGGATGCGTACATGAAAGTGGCGCTGGACGGCGTGCCTGAGCAGCCGCTGACGCCGCCAGCGGGTATTGTCTCGGTCAATATCGACCGCAGTACCGGGCAGCTGGCCAACGGTGGCAACAGCCGGTCAGAATACTTTATCGAGGGAACGCAACCGACGCAGCATGCGGTGCGGGAGGTGGGAACCACCATCATCGATAACGGGGAAACCCAGGAGCTGTTCTGACAAAAAACGCGCCGAAAGGCGCGTTTTTATTGGTGCAGACCGCAGGCTATAACCGCCCTTCGGCGCGCAGCCATTCGCGGATAAGAAACAGCGCGCTGACGTTGCGTGCTTCGCTGAAGTCCGGGTCTTCGAGCAGATCCATCAGATGCGCCAGCGGCCAACGCTCCTGCACCAGCGGCTCTGGCTCATCTCCTTCCAGCGACTCAGGATAGAGATCTTCTGCCAGCACGATATTCATCTTGCTGGAAAAGTAGGACGGGGCCATGGTGAGCTTTTTCAGGAACGTCAGCTGGTTCGCACCAAAGCCCACTTCCTCTTTCAGTTCACGGTTGGCGGCGTCGTAAATGGTTTCGCCCGGATCGATAAGCCCTTTCGGAAAACCAAGCTCGTAGGCTTCGATACCGACCGCATACTCGCGGATCAGCAGCAAATGATCGTCAATAATGGGCACAATCATGACGGCTTCACGGTTTGACGGGCGCATACGTTCATAGACACGCTGCTCGCCATTGCTGAAAGCCAGATCCACGGACTCCACGTTAAACAGACGCGAACGTGCAACCGTTTCGACATGCAGGATAGTGGGTTTTTGTAAGGGTTTACTCATCATGGCTGGTCTGCAGGTCATAAAAGTGATGTCATTGTGCGACATGCCGCACGCTTTCGGCAATGTTAATTGCCCCTTATTTACATACCTGTAACTTTACAAAAGCAATCATTTTGACTCGGCTATGTCAATAGGTTGAAAATGTAATAAGAATTTGCTGATATTTCCGCTGTTCTGACTTTGCTAACATTGATTTACCGCTGGTATGCGTGACAAAACGTCCTCAAGAAAGGCTTGATACCTGCCGATAATCATTCAACTGGCTGAATGTTTTAAGGGTTGCTATCAACCACGCGTAATGAAAAAAAGATGGGTTTAATGGGGAAAGCATGAGCTCCTTGTTTATTGTAGTAGCTGCTATGCTGGCCTGTGTGGTGATTGCTGGATGGGTTATCAGGCGTAATGCGCGCCAGCGCAACAAGATACCTTATCTCCATGTGTTTGCTGGGGCATCCACACGCAGATTAACGACTGAAGAACGCGGCGCAGTAGAGTCTTATCTCGACACGCTGGCTCGCACTCTGCGGGCGCCGACACCGACTGGCGCACCCGCCGCTCCCGTGACCCTCCGACTCAACGCGCACAGCAGTACCGTTTACGGTTTAACCCGTTCCATTACGCGCTACGGGCTCTCTACCGACGACTCGAATAAATGGCGTTACTACCTTGATTCGCTTGAGGTTCATCTCCCGCCCTTTTGGGAACAGTTCATCACCGATGATAACGAAGTTGAGTTGATCTGCACCGAAACGCTGCCGCTGGTGATTGCCCTCAACGGCCATACGCTGCAGGATCCGCTGTACGAATCTCAGGGCTTTGCGCTGGAACACGCTACCGGCACTCAGGCCTCTATTCGCGGCGAAGAGAGCGAACAAATTGAGCTGCTCAATATTCGTCAGGAAACCCAGGAAGAGTACGCCCTGAGCCGCCCGGACGGTATGCGCGAAGCGCTGCTGATCTGCGCCTCGTTCCTGCTGTTTTTCTTCTGTCTCATCAGCCCTGAAATCGTGCTGCCCTGGCTTGCCGGCGGGGCAATTATGCTGCTGGCAGCCGGTCTTTGGGGGCTGTACGCGCCGCCCGCGCAAACCGCGCTGCGCGAGATCCACTGCCTGCGCGGCACGCCGAAGCGCTGGGGTCTGTTCGGCGAGTCAAATCAGGAGCAGATCAACAATATTTCGCTGGGCATTATCGATCTGATTTATCCGGCGCACTGGCAGCCGTGGATCCATCAGGATTTAGGCCACGAAACCGACATCGACATCTATCTGGACCGCCACGTGGTGCGTCAGGGCCGCTTCCTGTCGCTGCACGATGAAGTAAAAAACTTCCCGCTCCAGCACTGGCTGCGAAGCCTTGTGATCGCCGCCGGCGCGCTGGTGGTGTTGCTGATGCTGATCGTGTGGGTGCCGTTAGATATGCCGCTGAAAATCACCGTCTCATGGCTGAAAGGCGCGCAGACGGTAGAAGCCACCAGCGTCGATCAGCTTGAGCAGGCGGGTATCCGCGTGGGTGATACCTTAAAAGTGAACGGCACCGGGATGTGCGACATCCGCATGCCGGGCGGCTACACCGCGCGCCAGAACTACCCGTTTATGCCCTTCGACTGTTCAAAAATCATCTGGAATGACGCCCCGCCACTGCCGGTTCCTCAGTCGGACACCGTGACCAAAGCCGAAGCGCTCAGCGACGCCATCACCCGCCAGCTGCATCCGAGCGCCGAGGATGCGAAAGTGAATCCGGGCCTGCGCTCTGCTATTCAGCAGTCGGGCATGGTCCTGTTGGATGATTTCTCCGATATCGTGCAGAAGACCCAGGATCTGTGCTCGGCGGAAGACGAATGTGTTCGCTTGAAAAACGCGCTGGTTAACCTGGCGGGGACTAAAGACTGGAATACGCTGATCAAACGCGCCACCACTGGCCAGTTGCAGGGCACCAACGTACTGCTGCGTCAGGTCAGCGCCGAATCGCTGGATAACCTGGTAGCGACCTCTATCGCCCCGTTCGTCTCGCGCGAAACCATGCGCGCTGCCCAGGCGCTGAACAGCCCGGCTCCGGGCGGGTTTATGATTATCAGCGATGAAGGCAGCGATTTGGTTGACCAGCCGTGGCCGCCGGTGCCGCTGTATGAACATCCGGCGCAGGAGCAGTGGAAAGAGTTCCAGCGCCTGGCTGAGATGCTTATTCAGACACCGTTCCGCGCCGAAGGTATTGTCACCGGCTTGCGCACCGACGCTAACGGCACCGTCCACGTCGACCTGCACAGCATCCCGGACAGCGCTGGCCTCTGGCGCTATACCGGCATCTCGCTGCTGCTGCTGGCGATGATCCTCTGCGTTATCGTTAACGGCGTGCTGGCGCTGCGCCGCTATCAGCGTAACCGGGCGCGCCTGACGGAAATTCAGCACTACTACGAAAGCTGCCTCAACCCGCGGCTTATCACGACCCCCGATTCCCGCCCGATGTTCTGATGGCTTTTGCGCGCCGGGTTTATGGTAACCTGTCGCGCACTTTCCTCTTCCGGCTGGAGTTTCCATGCATGTTGATATCGCCTGGCAGGACGTAGATACCGTTCTGCTGGATATGGACGGCACCCTGCTCGACCTCGCCTTTGACACCCACTTCTGGCAAAAACTGGTTCCGGAAACCCTGAGCGCGCACCGCGGTATCGCGCTGGAGGCGGCGCACCAGCTTATCCAGCAGGAGTATCACGCCGTGCAGCATACGCTAAACTGGTACTGTCTGGACTACTGGAGCGAGCGCCTCGGGCTGGACATTACGGCGATGACCACCGCGCAGGGGCCGTATGCGGTGATGCGCGATGACACCGTCCCGTTCCTTGATGCCCTGAAGGCCTGCGGTAAGCGACGCATTCTGCTGACGAATGCGCATCCGCATAACCTGGCCGTGAAGCTTGAGCATACCGGACTCGCTTCACACCTTGATTTATTGCTATCCACCCACACATTTGGATATCCGAAAGAAGATCAGCGGTTATGGCAGGCAGTGACCAGCCATACCGGCCTGGATGTCAGCCGCACGCTGTTCATTGACGACAGCGAGCCGATTCTGGATGCCGCTGCCCGATTTGGTATCCGCTATTGCCTTGGCGTCACCAATCCGGATTCGGGAATGGCGGAAAAAGCCTATGTGCGCCATCCGGGGATGAACGACTACCGCCGTTTTCTCCCGGCGCTGCAACCAGAGGAGTGACCATGAAAGAGAAACCCGCAACCGGGGTACGCCTCGATAAATGGCTTTGGGCTGCGCGGTTTTACAAAACGCGCGCGCTTGCTCGCGAGATGATCGAGGGCGGCAAAGTCCACTACAACGGCCAGCGCAGCAAGCCCAGTAAGGTAATGGAGCTGAATGCGACCCTCGTACTGCGCCAGGGTAACGACGAGCGCACCATTATCGTCAGGGCGATTACCGATCAGCGGCGTCCGGCCAGCGAAGCGACTGCGCTCTATGAAGAGACGCAGGAGAGCATTGAGAAACGTGAAAGGATGGCCACGGCTCGCAAGCTTAACGCCCTGTCGATGCCGCACCCGGACCGCCGCCCGGATAAAAAAGAGCGCCGCGACCTGATCAAATTTAAGTCCGGCGACAGCGACCCGGCATAACCTAATCCGATGCCGTCCGCCTGCGATCCCGTCCACGCGGCCTGCACGATGTAACCAAAGGATGACCGCGCCGCGCTCATTCGTAAGAGAGAAAATTATGGCCCAACACGACCAACTGCACCGCTACCTGTTTGAAAACTATGCCGTTCGCGGCGAACTGGTAACGGTATCCGATACCTGGACGCAGATCCTCGAAAACCACGACTATCCGCAGCCGGTAAAAATCATCCTCGGCGAACTGCTGGTCGCGACCAGTCTGCTGACCGCCACGCTGAAGTTTGATGGCGACATCACCGTGCAGTTACAGGGTGATGGCCCGATGACGCTGGCGGTGATCAATGGCAATAACAAGCAGGAGATGCGCGGCGTTGCGCGTGTTCAGGGCGATGTCGCCGCAGATGCCAGCCTGAAAGATCTGGTGGGCAACGGTTATCTGGTGATCACCATTACCCCGGCTGAAGGCGAACGCTATCAGGGCGTGGTCGGGCTGGAAGGGGATACCCTGGCCGCCTGTCTCGAAGACTACTTCATGCGTTCCGAACAGCTGCCGACGCGCCTGTTTATTCGCACCGGCGACATGGAAGGCAAGCTGGCGGCGGGCGGGATGCTGCTCCAGGTGCTGCCGGCTCAGGATGCCCAGGCCAACGACTTTGAGCATCTGGCAACCCTGACCGAAACCATCAAAGCGGAAGAGCTGCTGACGCTGCCGGCCACCGACGTGCTGTGGCGCCTGTATCACGAAGAAGAAGTCACCCTGTACGATCCGCAGGACGTCATCTTCAAGTGCACCTGCTCGCGCGAGCGCTGTGCCGATGCGCTGAAAACCCTGCCGACGGAAGAAGTGGACAGCATCATCGCCGAAGAGGGCGAGATCGACATGCACTGCGACTACTGCGGTAGCCACTACGTGTTTAACGCGATGGATATCGCCGAAGCGCGCAACAACGCCTCTCCGGCGGACCCACAGATCCACTGATAATCAAACGCCACCCGCGGGTGGCGTTTTTTTAGTATCGATCCGGCGTAAAAGGCAGACGCTGACCGTCGATCGTCAGATCGCGCCACGGCGGCGGCTGGGTGGACAGGCGCTCTGACTGCGCGGTTTCCCGCAGTTTTTTCGCATCCAGCGTCGCAGGCAGATCGTAAAAGTTGCCTGCCGGCACCCATTTGTCGTTCTGCTTGCTCAGCACAAACGCACTGCGCGCGCTGAAATCAAACATGATCCACTCCGGTTGCGCATCCCCGTTCAAATCTTTTGCCAGCAGCATGCAGTTCGACAGGTTATCTACCGGCAAACAGGCCTTGATACGCCAGGCATAATCCTTCGCCAGCGTCTGCCAGACAGCTTGCTCCGGCTGCGGCTGGGGAGCGACCAGCGGGATCTGCCGATACGCCCCGGGATCGACCGGCGCCCCCACACTATTTCGCCCGGCCAGCGCATCGTTGATCTCCTGACGCAGCACCAGATTACCGCTGATCACCGGATCGGCCTGTAGCATTTGCAACGCCTCCCTGCCCCAGCGCCGCCACTGCGCCAGCTCGTTGACGGTCGCGCTGTCCAGCAGGGATTTATCGGCGTTGAAACGCGCCATCTGGCTGTTAACGCTGATGCGCCAGGGGTTGAGCAGCGGCGTATGCAGCAGCAGTAGCAGCAGTGGGACGACGAACAGCACTCCTTTGCCGGTACGGCTGAAATCCACGGCGCTGCGGCGCTGCCGCGCCAGGCTTGCCACATAGCCGCAGGACCACAGCAGCGACACGCAGGTGACCAGCGCGGCATACAGACGGTCCGGCGTCCAGCCGTATTGCGCAACGCGGACCCACACCGCCCAGGCGGCGATAAGGGCGCAGACCGGCGCGAGCAGTAGCGTACCGAGCAGCATACGCCGCAGTAGTCTGGTGTAAGGCGGTGCCTCGCGCTCCGGATGCCACACCAGCGCCATCAGTAGCAGGAACAGCAGACACAGCATATTCAGCAATCCGGCCCCGGAAACCTGCTGCGAGATCGCATTCAGCCCCACGCCCGGTATCGCCAGCATAAACAGCGCCATGATGGCACCGACCACCGGCAGCAGCCCGGTCGCGACCAGCGTCAGCAGGTGTTGTACCGCCATCATCAGACGAGCATTGCTGCGGCAGAGCGTCACCGTCATCGCCACGATGCAGCCGGTTATCACATACGCGAACGCACCGTTATCAAAGAACAACGCTTTGAAGACGTCGATGCCGATCAGCGAAAACAGGGATGCGCACAGCCAGAGCACCAGCCATCCCAGCCCGGTTGCCAGCAGCGCCAGCAGCAGCGCCAGGCCGTTGTGCCAGTAGTGGCGGAACAGCGAGGGGAAGTCGCCCCAGCGTCCTTCCAGGAGACGGCTTTGCAGCCAGGGGAGCAAAAGGAACAGCATCGCTGCCAGCGCCACCACGTAGCGCCACAGCGCATCGCGCTGATCCCAGGTATCCAGCCCGGTCACGGCATACACCAGCCAGCCGCAGTGAACGGCGGCCATCATCAACAGAAGCGCGATGCCCAGCCACAGCAAGGGCTGGCGCAGCGAACGGGCGGCAAAAATTAGCGTAGAGGTGGTTACCAGGCTGCCCACCAGTAAAAACAGCAGCCAGCCGTGCTCAGCTGGCGTGGAAAACAGCGCCGTGGTGCGGTTGAGCAGGTAGATCACCCCGCCCTGAAGCATTCCCGTCAGTGGAAGCAGCCAGCGCAGCGAGGCGGAAAGCGGTGCGTCACTCTTCATCGTATCAGTCCATTGTTTAACCTGCGGGCATCATAGCGCAGGCGAAAAGCGCTGTCTTTCAGCGCGGAGAGGAAGATGCCGCGCCTCGATCAATGCAGCAGTTTGCTGTTACGACACGGTGGGTTGCGATAATGAATGCGCTTACACTCACAAAGTTCTGGATGATTACCCTGCTTTCATGGATATCCGGAATACTTTCCGTCGGATATGTGGATAATCCTGCCATAATTTGTGTCGCTTCGTGAGCGTAATCACAGCGTGATCCTCTACCGTGATGTTGCAGATACCCAAATCTATGAAGCCCATCGCGGTTCATCTTTACTGAAAAACCCTACAATTTTAGGTAATACCTATTGGCTAAGGAGTAGTGACATGCGCGTTAACGATTTAACCCCGCAGGATCTCAAGGCTTATGGCATCACCGGTGTGCAGGAGGTTATTTATAACCCGGATTACGACACGCTCTACCGCGAAGAACTGGCGCCGGGTCTGGAAGGCTATGAGCGCGGCGTGGAAACCCGCCTCGGTGCCATTGCCGTTGATACCGGCATTTTCACCGGGCGCTCGCCGAAAGATAAATACATCGTCCGCGATGACACCACGCGCGATACGCTGTGGTGGGCCGATGAAGGTCAGAAGAATGATAATAAGCCGCTGTCTCAGGAGACGTGGACGCACCTGAAAGGCCTGGTCACGCAGCAGCTGTCGGGGAAACGCCTGTTTGTGGTTGACGCATTCTGCGGGGCCAACCCGGATACCCGTCTCGCGGTCCGTTTCATCACCGAAGTCGCCTGGCAGGCGCACTTTGTCAAAAACATGTTTATCCGCCCGAACGATGACGAGCTTCAGGCGTTTGCGCCCGACTTCGTGGTGATGAACGGCGCGAAGTGCACTAACCCGGACTGGGCCGCGCAGGGGCTGAATTCGGAGAACTTCATCGCCTTTAACCTTACCGAGCGCATTCAGCTTATCGGCGGCACCTGGTACGGCGGCGAAATGAAAAAAGGCCTGTTCGCCATCATGAACTATCTGCTGCCGCTCAAGGGCGTGGCGTCGATGCACTGCTCCGCCAACGTGGGTGAGAAAGGCGACGTCGCGGTGTTCTTCGGCCTGTCCGGCACCGGGAAAACTACCCTCTCCACCGATCCGAAACGCCGCCTGATTGGCGATGACGAACACGGCTGGGACGACGACGGGGTGTTTAACTTTGAAGGCGGCTGCTACGCCAAAACCATCCGCCTCTCCGCCGAGGCCGAGCCGGACATCTACCACGCCATTCGCCGCGACGCGCTGCTGGAAAACGTGACGGTGCGCGAGGATGGCAGCATCGATTTCGACGATGCGTCAAAAACCGAAAATACCCGTGTTTCCTACCCGATCTATCACATCGACAATATCGTGAAGCCGGTGTCGAAGGCGGGTCACGCCACGAAAGTCATTTTCCTGACGGCGGATGCGTTTGGCGTGCTGCCGCCGGTGTCACGCCTGACAGCCAGCCAGACCCAGTACCACTTCCTCTCCGGCTTTACGGCGAAGCTGGCAGGCACCGAGCGCGGCGTCACCGAGCCGACGCCAACCTTCTCCGCTTGCTTTGGCGCGGCGTTCCTGACGCTGCACCCGACGCAGTATGCCGAAGTGCTGGTGAAGCGCATGGAAGCCGCTGGTGCGCAGGCCTACCTGGTGAATACCGGCTGGAACGGCAGCGGGAAACGCATCTCGATTAAGGATACCCGCGCCATTATCGACGCCATTCTCAATGGCTCGCTGGACGAGGCGGAAACCTTCTCGCTGCCGGTGTTTAACCTCGCGGTGCCGACCCAGCTTCCGGGCGTAGACAGCGCCATCCTCGACCCGCGTAACACCTGGTCCGCGCCGGAAGCCTGGCAGGAAAAAGCCAACCAGCTGGCCGGGCTGTTTATCGATAACTTCGAGAAATACACCGATACCCCGGCCGGGGCTGCGCTGGTGGCCGCCGGGCCGCAGCGCTAATCGTCGGGCAAAAAAAGAACCACCCTGCGGTAATGCTCGTCGTTCAGATGAGCGCTTTCGTAGGGCGGGTAAGCCTGCGCACCCGCCACGGCTGCGTTACCAAAGGTGGGTGCGCTACGCTTACCCACCCTACGCGTTGACGTGACGCCCAAAAAAAAACCACCGCAGGGTGGTTCTTTTTTTTGGGCGTGATGTTCTTGCCTTACGCGCTGGTCGTCGCCGGAACGCGGGTAACCGGGATCGGCAGCCAGGCGCGAATGCGCAGCCCGTCCCGCTCGCTGCGGCCGATATCCAGCACGCCGTTATGATTGTCAACGATACGCTGCACAATCGCCAGGCCAAGCCCGGTGCCGCTGGTGCTGCGTGCGCTGTCGCCGCGCACAAACGGCTGGAACAGATGCTTCAACTGCTCCGGCTTGATACCCGGACCGTCATCTTCCACCTGGAACCAGGCGCGATTCAGCTCGGTGCCGCTGCTGACTTTGATCCAGCCGTTGCCGTAGCGTGCAGCGTTGACCACCATATTTGCCGCGGCGCGCTTGATGGAGAGCGGATGGATCTGCAACAGGATTTCACCGTTTTTCAGATCGGTTTCAATCTCGCGCTCGTACCCGCTTTCAGCAGCGATCACCTCGCCCAGCACGGCGTTAAGATCCGCCATCTCCAGCGGCATCTCCTGGCCAGTGCGCAGGTAGTCGATGAACTGCTCGATGATGTCATTGCACTCTTCGATATCTTTGTTGATCGACTCGGCGAGATAGCCATCTTCAGCGGCCATCATTTCGGTGGCGAGACGGATACGCGTCAACGGCGTTCGCAGATCGTGACTGACCCCGGCCATCAGCAGGGTACGGTCATCCGCCAGCTGTTTTACCCCGGCCGCCATATGGTTGAAGGCGCGGGTCACCGAGCGCACCTCAGAAGCGCCGTACTCACGCAGCGGCGGCGGGATCAGGCCGCGTCCAACCTGTAGCGCGGCGTGCTCCAGGTCCACCAGCGGCCGGTTCTGAATGCGGATAAACAGCCAGGCACCGCCTATTGCCAGCAGCATAATCGCGAGGGTGTAGCGGAACAGCGGCGAGAAATCACCCTGATGGATTTCCGTGAGCGGCACCCGCACCCAGATATTCGGCGACAGCCAGGTTTTCAGCCACACCACCGGTGAGCTTTTATTCACCTCGACGCGCACTTCAGTGGGGCCGCCCAGCTGCTGCGCCATCTGCTGGCTGAGAAATTCGTAGTGCTGCGCCCAGCGCAGGCCGGCATCTTCTGCCGCCTCGTTGGAATAGAGAGAAATGCCTAGCTCGCGATAAATTTCGCGTCGAAAGGCCGGGGGAACCACCAGCTGCGTCCCGTCTTCCAGCTGCAGCTTATCGGTCATCAGCATACGCACTTCGTAAGCCAGAACCTTATTAAACTGCTGCAGGCTGGGAAGGATCGCGAAGTTCAGTACCACCAGATAGGTCGTCACCAGGCTGACGAACAGCAGGGTGACGATAAGTAGCAGGGTTCTGGCAAACGAGCTTCGCGGCGAGAAACGCACTCGCCTCATGCTTTGGCGCCGTCAGGAACAAAGACGTAGCCCAGACCCCATACCGTCTGGATGTAGCGTGGGTGAGCCGGATCTTCTTCCACCATGCGGCGCAGACGCGAGATCTGCACGTCAATGGAACGCTCCATCGCACTGTATTCGCGACCGCGCGCCAGGTTCATCAGCTTATCGCGGGAGAGCGGTTCCCGTGGGTGACTGACCAGCGCTTTCAGCACGGCGAACTCACCGCTGGTGAGCGGCATCGGCTCATCTTCGCGGAACATTTCGCGGGTGCCGAGATTGAGTTTGAATTTGCCGAAGGCGATGACCGCCTCTTCCTGGGACGGCGCGCCCGGCAGCTCGTTGGCCTGGCGGCGCAGCACGGCGCGAATACGGGCCAGCAGTTCACGCGGGTTGAACGGCTTCGGAATGTAGTCGTCAGCGCCAATCTCCAGGCCGACGATGCGATCCACTTCTTCGCCCTTCGCGGTAACCATAATGATGGGCATCGGGTTGCTCTGGCTACGCAGGCGACGGCAGATAGAGAGCCCGTCTTCGCCCGGCAGCATCAGGTCCAGCACCATCAGATGGAAGGACTCGCGCGTCAGCAGGCGATCCATCTGTTCGGCGTTGGCGACGCTGCGAACCTGGAAGCCCTGCTCGGTAAGATAACGCTCAAGCAGCGCACGCAGGCGCATATCGTCATCAACGACCAGAATCTTATAATTCTCTTGCATTGTTTTTACTCCCAAAGGTTCGGACAATAGCTGTCTGTATTCTTAAAAAACTGCGCGTCGGTAACCACATAAATCTGGTATACATTCTAGACGAAATTGTTACAAAGCATATTTAACAGCAGCTTATCACCGATTTCCCTGACAATTCTCATACGTTGCACGCAGAATTGGCTTAAGAGAAATGAAGGAAAGACAGGCTGTTACCTGAAAGGCAGAGTGATGAAAACGCCCCTGATTACCCGAGAAGGCTACGAAAAGCTCAAAAAAGAGCTTGATTATTTATGGCGCGAAGAGCGCCCGGAAGTGACCAAAAAAGTGACCTGGGCAGCAAGCCTTGGCGATCGCAGTGAAAACGCCGACTACCAGTACAACAAAAAACGGCTGCGCGAGATCGACCGTCGCGTGCGCTACCTGACCAAATGCCTGGAACAGCTGAAAATCGTCGATTATTCCCCGCAGCAGGAGGGCAAAGTGTTCTTCGGTGCCTGGGTGGAGGTGGAAAACGACGACGGCGACAGCAAGCGTTTTCGCATCGTCGGTTACGATGAGATCTTTGGACGCAAAGACTACATCTCCATCGATGCCCCGATGGCGCGGGCGCTGCTGAAAAAAGAGGTTGGCGACCTCGCCGTGGTGAACACCCCAGCGGGGGAAGCCACCTGGTACGTTAACGAAATCACCTATCCGAAATAATCTGCGATGCCGCTCCCGGAACGCTCCGAATCCTTATCCGGCGCGTTCCGCGGCTGGCATTTTGCCCCGCCAGTCCGTATAACTGTCCCCTGAATTTTTGTACTCCAACAGATGAAATCGCCATGATGAATGACTCGCTCTGCCGCATTATTGCGGGTGAACTCCAGGCACGCGCTGAACAGGTGGATGCCGCCGTTCGCCTGCTGGATGAAGGGAACACCGTGCCGTTTATTGCACGTTATCGTAAGGAAGTCACCGGCGGTCTGGACGACACCCAGCTGCGCCAGCTGGAGACGCGTCTGGGCTATCTGCGCGAGCTGGAAGAACGCCGCCAGTCAATCCTCAAATCCATTTCGGAACAGGGCAAGCTGACCGACGAGCTGGCCGGGGCTATCAACGGCACGCTGAGTAAGACCGAGCTGGAAGATCTTTACCTGCCCTATAAGCCGAAGCGCCGCACCCGCGGGCAGATCGCCATTGAAGCCGGTCTGGAACCGCTCGCCGACCTGCTGTGGGATCAGCCCTCCCACACCCCGGAAGCCGAAGCGGAAAAATTCATCGACGCCGATAAAGGCGTGGCCGATACCAAAGCCGCGCTCGACGGCGCGCGCTACATTCTGATGGAGCGCTTTGCTGAAGACGCCGCCCTGCTGGCGAAAGTGCGCGACTACCTGTGGAAGAATGCCCATCTGGTCGCCACGGTGGTAACCGGCAAAGAGGAAGCGGGCGCGAAGTTCCGCGACTATTTTGACCATCACGAACCGATCGCCACCGTGCCTTCGCACCGCGCGCTGGCGATGTTCCGTGGTCGCAACGAAGGCGTGCTGCAGCTGGCGCTTAACGCTGACCCGCAGTTTGACGAGCCGCCGCGCGAAAGCCACTGCGAGCAGATCATCATCGACCACCTCGGTCTGCGCCTGAACAATGCTCCGGCGGACAGCTGGCGTAAAGGCGTGGTGAGCTGGACCTGGCGTATCAAGGTGCTGATGCATCTCGAAACCGAGCTGATGGGCACCGTGCGCGAGCGCGCCGAAGACGAAGCGATTAACGTCTTTGCCCGTAACCTGCACGATCTACTGATGGCCGCCCCGGCGGGCCTGCGCGCAACGATGGGCCTCGATCCAGGCCTGCGTACCGGCGTGAAAGTGGCCGTGGTAGACGGCACCGGCAAGCTGGTGGCGACCGATACCATTTATCCTCACACCGGACAGGCAGCAAAAGCAGCGGTTGCCGTTGCCGCGCTGTGTGAAAAACATAACGTGGAGCTGGTCGCCATCGGTAACGGCACCGCGTCTCGCGAAACGGAACGTTTCTTCCTCGACGTGCAGAAACAGTTCCCGAAAGTGACGGCCCAGAAGGTGATCGTCAGCGAAGCCGGGGCATCGGTTTACTCCGCCTCCGAACTGGCGGCGCAGGAGTTCCCGGATCTGGATGTCTCAATCCGCGGCGCGGTTTCCATTGCCCGCCGCTTGCAGGATCCGCTCGCCGAGCTGGTGAAGATCGACCCGAAATCCATTGGGGTCGGCCAGTATCAGCACGATGTCAGCCAGTCGCAGCTGGCGCGCAAGCTGGATGCGGTGGTGGAAGACTGCGTGAACGCCGTCGGCGTGGATCTGAATACCGCCTCCGTGCCGCTGCTGACCCGCGTGGCGGGCCTGACGCGCATGATGGCCCAGAACATCGTCTCCTGGCGTGATGACAACGGTCAGTTCCAGAATCGCCAGCAGTTGCTGAAAGTGAGCCGCCTCGGGCCGAAAGCCTTTGAGCAGTGCGCGGGCTTCCTGCGCATCAACCACGGTGATAACCCGCTCGACGCCTCCACGGTGCACCCGGAAGCCTATCCGGTGGTGGAACGTATTCTGGCTGCCACCCAGCAGTCGCTGCGCGATCTGATGGGCAACGGCAGTGCGCTGCGCAACCTGAAAGCCGTCGATTTTACCGACGCGCAGTTCGGGGTGCCGACCGTGAGCGACATCATTAAAGAGCTGGAAAAACCGGGCCGTGACCCGCGTCCGGAATTCAAAACCGCCACCTTCGCCGAAGGCGTGGAAACGCTCAACGACCTGCAGCCGGGCATGGTGCTGGAAGGCGCGGTCACCAACGTCACCAACTTTGGTGCGTTTGTTGATATCGGCGTGCATCAGGACGGGCTGGTACACATCTCCTCGCTCTCCGATAAGTTCATCGACGATCCGCATAAAGTGGTGAAAGCGGGCGATATCGTGAAGGTAAAAGTGCTGGAAGTGGATATGGCGCGCAAACGTATCGCGCTGACCATGCGCCTTGATGAGCAGCCGGGCGAAACCAGCGCCCGTCGCGGCGGCGGCAAACCGGAACAGAACAAGCGTCCGGCCGGGCAGCCGAAACCGCGTGGGCGCGAGGCGCAGCCTGCCGGTAACAGCGCCATGATGGACGCGCTGGCGGCAGCAATGGGTAAAAAACGCTGACCCTTCCCCCTCCGCCTTGCGGAGGGGTTTTCCCGCCATAAACAACGCCCTGCCGGTTATATTATTTCGCAGTAATAAACTCGCGGTTATGCATTACGGTTAATAACAATAAGCGCAAAACGATTACCCGCAATCGCAGTTATTAATATTTAAATAACAATTAACACGGCGGGTAAATATTGATGTGAATTAGTTTTCATTTCCCGGTTACAAGCAGTGAAATTGCGCCATCTCAATTACCAGAGCAACATTTGTGAAAACTATATTTGCTCACATTTCCTGCGTTGCAGATAAAAAGCGTTCTCATTATCATTGCATCCAGTGGTTTCCTCTCTCCGTCAGCAGGCATGATGCGCCCCGGCGCGCGCCAGAACAGATAAAGCAGGCACTATGTCATACACACCAGGCAGCTCATGGAAAATAACGGGCTTTTCCTCCGCTATCAGCCCGGCGTATCGTCAGAAGTTATTATCGCTCGGCATGTTGCCCGGCGCGTTATTTAACGTTGTGCGCGTCGCCCCTTTTGGCGATCCGATTCATATTGAGACGCGGCGCGTAAATCTGGTATTACGCAAAAAAGACCTCGCATTATTAAACGTGGAAGCCAACCACTAAATTCGGCTTTTCAGAGCGCACCATCATGAAAAATATCACTATCGGCCTTATCGGTAATCCCAACGCCGGGAAAACGACGCTGTTTAATCAGCTCACCGGCGCGCGCCAGCGCGTGGGCAACTGGGCAGGCGTCACCGTCGAGCGCAAAGAGGGGAATTTCACGACCACCGATTGCGCGGTGCGGCTGGTGGATTTACCCGGCACCTACTCCCTGACCACCATCTCGGCCCAGACCTCACTCGATGAGCAGATTGCCTGCCACTACATCCTGAGCGGTGAGGCAGACATGCTGATTAACGTGGTGGACGCCGCCAACCTTGAGCGCAACCTTTACCTGACGCTGCAACTGCTGGAGCTGGGCATTCCCTGCGTGGTGGCGCTCAACATGCTGGATATCGCCGAAAAGCAGGGTATTCGCATTGATACCGAAGCGCTCTCCGCGCGGCTGGGCTGTCCGGTGGTGCCGCTGGTGTCAACGCGCGGGCGGGGTATTCAGGCGCTGAAGCTGGCGATTGACCGTCATACCGGGAACATCCCGACCGAACGCGTGCACTATGCCGCGCCACTCCTGCGCGAGGCCGCGCAGCTGGCCGCAGCGATGCCTGACACGCTGAGCGAGGAGCAGCGGCGCTGGCTGGCGATTCAGATGCTGGAAGGCGATATCTACAGCCATGCCCGGTCAGGCGACACGGCGGAGGCGCTGGCTGCCGCCCGGAAACGGCTGGAACATGAGATGGACGATCCGGCGTTGCACATCGCCGACGCGCGATACCAGAGCATCGCCACTCTCTGCGAGGCGGTCAGCAACAGCCTTACCGCCGAACCGCACCGCCTGACGGCCGCACTCGACCGTGTGATCCTCAACCGCGTGCTCGGTCTGCCCATCTTCCTGTTGGTGATGTACCTGATGTTCCTGCTGGCCATCAATATTGGCGGCGCGCTGCAACCGCTGTTTGATGGCGGCTCGGTGGCGCTGTTTATTCATGGTCTGCAGTGGCTGGGCGCCACGCTGCACTTCCCCGCCTGGCTGACGATTTTTCTCGCTCAGGGGATCGGCGGCGGCATCAATACCGTGCTGCCGTTGGTGCCGCAGATAGGCATGATGTACCTGTTCCTGTCGTTTCTTGAAGACTCCGGCTACATGGCACGCGCCGCGTTTGTGATGGACCGTCTGATGCAGTCTCTCGGCCTGCCGGGGAAATCTTTCGTGCCGCTGATTGTCGGCTTCGGCTGCAACGTACCGTCGGTGATGGGCGCCCGCACCCTGGACGCACCGCGCGAGCGGCTGATGACCATTATGATGGCACCGTTTATGTCCTGCGGCGCACGGCTGGCGATTTTTGCCGTCTTCGCCTCGGCCTTTTTCGGGCAACGCGGCGCGCTGGCGGTGTTCTCGCTCTATCTGCTGGGCATCGTGATGGCAATCCTCACCGGCCTGATGCTTAAATTCACGCTGATGCGTGGCGAAGCGACACCCTTTGTGATGGAGCTGCCGATGTACCACGTGCCGCATCTGAAAAGCCTGCTGCTGCAAACCTGGCAGCGCCTGAAAGGCTTCGTGCTGCGCGCCGGGAAAGTCATCGTGGTGGTGAGCGTGTTTATCGGTGCGCTGAACAGTTTTTCGTTTAGCGGCCAGCCGGTGAACAGCATCAACGACTCGGCGCTGGCGTCGGTCAGTAAAGTGCTGACGCCGCTGCTCAACCCGATCGGTGTGTCGCAGGATAACTGGCAGGCCACCGTGGGCCTGTTTACCGGTGCGATGGCGAAAGAAGTGGTGGTCGGCACGCTCAATACCCTCTACACCGCCGAGGACATTCACGAGGCCGAATTCGACGTTAACCAGTTCAGCCTGCGGGATGAGCTGTCCGGTGCGGTCAACGATACCTGGGAGAGCCTGAAAGCCACCGCCAGCCTGAGCGTGCTGGCAAATCCGATTGAAGCCAGCAAAGGCGACGGCGAGATGGCGACCGGTGCGATGGGCATCATGAGCAGCAAGTTCGGCAGTCAGGCGGCGGCCTACAGCTATCTGATCTTCGTGCTGCTCTATATTCCCTGTATTTCGGTGATGGGCGCGATCGCCCGCGAGTCGAGCCGCGGATGGATGACGTTCTCCATCTTCTGGGGGCTGAATATCGCGTACAGCCTGGCGACCTTGTTTTATCAGGCGGCGACTTTCCGGGCGCATCCCCACGCCAGCCTGGTGGCGATGCTGTGCGTGGTGGCGTTTAACGTAGTGCTGATCGCCGCCCTGCGCCGGGCGCGTAGCCGGGTGAACGTCTCGCTGTTCACGGCGGATCATTCGCCGCAGCGGCAGTGCCACTGAGGAAGATGCCATGACAAGCCTGATGGCGATACGCGACATGCTAGCGCTGGAAGGGCGGCTACAGGCGGCGCAGATTAGTCAGCGCACCGCAACGCCGCTACCGCTGGTGGAAGCGATGCTGATGCACCTGGAGGCGATGGGCCGGGCAACATGCGTTGCCATTGAGGAAGAGGGCTGTGTCAGCGGGCAGTGTCGAACGTGCCCCGAGGGGAAAGCCTGTCAGCCGCGCTGGTGGATGCTGCGCCAGTAAATAAGGCGGGAAGCCCCGCCTTGCTGATAACGCTTACTTATAGACTTCGGCGGTAGCGTGGATGTCTTTGCCGTGTTTCTGGCCGCTGGTGATAACGTAATATTTCCCGCCCAGCTCATCCGCTTTTTTGGACAGCTCTTCTTTCGCGTCCATCGGTGCGGAACCTTCCGCGATAGAAATATCCCCGACTTTGGTCAGATTCATCTCTTTGACTTTATCTTTCTGCAGCTCTTCTGCGGCATACGCGCCGGCAGAGAGGGAACCGATCAGCAGTGCTGCGACAATACCTGTTACACGTTTCATAGCCATGACTCTCCTTGAAATGGGTAATTGCGGTAGGGCACCCTTGCCCCTCATGCCCGCGACAGGCAGAGCGGCAAGCGGTGCTTCTTTGAGTATTGTTTCACCAGGCGATATTTGCAACGCGGACGCTTTCTTAATTGCCGATGCGGCTTTTCAGCGCGGTCAGCGCCTCGCAGAACAGCGCAGGGTGCGAAATAAACGGCGCGTGCGCGGCTTTAGGGAACATATGTGAGCGGCTGTGTGGCAGGCGCTCGTCCAGCAACGGGGCGATAGCGCGCGGGACCAGCCCGTCAAGCCGTCCGTAGAGACGTAAAAATGGCAGCGTCAGGTTTTCCAGCGGCGCACGCAGATCGGCGGTTTTCAGGATCTCCAGCCCGGCATTCAGCACTGCCAGCGAGGGAGCAGGCTGCGCCAGCACCACGTTTTTCAGCGCTCGCGCATCCTGTCGTGCCGTTTCCGTGCCGAGCGTCTGCAGCGCCAGGAAACGCTCCACGGTGCGCTGGAAATCTTCACTCAGCTGCTGCTGGAAACTGGCCAGCACCTCGGGCTTGATGCCCGGCCACGCGTCCCTGGCGCTAAAGCAGGGGGAAGAAGCCACGGTCACCAGCGCCTGTACGCGCCCGGGATAGCGCAGCGCCACGCTGCTGGCCACCAGCCCGCCGAGGCTCCAGCCCAGCCAGATCGCCTGTTCCGGCGCGTGTTTCACCACGCAATCCGCCATCTCATCAAGCGACAGCGCACCGAATCCCTGGCTACGGCCATAGCCGGGCAGATCGACCAGATGCAGCGTGAAATGCGAGGCGAGTTCCTCAGAAATGCAATGCCATACTTCGGCATTCAGGCCCCATCCGTGCAGCAGCACAAGATGACACTTTCCCTCTCCTTTGGTCTGCCACCAGATGTCGTTCATCAGTTACTGTTCTCATTATTTTATGCAAGGAAGCGCGTCATGCTATCAGTACCGGGGCTGTGCTGGCTATGCCATCTGCCGCTGCGGCTGACGCAGTGGGGGATCTGCTCGTGCTGTGCCGCCGCGCTGCGCGCCCTCCCCTGCCTCTGCCCGCGCTGCGGGATGCCCTCGGCACATGCCAGGCACGCGTGCGGGCGCTGTCTGCAAACGCCGCCACCGTGGGAGCGTCTGGTGTGCGTGAGCGATTACGCTGCGCCGCTTAGCGGGCTGGTGCAGCACTTCAAGTTCCACAATACGCCGGCGCTGGCCCCCGCCCTCGCCCGGCTGCTGGCCCTGCGGGTGCTGGCGGCGCGGCGCGAGACGGGGCTGGTGCGGCCCGATATGATAGTGTGCGTCCCGCTGCATCGTCGGCGCGGCTGGTCACGCGGTTATAACCAGAGCCACCTGCTGGCGGCGTGGCTCAGCGCGCGGCTGTGCTGCGGTTACGCGCCCGACGCGCTGACGCGCGTTCGCCCTGCTGCGGTCCAGCATCAGCTCAGCGCCAGGCTCAGGAAAAACAACCTGAAAAACGCTTTCCGCCTTGAATTGCCGGTAGCGGGTCGCCATATGGTTATCGTGGACGATGTCGTAACCACCGGCAGCACCGTCGCGGAAATCACGCGCCTGCTTAAGCGCAACGGCGCGGCGACGGTCCAGGTGTGGTGCCTGTGTCGAACCTTGTAGACCCTCGATGATGGGCGTATTATAACCAACTAAAATAGTCAACTATTAGGCCATTGCTATGATTCGTATTTCCGATGCAGCCCAGGCTCACTTCGTAAAACTCCTGGCAAACCAGGAAGAAGGAACGCAGATCCGCGTTTTCGTGATTAACCCGGGTACCCCTAACGCCGAGTGCGGCGTCTCTTACTGCCCGCCGGACGCGGTTGAAGCCAGCGATACCGAGCTGAAATTCGAGCAGATCACCGCCTATGTGGATGAGCTGAGTGCGCCGTACCTTGAAGACGCCGACATTGATTTCGTCACCGACCAGCTAGGTTCTCAGCTGACGCTGAAAGCGCCGAACGCCAAAATGCGCAAGGTGGCTGACGATGCACCGCTGATGGAGCGCGTCGAGTATCTGCTGCAGTCACAGATCAATCCGCAGCTGGCAGGCCACGGTGGCCGCGTAACGTTGATGGAGATCACCGATGAAGGCTACGCCATCCTGCAGTTCGGCGGCGGCTGTAACGGCTGTTCTATGGTGGATGTGACGCTGAAAGAAGGGATCGAAAAGCAGCTGCTGAACGAGTTCCCGGAGCTGAAAGGCGTGCGCGATCTTACCGAGCACCAGCGCGGCGAGCACTCTTACTACTGAGTTATCGCCCGCCCGGCAGACAAAACGCCCGCTTATGCGGGCGTCGTTATTTCTGAAGCCTGACCGTCTGGCTTAGTGCTTCTTACCTGCGGCGCGGCGATGTTTATCCAGATCCCTGAGCAGGCGGTTGATCGCCTCATCCGAGAACATCGCTTCCAGCGAGGTAGTGAGCTTACGCCGCCAGTTTTTATACTGGTCGCTGGTGCCAGGCACGTTGACCGGTGCCGCCATGTCCAGCCAGTCTTCCGGCTGTAGCCCTAACAGCGCGCTTTGGGTGTCGGCAATGTAGCGCTGCATCGCCCGGTTCAGCGTCGGCGTCATTTTCATGCCCTTCGCCCGGTGGCCGGTGCGTTTGGGCAGACAGCCCGCCGCGTGCAGCGCCTCCAGCAGCCCCTGCTTTGCCCGCTCACGATCCGCATGCAGCCCGCGCAGCACCTCTTCGTCAGGATAGAGACCCAGGGTTTTGCCCAGCGTCAGGTCGCCGCTCTCCCAGTATCCGCGCAGCGTGGGCAGATCGTGTGTGGTCGCGACCGCCATCGACTGTGCAGGCCATGCTTCAGGCGCGCGGAACTGCGTGTTGTCGTTTTCAAAGTAGAGCACTTTGTAAGAGTACACGCCGCTGCGGCGCAGCTTACCGACGATCTCCACCGGCACGGTTCCGAGATCTTCGCCGATCACCATGCACTGATGACGCTGGCTCTCCAGCGCGAGGATCGCCAGCAGATCGTCTACCGGATAATAGACGTAAGCGCCCTTATCCGCCGTTTCCCCGTAGGGTATCCACCACAGGCGCAGCATCGACATTACGTGATCGATACGCAATGCCCCGCAGTGGGTCATGTTGGCACGCAACAGCGCGATGAACGGCTCATAGCCGCGCGCGTTCATGACGTGCGGGTCCATCGGCGGCAGCCCCCAGTTCTGGCCCAGCGGCCCGAGAATATCCGGCGGCGCGCCAACCGAGGCTTTCAGGCAGTAAAGCTCGCGGTCGCACCAGGTTTCCGACCCGCCCTCGGCCACGCCCACCGCCAGGTCGCGATAGAGGCCAACCGGCATCCCGTGCTGCTGGCTGGTTTCCCAGCAGGCCTGGAACTGGCAATACGCCAGCCACTGCAGCCACAGGTAAAATTCCACGTCATCCGCGTGCTGCTCGCAAAATGCCTGTACTTCCGGGCTGGTGGTGCGCTGCAGGGCTTCCGGCCACGCCGGCCATCCCCAGCGCAGCGGGTCCTGTTTCACCTGATGGGCGTGCAGCGCGTCAAACGCGGCCTGCCAGAACAGGCCTTCGCCTTCGCGCGCCGCAAAGTCGCGGAACGCCGCTTTCTGCTCATCATCGGCACCGCGCAGGGAAAACTGCGTCCACGCCATGCGCAGCGCGGTGAGCTTCAGCGCCGTCACCGCCGCGTAATCGACCCACTCTGCCTCACGCGCCTGCTTCAGCGCCTGCTGCGTGGCGGGCTTTTTCCACCACGCCTGGGCCGGCTTACTGCGGACAAAATCCTCCACCGCATTAACGTCGATATAGATCACGTTGAGCCAGCGGCGCGACGACGGGCTGTAAGGGCTGGCGCTCTCCGGATTGGCCGGGTAGAGCGCATGAATCGGGTTCAGGCCGATAAACGCCCCGCCGCGCGCGCCGACATCATCCAGCATCGCTTTCAGATCGCCAAAGTCGCCGATACCCCAGTTTTTTTCCGAGCGCAGGGTGTAAAGCTGCACGCAGGCGCCCCAGATTTTTTCGCCGTTGCGCAGCGCCTGTGGCTCGTAGCAGCGCTTCGGGGCAACGATGATGCGGCAGTGCCACTGCTGTTTTTTCCGGGTCAATGTGAGGGTGTGATACCCCTCCGGCAGACGCGCCGGCAGCAACAGATCGCTCCCCGCCGGGGCATCGCCGCTATGCTGCTTGCCCTGTTCGGTCGTCAGCTGCCAGCTGAAGTCGCCCTTTCCCTGCAACGGTAACGCCATCTTCGCGCCGCGGGTGAATACCCGCACGGGCGGCAGCGGCGCAGTCGCCTCTTTAGCCGCCGGGCGGTGCATGGCGTCCAGCAAACGCTGACGGCTGTCGTCCGGGACCGCCTGCGGTTTGCCGTGCGCGTTGATATAGGTTGGGCTGATACCTGCCGCCTGCGCGGCCTTTTCCAGCTGTTTGCTGTCCATGGCGGTTCCTTAGCGTTTGGCCTGCCAGATACGTTGCTGATAGTCGCGGATCGAGCGGTCAGAACTGAACATACCGCAGCGGGCGGTATTCAGAATGGCAGCCCGGGTCCACGCCTCCTGGTCGCGGTACAGCGCATCGACCTGGCGCTGCGCGTCAACATAGGCGCTGAAGTCCGCCATCACCAGATAAGGATCGCCGCCCTGTTTACCGATGCTGTGCAGCATCTGATCAAAAGCGTGCTTATCGCCGTCGCTGAATGTGCCGCTCTCCAGCGCCTTCAGTACCGCGTCCAGCGCCTTATCTTTTTTGCGCCACTTCACCGGGTCGTAACCTTTGGCTTTCAGGGCTTTCACCTGCTCCACGGTGTGGCCGAAAATAAAGATGTTGTCTTCGCCTACCTGTTCGGCGATCTCAACGTTAGCGCCATCGAGCGTGCCGACCGTGAGCGCCCCGTTGAGCGCCAGCTTCATGTTGCCGGTGCCGGACGCTTCTTTCCCCGCCGTGGAGATCTGCTCTGAGACGTCTGCCGCCGGGATCATGACTTCCGCTGCCGAGACGCAGTAGTCCGGCAGGAACACCACTTTCAGCGCATCCCCCACTTTCGGGTCGTTGTTAACCACTTCCGCTACTTTATTAATGGCATAGATGATGTTTTTTGCCAGGTAATAACCCGGTGCGGCTTTGGCACCGAACAGGAAGACGCGCGGAACGCGGTTCGCCTGCGGGTTGTCGCGAATTTCATGATACAGCGCCACGATGTGCAGCAGGTTCAGATGCTGGCGCTTGTACTCGTGCAGGCGTTTGATCTGAATATCGAAAATGGCGTCGGTGTTAATGACGATTCCGGTACGCGCCTTAACAAACGCGGCCAGCTTCACCTTGTTGTCATGTTTGATGTCGCGGTAGGTCTGGCGGAAGGCGGCGTCATCCGCATACTTCTCCAGCCCCTGCAGCACATCCAGATCGTTGGCCCACTCTTTTTTCAGCGTCTTATCCAGCAGCGCGGCCAGTGCCGGGTTGCACTGCTTGATCCAGCGACGCGGCGTGATGCCGTTGGTGACGTTATGGAACTTGTTGGGCCACAGCTGGTGATACTCCGGGAACAGATCCTTCACCACCAGATCCGAGTGCAGTGCCGCCACGCCGTTCACCGCAAAACCGCTCACCACGCACAGGTTCGCCATACGGACCTGCTTGTTATGCACCACGGCAAGCTTCGCCCATACCGCGTCATCCCCAGGCCAGGTCTGGTTAACCTGTTTTTTGAAGCGCTCGTTAATCTCTTTGATGATGAGCATATGGCGTGGCAGGAGCTGGCGCACCAGACGCTCGTCCCAGCACTCCAGCGCTTCCGGCATCAGGGTATGGTTGGTATAAGCGAAGGTGCGGCTGGTGATGCTCCAGGCCGCATCCCAGTCGAGCTGATGCTCATCGAGCAGCACGCGCATCAGTTCGGGAATGGCAATGGTCGGGTGCGTATCGTTCAGCTGAATCACTTCGTAATCCGGCAGCGCATGCAGTTTGCGTCCCGCCTGATGATGACGGCGCAGAATGTCGGCCACGGAACAGGCGCACTGGAAATATTGCTGCATCAGGCGCAGCTTTTTCCCGGCCTGATGGTTGTCGTTCGGATAGAGCACTTTGGTGAGTTTTTCAGCGTCAATGCCCTGCTGCTCGGCTTTCAGGAATTCGCCGTCGTTGAACTTCGTCAGATCGAACGGGTGAGCGTGCGTCGCCTGCCACAGGCGCAGCGGCTGCGCGACGCCGTTCCGATAGCCGAGCACCGGCAGATCCCAGGCCTGGCCGACCATCACAAAACCCGGCTCCCAGCGCACGCTGCGGCCGTTTTTCACCACTTTGCCACCAACGCCGACCTGCACATCCAGCGCGCTGTTGTGGCGGAACCACGGATAGCTGCCGCGGTGCCAGTCGTCCGGCGCTTCCTGCTGCTGCCCCTCGTTGAAGGACTGACGGAACAGGCCGTACTGGTAGTTCAGCCCATAACCGGTCGCGGGTTGCCCGACGGTGGCCATTGAATCGAGGAAGCATGCAGCAAGGCGACCCAGGCCGCCGTTGCCGAGCGCCGGGTCCACTTCTTCTTCCAGCAGATCGGTCAGGTTTACGTCATGCGCTTTCAGCACGTCGCTCACCGCCTGATACCAGCCGAGATTGAGCAGGTTGTTACCGGTGAGACGGCCAATCAGAAACTCCATCGAGATGTAGTTCACATGACGTTGCTGTGCCACTGGCTTAGTGGCTGTCCGGGCGGCGAGCAGCTCCGCCAGCGCACCGCTAACCGCGTGCCACCACTGCTGCTGCGTCATCTCCGCAGCGGTTTGCAGACCAAAACGCTGCCACTGACGCGTCAGTGCAGCCTCAAATTGCGCGTTGTTGAAATCAGGCTGAGACATAGGGAACGGGAGTCCTGTTAAAAGTGAAAATGAGCATTGCGCCTAGTGTGCCTGGCGGCCCGGAAAGCGTCCTCATCCTGGCCCGGATTAGACAGGGATGAGCAGCGGGGAGGAGCCATCCCGATTGCCCGTGAAATACTCTGTAATGAAGCGGTAACCCTGCTGGAAATAAGGGCAGTAACCTGTAGACACTAATACGAAAAAAAACGCGCGTAACCGCGCATCATTTACGAAATATGAAAATGCGTTTTATAAATAATAACCACAGGATTAACGGTACTGACAAAAAATTACCAAACGGCACAGGTTCACCCTCTCTTTTCACCGCTGACGGCGCAACAAAAGTATATTTCCGCCCGGCTCAGGCGCTGCGCTTGCCCGGCACTGCGCAGCGGTTAATAAACCTCCAGCCCTTACACAATGCGCCTCTGACGGTAAAACCAACAATTTATTCATGCCGCTAATAGAAATGTGACAGAGTGCAAATTCGAACCGCGCAGATCCAGACATAACTTGCAATAAAGAGAAATCTGGCCGACCTTAATTACTAATTAATTACGAAGCGCAAAAAAAATCATTATTTCCGTTCCTGCACAGTGAAGTGACTGACTATGTTGATCCCATCGAAATTAAGTCGCCCGGTCCGTCTTGAGAACACTGTGGTTCGCGATCGCCTGCTGGCAAAATTATCCTCCGCTAATAATTACCGTCTGGTATTAGTGACCAGCCCGGCAGGCTACGGAAAAACCACGTTGATCTCCCAGTGGGCTGCGGGAAAAACCGAGCTTGGCTGGTACTCGCTGGATGAAGGCGATAATCAGCAGGAGCGCTTCGCCAGCTATCTCATTGCCGCCCTTCAGCAGGCAACGGACGGTTACTGCGTCAGTAGTGAAGTGATGGCGCAAAAGCGTCAGTACGCCAGCCTGACATCCCTTTTCTCTCAGTTATTTATCGAACTTGCCAGCTGGCAGCGCCCGGTTTATCTGGTGATTGATGATTACCATCTGATTACCAGTCCGGTGATCCACGAAGCAATGCGCTTTTTCCTGCGTCATCAGCCGGAGAACCTGACGCTGGTGGTGATGTCGCGCAATCTGCCGCAGCTCGGCATCGCCAACCTGCGCGTGCGCGATCAACTGCTGGAGATCGGCAGCCAGCAGCTGGCGTTTACCCATCAGGAAGCGAAACAGTTCTTCGACTGCCGTCTTATGTCGCCCATCGAACACGCAGAAAGCAGCCGCCTGTGTGATGACGTTGCCGGCTGGGCGACGGCGCTGCAGCTGATTGCGCTGTCTGCGCGCCAGAGCAGCCATTCGGCCCATCAGTCGGCACGCCGCCTCGCCGGTATTCAGTCCAGCCACCTGTCGGATTATCTGGTGGATGAAGTGCTGGATAACGTTGATATCGCTACCCGCCACTTCCTGCTGAAAAGCTCGCTGCTGCGCTCGATGAACGATGCGCTGATCGTGCGGGTTACCGGCGAAGAAAACGGCCAGATGCGGCTGGAAGAGATTGAACGCCAGGGGCTGTTTTTACAACGCATGGACGACTCCGGAGAGTGGTTCAGCTATCACCCGCTGTTTGGCAGCTTCCTGCGCCAGCGCTGCCAGTGGGAGCTGGCGATGGAGCTACCCGATATTCACCGCGCCGCGGCGGAAAGCTGGATGGCACAGGGTTTCCCAAGCGAAGCCATCCACCACGCGCTGGCCGCAGGCGATGCCTGTATGCTGCGCGATATTCTGCTCAATCACGCCTGGGCGCTGTTCAACCACAGCGAACTGACGCTGCTGGAGGAGTCGCTGAAAGCATTACCGTGGGACAGCCTGCTGGCGAACCCTAAGCTGGTGCTGTTGCAGGCCTGGCTGATGCAGAGTCAGCATCGCTACAGCGAAGTGAATACTCTGCTGGCGCGCGCTGAGCAGGAAACCGGCGGCATCATGGACGACACGCTGCATGGCGAATTTAATGCCCTGCGCGCCCAGGTTGCCATTAACGACGGCGATCCGGAAGAGGCTGAACGGCTGGCGATGGTGGCGCTGGAGATGCTACCGCTCTCCAGCTTCTACAGCCGCATCGTCGCCACGTCGGTGCATGGCGAAGTGCTGCACTGTAAAGGCGATCTCACCAAATCGTTGTCGGTAATGCAGCAGACCGAGCAGATGGCGCGTCGCCACGACGTGTGGCAGTACGCGCTCTGGAGCCTGATCCAGCAGAGTGAAATTTTGTTTGCCCAGGGCTTTTTGCAGGCCGCCTGGGAGACGCAGGAGAAAGCCTTCGTCCTGATCCGCGAACAGCATCTTGAACAGCTGCCGCTGCACGAATTCCTGCAGCGCATCCGCGCTCAGCTGATGTGGGCGTGGTCGCGGCTTGATGAGGCAGAGGCCGCCGCCCGCAGCGGAATGGATGTGCTGGCGACCTATCAGCCGCAGCAGCAACTGCAGTGCCTGGCCATCCTTGTCCAGTGCTCGCTGGCGCGCGGCGATCTTGATAACGCGCGCAGCCACCTTAACCGTCTTGAGAACCTGCTCGGTAACGGGCAATACCACAGCGACTGGGTATCCAACGCCGACAAAGTGCGGGTGATTTACTGGCAAATGATCGGTGATAAAAAGTCGGCGGCCAACTGGCTGCGCCTGACGCCGAAACCGGAAGTGGCAAACAACCACTTCCTGCAAAGCCAGTGGCGCAACATTGCCCGCGCCCAGATCCTGCTGGGGGATTTCGACCCGGCGGAGATGGTGCTTGAGGAGCTGAATGAGAACGCGCGCAGCCTGCGTCTGATGAGTGACATCAACCGCAACCTGCTGTTGCTGAATCAGCTTTACTGGCAGGCAGGGCGTAAAAGTGATGCCCAGCGCGTGCTGATTGAAGCCCTGGCGCTGGCGAACCGCACCGGGTTCGTCAGCCACTTTGTGATTGAAGGCGAGGCGATGGCGCAGCAGCTGCGCCAGTTAATTCAGCTTAATACCCTGCCGGAGCTTGAGCAGCATCGCGCCCAGCGCATTCTGCGTGATATTAACCAGCACCATCGCCACAAGTTTGCGCATTTTGATGAAGGTTTCGTTAATCGTCTGCTGACGCACCCGGACGTACCGGAGCTCATCCGCACCAGCCCGCTGACCCAGCGCGAGTGGCAGGTGTTAGGGCTGATTTATTCCGGCTACAGCAACGACCAGATCGCTGGCGAGCTGGCCGTGGCGGCGACCACCATCAAAACCCATATCCGTAATCTCTATCAGAAGCTCGGCGTGGCGCACCGTCAGGATGCGGTCCAGCACGCGCAGCATCTGCTGAAAATGATGGGGTATGGGGTGTAACCAGCCAGAGCCGGCTGAGACGCCTGCCATCTCAGAGGGCAAAAACCTCCGGGCCTTTCGCTGCCAGCGTATTCAGAATACGCAAGGCAGGTCCGCTGGGTTTGATCTCGTTACGTTCCCACTTCGACACGCTTTCTTTCGACATTCCCAGCATATGCGCCAGAAGCGTTTGTGAAAGCCCAAAACGCACCCGCAAGGCCTTAATCTCTTCCCCACTCATCGCTTTTACCTGTGCGATGCGTTCAGCAATAGCGCGCGCCGTGACCAGATTTTCAATCTCCGTCACGTCAGCATCGGACATCACGCCAAGCGCCTGAAGCTCTCTGGCATGAGCCAGCATGTTGTTGAGTTTAGTACTCATCGTTCACCTCAAATAACAGTCCGCTGGCCATTAGCGTGGATAGCTCAGCCTCGCCATAGCCCAGATAAACCGCAGCAAATTTCTTGTAGGCGATAAGTTCATCATCGTCGATTTCTTTGGCACCCTTACCGCTGACGGCACTTTTGGCCCACCCATCGAAATAAAAAAGATGGCTTCCCGATCTAAAAAAGACAATGGTGCGCGCTCCGCCGCTTTTCCCCAGTTGAAGTGGCACGCGCTTTTTAATCACACCGCCCCCCAGGTCAGCATCAAACAGGCCGGAGATCACCTCACATGCCGCTTTCTTCAATGCCGCCTCGCTAATCCCGAGCTTTTTTGTACTGCCATTAAACATCCTTGTGCGGTAGACCGCCATATTCCGCCTCACGTAGTAATGGTTACTATAGTAATCATTACCATATCGTGCTGCAAAAAAATAAAAAACCCGCCGTAGCGGGTTTCAGAAACTGGCGCGATAGTTATCAACACAGCTCCAGCTGCACATTGTGATCCTGTATCACTTTCAACACGCCAGCGGGCGGGTTGGCGTTGGTGTAGACGGCGTTCACCATGCTGATGCTGCCCATGTTGACCATCGCGTTGCGGCCAAACTTGGAGTGGTCCACCACCAGCATAACGTGGCGGGAATTTTCAATAATCGCGCGCTTGGTGCGCACTTCGTGGTAGTCGAACTCCAGCAGCGAGCCGTCGCTGTCGATGCCGCTGATACCGAGAATGCCGAAGTCGAGGCGGAACTGGGAGATAAAATCGAGCGTCGCTTCGCCGATGATGCCGCCGTCGCGGCTGCGTAACTCCCCGCCGGCGAGGATGATACGGAAGTCGTCCTTCACCATCAGCGTGTTCGCCACGTTAAGGTTGTTGGTCACGATGCGCAGGTTTTCGTGGTCGAGCAGCGCGTGGGCTACCGCTTCCGGCGTGGTGCCGATATCAATAAACAGCGTCGCGCCGTTCGGGATCTGGCTCGCCACTTTCCAGGCGATACGCGCTTTTTCGGCAGTTTGCGTCGCTTTGCGGTCGTGCCACGGCGTATTCACCGAGCTGGAGGGCAGCGCTGCGCCGCCGTGGTGGCGCAGGATCATGTTCTGTTCCGCGAGGTCGTTCAAATCGCGGCGGATGGTCTGCGGGCTGACGGCGAACTGCTCGACCAGCTCCTCGGTGCTGACGTATCCCTGCTTCTTTACCAGCTCAATAATCGCATCATGACGTTGTGTTTGCTTCACACGCTTCTCCTGAAGACATCAGCGGATATCTGTTTTTATGTTCGTTTTCGCACATTGAGAGTATCGGTCAACGCCATTGCCAGGCCGACAGCAAGGCCGGTGACGTGCGCCGCATTGGCAATGGAAAGACCGAAAAGATCGAACCAGCCGGCGATAAGCCAGATCAGCGCAAACGCAATCAGCCCGCGCGGCATACTGATGCCGCTGTCCGGATCGCGCTCGCCGCGCAGCCAGACATAGCCCATCAGCGCGTAAACGACGCCGGACAGGCCACCGAACCAGGCGCCGCTAAACTTCTCCTGCACAAAGCCGCTGAGCAACGCGGAAATCAAGGCGATGACTAGCAGCTTACCGCTGCCCAGCCGCTTCTCCACCGGGCCGCCAAGATACCACCACCACATAAGGTTAAAGACAATATGCAGCAGCGAGAAGTGCAGCAGGGCATGGCTGAAGTAGCGCCAGAATTCAAATTTCAATGAGGGATCGAACGGCCAGGCCAGCCAGACCATCACCGCCTGGTCACCGGCGACCTGCATAATGATATAGACCACAATACAGGCCACCATCAGCGCCAGCGTCAGCGGCCCGGCTTTCTGACGCAGCGTGTTCAGGAAAGAGTAGCGGCGATATTCGAGGCCGCTGTTGGTCTGGCCGGACTCCCAGCTTGCCGCCAGGTAGCGGGGGTGTGAAGGGTCCTGCAGAAACTGCTCAAGCGCCGATCTGACATGCGTTTCCTGACTGGCGTCTGCCAGCCAGACTTCGCTCTGCGCCGACCGGGACAGGGTCAGGGTAATCCCCTGGGTCGCCATATAATCCACGAAAGCCTGAGCCATTCGCGGGTTGGCAAAAGTAGTAATCATCAACATGGCGACTGCCGTTTTTCCATACAAAGAAAAACAGTATACCCGGACAACGTGACGGGACGCGACATCAACCCTCTCCGCGCGCCACTTCCGCCGGGAAATGACGGTGCCACGCATCGAACCCGCCATCAACGCTGTAAACATTATCGAAGCCCTGCTGCAGCAGGTACTGCGCCGCGCCTTTGCTGCTGTTGCCGTGATAGCACATCACCATCACCGGCGTTTCGAAATCATGGTTCTGCATAAACGGCAGCAGCGTGTCGTTGGTGAGATGAAAGGCACCCGGCGTGTGGCCCATGGCGTAACTTTGCGGATCGCGAATGTCGACCAGCACTGCCGCTCCCTGATGCAGTTTCTGATGCGCTTCTTCTACGTTGATACATTCAAAATGATCCATGGTGCTCTCTTTATGCAGTGACATCTTACGGTTTGCCGCATGGGCGGCGGCTTCATTTTAGCGTCAAGTGTACGTCTTACGCTGACCGTAACGCCATTATGTTATGCATATCACGCGAAAATGTTTTTTTGATGTTACCAAAAGCGCGATTCCTTGCTATTATGAGCGATAACGAACATTTGTGAGCTTTAACGAACATCTGCGAGGCCAGCATGGAAACCAAAGATCTGATTGTGATTGGGGGCGGTATTAACGGTGCCGGGATAGCGGCTGACGCTGCCGGGCGTGGGCTTTCCGTCCTGATGCTGGAAGCACAGGATCTGGCGTGCGCCACGTCCTCCGCCAGTTCCAAACTGATCCACGGCGGGCTGCGCTACCTTGAACACTACGAGTTCCGTCTGGTGAGCGAGGCGCTGGCCGAGCGTGAAGTGCTGCTGAAAATGGCACCGCACATCGCCTTCCCGATGCGTTTCCGTCTGCCGCACCGTCCGCACCTGCGTCCGGCGTGGATGATCCGCGTGGGCCTGTTTATGTACGATCACCTCGGGAAACGCACCAGCCTGCCAGGCTCTAAAGGGTTGCGATTTGGCGCAGCGTCGGTGCTGAAGCCGGAAATCGTGCGCGGTTTCGAATATTCTGACTGCTGGGTAGACGATGCCCGTATGGTGCTGGCGAATGCGCAGATGGTGACCCGCAAAGGCGGCGACGTCATGACCCGCACCCGCGCCACCTCTGCGCGCCGTGAAAATGGTCTGTGGATCGTGGAAGCGGAAGATATCGATACCGGCGAAAAATTCAGCTGGAAAGCGAAAGGTCTGGTGAACGCCACCGGTCCGTGGGTCAAAAACTTCTTTGATGAAGGCCTGCAGCTCAAATCCCCTTACGGCATCCGCCTGATCAAAGGCAGCCACATTGTGGTGCCGCGTGCGCATGCTGAAAAACAGGCGTACATCCTGCAGAACGAAGATAAGCGTATCGTGTTTGTCATCCCGTGGATGGATGAGTTTTCCATCATCGGCACCACCGACGTTGAGTACAACGGCGATCCAAAAGCGGTGAAAATCGATGACAGCGAGATCGACTACCTGCTGAACGTCTACAACGCGCACTTCAAAAAGCAGCTTGGCCGCGACGATATCGCCTGGACTTACTCTGGCGTGCGTCCGCTGTGCGATGATGAATCTGACTCCCCGCAGGCTATCACCCGCGATTACACCCTCGACATTCACGATGAAAATGGCAAAGCGCCGCTGCTGTCGGTCTTCGGCGGGAAGCTCACCACCTACCGTAAGCTGGCCGAGCACGCGGTGGAAAAACTGTCTGGCTACTACGATCGCATCGGGCCGGCGTGGACCAAAGACTGCGTCCTGCCGGGCGGTGAAATCGGTAAAGATCGCGACAGCTATGCCGCCATCCTGCGCCGTCAGTATCCGTTTATCAGCGAAGCGCTGGCGCGCCATTACGCCCGCACTTACGGCAGCAATGCCACGTTGATTCTGGATGATGCCACCGCCATCGACGCGCTGGGTGAGGACTTCGGTCACGAGTTCTACGAAGCCGAGCTGCGTTACCTGGTCGAGCATGAGTGGGTCCGTCATCTTGATGATGCCATCTGGCGTCGTACCAAGCTGGGTATGTGGCTCACCGATGAACAGCAGGCGCGTGTCGCGCAGTGGCTGGCGCAGCACGGCGCGAAACATCAGCTCTCTCTGGCGTCGTAACCAGTCAGCAGTCAGTAAAAAGGCGGGTGCCTCAGCAACCCGCCTTTTTTATTTCCCGCGTTTAACGCGGTGCTATAAGCGCACCGGCGTGATGTGCCAGATAGTATCTGCATACTCCTGAATGGTTCGGTCAGACGAGAAGTAGCCCATATTGGCGATGTTATTCATTGCGGTGGTCGTCCACTGTTCCGGCTGACGGTACAGCTCGTCCACCTTGTCCTGACAATCCACGTAGCTGCGGAAATCCGCCAGCACCTGATAGTGATCGCCGAAGTTAATCAGTGAATCCACCAGGTCGCGATAGCGACCGGGCTCGTCGGGGTTGAACACGCCAGTGCCAATCTGCGTCAGCACCTGGTGCAGCTCCTCATCCTGCTCGTAGAACTCACGCGGTTTGTAGCCCTCACGCCGCAGCGTCTCGACCTCCTCAGCGGTATTACCGAAGATGAAGATGTTTTCCGCCCCGACGTGCTCCAGCATCTCGACGTTGGCCCCATCCAGCGTACCGATAGTCAGCGCGCCGTTGAGGGCAAACTTCATGTTGCTGGTGCCGGAGGCTTCGGTTCCGGCCAGGGAGATCTGTTCGGAGAGATCGGCCGCCGGAATAATGATCTGCGCCAGGCTGACGCTGTAGTTTGGAATGAACACCACCTTCAGCCGATCGCCAATCACCGGATCGTTGTTGATCACCTTCGCCACGTCATTGATCAGATGGATAATGTGTTTCGCCATGTAGTACGCCGAGGCGGCCTTACCGGCGAAGACATTCACCCGCGGCACCCAGTCGGCGTCCGGGTCGGCCTTGATCCGGTTGTAACGCGTGATAACGTGCAGCACATTCATCAGCTGACGTTTGTACTCGTGGATACGCTTAATCTGCACGTCAAACAGCGCTTTCGGATCTACCACCACGTTCAGGTGCTGGGCGATATAGAGCGCCAGCCGTTTCTTGTTTTCCAGCTTCGCCTGGCGCACGGCCTGGTTTACCAGCGGGAAATCAATATGCTGGCTGAGTTCGCTCAGCTGACTGAGATCGGTGCGCCAGGTGCGCCCGATATGCTCATCCAGCACTTCAGAAAGCGGCGGGTTGGCGAGCGCCAGCCAGCGGCGCGGCGTGACGCCGTTGGTCACGTTGCAAAAACGCATCGGGAAGATGGCGGCGAAATCCGCGAACAGCGACTGCACCATCAGATTGGAGTGCAGCTCCGACACGCCGTTCACTTTGTGGCTGACCACCACCGCCAGCCAGGCCATGCGCACCCGGCGTCCGTTGGTTTCATCGATAATGGAGCAGCGGCTCAGCAGACCGGTATCGTTGGGATACTGATCCTTAAGCGTCTTCAGGAAGTAGTCGTTAATTTCGAAAATAATCTGCAGATGGCGCGGCAGAATTTTACCCAGCATGTCTACCGGCCAGGTCTCCAGCGCCTCGCTCATCAGCGTATGGTTGGTGTAGGAGAACACCTGGCAGGTCACTTCCAGCGCTTCATCCCAGCTAAATTTATGCTCGTCGATCAGCAGCCGCATCAGCTCCGGAATCGACAGCACCGGGTGGGTGTCGTTCAGGTGAATCGCGATCTTGCCCGCGAGGTTGCTGTAGGTTTTGTGCAGCATATAGTGACGATTGAGGATGTCCTGAATCGTCGCCGACACCAGGAAATACTCCTGACGCAGACGCAGCTCGCGGCCAGAGTAGGTGGAGTCATCCGGGTAGAGCACGCGCGACACGTTCTCGGAGTGGTTTTTATCTTCCACCGCCGCGAAGTAGTCGCCCTGGTTGAACTTGCCGAGGTTGATCTCGCTGCTCGCCTGGGCGTTCCACAGGCGCAGCGTGTTGGTGGCGTCGGTGTCGTAGCCCGGCACGATCTGATCGTAGGCCACGGCCAGAATCTCTTCGGTCTCTACCCAGCGCGTTTTCTTGCCTTCCTGCTGGATACGGCCGCCGAAACGCACCTTATAGCGGGTGTTGTGGCGCTTGAACTCCCACGGGTTGCCGTACTCCAGCCAGTAGTCAGGCGACTCTTTCTGGCGACCATCGACAATATTTTGCTTAAACATGCCGTAGTCGTAGCGGATGCCGTACCCGCGGCCCGGCAGCGCGAGGGTGGCGAGGGAGTCGAGGAAGCAGGCCGCCAGACGCCCCAGGCCGCCGTTGCCGAGGCCGGGGTCGTTCTCTTCGTCAATCAGCTCTTCCAGATCCAGCCCCATCTCTTCCAGCGCGTTTTTAACATCGTCATAAATCCCGAGCGATAACAGCGCATTGGAAAGGGTGCGGCCAATGAGAAATTCCATCGACAGGTAATAGACCTGGCGGGTTTCCTGGGAGAGCTGCGCCCGGTTGGAGCGCAGCCAGCGTTCCACCAGACGATCGCGTACCGCAAACAGCGTGGCGTTCAGCCATTCATGCTTGTTGGCGATAGCGGGATCTTTGCCGATGGTGAACATCAGCTTGTAGGCGATAGAGTGCTTCAGCGCCTCAACGCTGAGCGTCGGCGAGGCATAGGTGAAGGGTGCGTTCATATCAGTGGCTCCACAGTACAAGGAACGTATCCATCAGACGCCATAAGTAACGCCCGCCTGGTGTGTCAGGAGGGCGTACTGTATCGCCTGTCAGATCCGCTACTTACAACAAGCGTTGATAGAGATCGCGATAGGATTGCGCCGCGACCTGCCAGCTAAAGTCCATGCCCATCGCCTGACGCTGAACGAAACGCCACAGTGACGGACGGGACCACAACACGAAAGCGCGCCGGATCGCGCGGAGCAGCGACCAGGCATTACTGTCCTCAAACACAAAACCGCTGGCGATGCCGTCCGCCAGGTTCTCCAGCGAGCTGTCAGATACGGTATCTGCCAGCCCACCGGTGCGCCGCACCAGCGGCAGCGTGCCGTATTTCAGCCCGTACAGCTGGGTCAGCCCGCAGGGTTCAAAGCGGCTCGGCACCAGAATAACGTCGGCACCGCCCATAATGCGATGCGAAAATGCCTCGTGATAGCCAATCTGCACCCCAACCTGGCCAGGATGTTCAGCCGCCGCGGCGAGGAAGCCCTCCTGCAACACCGGATCCCCCGCGCCCAGAATCACCAGTTGCCCGCCCTGCTCCAGCAGGCCCGGCAGCGCCTCCAGCACTAAGTCCAGCCCTTTCTGGCTGGTCAGGCGGCTGACTACCGCAAACAGCGGCATTTTTTCGTTAACTTTCAGCCCCATCGCAATTTGCAGCTGGCGCTTGTTTTCGGCTTTCTCTTCGAGCGTATCGCGGTTGTAGCGCGCGGTAAGCAGCAAATCATGCGCCGGGTCCCAGATCTTGCCATCCACGCCGTTAAGGATACCGCTCAGGCGTCCTTCCAGCTGGCGCTGTTTCAGCAGCCCTTCCATGCCGTAGGCAAATTGCGGCTCGGTGATCTCGCGGGCATAGGTGGGGCTGACGGCAGTAATATGATCAGCATAGAAGAGTCCGGCCTTCAGGTACGAAATTTGACCATTAAATTCCAGGCCATTCATATCGAAGAAGGACCAGGGCAGATCGATATCGTTCATATGATGGGCGTAGAACATGCCCTGATAGGCCAGATTGTGCACCGTAAACACCGTCTTCGCCGGACGTCCACGCGCGGCGATATAGGCCGGTGCCAGCCCGGCGTGCCAGTCATGCGCGTGCACAATGTCCGGCTTCCAGAGCGGATCGAGTCCAGACGCCATCTCCGCCGCCACCCACCCGAGCAGCGCGAAGCGCAGCACGTTATCGGTATAGGCGTAGAGGTTAGTGTCGTGGTACGGACTGCCGGGGCGCTCATACAGGTGCGGGGCATCAATCAGGTAGATGCCCACGCCGTTAAAATGCCCGAACAGCAGCGTATACTCCCCGGCGAAGCTCTCGCCTGTCGCCACCGCTTTGGCATCCGCCACGCCACGCAGAATATCCGGGAACGCGGGCACCAGTACGCGCGTATCCACCCCGCCTTCAATTTGCGCAGCAGGTAACGCGCCGATCACATCCGCCAGTCCGCCGGTTTTCAGCAGAGGAAAAATTTCAGAACATACATGTAAGACCTGCATTATCGCTCCCGTTCGATAAGCCAGGCATCCGGTACGCTGCAAAAGGCAGCGATTGCCGGTAGCCCCACTTTGTGTCCCGACACAGCCTGCGTGCCGAAGGCGAAAAACACAGCGCGCAAACCTTTTGCGCGCGGTCACTCTTGCGCGTCAGCCCTGCAGTTTTGCCAGCATTTCGCGCGTTACCAGAACAATCCCCTCTTCCGACCGGTAGAACCGGCGGGCGTCTTCTTCAGCGTTTTCACCAATGACCATGCCTTCAGGAATAACGCAGGCGCGATCGATGATGCAGCGGCGCAGGCGACACGAGCGCCCTACCCAGACATCCGGTAGCAAGACGGTGGAATCAATGTTGCAAAATGAATTCACCCGCACCCGCGGGAACAGCACCGACTGCACTACCACCGAACCGGAGATAATGCAGCCGCCGGAAACCAGCGAGTTCAGGGTCATGCCGTGGCTGCCGGAGCGGTCCTGGACGAACTTGGCGGGCGGCAGCGACTCCATATGAGTACGGATAGGCCAGTTCTGGTCATACATATCCAGTTCCGGCGTGACCGAGGCGAGATCGAGGTTCGCTTTCCAGTAGGCTTCAAGCGTACCCACATCGCGCCAGTACGGCTCGGCATCGGCATCTGACTGCACGCAGGAGAGCGGGAACGGGTGTGCAAACGCCTGCCCGTCGCGGGTCACTTTCGGGATAATGTCCTTCCCGAAGTCGTGGCTCGATTTGTCGTCCTTGTCATCCTCTTCAAGCAGCTCGTAGAGGTAATCGGCATCAAAGATGTAGATCCCCATGCTGGCCAGCGCTTTGGTGTCGTCCCCCGGCATGGTTGGCGGATCGGCCGGTTTCTCAACGAAGGCGATCACTTTGTCGCTCTCGTCTACCGCCATCACGCCGAAGGCGGTGGCTTCATGTTTCGGCACCGGCAGACAAGCCACGGTGCAGCGCGCGCCTTTTTCGACGTGGTCGATCAGCATGCGCGAGTAGTCCTGCTTGTAGATGTGATCCCCGGCGAGGATCACCACGTACTCCGCTTTGTAGCGACGGATAATGTCGAGGTTCTGGGTCACGGCATCCGCGGTGCCGCGATACCAGTTTTCACCGTGTACGCGCTGCTGGGCCGGCAGCAGATCGACAAACTCGTTCATCTCTTCACTGAAGAAGGACCAGCCGCGCTGGATGTGCTGCACCAGCGTGTGTGACTGGTATTGCGTGATCACGCCCACCCGACGAATGCCGGAGTTGATGCAGTTAGAGAGCGCAAAATCAATAATGCGGAACTTACCGCCAAAGTGAACGGCAGGCTTGGCGCGAGTCGCAGTCAAATCTTTAAGTCGGGTACCACGTCCGCCGGCCAGGATCAGGGCAACGGATTTCATCGGCAACTGTCTTGCCAGCATCAGGGGGTCGTTCTTTTCAAACCTAACCATGACTGACTCCTTTTATGACTTGTGGAATACGCACACGCCGTGCGCGGGGCCATGCCATACCGCCATTACCACCGGGTTGTCCTCAGCGGCGAAAGGGGGAACGGCACGCCATTCCCCGTCAGGTAACACTATTTCAGCCACGTCGTGACCGCCGTTAAGCGCAATCAGCCAGCGGCCTGACAGCGCAATTTGCAGCTGCAAAGCCCCGGCGTGCCACGCACCGGCGTCCATCGGTCGCGCCTGAGCGTCGAGCCAGCGCACGTTGCCATCGCCCTCTTCCCACCACTGATTACGGGTCAGCGCCGGGATCTGCTGGCGAAGGTGCAGTAACGCCGCCACAAAGGAGGTCAATCCTTGATGCGCGTCCTGCCAGTTAAGCCACGTCAGGGCGTTGTCCTGGCAGTAGGCGTTGTTATTACCATGCTGGCTGTGACCATGCTCATCGCCGGCCAGCAACATCGGGGTTCCCTGGGACAGCAGCAGCGTGGTCAGCAGCGCATGCGCACTGACGCGCCGCTGCTCGCCGATGCGAGCGCCAGCGCCCACGCCTTCAAAACCATGATTATTGCTGTGGTTATTATTTGTACCGTCCTGATTATCTTCGCCGTTAGCCTCGTTGTGCTTATGGTTGTAGCTGACGCAGTCGCGCAGCGTAAAACCATCGTGCGCCGTCACCAGGTTGACCGTCGCATGAGGCAGTCGCCCGTTACGGCGGAACACATCGGCAGACGCGGCAAAGCGGCCCGCAAACTCCCCCAGCGACAGGTCGTTTTGCAGCCAGAAACGACGCATCGCGTCGCGATAATGATCATTCCACTCGGCGAACAGCGGCGGAAAATTCCCCACCTGATAGCCGCCTGCGCCGATGTCCCAGGGTTCAGCAATCAGCTTCACCTGCGACAGCAACGGGCAGTTTTTGATCGCCTCAAACAGAGGGGCATCCTGACGATAGTCAGGCGTGCGCCCCAGCACCGAGGCCAGGTCGAAGCGGAAACCGTCTACATGACAGGTTTCCACCCAGTAGCGCAGGCACGCCAGCGCGTACTGCACCGTATCAGGCTGGCTGAGGTTGAGCGTGTTCCCGCACCCGGTCCAGTTCTGGTACTCGCCGCTGTCACTTAACCAATAATAGCTACGGTTATCGATTCCGCGCAGGGAGAAGGTCGGGCCTTCAACGTCAAGTTCCGCGCTGTGGTTGAGCACGATATCGAGGATCACCTCAATACCGGCGCGATGCAGCCTTTTCACCGCATCGCGAAACTCGTTGAGCGCGTTGGCGGGGTCCGCCGCAAAGCGTGGGTCGAGACTCCAGTTAGCCAGCGGGTTGTAACCCCAGTAGTTACTCAGGCCCAGCCGCTGCAAACGCGGTTCGCTGGCGAAATGCATCACCGGCAGGAGTTCAATGGCGGTGATGCCCAGTTTTTTCAGGTAGTCCACCATCACCGGATGACCGAGCGCGCGGTACGTGCCGCGTATCGCTTCCGGCAGCGCCGGATGCAGCTGCGTCAGGCCTTTGACGTGCGCCTCGTAGATCACCGTCTTGCCCCAGGGCGTGCGTAACGGCGTATCGCCTTCCCAGTCGTACTGCTCGTTGACCACCACCGCCTTTGGCGCAATGGCCGCGTTATCGTGCGGATCGGGCTGGTCAATGCCGCCGTGCAGCAGCGGGTTATCGTCCGTGCTGCCCGCGACCTGACGCGCGCAGGGGTCGATCAGCAGCTTCGCCGGATTAAAGCGATGGCCCTGCGTCACGTCCCACGGGCCGTGCACCCGATAGCCATAGCGCTGACCGGGACGCACGCCGGCGGCATAGCCATGCCACAGGTTGCCGGTACGCGCCGGCAAATCGTGACGCTGCTCATTACCTTCGTTATCGAACAGGCACAGCTCCACGCGCTCGGCGTGGGCGGAAAACAGAGTGAAGTTCACCCCGCTCCCGTCGTAGCGTGCGCCGAGCGGGCTGGCTGCGCCTGCCGATAAGCGGCTCATTCCCCCTCCCGCACCAGCCAGATCGTCGCCAGCGGCGGCAGCGTCAGACTCAGGGAGTGTTCACGCCCGTGGGACGGAATGGCATCGGTATGCACCGCACCGCCGTTCCCGGCATTGCTGCCGTGGTAGTGGATCGAGTCGGTATTCAGCTCTTCGCGCCAGTTTCCGGCCTGGTTTACGCCGATGCGATAGCCGTGGCGCGGCACCGGGGTAAAGTTGCTGACCACGATAATCTCGTTGCCGTTACGATCCCGACGCACGAACGCAAAAATGGAGTTTTCGCTGTCTTCCACCACCAGCCACTCGAAGCCGTAGCTGTCGAAGTCCAGCTCGTGCAGGGCTTTGTGATGACGGTAGGTAAAGTTGAGATCCCGCACCAGGCGCTTCACGCCGTGATGCCAGTTGTCACCGCCTTCCAGCAGATGCCAGTCGAGGCTGCTGTCGTGGTTCCACTCGCGCCCCTGGGCAAATTCACCGCCCATAAACAGCAGCTTCTTGCCGGGAAACGCCCACATCCACGCATAGTAGGCGCGCAGGTTGGCGAACTTCTGCCAGGCATCGCCCGGCATACGGTCCAGGATCGATTTTTTGCCGTGGACCACTTCGTCGTGCGACAGCGGCAGCACGAAGTTTTCGGTGTGGTTGTAGACCATGCCGAAGGTCATTTTGTGGTGATGATGCTTGCGGTACACCGGGTCGAGCTTCATGTAATCGAGGGTGTCGTGCATCCAGCCGAGGTTCCACTTGTACCAGAACCCGAGGCCGCCCATCGCGGACGGACTGGACACGCCCGGGAAGTCGGTGGACTCTTCCGCGATCGCCACCGCACCCGGTACCTGCTCGCCGAGCGTGCGGTTGGTGTTGCGCAGGAACTCGATGGCTTCCAGATTCTCACGCCCGCCGAACTCATTGGGGATCCACTCCCCCTCTTTACGGCTGTAGTCGCGATAAATCATTGAGGCCACCGCATCCACACGCAGGGCGTCGATGCCGAAGCGCTCCACCCAGTAGAGCGCGTTGCCCACCAGATAGTTGCTGACTTCGCGCCGGCCATAGTTGTAAATCAGGGTTTTCCAGTCCTGATGGAAGCCTTCGCGCGGATCGCTGTGTTCGTACAGCGCGGTGCCGTCGAAACGGGCCAGGCTGAACTCATCGGTCGGGAAGTGACCCGGTACCCAGTCCAGGATCACATTCAGCCCGGCGGCGTGGGCAGCGTTCACGAAGTGGCGGAACTCGTCACGGGTGCCGAAGCGCCGCGTCGGCGCATACAGGTTGGTCGGCTGATAGCCCCAGCTGCCGTCAAACGGGTGCTCGTTGATCGGCAGCAGCTCAATATGGGTAAAGCCCATCTCTTTGACGTAAGGGATCAGCTGCTCGGCCAGCTCCTGATAGCTGAGCCAGAAATTATTGTCAGTGTGACGACGCCAGGAGCCGAGATGCACTTCATAGATAGAAATCGGCGCATCAAAATCGTTAGCGCGCTGTCGCGCTTCGGTTTGCAGAATTTTATCCGGCAGGCCGCAGATCAGCGAGGCGTTGTCCGGGCGCATCTGGCTCTCGAACGCATAGGGATCGGCTTTGATACGCAGGTTGCCGTTGGCGTCGATCAGCTCAAATTTGTAGAGCTGACCGTTAAGCGCGCCGGGAACAAACAGCTCCCAGATACCGCTTTCGCGGCGCAGGCGCATCGGATGGCGGCGGCCATCCCAGTAGTTGAACTGCCCGACCACCGAGACGCGACGTGCGTTTGGTGCCCAGACGGAAAAGCGCGTGCCGACGATACCGTCCAGCGTGCAGGCGTGAGCCCCCAGGGTTTCATAGGGGCGCTGATGGGTGCCTTCGGACAGCAGCCAGATATCCAGATCCTGAGTCAGGGTGCCGAAGCGGTACGGATCGTCAATCAGGTTTTGCTGGCCGTGCCACATCACCGCCAGCTGGTAGCGAAACGGGTTTTTACGCCGCGCCATCAGGCCGCTAAAAAATCCGCGCGAGTCGAGGCACTCCAGCTTGCCCACTTTGCGGCCGGTTTTGGTTTCGATAACCCAGACTTCTGTGGCGTCAGGCAGCAGCGCGCGTACCTCAACGCCCTGGCCGGTAACGTGCATTCCCAGCACCGAGAAAGGATCGGCAAAATGACCGGCAATAAGCGCATTGATCACGTCTCTATCAATATGATGGGACATGCTATTTCATCCTGTTTTAATAGCGTCACACCTATCCAGCCTTACGCCTGTGCGTCCGGTGGTGACACTTTTGTGATGACCTGAACGGGCTACGCGTTTCGTTCCTTTTCTGGCTCCGTTCAACCTTCTGGCAGAGCGCACTGAGATCGCCCTGAACTAATCATAGTCAAGGGTTTAGCGGACTATTCAAAAATTAGGTTAATTACGGATATTTCATATTGCGGGCATAAAAAAAGGGAGGCGCTAAGCCTCCCTTGATAATTACGCCAGCTGCCGTAGCAGGCGGCGCAGCGGTTCAGCCGCGCCCCACAAGAGCTGATCCCCCACCGTAAAGGCAGAGAGAAAATCATTGCCCATGTTGAGCTTGCGCAGGCGGCCCACCGGGGTGGTGAGCGTGCCGGTGACCGCAGCAGGCGTCAGTTCGCGCAGGGTGATGTCGCGGTCGTTCGGGATCACTTTCGCCCACGGGTTGTGTGCAGCCAGCATCTCTTCGATGCCGGAAATCGACACATCTTTTTTCAATTTGATGGTAAACGCCTGGCTGTGGCAGCGCAGTGCGCCGATGCGCACGCAGAGGCCATCAACCGGGATCGGCGCAGCGGTGTTGAGAATTTTGTTGGTCTCGGCCTGGCCTTTCCACTCTTCACGGCTCTGACCGTTATCAAGCTGTTTGTCGATCCACGGGATCAGGCTGCCCGCCAGCGGTACGCCGAAATTATCCACCGGCAGCTCGCCGCTGCGCGACAGCGCGGTGACCTTGCGTTCGATATCGAGAATGGCCGATGCCGGGTCCGCCAGCGGGTCCGCAACGTGATGGTGCAGCGCGCCCATCTGCGCCAGCAGTTCGCGCATGTGGCGCGCACCGCCGCCGGAAGCCGCCTGGTAGGTGGCAACCGATACCCACTCCACCAGATCTTCCGCGAACAGGCCGCCGAGGGACATCAGCATCAGGCTGACGGTGCAGTTGCCGCCGACAAAAGTTTTGATGCCGTTGTTCAGGCCGTCGGTAATAACGTGCTGGTTAACCGGGTCGAGAATAATAATCGCATCGTCTTTCATGCGCAGCGAAGAGGCCGCATCAATCCAGTAACCCTGCCAGCCGCTTTCACGAAGCTTTGGATAGATTTCGTTGGTATAATCGCCGCCCTGGCAGGTCACGATAATATCGAGCGCCTTAAGAGCGTCGATAGAGTAAGCATCCTGCAACGTGCCGCCGGTATGCTGGCCAAAGGCCGGTGCCGGCTGGCCGAGCTGGGAAGTTGAAAAGAAAACCGGGCGGATAGCGCTAAAATCGTTCTCTTCTACCATGCGCTGCATGAGTACAGAGCCGACCATACCGCGCCAGCCGATAAAACCAACATTTTTCATAGCGAGTAATTCCTGCGAGATGTGCGTTGTGCAAGCCAGTAGGTAAGCGACTGGACAATACCATCCACCTTACAAAAAGCAGCCAAAGTCGCAAGTGAATTTAATCTATGATTTGCCGACAATTAGAAATAACGCTAATTCGTCGCGTTACTTTATCAAGCATCAGGGATACGTGTAATGAGTGAAATAATTTCTGCGGCGGTACTGCTGATCCTGATTATGGACCCGTTAGGAAACCTGCCGATTTTTATGTCGGTGCTGAAGCACACCGAGCCAAAGCGCCGCCGGGCCATTATGATCCGCGAGCTGCTTATCGCCCTGCTGCTGATGCTCATCTTCCTGTTCGCCGGGGAGAAGATCCTCGCGTTCCTGAATCTGCGGGCGGAAACGGTGTCAATTTCCGGCGGGATTATTCTGTTCCTGATCGCCATTAAGATGATTTTCCCCAGCAACGAAGGCAATGCCACCGGCCTGCCGGCGGGCGAAGAGCCGTTTATCGTACCGCTGGCGATCCCGCTGGTGGCTGGCCCCACCATTCTGGCGACCCTGATGCTGCTCTCGCACCAGTATCCGAACCAGATGGGACATCTGGTGATTGCGCTGATGATTGCCTGGGGCGGTACCGTCGCCATTCTGCTGCAGTCGTCGCTGTTCCTGCGTCTGCTGGGTGAAAAGGGCGTTAACGCGCTGGAGCGGCTGATGGGGCTGGTGCTGGTGATGCTCTCAACCCAGATGTTCCTCGACGGCATTCGGGCCTGGATGAAGGGGTAAACCGGCGGCGCAGGGACGCGCTATGTCCCGCTCTCCGGGGCCACGCTCTGGTTCAGGCGCAGGGTTGTCAGGCAGAGCTGATTCAGATTCCAGCTCAGGATGCGGCACACCGGCTCCCACAGATTATGCCCTGATATCACCTCACGCAGGCGCGCTGCGCCAATACGCTCCAGCGTCAGTTCGCTGGTGGCCTGCAGATAATAGTGCTGATACGGGTACGTGCCGCAGGTGGAATTTAAGCCAATCACCGACGGGGCATGGATCTGCGCGACCACGCAGTGATCCTGCCTGCGGCGCATTACCGCGCTACCGCGATGGAACAGCAGGCATTCGCCGTCCTGATGGCTGTCAAAATAGATTATCTGCCGGTTAACGGGCCGCTCTTCGCGGCCAGCGCACGAGAGATGTTTAATTACAAAAAGTATGTCTTTCAGTGGCTTGCCATTACCGCCCATGATTATTCCCTGAATTAATTGCGAGGTGTCCTGGCCGGCATTATCGCAGGGTGAATAATCTTTGATACGCTAAAAAAGTCTCTTTTTGGAGAATGCACGCTGACGGGCTGCAATGGGCAATATATTCAGAATTCGTCCACGTTTTATTAGCGGTAATCCGGTGCGACCAAAATGTATTTCCCCGCACGCAGACAATAAAAAACCCGGCGCGGGCCGGGTTTGAGATTAATAAGGCGTGGGGTTAGCCGAGCAGGCTGAAGGCAATCATGCCGACAATCGCCCCGGTGGTGCCGAGAATGGTTTCCATCATGGTCCAGGTTTTCAGCGTCTGGCCTTCCGTGGCACCGGTAAATTTACCGAACAGCCAGAAGCCGGCGTCGTTCACATGGCTGACCACGATAGAGCCGCCGGCGATGCAGATAGAGAGCGCGGCCAGCTGGGCACCAGAGTAGTGAAGCTGCTCGATAACCGGCATCACCAGCCCGACAGCGGTGAGACAGGCAACGGTGGCAGAACCCTGAATAATGCGCACCGCCGCAGCCAGTACAAAGCAGGTTATGGCGACAGGAAGGCCCATGCCGGTCAACGCTTCACCCAGTGCCGGACCCACCCCCGAGTCCACCAGAATCTGTTTGAAGACGCCGCCTGCGCCAATAACCAACAGGATAATCCCGGCCGGCTGCAGCGCGTGGCCGCAGATCTCCATCACCTTCTCTTTCGCCATCCCCTGACGGTACGCGAGGCCATAGATCGCCACCAGACAGGCCACCAGAATGGCGGTAAACGGATGACCGATAAACTCAAGCCACTCATAGAGCGTGGTGCCTTCGGTGATGAAGCGGGCCGCGATGGTTTTCAGCCCCACCAGCACCAGCGGCAGCAGGATCAGCGACAGGCTGAAACCAAACGACGGCAGCTTGCCTTCGCCCAGGTGCGGCTCGGAGATATCGTCCGGGATTTTTAACTCAACAAACTTGCTGATGAAGTTACCGTACAGCGGCCCGGCAATCAGCATACCGGGAATGGCGGCGCACAGGCCGATAAGGATCATCCAGCCGAAGTCGGCGTGCATCTGTGACGCCAACAGCATCGGTGCCGGCCCCGGCAGCAGAAATGCCGCGGCGGCGGCAACACCGGCAAACAGTGGGATCACCAGCTTCACGAGGTTAGTCCCGGTGTGGCGCGCCATGGAGAACGCCACGCTAATCAGCAGCACAATCGCCACTTCAAAGAACAGCGGCAGCGCGCAGATCAGCCCGGCCAGACCAATGGCATAGTGGGCGCGGCTGTGACCAAACGACTTCAGCATCTTGACCGCAATCTGGTCTACCGCACCCGTCTCATGCAGAATTTTGCCGAACATCGCACCGAGCGCGACAACGATCGCCAGAAAGCCCAGCGTACCGCCCATCCCTTTTTCCATCGTCGCCGCAATTTTCTCCAGCGGCATTCCGGAAAACAGCCCTGCACCAATCGACACCACCATCAAAGCCAGAAAAGCGTGCATCCGTGCTTTCATGACTAAAAACAGCAGCAGTAAAACTGACCCTGCCGCTGTTAAAACCAGCGTTAATGTACTCACGTTACTGCCTTATTTTTTTATTAACTTAATCATATCCGCAACAACCGCATCTACCGGCTGGTTGATATCCACCACCAGCACGTCCGCTTCATCCGCACCCGGCTCTTCAAGCGTGGCGAACTGGGTTTGCAGCATCTGCGGTTTAAAGAAGTGCCCTTTGCGCGCCTTCAGGCGCTCGCCGATGGTGTCGATATCCCCTTTCAGATAAATGAAAGAGAGATTCGGGTTACCGTCGCGCAGCTGGTCGCGGTAGTGCTTTTTCAGCGCCGAGCAGACAATGATCGACACTTCATTGGTGCGCTGCATGGCAAAGGCGGCATCGTTCAGCGCCTGCAACCACGGCTTACGGTCATCGTCGTTCAGCGGTTCGCCGGAAGACATTTTCATAATGTTGCTGCGCGGATGGAGAAAATCGCCATCCAGGAAAGCGGCCTGCAGCTTGTAGGCCACTTCACGGGCAGTGACGGATTTACCGCTGCCGGAGACACCCATCAGGATGTAAATATGGTGGTCATGATTCGTCGTGCTCATCGCATCGCTCCTGGTGGCACAGTCGTTAATATCGAATGTTACGGGTAACAGTTATCGGTAACATTGTCATGCTGGCTGACAGGCTAAGCAACAACCCGGCGGAGGGAAAGTGAATAAGTGTGAACTACATCAAATTTGTGGACGTCAGATCGATCCGCCCGGTGACAACGTGAAACCTAAATCTAACATCTTCGGCGAGACGATTTCACCGCGCACGCGCGCCAGCAAACGCTCAGCGCCAATACGCCCCATGCGCTCGCGCGGCGTCAGCACGCTGGCCAGCAGCGGCTCCATCACCTGCCCGATGTCATGCCCGTGGAAACCGGCAATAGCGACGTCGTGCGGAATGCGCAGCCCGAGACGCTGGCACTCAAACGCCGCGCCCACGGCGAGGTCATCGTTGGTACAAAAGATGCCGTTCAGCTCCGGATATTCGCGCCGCGCCCGGCGAAACAGCTCAATCCCGGATGAATAAGACGACGAGTGCTCATCCATCACGCTGTTGGGTGCCAGACCCGCGTCGCGCATTGCCTGCTCGTATCCCAGCTGTTTAATGATAGTGCGTTCATCCAGACGCGCGCCCAGATAGGCCACATGGCGATGCCCGCGGGCGATGATTGCGGCGGTCATCTGCCGCGCGGCCTCAAAGTTATCGAAGCCCACGGCAATATCCAGGCAGGGCGACACGCTGTCCATCAGCTCCACTACCGGAATTCCCGCCACTTCGATCATTTTCAGGGTGCGCGGCGTGTGGGTGCGCTCGGTGAGCACCAGTCCGTCGATATTCCATGACAGCATCGACTCCAGACGCTTCTCTTCCAGCTCGGGCTTATAGCCGTAGTGCGCCAGCATCGTCTGGTAGCCGTGGGCATCGGTCACGCTTTCGATCCCGCGCAGAACTTCAGCAAAGACCTGGTTGGTCAGAGAGGGAAGCAGCACGCCGATAGCGCGGCTGGTGGCATTAGAGAGAATATCGGGGGCGCGATTGGGAATATAGCCAAGCTCATCCAGTGCGGCGGCGATCTTGCTGCGCAAGGCCACCGAGACCTGTTCCGGATTGCGCAAAAAACGGCTGACCGTCATTTTGGTCACGCCTACGCGATCTGCCACATCCTGAAGTACCGGTCTTTTCTTTTTCATCGTCCTGAATGGCTTAAAAGGGAAGGATTTCCTCAGTTTATCATGGACAACGAACAACCTCCCTTTTTGCAAAGGGAGGTTGCGGATTTATTTCATTACTCAGACCGGCGGCAGATCGAACAGCAGAATTTCACTGTCGCTGTCGGCATGGATGGAGAGCGCCTGCTCGTCCCAGATGGCCAGACCGTCGCTGGTGGTGGCTTTGGTGCCGTTAATCGAGACGTTACCTTTCACCACCTGGATCCAGACGCGGCGTTCTGCGGCAATCTGATAAACGTTCTGCTCGTCCTTCACCATCGCCCAGCGCGACAGCTCCATATCCTGATGCACTTTCAGTGACCCGTCGCGGGCATCCGGAGAGAGCACCAGCTGGCGGCCCTGCTCAGCATCAAAGCGGCGCTGCTCGTAGCGCGGGGTGATGCCGGTTTCTTCCGGAATGATCCAGATTTGATACAGGCGCAGACGGTCGGTCTTGCTCGGGTTGTACTCAGAGTGACGTACCCCGGTACCGGCGCTCATAATCTGGAACTCACCGGCGGGCACCTGCTCTTTGTTGCCCATGCTGTCTTCGTGCTCTACCGCGCCTTCCAGCACATAAGTCAGGATCTCCATGTCTTTGTGCGGGTGCGTACCGAACCCCTGGCCCGCTTCGACGATGTCATCGTTGATGACGCGCAGTGCGGAGAAGCCCATGAAATTCGGGTCGTAATAGTTGGCGAAGGAAAAGGTGTGCCATGAGTCCAGCCAGCCATGATTTGCGTGACCACGTTCTTCAGCTTTGCGTAAGAAAATCATCTTTTATACCCTCGTGTAACCTGAGCCATCAGGTCGTTGTTCGTTGCGATGGATGTAGTGTGGACGTGAACGGCCCAGGATCATAGAGGGTGAAAATTGACTCCTCTGTTCAAATTTTATGAACAAGTACAGAGGAGCCTGCTGAGCTTATCTGGCTAAGGTCACCGTGGCAGGTGATGGCTGCTCAAAGCCGCGTTCGAGGATTTCCAGGTTGGTCAGAACATCAGTTTCCCTGATGTAGTTTTCGGCCCCATGAAGAATGGCATCGTAGAGCGCATCATAGACCCGGCCATAGTCTCCCGTTTCCGGTTTGACCTGCTCGCGCACCGTCTCGCCCGCGTCATTAACGTACTCCAGCTCGCCCAGCGAATCGTCAGCCGCAAAACCCGGTTCGCCCGGCATGATTCCCGCTTTCAGGCTGGTCTCCTGCTGATCGATACCGTATTTGATAAACGAACCGCGAGTGCCGTGCACAATGAACTTTGGATAATCGATTTTCACCAGGTGGCTGGTTTTGACGATGGCTTTCAGACGCCCGTAAAACAGCTGCGCTTCAAAGGTATCATCCGGGTTCGCCGGATTGCGCAGGCTGCGAATGTCATACGAGACGTGCTGCGGCCGCCCGAACAGCGAGATAATCTGATCGAGCGTATGCACGCCGAGGCCAAAGAACATGCCGTCCTGCGGTTGGCCCGGCTTTGTCTCCGCCTCAGGGCGGTAATAGTCGAAGTGGCTCTCAATCTCGACAATCTCACCCAGCTTGCCGCTCTCAATCACCTTCTTCGCCGTCAGGAAGCAGGCATCGAAGCGGCGGTTCTGGTACGGCGTCACTAGCAGCCCCTTGCGCTGCGCCAGCTCAAACAGGGTGCGCGCTTCGGCAAGCGTCATGGTGAACGGCTTTTCCACCAGCACGTTTTTACCGGCTTCCAGCGCCCGGCGCGCATAGTCGAAATGGCTGTCCGCATGGGTACAGACCACTACCAGCTGCACGGCAGGATCGGTGAGAATATCGTCCAGATTGCTGGTGAAGTGGATGCCCTGATACTGCGGCTCGTGTTCCGCCGGCTTTTCATGGCGACGATAGATGTGGGCGACGTGAAGCTTATCTTTGCGGTTGAGCACATAGGGCAGATGGTAACGGGTGGTGCTTTTGCCAAATCCAATCCAGGCGCAGTGAAGGGTCATCGCATATTCCTTATTTTATGTCCTCCAGCAACCTTAGCCACAATCTCATTATGATGCCACCCTGGTCGCAATTGCCGGAATACGGACTATTAATTCGTTGTATTCCCGCTAATAATACCGCAGTCCATTTTTGGCTTTATTATCGTTAGGCATTGCCCGTCCTGCATGCTAGTCTGCCGGCCAAACTGATTCTGGCATCACCCTTTATATAGCAGCGCACAGGCTGCGATCGGATTAACATGGTACGAGTTCATTATTTTTTAAACGCGGGGCTGTGTTGCTGGTCGCTGGCGCTATTTGTCTGGTGCGTATATGCCACGCCCTGGGCAATTTTTCCCGGTGCGCTGGCGCTTATCGCCTTCATACTTCATGGCTTTCAACAGCGAGTTTTTACTATGTTTGGAAAAAATAAGAGTCCCACCACCGAGCCGCAAAATACCGTGATGGTTGCACCGGCAGCACCTGAAAAAGAGACGCCGCGCGAAGAGAAACAGAATAATACCGTTATCTCCAGCGAGGTACGCTTTGAAGGCAATATTATCGCCAGCGGCCAGGTGTACATTTACGGTGAAGTCCACGGCAACATCGAGTCCAACGGCGGCATTATCAAAATCATGCGCAACGGTCTGGTGCAGGGCAACATCGTCTGCCGCGAGCTGATCGTTGACGGCACCGTCAATGGCGAGTGCAAATCTGAGAGCATCGATATCTATGAGAACGGCACGCTGAACGGCGCCATGAGCTATGCCTCACTGGCGATCAAAAAAGGCGGCGTGTTTATCGGTAAATCGCTGGCGCAGCAGATGACCGAGACGAAAACCAACGTGATTGACCTGACCCCTGAGCCGGTTGCCGACGAGGCACTTCCGGTAGCTAAAGGTCGTCAGAAGAGTTAACCCGCCCGTGGCCGGGCCATCATGCCCGCGCCCCTGCCTCCTGCCCCGAATTGCGGGCAAAAAAAAAGCCAGCACCCGGCTGGCTAAGAAATACTGGAAGCAATGTGAGCAATGTCGTGCTTTCAGGTTCTCCGTTGGGGTATCCCCTGAACGCATGGCAATAATAATCATTATCATTCGCATGTGTCCAGCATTTTTTTCAAAAAAATGCATTGACTGCAAAAGTAAAGTCAATGATGTTTAAAGGGATTTCTGTAACTCATTGAGGAGAAAAGGATGTGTGAGATCGTGATTCGCCATGCAGAGAAAACGGACGTAGCGGCAGTGCATCACCTGTTTACGCTGCCCGAGGTCATTCGCAACACCCTGCAGGTGCCACATCCTTCTCTGCATATGTGGGAAGAGCGGATGCACCCGCTACCGAGCGATCAGCGGCAGCTGGTGGCCTGCATTGACGGGCGCGTGGTCGGGCATCTGGCGATGCACATTCCTCCCCGCCCGCGCCGCAGCCATACCGCCAGCTTTGGTATCTGCGTCGATCCCGCGTTCGGCAACCGCGGTGTTGCCAGCGCGCTGCTGAGTGAAATGATCGACCTGTGCGATAACTGGCTGCGCGTGGAGCGCATTGAGCTGACGGTATTTGTCGATAACGCACCGGCGATTGCCGTTTATCGCAAATTTGGCTTTGAAATCGAGGGCACCGCTAAAGGCTACGGCCTGCGTGAGGGTGAATATATTGACGCTTATTATATGGCGCGCCTGAAAGCGGGCTAAATTAACCGTCCGGGGATATTATCTTCGGCCAGATGCGGCGTATCCCGCGCCGGAATAAACAAGCCCGGCGCGGATTTCCCTTAAATTCACCTTACGCGGCGACAATTACTTTTGCCCGCCAGTAATACACGCCCTGATTAATAATCAGGATTAATTGTTAATCTAAAAATAATAACGCCCCGGCGCGGGGCGTCAGACATTAATATCCCGCCGTCAGGCCATCAACGGTACGCGGATCGGAAGCGCCATATTTAATGCCGTCCGGCCCCAGCATTATGCTCTGGGTGCTGCCCATCACGTCTTTCACTTCCACCTTCTGCCCTTTATCGCGCAGCAGCTTCAGCGTGTCCGGGCTAAAGCCCTTCTCCACCCGCAGCTCATCCGGTAGCCACTGATGGTGGAAGCGCGGCGCGCTGGTCGCCTCGGCTACGTTCATGCCGAAATCGACGGTGTTGATTATCATCTGCAGCACGGTGGTGATAATGCGGCTGCCGCCAGGGCTGCCGGTGACCAGCCAGGTTTTGCCATCCTTCACCACAATGGTCGGCGACATCGACGACAGCGGGCGCTTGTTCGGCCCTACGGCGTTCGCGTCTCCCCCCACCAGCCCATACACATTCGGCACGCCGGGCTTGGCAGAGAAGTCGTCCATCTGGTTATTCAGCAGGATACCGGTATTGCCCGCCACGATGCCCGAACCGAAGTTGGTATTCAGCGTGTAGGTGACCGCGACCGCGTTGCCCTGCTTATCCACCACCGAGTAATGGGTGGTCTGGTTGCTTTCATAAGGCGCAAGATCCCCCGGCTTGATGGATTCAGAAGGCAGCGCCTTGTTGAGATCGATCTTCTGCGCCAGGGATTTGGCATAGGCTTTGCTGGTCAGCGCCTGCCACGGCACCTTCACGAAATCAGGGTCACCGAGGTACTCCGAGCGGTCAGCGTAGGCGAACTTTTCCGCTTCGGCGATGGTCTGTATCGCGTCGGCGCTGCCGAAGCCGTACTTCGCCAGATCGACGTTTTCGAGAATATTGAGGATCTGCACAATGTGGATGCCACCGGAGGACGGAGGCGGCATGGAGAAGATTTCATACCCGCGATAGGTGCCGCTGACGGGCGTGCGCTCCACCGCTTTATAGGCTGCCAGATCCTCCCGGGTAATCAGTCCGCCGTTTTTTGCCATTTCGTCGGCAATCTGCGTGGCGATCTCACCTTTATAGAACGCATCTGGCCCCTGCTCAGCAATCATCTCCAGGCTGTGAGCAAGGTTCTCCTGCACCAGCTTGTCGCCTTTCTGCAGCGGATTGCCGCCGACGTGCCAGAAAATAGCTTTGCTGTTGGCATGACTCGCCAGGTTCTCCACCCCGTAGGTGTTGAGGTCGAAGGCTAACGCATCGTTGACCCAGATACCGTCCCGGGCCAGGGTAATCGCCGGCTGAATCACCTTATTCAGCGGCAGCGAGCCGTACTTTTCGATCGCCAGCGCGAACCCGGCGACGGTGCCCGGCGTACCGGAAGCCAGATGCGAGGTCAGCGATTTTTTGCTGTCGGCGTCGCCCTTCTCATTGAGAAACATATCGCGCGTGGCCTTTGCCGGTGCCATCTCGCGGAAATCGATCGCGGTGGTTTTCCCGTCGGCGGTACGCAGCATCATAAACCCGCCGCCGCCGAGATTACCGGCCTGCGGATGGGTCACCGCCAGCGCAAACCCGACCGCGACCGCCGCATCCACCGCGTTACCGCCCTGTTTGAGGATCTCCACCCCGACGCGCGTCGCGGTGGCATCCACCGTCGAAACCATGCCGTTGTGCGCTTCCACCGGGTGGAAAATGTCTTTCTCAACGCCATAGGAAACCGGGGCTGGCGCGGTCGGTGCCGCCGTTACGCTAAAGCTTCCCCCTGCCGTCAACATCACAATGGCGACCAGCCGCGCCACGCTGCGCTTCATCATCATTCATCTGCTCCTTAAGCCCGGGGAGGCTTTCCCCGCTTCAAGTCTGGTTCACAACTCTGAAAAGATCATCGTCATGGCGCAGAAGGGATACACTTAAGGGATCTTCCTGAAGGAGGAATGACCATGAAAAAACGCATTTTACTGGCAGCGCTGCTGCCGCTGTCAGCGATGGCCGCGCCGCTGGATAACCCGACTAACAGCCCGAATCGTCCGGGTTATCAGAACCCGACCCAGCAGCGGATGCAGACGCAGATGCAGTCTCAGCAAATCCAGCAGAAAGGGATGCTCAACCAGCAGCTCCAGACGCAAACCCGGACGCAGCAGCAGCATCTGAATACGCAGATAAACACCAACTCCCAGAGAATTCAGCAGGGGGAGCTGAACCCCCGGTCTCAGCAACTCCTGCCCAACAGCCAGGGCGGAATGCTGAGCGGGGGAAGCAACGGTAGCGCAGGCGCGCTGAGCGGTGGCGAACAGCACATGATCCAGCCGAAAACCAACGGCGACATGCTGCGCCGCTAGCACGCGCTGGCTTTTACGCGCTGAAATCCGGGCCGATCTCGTCGATGCGGTCGGTACAGATACAGTCAACGCCCCAGCCCAGCAGCGTCGCAGCGCGCTGGGGATCGTTGACGGTATAGACCAGAATATGCAGCCCCGCGGCTTTCAGCTCGCTGACCCGCGCCTTATCGAGCAGCCGGTGGTTAAGGTGAATCGACACGCACGCCAGCCCGTCGGTCAGGTCGCGCCAGTCATCGCGCCACTCATCGAGCAGCAGACCGCGCGGCAGTTCCGGTACTGCGGCCTGGGCGGCTTTCAGCGCATCGATGTCAAACGACGACAGCAGCGGTGCGGTCATGCCCTGCCACAGCTCGCGCGCCGCCAGCGCTACCACGCGTCCGGTTTCCGGGCCGGTGCCGGTGGTAGGTTTGATTTCGATGTTCGCCATCATCTGATGCTGGCGGCAACGCGCCGCCACTTCAGAGAGCAGCGGCAGCTTTTCGCCTTTGAACGCCCCGCCGAACCAGCCGCCGGCGTCCACTTTCAGCAGATCGTCCCACGCCAGCGCTCCCGCCACGCCCCAGCCGTTGCTGGTGCGCTCCAGCGTGTCATCGTGCAGCAGAAAGATCTGCCCGTCTTTCGAGAGCTTGACGTCAAACTCAATCATGGTGTGACCGTAGTGCGCCCCGACGTCGATTGCCGCCAGGGTGTTTTCCGGTGCCAGTTTGCCGCCGCCGCGGTGGGCGACGATGCGCGGATAGGGCCAGTTCATAGACGTTGTCCTGTTTCACCATCGAAGAAGTGCAGGTTCGCTTCAGGAAGCTGCAGCCACAACGTACTGCCCGGCTGAGGACGCTCCTGATGCGCCAGGCGCGCCACCACTTTCTGGCTGCCCCAGCGGCCATGCGCGAGGTTATCGGCACCCAGCATTTCCAGGGTGTCCATCACCAGCGGAATGCCGCCTGCGGCCTGTGAGCTTAGCGCAATATGTTCCGGGCGGATACCCAGCGTCACCTTGCGGCCCGCCAGGCTGAGACGCTGCTGGCCCAGCGGCAGCGTGAGGCCATCGTTCATCTCAAAATGGCTACCCGATACGCCGATGCGCCCCTCCAGCAGGTTCATCGCCGGAGAGCCGATAAAGCTCGCCACAAAGCGGCTGGCCGGTTTCTCATACACTTCCACCGGAGTGCCGATCTGCTCGGCGATACCCTTGTTCATTACCATCACGCGCTGCGCCAGGGTCATGGCCTCCACCTGGTCGTGGGTGACGTACAGGCTGGTGGTTTTCAGGCGGCGATGCAGGTGTTGCAACTCCAGGCGCATCTGCACGCGCAGTTTGGCATCCAGATTAGAGAGCGGTTCATCGAACAGAAACACCGCCGGATCGCGCACGATGGCGCGGCCCATCGCCACGCGCTGGCGCTGCCCGCCGGAGAGCTCGCGCGGACGGCGTTTCAGCAGCGCATCCAGCTCCAGAATACGCGCCGCTTCCCGGACGCGCTCCGCAATATGCGCTTTGCCCATGCCGCGAATTTTCAGTCCCCAGGCCATGTTCTCTTCCACGCTCATGTGCGGATAGAGCGCATAGTTCTGGAACACCATCGCGATGCCGCGCTCTTTTGGCTCCAGATTAGTGACTCGCTGATTGTCGATCCAGATATCACCGCCCGACACCTGCTCCAGCCCGGCGACCATGCGCAGCAGCGTCGATTTGCCACAGCCGGACGGCCCGACCATGACGATAAACTCTCCGTCCGCGACGTCCAGCGTCAGCGGCTGAATGACCTGGGTTTTGCCATCCCAGCTTTTGGTTACTGCCTGCAATTTCAGTCCGGCCATTTTATTTCTCACTGTCCACTAAACCACGCACGAACGCGCGCTGCATGGCTAAAACGATAACGATGGGGGGGATCATGGTGAGCAGCATCGCCGCCATCACCTGATTCCACTGGGTACTGCCGTCGCCGGTGGCGATCATCCCTTTGATACCTGCCACCGCGGTGCCCAAATCTGCATCACTGATAATCAGCAGCGGCCACAGGTACTGGTTCCAGCCATAGATAAAGGTGATCACGAACAGCGCCGCGAGGTTGGTTTTTGACAGCGGCAGCACGATGTCGCGGAAAAAGCGCATCGGCGAAGCGCCATCAATGCGCGCCGCTTCCATCAGCTCGTCCGGCAGCGTCATAAAAAACTGGCGGAACAGGAAGGTCGCGGTCGCCGATGCCATCAGCGGCAGCGTCAGGCCGGTATAGCTGTCGAGCAGATCCAGCCGGGCAATCACTTCCACCGTCGGGAAGATACGCACCTCAACCGGCAGCATCAGAGTGATAAAGATCATCCAGAAGAACAGGTTACGCAGCGGAAAGCGGAACCAGACGATGGCAAAGGCCGACAGCATCGACACCGTGATTTTGCCCACGGTGATCGCCAGCGCCATGATGAAGCTGTTGAGCAGCATCAGGCTGAACGGCGTACCGCCGCCGGTCACGCCCTGGGTCCAGATGTGCGACAGGTTTTCCCACAGGTGGCCCCCTGGGATCAGGGTCATCGGCGTCTCAAACACCGCCTTGCTGTCGAGGGTGGCCGCCACCACCGCGACGTAGAGCGGAAACAGGATGGCGGCAATGCCCAGAATGAGCAGGGTATGGCTGAAAATTGTCAGCCCGCGACGGTTCTCGATCATTGGTAGCGCACCTTACTTTCCACGTAGCGGAACTGCACCACGGTCAGGACAATCACCAGCGCCATCAGCACCACCGACTGCGCGGCAGACGATGAGAGATCCAGCCCGGCAAAGCCTTCGCGGTAGATTTTGTAGATAAGCGTGGTAGTGGCCTGCACCGGGCCGCCTGCGGTCGCCGCGTCGATCACCGGGAAGGTGTCGAAGAAGGCGTAAACCAGGTTCACCACCAGCAGGAAGAAGCTCACCGGCGCAATCAGCGGCAGCGACAGCTTAAAGAAACGGCGCACCGGCCCGGCCCCGTCGATAGCGGCGGCCTCCACCAGCGAGCGCGGGATGGATTGCAGCGCGGCGAAGAAGAACAGGAAGTTGTAGCTGATCTGCTTCCACACCGAGGCGAAGACCACCAGAAACATCGCCTGCCCGCTGTTCTGGGCGTGGTTCCAGTCATAGCCGAATTCGCCAAGAAAATGGGTGATCAGGCCGCGTCCTGGGTTAAACAGGAAGATCCACAGTACCGCCGCAACGGCAGGGGCAACGGCATAGGGCAGCAGCATCAGCGTCTGGTAAAGACGGCTGCCGCGCACCACGTAATCCACCAGCGCCGCAAAGAACAGCGACACCAGCAGCCCGGAAACGGTGACCATCGCGCTGAATTTGATGGTGGTCCAGAAAGCGTCGAGGTAGTAGCTGTCGTTGAACAGGCCGACAAAGTTATCGAGGCCGACAAACTGGCTGGACAGCCCGAACGGATCGACGCTTTGTACCGAATACCAGAGCGCTTCGCCCGCAGGCCAGATAAAGAAGATAATAGTGATGATGAGCTGCGGGGCGACCAGAAGATAAGGCAGCCAGCGCGAGCGGAACACCGGACGGGATGATGACATAGAGAAACGCTTTCCTGAAAAAATGCCGGGTGCGGCTTCGCCTTACCCGGCCTACATAAGGCATATTACAGGCCCGCGAAGCGAAGCCGACTCGTCAATCCTGTGCAGAGCGGGGAAGGCGAAGCGCCCCCTGTACCAACCCGGCAATCCTTGCCGAAGGGCGGGTAAGCAAAGCGCACCCTTGTACCAACCCGGCAATTCCTGCCGAAGGGCGGGTAAGCAAAGCGCACCCTGTACCAACCCGGCAATCCTTGCCGTAGGGCGGGTAAGCAAAGCGCACCCGCCAGGCCAACCCGCCTTCAGGATCAGGACTTAGTAGACTGCTCGAAGCGACGCAGCAGCGCGTTGCCACGCTCAACCGCAGAGTCCAGCGCCTGCTGTGGGGCTTTTTTACCGGTCCAGACGCTTTCCAGCTCTTCATCCACGATGGTGCGGATCTGCGGCATGTTGCCCAGACGCAGACCTTTGGTGAACGGCAACGGCGGCTTGTTCAGCATCTGACGGGTCGCGATGTCGGCACCCGGGTTTTTGTCATAGAAGCCCTGCTCGCGGGTCAGGTCGTAAGCGGCTTTGGTGATCGGCAGGTAGCCGGTCTTCTGATGCCACTCAGCCGCGTTTTCCGGCTTCGCCAGGAAGTCGAGGAATTTGGCTACGCCCTGATAGGTTTCTTTATCTTTGCCCTGCATCACCCACAGGCTGGCACCGCCGATAATGGCGTTCTGCGGCGCGCCTTTTACGTCAGCGTCGTATGGCATCATGCCGACACCGTAGTTGAATTTGGCGTAGTGACGGATATCCGCCAGCGAGCCGGATGACGCGGTAGTGATAGCGCAGTCACCGCTATAGAACTTCTCGGTCGACTCATCCTTGCGCCCGAAGTAGGTGAAGTCACCCTTCTTGTTCATCTCCTGCAGCATGGCGATGTGCTTCACCTGCTCGGCTTTGTTGAACTCCAGTACCGCGTCGGTGCCGTCGAAGCCGTTATTTTTGGTCGCCACCGGCAGACCGTGCCAGGCGCTGAAGTTTTCAATCTGGATCCAGCCCTGCCAGCCGCTGGCGTAGCCGCATTTCATTCCGGCTGCTTTCAGTTTCGCGGTGTAGGCCGCCAGATCCTGCCAGGTTTTCGGCGGCTGCTCCGGATCTAAACCGGCTTTTTTGAAGGCGTCTTTGTTGTAGTACAGCACCGGCGTGGAGCTGTTGAACGGCTGGGAGAGCAGATGACCGCTTTTCGCATCGGTGTAGTACCCGGAAACGGTCGGTACAAACTGGGATTCATCAAAGTTGATGCCCGCATCCTTAAACACTTCGTACACCGGCTTGATCGCTTTGGAGGCCATCATGGTAGCGGTGCCGACTTCATACACCTGCAGGATGGCCGGGGCGTTGCCGGTACGGAAAGCCGCAATGCCCGCTGCGAGGTTCTGTTCGTAGTTACCTTTATAGACCGGCACAATCTTGTAGTCGGGGTTCGCCTGGTTGAAACGGCTCGCCAGGGATTCCACTTCCTTACCTAACTCCCCTTCCATTGAGTGCCAGAACGGAATAGAGGTTGCAGCCATCGCCTGCCCGGCAAATGCCATGCTCAGCGCCAGCCCCAAAGCAGTGTGTCGTAATGATGTCATTCGGGTTATCTCTCTTGTTGTGCCGGATGCGCGATACCACGCGTTTTGTGCTCGCGAGGTAACATGACATGCGCGAATGACAGAAAAATAACTTTTTCGTTACACAAAAATGACAACAAGAGGTCAGCAAGATGGCGACGGGATGACGATAAAAAGGCAGTAATAACAGGGTACTATGCTGCGTTAGTTTGCACTGCGCAACCGGGAGGCGATCTCCTCAAGCGTTAGCAGACCGGCGGCTGCGTTCACCGTCATATCAACAAACGCAGGATTACTGGCGAGTAAAATACCGTTACGTTTAAGAAACAGCAGCGTAATGAATAACGCCGTGCGTTTGTTGCCATCGTTAAATATATGTCCACGCGCTATTGCCAGAAGATGCATAGCAGCGAGCTGCCAGATATCGGAGATGCCTTCGTACTGGTACTTATTCAATACGCGATAGAGTAAAGCTTCTGCACGACCCGTATCAGGCATTCCCGGTACGCCGGGCGTCACCATCAGCAACCGGTCGTGAAAATGGATAATCTCTTCCGCTGAGATAAAATGTAGCGTCATTTATCCGCCAGTTCCCTTATTTCATCACCATGTACTGCCATGATGGCAGTAAATTCTGCATCCATTTTCGCAGCCTGATACTGCTCGAATTCTTCGGCACTGATAATAACCGCCGATTTATGACCGCGACGCGTAATGGTTACTGGCGTACCGGTAACCGCAGTTTCAAGCGCGGCAGCCAGATTTTGCCGGGCCTCGCTGTAATTCATCGTTGGCATAATCACCTCACAAAAAAAGTACAAGTTAATTGTACAACTAAAATGTACAAAAAAGGAGCCTGACGGCTCCTTTTTATCATACCCTTCTTAACCGCCCAGATAGGCGCTGCGCACGGCTTCGTTGGCAAGCAGCGCGTCACCGGTATCTTCCAGCACCACGTGACCGTTTTCCAGCACGTAGCCGCGGTCGGCGAGCTTCAGCGCCTGGTTGGCGTTCTGCTCGACGAGGAAAATGGTCATGCCCTCCTGGCGCAGCTGTTCGATGGTATCGAAAATCTGCTGGATGATGATCGGTGCGAGGCCCAGCGAGGGTTCATCCAGCAGCAGCAGGCGCGGCTGGCTCATCAGCGCGCGGCCAATCGCCAGCATTTGCTGCTCACCGCCAGACATAGTGCCCGCGCGCTGAATGCGGCGCTCGTGCAGACGCGGGAACAGATCGTACACCCGCTGAATACGCTGCTGGTACTGCGCGCGTTCGGCAAAGAAGCCGCCCATCGCCAGGTTCTCTTCCACCGTCATACGCGAGAAGACGCGGCGGCCCTCCGGCACAATCGCCACCGCTTCGCGCATGATGCGTGCGGTCTGCCAGTCGGTGATCTCCTTGCCATCGAACACGATCTTCCCGCTGCTGGCGCGCGGGTCGCCGCACAGGGTGCCGAGCAGCGTGGTTTTCCCGGCACCGTTCGCGCCGATAAGCGTCACGATCTCGCCCTGCTTAATCGTCAGGCTGACCTCATGTAGCGCCTGAATCTTGCCGTAGTGCGCACTAACCCGGTCAAACGACAACATTACCTTTTCCATCTTATGCCTCGCCCAGGTATGCACGGATAACATCCGGGTTGTTACGGATCTGCTCCGGGGTGCCGTTTGCCAGCGGCGTCCCCTGATTTACCACGTAGATACGATCCGAAATGCCCATCACCAGCTTCATATCGTGCTCAATCAGCAAAATGGTGGTGTTGTGGTGGTCGCGCAGCTCGACGATCAGCTCGTCCAGCTCTTTGGTTTCTTTCGGGTTGAGGCCCGCAGCAGGCTCATCAAGCATCAGGATTTCCGGCTGGGTCACCATGCAGCGGGCGATCTCCAGGCGACGCTGATCGCCATAGGCCAGGTTGCTGGCCTGACGGTTAGCATGCGCCAGCAGGCCGATGCGCTCAAGCCAGGTGGCGGCGCGGTCCAGCGCCTCACTGTGGGTCTTGCGAAACGCCGGGGTTTTCAACAGGCCGGAGAACAAGCCGGTTTTCAGCTGCTGATGCTGGGCGACCAGCAGGTTTTCAATCACCGTCATCTCGCGGAACAGCCGCACATGCTGGAAGGTGCGCACCACGCCCATGCGGGCAATCTGCTGACCCGCCAGCCCTTCGAGATGCTGGTCGCGCAGCATGATGGTGCCGCCGGCCGGCTTATAGAAACCGGTCAGGCAGTTGAAAACCGTGGTTTTCCCCGCGCCGTTCGGGCCAATCAGCGAGACGATCTCCTGCGGATGCAGATCGAGGGCGACGTTGTTCACCGCCAGCAGGCCGCCGAAGCGCATCATCAGGCCGTTTACCGATAATAAGGGCTGACTCATGCCTGCTCTCCTTTCACTTGCTCTGCTTTCAGCTTCAGCTGCGGACGGGTCATCGGCAGTAAGCCCTGCGGACGCCAGATCATCATCAGCACCATCAGGCCACCCAGCATCAGCATGCTGTATTCGTTAAAGTCACGCATCAGCTCGCGGGAAACCACCAGCAAAATGGCAGCAAGGATCACGGCGAACTGCGAGCCCATCCCGCCTAACACCACGATCGCCAGCACAAAGGCCGATTCGGCGAAGGTAAAGGATTCCGGGCTGACGAAACCCTGGCGCGCGGCGAACAGCGTACCGGCGAAACCGGCAAACGCGGCGCTGATGGTAAACGCCGTCAGCTTGATGCGTGTCGGGTTGAGGCCGAGCGAGCGGCAGGCGATCTCATCTTCGCGCAGCGCTTCCCAGGCGCGGCCCAGCGGCATGCGCAGCAGACGGTTGATCACAAACAGCGTCAGCACCACCAGCAGCAGCGCCACCAGGTAGAGGAAAATGATGCGGTCGCTGGGATCGTACTTGATGTTAAAGAAGTTGCTGAAGGTATCCCAGCCGCCTTCCCGCGCGGTGCGGCTGAACTCCAGGCCGAACAGCGTCGGTTTTGGGATCTGGCTGATGCCATTCGGCCCGCCGGTGATTTCGGTGTTATTGAGCAGCAGGATACGCACGATTTCACCGAAGCCGAGCGTTACAATCGCCAGATAGTCACCGCGCAGGCGCAGCACCGGGAAGCCAAGCAGGAAGCCCGCCGCCGCCGCGACCAGGCCCGCCAGCGGCAGACAGGTCCAGAAACCCAGCCCGTAGTAGTGATTCAGCAGCGCAAAGGTGTAGGCACCGATGGCGTAAAAGCCGCCGTAGCCCAGCACCAGCAGACCGGACAACCCCACCACCACGTTCAGGCCAAGACCGAGAATGATGTAGATCATCGTCAGCGTGGCGATATCCACCGTGCCGCGCGAAACCATAAACGGCCACGCCACCGCAACCACCAGCAGCGCAATGAGGAACAGCTTCTGCTTCACGGTCGAGCCGTCAATTGCCGGCAGAATAAACCTCGGCCCGGAGACTTTTTTCAGGCTGTGCTGGAACGCAGGACGCAGCAGCTGGAAGAAGAAGACGATGGCGGTGCCGATGAAAATCCACTGCCAGCGGATCTCCGACGCGCTGCCGACTACCAGTTTGGTGCCGTCAAGACCCAGCTGGACGCCCATAAACACGCTGGCCAACAGGAAGAACATGGCCGCTGACAGCAGCGCCATTGCAAAATGCATCGGTTTCATACTTTTTCCACCTCCGGACGGCCGAGGATACCGGTCGGCATCACCAGCAGCACCACGATCAGCAGCGCAAAGGAGACGACGTCTTTATATTCGGTGCTGAGGTAAGCGGAGCAGAGTGCTTCGGTGATGCCGAGGATCAGGCCGCCGATCATCGCCCCCGGAATGCTGCCGATCCCGCCCAGTACCGCTGCGGTGAAGGCTTTCATCCCGGCCATAAAGCCGATGTAGGGGTTAATGACGCCGTAGAACTGGCCGAGCAGAACGCCCGCCACCGCCGCCATCGCAGCCCCGATGACAAAGGTCAGGGCGATCACGCGGTCGGTATTGATGCCGAGCAGACTGGCCATTTTCAGGTCTTCCGCGCAGGCGCGGCAGGCGCGGCCCATACGGGAATAGCGGATAAACAGCGTCAGTGCCAGCATCGCCAGGAAGGTCACCACCCAGATCACCAGCTGCATGGTGTTAATGGAGGCAGCGAAGTTACCGCTGCTGCCGATGACCCACTGGCCGTCAAAGAGGTTCGGCAGGGCGATGTCGCGCGAGCCTTCGGTGAGGCTGACGTAGTTCTGCAGGAATATCGACATCCCGATGGCGGAGATCAGCGCAATCAGGCGTTTGGAGCTGCGCACCGGGCGATAGGCCACGCGCTCAATGCTCCAGCCGTAGGCGCTGGCGACCACGACCGCACCGATAAACGCCGCGCCGACCAGCAGCCAGCTGGCGTCGATCCCCATCATCATTAACGCCGCGATAATCATGAAGGAAACATAGCTGCCGATCATGTAGACCTCGCCGTGGGCGAAGTTGATCATGCCGATAATGCCGTACACCATGGTGTAACCGATGGCGATGAGCGCGTAGGTGCTGCCCAGCGTGACGCCGTTAAACATCTGCTGGAGAAAATAGAGGAACTGCTCGGACATAACGTAACCTTTTAGTAACCGGTCAGATCAGGGCGGGCGCTGCGCGACCGGGGCCGCGGCAGCGCGTTATTTCGCAACGACAGACGTACCGTGCTGAGCAACGGTAGACGATCCGTCGGCGTGCCACTGAAAGACGCCAAATTCAAATCCTTTCAGATCGCCTTTTTCATCCCAGTTCAGCGGCCCAATCACGGTATTCGCACCGTGCGCTTTTAAATCTTTCACCAGATCAACCGGCTCGGTACTGCCGGTGCGCTCCAGCGCCGTCGCCAGCGACTGCACCGCCGCATAGGTGATCCAGACATACGGGCCGCTCGGATCTTTCTTCTGCGCTTTCAGAGCATCCACAATACCCTTGTTGGCCGGATCCTGGTCATAGCGCTTCGGCATGGTCACCAGCATCCCTTCCGCCGCATCGCCGGCAATGTTCGACAGCGAGGCGTTACCTACGCCTTCCGGGCCCATAAAGCGGGTTTTCAGGCCGGTGGTACGCGCCTGACGCAGCATCTGGCCCATTTCCGGGTAGTAACCGCCGTAGTAAACGAAATCGATATTCTCTTTCTGCAGGCGAGCCACCAGCGCGGAAAAATCTTTCTCCCCGGCGGTGATGCCGTCGAAGAACACCACGTTCGCGCCGCCCTTCTTCAGACCATCCTGAACCGAGCGCGCCAGGCCTTCGCCGTACTGCTGCTTGTCGTGGATGATGGCGATACGCTGGGGCTTCACGCTCTCCAGAATGTATTTCGCGGCGGTCGGCCCCTGGGAGGAGTCGAGGCCCGCCGTGCGCATGATGGTCTGATAGCCGCGCAGGGTCAGTTCCGGGTTAGTGGCCCCTGGGGTAATCATCAGAATGCCTTCATCCTCGTAAATATCCGACGCCGGCTGGGTCGATGAGGAGCAGAGGTGACCGATAACATACTGAATGCCATCGTTGATAATTTTGTTGGCGACCGCCACGGCCTGTTTGGGATCGCAGGCGTCGTCATACTCCACGCCTACCAGCTTGTCGCCGTTGATACCGCCTTTGGCGTTGATGTCGCTGATGGCCTGACGAGCGCCGTTAAATTCCATGTCGCCCCACTGTGCTACCGGGCCAGACATGGCACCGACCACCGCCACTTTAATATCGTCTGCCATCGCGGCGTGAGAGATTGCTAACGCTACCATCCCCGCGACTAACGTCTTCGCGTGTTTACTCATCCGTAGAAATCCCCGTTCGTGATGTTTCATCGTGTGTTTATATTTTGTTTTATTATGGTTAAAAAGCATTCTGTACTTTTATTGAACAACGCTATTTTTACCAATGCCTTTAATGGTTTAGCGAGGCTTTTCGCGGAAAAGCGCGCTAAAATCTCTATTTTTCAGGCTATTAAGCAAAGATAATATTCTGAAACACTCGGCAGATAAACAAAAAAAAGCGCAGGCCGCAGCATAAAATAGCGACACAATACGTGGAATAAATCGCTATGTTTTAGCGAATTACACTGTCTGTTTTTCATTCTGTGATGTTAAAAGCTGAATATGTCCGGTGTTAAAAAGTAATCACCTGGCACGACGGCGAAAAAAGAGAAAGCGCGGCAGGCACCGAATTGGGTACACTTTCCCTCTCTTCGTTTTTTGGAAGGCGGTTCTATGAAACTTACCATCCTTCGTCTGGAAAGCTTTTCGCCGCAGGATCTGACCGACCTCGGGAAGATCTGGCCGGAATACTCCAGCAATACCTTAAAGGTGGATGAGACACACCGGATCTATGCTGCGCGCTTTAACGACCGACTGCTTGCCGCCGTGCGCGTCACGCTGTCCGGTGCGCAAGGCGCTATGGATTCGCTGCGCGTCCGGGACGTCACGCGTCGCCGCGGCGTCGGCCAGTATCTGATTGAAGAGGTGATGCGTGAAAACCCGGCAGTGCGTCACTGGTGGATCTCCGATGTCGGCGTTGAAGACCGCGCCGTAATGGCCGCGTTTATGCAGGCGCTCGGTTTCCGCGCCCAGACCGACGGCTGGCATAAACAGCAGGATTGACTGCCAAAAGCAGGCATAAAAAAACCCGCCGGAGCGGGTTTTCGTCAGGTCAGCGAGCTGGCGTTATTTCGCGTCGGTCGCCGTGCCGTTAGCGTGCCAGGTGAAGACGCCGAATTCGAAGCCTTTCAGATCGCCTTTCTCATCCCACGACAGCGGACCCATTACGGTGTCAACGCTGGCCCCTTTCAGGTATTTAGCGATTTCTGCCGGATCGTCGCTCTGGTTCAGGCCAGCCGCCAGCGACTGCAGGGCCGCGTAGGTGGTCCAGACGAACGCGCCGCTGGCATCCTGTTTCTTCGCCTTGATGGCATCAACAACAGGTTTGTTCGCCGGCACCTGATCGTAGTTTTTCGGCTTGGTGACTAACATGCCTTCTGCGGAATCACCGGCGATGTTAGACAGCGACACGTTCGCTACCCCTTCCGGACCCATAAACTGGGTTTTCAGGCCCGCCGCGCGTGACTGACGCAGGATCTGGCCCATTTCCGGGTGGTAGCCGCCGTAATAGACGAAATCGATGTTTTCTTTCTTCAGGCGCGCCACCAGCGTGGAGAAATCTTTCTCACCGGCGGTGATGCCGTCAAAGAACACCACGTTTGCGCCGCCCTTCTTCAGCCCGTCCTGTACCGAACGCGCCAGGCCTTCGCCATACTGCTGTTTATCGTGGATCACCGCGATGCGCTGCGGTTTCACTTTTTCCAGAATGTATTTTGCCGCGGTCGGCCCCTGGTCTGAATCCAGACCGGTGGTACGCATGACCAGCTGGTAGCCGCGCGCAGTCAGCTCGGGCGCGGTGGCCGCCGGCGTGATCATCAGAATGCCTTCGTCTTCGTAAATGTCAGACGCCGGCTGGGTGGACGATGAGCAAAGATGACCAATCACGTATTTGATACCGTCGTTGATCACTTTGTTCGCGACCGCAACGGCCTGTTTCGGGTCGCAGGCGTCGTCATATTTGACTGCGACCAGTTTGTCGCCTTTGATGCCGCCCTTAGCGTTAATATCGGCGATGGCCTGCTCAGCACCGGTAAATTCCTGATCGCCGTACTGGGCCACCGGGCCAGACATCGCACCGACCACGGCCACTTTGATATCTGCCGCCATCGCCGCGTGGCTCATCGCCAGCGCAATACATCCAGCCAGTAACGCTTTGCCCTTCATTTTCATCCTGAGATCCCCATTGCTTGTTGTGATTGCAGTTGTTGTGTTGTTTGGATGACACGTTATTGCACGCGTTTGCCGCGGCTATGTTTTTGATTACGGTATACGGCGGGTGTCATAGCAGCATACTCTGCTAAAAACATACCCGATTTTGTCTGATTTGGAATAGCAAATTTGTCGGCGGGCGGATTCCGGGATGACAGGCACAAAAAAACCGCCTCGCGGGCGGTTTTTTTCGTTGAAGCGGAATTACGCTTCGATAGCAGCGCGAAGTTTTTTCATCGCGTTCTTTTCCAGCTGGCGTACACGTTCAGCGGAAACGCCGTAGCGGTCGGCCAGCTCCTGCAGCGTGGACTTGTTGTCTTCATCCAGCCAGCGCGCTTTGATAATCTGCTGGCTGCGCTCATCAAGACCTTGCATCGCGTCGGAGAGTTTATCCGCGGCATGCTCTTCCCAGTTATCGTCCTCAATGCCATCGGCAAAGTTAGACGTCTTATCCTGAAGGAACAGCACCGGTGCCATTGGCGAACCGTCCTGCGCGTCATCGTCCGGCGACAGGTCAAAGGTCATGTCCTGGGCCGCCATACGCGACTCCATTTCACGCACGTCTTTGCTGGAAACGCCCAGCTCGCGCGCGACCATTTCGACTTCGTCCTGGTTAAACCAGCCCAGACGCTGCTTGGTTTTACGCAGATTGAAGAACAGCTTACGCTGCGCTTTGGTGGTCGCCACCTTCACGATACGCCAGTTGCGCAGAACATATTCGTGAATTTCCGCTTTGATCCAGTGAACGGCGAAGGAGACCAGGCGCACGCCTACTTCCGGATTGAAGCGACGCACGGCTTTCATCAGGCCAATGTTACCTTCCTGAATCAGGTCAGCCTGCGGCAGGCCATAGCCCGAGTAGTTACGAGCGATATGAACTACAAAGCGCAGGTGAGACAGGATCAGCTTTTTCGCTGCTTCCAGATCGCCCTGGTAATGCAGCTTTTCAGCAAGCTCCCGTTCTTCCTCGGCCGTCAACATCGGCCAGGTGTTAGCGGCCCGGATATAGGATTCCAGGTTACCAACAGGGGCTAGAGCTAAAGTTTGCATTTCTTTGGTCATTCAAATCCTCTCATTAGAAGCGTACTGGCTGAGGTCGTCCCTTTATAAGGCAACGAAGGCGCCAGTTCTTTGTGCAACGAGACGCTATTCAACACTTTTATCAGACAGTGAGGTTATCCACAAGTTCACTGCAACACTGTGAATAATTTACGCACAAATTGTGACATTACATTGAATCGTGCAGCAGGAATTCGTGAAGTGGGTCCCTGCCGGGTGTCACTGGCAGGGACTTAGTATATCAAACTATTTTTATTCCGGGGTAAAGTGACGTAAATGTTGCACTGTCGCCAGCCAGGCGGCCAGCCAGCCGATCATGGAACAGACCAGCAGCAGCAGCAGGCACTCATCAAAGGATAAACCGCTGATATCAAAGGTAGTGCCAAACACTTTCGCCACGTCAGTCACCGCTGACGAGAGCCGCATCACCAGAATTTCTGACAAAATCAGTGACAGAAAAGCGCCCGAAAAGCCAAGTAATGCCCCGCCATACAGGAAGGGACGCAGGATAAAACCGTCGGTCGCGCCGATAAGCTTTTGGACGTTAATGGTATCGCGGCGCGCGAAAATACTCAGGCGCACGCTGTTGCCGATAACGAGGAATACGGCAGCGACCATCAGTACGCCAATCATCGCCGAGACGCGCCCGACCAGCCCGGTCAGCGCCGCCAGCCGCGCAAACCAGCTGTCGTCCATGCGTACTTCATCCACGCCATTGACCTGCGAAACGCGGTCGCGCAGAGTGGTCAGCGCATCGGTACTCTGGAAGTTGAGATCCGGTTCAATCACCGCCACAGCAGGCAGCGGGTTCTCTTCCAGCATGTCCAGCGCGCCGCCAAAGCCTGACCAGTTGCGGAACTCACCCAGCGCTTCGTCTCGCGACAGATAATTGACCTTCGCCACGCCCTGCTCGGCCTGCAGCTGGCCAATCACCTGCGCCGCCGCATCGTCATCCAGCGTTTTGCTCAGGTATACCGTGATTTGCGGTGAAGGATAGTACTGAGTCGCCGCCTGGTTTACGTTCTTGTAAACCATGTAGCAGACGCTCGGTAAGGTCAGTGAAATCGCAATCACCATCACGGTGAGGAAGGTGGCCAGCGGTTTGCTGCGCAGATCGGCCAGCGCGCCCTGCCAGGCATAGCGCACCTGCTCGTTGATCCCGCCCTTGCGCGATTTCGCTTTCACATTGTTTGCTTTAGTACGCTTTTGCACAGATCGCCCTGATTCGCCAGACTTATTCAGTTTGTTGAACTTGCTCAGTTTGTTACTAAAGTGCCTGATATTATTCAGCGCATCCTTTTTATTCACCGACCCTGCCTCCATGCAGATGCCCTTCGCTGAGGGTCAACACCGGATAGGGTCGGCGTGCGATGAGGCCGGTATCGTGGGTCGCCATCAGTACCGTTACCCCGACGCGGTTGAACTCTTCGAACAGGCGCAAAATCCCTTCCGACAGCGCGTTATCCAGGTTACCGGTCGGTTCATCCGCCAGCAGCACCGCCGGCTTATTCACCACCGCGCGGGCAATGCCAACGCGCTGCTGTTCCCCGCCGGAGAGCTGAATGGGGAAACTCTTCGCTTTATCCAGCAGCCCTACTTTATCCAGCGCCGCCGAGACGCGACGACGGATGTCCTCCACGCTCGCACCGGCGATAATCAGCGGGATGGCGACGTTGTCATACACCGTGCGATCCATCAGCAGGTGGTGATCCTGGAAGATCATCCCGATCTGACGGCGCAGGAACGGCACTTCGCGGTTTTTCAGGCGGCTGATGTCATGCCCGCCGAAAAAGATATGCCCGGCGCTGGGCCGTTCAATGCCGCAAATCAGCTTCAGCAGCGTACTCTTACCGGCACCGGAGTGGCCGGTAAGAAAGGCCATTTCGCCTGGCCGCATGTGAAAATTCACACCCTGCAGCGCCTGTCTCCCACCACGATAGGCTTTGCTGACGTGTTCAAAGCGAATCATTGTTAATCCTCTCGGGCAAAAAGTGCCTCAATAAAGTCGCCCGCGTTAAACGGACGCAAATCCTCAATGCGCTCACCAACACCGATGTAGCGAATCGGGATACCGAACTGATCGGCGACGGAAAAAATCACGCCGCCTTTAGCGGTACCGTCGAGCTTGGTCAGCGTAATGCCGGTCAGGCCGACGGCTTCGTGGAACAATTTGGTCTGGCTGATGGCGTTCTGCCCGGTGCTGGCATCAATGGTCAGCATCACTTCGTGCGGCGCTTCAACGTCCAGCTTTTTCATGACGCGGACAATTTTCTTCAGCTCTTCCATCAGGTGCGCTTTGTTCTGCAGGCGGCCCGCAGTATCTGCGATCAGCACATCCACCCCGCGCGACTTCGCCGCCTGAATAGCGTCGAAGATTACCGACGCGGAATCTGCACCGGTATGCTGGGCGATAACCGGGATGTTGTTGCGCTGTCCCCAGACCTGAAGCTGCTCAACCGCCGCAGCGCGGAAGGTATCCCCTGCCGCCAGCATCACCGATTTGCCCTGCTGCTCAAACTGGCGCGCCAGTTTACCGATGGTGGTGGTTTTACCCACGCCGTTCACGCCAACCATCAGAATAACGAACGGGGTTTTCCCTTCAATATTAAGCGGTGCGTCAACTTTCGCGAGAATATCGCTCATCTCTTCTTTCAGCAGGCCATACAGCGCCTCGGCGTCACGCAGCTGTTTACGGCTCGCGCCTTCTGTCAGATTCGTGATGATTTTGCGCGTGGTTTCCACGCCAACATCGGCAATCAGCAGCTGCTCTTCCAGCTCTTCGAACAGATCATCATCGATTTTCTTGCCGCGGAACAAGCCGATAAATCCGGAACCGAGGTTCTCTTTGGTTTTTACCAGGCTGCGCTTCAGGCGCGCAAAGAAACCCTCTTTGGTCGGTTTTTCCTGCTCGGGAGCCGCCGCAGCAACCGGTTCGGCGATCGCCTCTTCCGGTTCGACCACCGCGTCATCGGTGTTACCCGCCGCCAGCGCCTGGGCTTCCAGCGCTTCGTCGCTGAGTGCGCCGACCTCTGTCGCCTGCTCCTCTTCCGGCAGCCAGGCTTCCGGCTCAGGCTCCTGCGCCACGACTTCTTCTGGCAGCGGCAGGGTTTCGTGCTCTGGCTCTGGCTCTGGCTCTGGCTCTGGCTCTGGCTCTGGCTCTGGCGCGGATGCTACTACCGGCTCAATAACCTCTGCCACCTCAGGCTGGGCCTGCTGCTCCGCCACGTTTTCGGTGACGTTAACCACCTCGTCGGCGAACGCATCCGGGTCGGGCGTGGCGGCGGGCGCAGCCGCGATCGCCTCAACAGGCATAACCTGCTCAGGCTCGATTTTTTCTTCTGTAACAGATTGTTGCGCCTCGACCTGCTGGTCGATTTCTTCATCCTGCGCCCGATCTTTTTGACCTAAGCCCAGCCAGGAAAATAAGCCACGTTTTTTATTCTTTGCCATTGGCGACCACACTCCCCGCTATTCATCATGGCGCAGCTCCGGTATTGCGATGCGGAAGCTGAAAATTTTCGAATTAATTCGTGAGTCTACCACTTTCGACCCCTGGCGGCACAGCCTGAGGTTTCACCCGCGCGTCCGCCCCGTTAGAATAGCCTCCCGGATTTAACATCGTAGCGATCACCATGAAAAAACCTACCCGCGGCGCAAGCGGCCAGATTCGTATTATCGGCGGCCAATGGCGCGGCCGTAAATTACCCGTCCCCGACAGTCCCGGCCTGCGCCCGACCACTGACCGGGTGCGCGAAACGCTGTTCAACTGGCTGGCCCCCCATATAGTGGACGCCCGCTGTCTGGACTGTTTCGCCGGCAGCGGCGCGCTGGGGCTGGAAGCGCTGTCGCGTTATGCCGCTCAGGCGACGCTGATTGAGATGGAGCGCGGCGTGGCCCAGCAGCTGAGCCAGAATCTCGCTACACTTAAGGCGTCTCAGGGCCAGGTGGTGAATGCCAACACGCTGGAGTTTCTGAGCAAACCCGGCCAGCCGTTCAACATCGTGTTTATCGACCCGCCGTTTCGCAAAGGGCTGCTGGAGCAAACCGTCACCCTGCTGGAGCAAAACGGCTGGCTTGCCGACAACGCGCTGATTTATATCGAAAGCGAAGTCGAAGGCGGTCTGCCGCCGCTGCCCGCCAGCTGGCAGCCGCACCGGGAAAAGATTGCCGGTCAGGTCGCCTACCGCTTGTTTATTCGTGAACCGCAAGGAGCAACCGATGTTGATTAATCTTGGCCGCCTGCTGATGCTGTGCGTGTGGGCCTTCCTGATACTGAACCTGCTGCACCCCTTCCAGCGTCCGCTGAACATTTTTGTCAACGTGGCGATGATGTTCATGATCATTATGCATGGCCTGCAACTGACGCTGTTAAAAGCCACCCAGCCGAAGGATGCACCGCCGATGGGTCGGGCGGAACAGTTCCGCATCTTCCTGTTCGGCGTGTTTGAATTGCTGGCCTGGCAGAAGCGGCAGCAACTGAAAAAATAGCCGCTGCCACCGCGTTTTAAGAATGTCACCTGCCCACTGACGTTGTCATTCGTGCCCGACGCCCACTAGACTGAAACATAGAGTCGTGCGCGTCGGGTGCACGTTACAATATCTGATTCAGGGACTTATCATGCTTTGGTCGTTTATTGCTGTCTGTTTTTCCGCCTGGCTTTACGTCGATGCGTCTTACCGAGGGCCAGCCTGGCAACGCTGGGTATTTAAACCGGTTACCCTGCTGCTGCTGCTGATCCTCGCCTGGCAGGCACCGCTGTTTAGCGCCACCGGGTATCTGGTACTGGCGGGTCTGTGCGCCTCGCTGGCAGGCGACGCGCTGACGCTGTTCTCGCGCGAGCGCATGCTCTATGCCACCGGCGCGTTCTTCCTCTCTCATCTGCTTTACACCATCTTCTTCGCCAGCCAGATGACGCTCTCTTTCTTCTGGCCGCTGCCGCTGGTGCTACTGGTTATCGGCGCGCTGCTGATCGCCACTATCTGGACGCGGCTGGAAACGCTGCGCTGGGCAGTGTGTACCTTTGTCGGGATGACGCTGGTGATGGTCTGGCTGGCGGGCGAGCTGTGGTTCTTCCGCCCTACCGCCTCAGCGCTGTCGGCATTTGTTGGTGCAATCCTGCTGCTGCTGGGGAATATCGTCTGGCTGGGCAGCCATTATCGCCGCCGCTTCACGGCCGATAACGCCATCGCTGCCGCCTGCTATTTCGCTGGTCACTTTATGATCGTGCGTTCGCTCTACATCTGATCCCCCGGGCGGGTGAAAATAACCGCCCGTCCTTCTCTTGACTCTGGACCTCACTCCAGAGTGTATGCTCCGAAATGAGAAAATTATCATTTCGGAGCCTGCCATGACGATTCGCCCGGAAAATGGCCCTGCGGTCCCCCGGTTCGCCACGCTAAAAATGCGCCCGCTTAACGCCGGGCCGACGCCCGATGTGCCGCCGGAACCCGACGCAGGAACCACCCGTTACAGCTGGTATATCGACGGCATGGATTGCCCTGCCTGCGCGCGTAAAGTAGAGAACGCGCTGCGTCAGGTGACGGGCATTGCCAGTGCCCGGGTTGCCTTTGCCAGTGAAAAGCTGACCGTAGACGCGCAGCGCGACGTGCGGCAGGCGGTCAGCGACGCGGTGACCCGCATTGGTTTCACCCTGCGCGATAGTGATGCCGCACCGGCGCAACCGCGCACAGCGTGGCGCGAACAGCTTCCCCTGCTGGCGCTGGCGGCAATGATGGCCGTCAGCTGGCTGCTGACACACAGTGGCGCAACCCAGGCCGGGCAGATTGCATTCATTGTCACCACGCTGGTCGGCCTGTGGCCGATTGCCCACCAGGCGCTGCGTCTGATGCGCAGCGGCAACCCGTTTGCTATCGAAACGCTAATGAGCGTCGCCGCCATCGGGGCGCTGTTTATCGGCGCGACCGCCGAAGCGGCGATGGTGCTGCTGCTGTTTATGATCGGCGAGCGGCTGGAGAGCTGGGCGGCTACCCGGGCCCGGCGTGGGGTCAGTGCGCTGGTCGCGCTGAAACCAGAAACCGCGACCCGCCTGCGGGAGGGAAAACGGGAGACGGTGGCGCTGGCGGCCCTGCGGCCCGGAGACATCATCGAAGTCGCCGCCGGAGGACGCCTGCCTGCCGATGGCCGGCTGCGCAGCGCGTTCGCCAGTTTTGATGAGAGCGCCCTCACCGGGGAGTCCGTGCCGGTGGAGCGTACCCGGGGCGAAAGCGTGGCGGCCGGAGCCACCAGCGTCGATCGTCTGGTCGAGCTTGACGTGGTGTCGGAGCCTGGTCACAGCGCGATCGACCGTATTCTGCAGCTGATTGAAGAGGCCGACGCGCGCCGCGCCCCGATTGAGCGCTTTATCGATCGCTTCAGCCGTGTTTACACCCCGCTGATTATGGGCGTGGCGCTGCTGGTCGCGATCCTGCCGCCGCTGCTGTTCGGCCTGCCGTGGCTGGCATGGATTTACAAGGGGCTGACGCTGCTGCTGATTGGCTGCCCGTGCGCGCTGGTGATCTCCACGCCCGCCGCCATCACCTCCGGCCTTGCCGCCGCCGCACGCCGCGGCGCGCTTATCAAAGGCGGTGCTGCGCTGGAGCAGCTCAGCCGGGTACGCCAGGTGGCCTTCGATAAAACCGGCACCCTGACCCAGGGTACGCCACAGGTGACCGCAATCCACGCGGCGGACGGGGATGAAAATGCCCTGCTGGCGCTGGCAGCCTCGGTGGAGCAAGGTGCCACGCATCCGCTGGCACAGGCGATACTCCGGGAAGCGCTGGCCCGCAGCCTGCCGCTGAGCGAGGCGACCGACCAGCGCACGCTGGCGGGTAGCGGCATTGAGGCAACGGTGGCCGGGCGTCGGGTGCTGCTCAGCGCGCCGGATAAGCTTACGCAGGCGTTAAGCCCGACGTGGCAGACGCCCATTGCCGGGGCCGAAGCCAGCGGGCAAACGGTGGTCGCGGTGGTGCAGGATGAGCAACTGGTGGGAACGCTGGCGCTGCGCGATACGCTCCGTGAGGATGCGCGTCAGGCGATCGCGGCGCTTCAGGGTCTGGGGGTGAAATGCGTGATGCTGACCGGGGACAATCCGCGCGCGGCCCAGGCGATAGCCGGGGAGCTGGCGCTGGACTACCGCGCCGGGCTGCTGCCGGAGGATAAGGTGGCGGCGGTGAATGCGCTGAACCACGATGCCCCGCTGGCGATGGTGGGCGACGGTATCAACGATGCGCCCGCCATGAAAGCGGCGAGTATCGGCGTGGCGATGGGCAGCGGGACTGACGTCGCCCTGGAAACGGCCGATGCGGCCCTGACGCACAACCGCCTCACCGGGCTGGCAGAGATGATAAGCTTAGCCCGCGCGACGCACGCGAATATCCGCCAGAATATTGCTATCGCGCTGGGGCTGAAGGGGATTTTCCTGGTCACTACCCTGGCGGGCATGACCGGGCTGTGGCTGGCCGTGCTGGCGGATACCGGTGCCACGGTGCTGGTCACCGCCAACGCGCTACGGCTGCTGCGTCGCAGTAAGTGATAGCGTCAAAAGGTGGGTGCGCTGCGCTTACCCACCCTACGGGATGACGATAGTTGTAGGGTGGGTAAGCCTGCGCACCCACCACAAACGCATAAGCCGTAGTGATTGTAGGGTGGGTAAGCCTGCGCACCACCATAAACGCATAAGCCGTAGTGATTGTAGGGTGGGTAAGCAACGCGCACCCACCACAAACGCATAAGCCGAAGTGATTGTAGGGTGGGTAAGCGCAGCGCACCCACCACAAACGCATAAGCCGAAGTGATTGTAGGGTGGGTAAGCAACGCGCACCCACCACCAAAAAATCACCGAATGCCGGAGGGATGGCCCGTCCGGCATCAAAACCGCCGCGCCGTAGGCGTTGAGTCCGGGCTGGCGGTCGGGAACCGCCAGAGGGCGCGAGCCCCGGGATGGGGTATCGCGCCCGACCGGAAGCGAAACGCCGGAGGCAAGGGTAGCCCGCAGGGCCGGTTTTTTAGCCGGGAGCCGGGATGGCGAAGGGGGCGGCGGCGAGCCTCCTTCGCCCGTTCACGTGCGGCCGCGTTCCCCTGTGAGCGCGGTGCCACGGTGAACGGAACCTTTGCCGCAATCACATAGACCTCACGCCAAAACGGTGGGTGCACTCCGTTTACCCACCCTACGACTGCCATAGCGGTGATGCCCCAGAGGGTGGCTGCACTCCGTTTCCCCACCCTACGACTACCATAGAGGTGATGCCCCAGAGGGTGGGTACACTCCGTTTACCTACCTTACAACATCGAGCCACTCCCACCCGCCGTAACGCTACATCATCCCCAACAATCGCGGCAGCCAGAGTGAGATCGCCGGCACGTAGGTCACCAGTAGCAGCACCATCAACAGCGCGCCGTAGAACGGCAGCATGGAGCGCACCACGACTTCGATCTTCTGCTTGCTCACCGCGCTGGCAACAAACAGCACCGATCCCACCGGCGGGGTAATCAGCCCGATCCCGAGGTTCACCATCATGATCATCCCGAAATGCACCGGGTCGATGCCGAGGGCGTTGGTCACCGGCAGCAGCACCGGGGTCAGGATCAGGATAATCGGTGCCATGTCCATCAGCGTGCCAATCAGCAGCAGCATGATGTTGAGGTACATCAGGATCACGTACTTGTTATCCGACAGCGCGGTAAAGAACTCGGTGATGCGCGTCGGGAGCTGCATGTAAGTCATCACCGCCCCAAACGCGGCGGCAAAGCCGATCAGGATCATCACGATGGTGACGGTTTTCACCGTGCGGCACATCAGCTTCGGCAGCTCGCTCCATTTGTAGTCGCGGTAGATAAACATAGTGACGAAGAATGCCCACAGGCAGGCCACTGCCGCAGACTCGGTGGCAGTAAATATCCCGGAAAGAATGCCGCCGAGGATAATCACCACCGTCATCAGCCCCCACAGCGCGTCGATGAGGATCTTCACCGCCTGCTTAAACGGAATGCGCTCGCCCTTCGGGTAGCCGCGACGGTGGGCAAACGCCAGGCAGAGCAGCATCAGGCACAGCCCGAGCAGCAGACCCGGCAGTACCCCGGCGATAAACAGCGAGGCGATGGAGACGGTGCCACCCGCCGCCAGGGAATAGATCACCGCGTTATGGCTGGGCGGGATCAGAATCGCCTGCACCGAGCCGCTGGCGGTCACCGCCGCCGCATACTCACGCGGGTAACCTTTCTTTTCCATCTCCGGGATCATGACGCTGCCGATGGACGCGGTATCCGCCACCGACGAGCCGGAAATAGCACCGAAGAAGGTGGAGGCCACAATGTTCACCAGCGACAGCCCGCCGCGGATAAAGCCAACAAAAATATACGCGAAGTTCACCAGCCGTCGGGCGATGCCCCCTTCGGCCATGATCGCCCCGGCGAGAATAAAGAACGGGATCGCCAGCAGGGTAAATTTGTTCACCCCGCTGGTGATCTGAATCATCAGCGCTTCAAGCGGCAAATCGATCCACAGCGCCCCTACCACCGCACTTAACCCGACGGCAAACGCCACCGGCATCCCCAGCGCCAGAAGAATGGCGAGGGTGAAAAGCAAAATAAACGCGTCCATCTTTCACCCCTTAACTGTGATTACCAATCATCACCACCGGGCGGCTCTCTTGCGAACCGAACAGCAGGCGTTCCACCACGAACAGGATCAGCAGCGCCGACCCCACCGGCAGCGGCAGATAACTCTCCCCCGAGGTCAGCAGCGGGAACTCCGCTACCGGCTGCTCCCACAGCTCCAGGCACAGGTGATAGCTGTACCAGAACATTAACGCGGAAATGAGCAGCATCAGCAGGTCAACGATGCGCGCGCACAACCGCTGCACTGCGGCAGGCAGACGATCGGTGAGCATATTCACCGCAATGTGCGACCCGGCGCGATACCCGACCGCCGCGCCGACAAAGGTGAAGGTCACCATGCAGATAATGGCGATGGGCTCCGGCCACGACTCGCCGCGGTTCAGCACGTAACGCGAGAAAATACCGATGGGGATCACCACCGTCATCACCAGCAGCGCCAGGCCGGCAACGGTCATGGCGAGCAGGTACAGTTTATCCATCCATCTCAGATACCAATGGGACATACATCCTCCAGGGAGCGTGCGCCGGGAAAGCCCGGCGCGGAGCGTTGTGTTACTGGACGGCAGCGATGGCGTTCATCAGATCCTGATGCTTGTCGCCAAACTGTTTACGGACGGGTTCGGTGGCTTTGACAAAGTACGCTTTGTCGATCTCGTGGAACTGCACGCCGCCGGCTTTCATTTTGGCCAGTGCGTCAGTGTTGTAGGCGTTCCACAGCGTGCGCTGTTCGGCCTGGGCTTCGCGGGCCAGCGTCAGGATTTTCTGCTGCTGGTCAGCGCTCAGTTTGTCCCACTTCACTTTGGAATAAAGCAGCATTTCCGGGGTGATAAAGTGGCCGCTGAGGGTGTAGTTTTTCGCCACTGGCAGGTAGTTATGCGCCACGAAGGTCGGCGGGTTGTTTTCCGCTCCGTCGATAACCCCGGTCTGCATGCCGCTGAACACCTCGCTGACGCCCATAGCAATAGAGTTCGCCCCCATCGCTTTCAGCGTGGCGAGGGCCACCGGGCTACCCTGCACGCGGATCTTCTTGCCCTGCAGATCTTCCGGTTTGACGATCGGATCGCGGGTGATCAGGTTACGGGTGCCGGAATCCATCCAGCCGAGGAATACCAGACGTGATTTCGGGTTGTTGGTCAGCTTCTCGCCGATGGATTTACCGATGTCGCCGTCGATGACCTTGTGCATATGGTCTTCATCGCGAAACACATAGGGCAGCGTAAAGACTTCGATATCCGGCAGGATGGCAGCGACCGGTGCCATAGAGACGCGAATAATATCAATCGCCCCCATCTGCGCCTGCTCGATCATCTGTTTTTCATCCCCCAGCACGCCACCCGGAAAGACTTTAATCTCCAGATCGCCGTTGGTTTGCTGTTTTAATTTTTCGCCCATGTTTTGCACCGCTACCACGTTCGGGTAGCCCTGCGGATGGACGTCCGCCGCTTTTATCACCTGCGCATTAACCGCAGCGGGGATCAGGAGGGTGGCACCAGACAGGCACAGGCCCGCCAGCGTTGGCAGTAATTTGAATTTCATGTGTCGGCTCCAGCAGGTATAGCGGTACGGTAAGATGTAAAACGTTGTTTTGATTTTCCGTATAAAAAATAGCCTGGCCGGGAAAAAGGCGAGGTGAAGCGCCTCACAAAAGCGATAAATTCTGAAACAGAGGTTTAAAGGGAATGCAAAGGAGGTTCAGGATGAGCGGTGTGACCAGCCCATCCTGAGCGCCGTCACTGGCGTTTACGCAACAGATAGCGGTAGGGAAGCGCGTCGGTGTGCGTGGCGAGTAAATCGTGTTCCATAAAGGTACAAAAACCGGGAATATCGCGCGTGGTTGCCGGATCGTCGGCGATAATCAGCAGCGTTTCGCCCGTCTGCATCATGCGCACCGTTTTGCGCACCATCATTACCGGCTCCGGGCAGCGCAGCCCCCGGGCATCCAGGGTATGGTCAGGGTGTGAAAACTGGTCGGTCATTTTTCTCTCAGCTCAGTCAGAAACCGCGCTAGTTTACCCCCGCCAGGGCGTGACGCAAGCACGTTAACGGTTGCGCGTTAATTAACCGTTGCAATAGCAACGTAAAGCAGTATCATGCTGCGGTTTTCGACGCTTGCGCGGTGGATTCTCCCGTTGCGCAATCATGGTTTCACTGGGTTCCCTCACCCCATCGTTCAAAAAGGTTACATTATGCTGCCCTTATCGCTTCGCCAGCGCCGCACCGCGCTCGTCTGGCTGTCGCTGTTTCATTTGCTGGTGATCATCTCCAGTAACTATCTGGTTCAACTGCCGGTCTCCATTTTTGGTTTCCACACCACCTGGGGCGCGTTCAGTTTCCCGTTTATTTTCCTCGCTACCGATTTGACGGTGCGCTTCTTCGGCGCTCCGCTGGCACGACGCATTATTTTTGCCGTGATGCTGCCCGCGCTGCTGGTCTCCTACGTCATTTCGTCCCTGTTCTACATGGGAAGCTGGCAGGGGTTTGACGCGCTGGCGCACTTCAACCTGTTTGTCGCGCGCATCGCCTCAGCGAGCTTTATGGCCTATGCGCTGGGGCAGATCCTCGACGTGCACGTGTTTAACCGCCTGCGCCAGAATCGCCGCTGGTGGATCGCGCCCACCGCGTCGCTGTTTGTCGGCAACGCCATCGACACCCTGGCCTTCTTCTTCATCGCCTTCTGGCGCAGTACCGACCCGTTTATGGCGACGCACTGGCAGGAGATCGCGCTGGTGGACTACAGCTTCAAGGTGCTGATCAGCATGCTGTTCTTCCTGCCGATGTATGGCGTGATGCTGAATATGCTGATGCGCAAGCTGGCAGATAAGTCTGAAATGGCGACGTTGCAGGCCGGTTGAGAGCACGCCGCAGAAGTTGTGATACCATGAGGAACAGTGCCGTTCCGGCAGTCTTAGGTAAAGGAATAACGCAATGCGCAATCTGGTTAAATATGTCGGTATTGGCCTGCTGGTGATGGGACTGGCGGCCTGTGATAACAATGACAGCAATGCCCCTGCACAGGGTGCAACGGCGGCAGAAAGCACCCCTTCCGGCCAGCCGGTTGAGCTGATGGACGGCAAGCTGAGCTTCTCCCTCCCGGCAGACATGACTGACCAGAGCGGTAAACTGGGTACTCAGGCCAACAACATGCACATCTACTCCGACGCCACCGGTCAGAAAGCGGTGATCGTCATTCTCGGGGATAACACCACCGAAGGGCTGGACGTGCTGGCGAAGCGCCTGGAAGAGCAGCAGCGCACGCGCGATCCGCAGCTGCAGGTTGTCACCAATAAATCCATTGAGCTGAAGGGCCAGACCTTACAGCAGCTCGACAGCATCATCTCTGCCAAAGGGCAGACCGCGTACTCATCGGTACTGCTGGGTAAAGTGGACAACAAGCTGCTGACCCTGCAGATCACGCTCCCGGCTGACAACCAGCAGGAAGCGCAGAGCGCGGCGGAAAACATCATCAACACCGTTGTGATCAAGTAATCACGCCGGCGTTGACGGGGCCTGAGGCGGTTGCGCCTCGGGCCTTTTTTTCATCCGCCATCCCAGCAGCAGCCCGGCAATACACAGCCCCGCCGCCGCCAGATAGATCACCGGAATCCCCGCATACGCCATCACCAGCCCCGCCAGCGGCCCGGTGATACCCAGCGACAGATCCATAAACACCGTATAGGTTGCCAGCGCGCTGCCCTGGTTCTGCTGCGGCACCGCTTTCACCGCCACCACCCCGAGCGCCGGGAAGATCAGCGAGAAGCCCGCCCCGGTCAGGAAGGTTCCGGCTTTCGCCATCCAGGGATCGACCGCAAAGCCCACCAGCAGCAGGCCCAGCGTCTCCACCGCGAAGCAGATCATCGAGACGTTCAGCCCACCGAGACGGGTAATGGCGTTCGGGAAAATGAGCCGCGCCCCGACGAAGGCGCAGCTGAACAGCGTCAGCGCGAAGGCCGCGCCGTCCCACCCTTTCGCATCGTAAAACAGCGTAATGAAAGTGGCGATCACGCCAAAACCTGCGGACCCCAGCGCCAGCGCCATGCCGTAAAGCCAGACGCGTCCGAGCACCGCCCGGAACGGCAGCGGTTTGCCTTTGCTGGCTTTTACCGCCGCGCGCGGCAGGGCAAACAGAATGGCCAGCAGCGCCACCGCCATGATGATCCCCGCCAGGCCCGAGAGGCCGATGACGTGATAGCAGAGCACGCCCAGCGGCGCGCCGAGCGCCATTGCCCCGTAGGTGGCAATCCCGTTCCACGAGATGACGCGGCCAATATGCAGCGACCCCACCACGCCCACGCCCCAGAGCGTCGCACCGGTTCCGGCGAAGCTCTGCCCGGCCCCGAGGATCACACGCCCGAGACACAGCAGCGCCAGGCTCAGCAGCGGCCAGCCGGTGGAGAGGCCGGCCAGCAGATAGCACACGCCGCTCAGCAGGCAGCCGCACAGGCCAAACACCACGATTTTTTTCGGGCCAAACAGGTCGGCATAACGTCCGGCGTGCGGCCGCGTCAGCAGCGTGGCGAGATATTGCAGGCTGATCACCAGCCCCGCCCAGAAGGCGCTGAAGCCCATCACGTCGTGGACGTAACCGGGAAGTACCGCAAGAGGAAGACCGATGGTCAGGTAGCTGGCGAAGTTAAAGATAACAACGGAGACAATACGCAGGTTGAGGCGCAACCCGCTAAGCGCAGGCTCTTCGGCATGGCCGGACATAACATTCACCACGATTTTAAAACGAGGGTTCAGTATAACGTTTTCCGATCAAAGCGGAAGCCGCACAGTTTCAGACAGCCGCCCTCCGCGTCTGGCCGCGGACGCACTACACTAAACAGGCTTACAATAAAAAGGGACTACACATGACTACACCGCAGAACGACAAGCCTGGCCTGCACATGCTGCAGAAGCTGGCCGCGCTGGTCATTATCCTCGCGGGACTCCACGCGGCGGCGGATATTCTGGTGCCGCTGCTGCTGGCCGCGTTCTTTGCCATCGTTCTTAACCCACTGGTGACCTGGTTTATCCGCCGGGGCGTCAACCGCCCGATGGCCATCACCATCGTGGTGCTGGTGATGCTGGTCGGCCTCACCGCGCTGTTTGGCGTACTGGCTGCCTCGCTCAACGAGTTTGTCGCCATGCTGCCGAAGTACAACAAGGAGCTGACGCGCAAACTTTATAATTTGCAGGAGTATCTTCCGTTCCTGAATCTGCACGTCTCGCCGGAACGCATGTTGCAGCGCATGGACTCCGACAAGATGATGGCCTTCGCCACCACCCTGATGACCGGGCTGTCCGGCGCGATGGCCAGCATCGGTCTGCTGGTCATGACGGTGGTATTTATGCTGTTTGAAGTGCGTCACCTGCCCTACAAACTGCGCTTTGCGCTGGCTAATCCGCAGATCCACATCGCCGGTCTGCACCGGGCGCTGAAGGGCGTGAGCCACTATCTGGCGCTGAAAACGCTGATCAGCGTCTGGACCGGGTTGATTATCTGGCTGGGGCTGATGCTGCTCGACGTGCAGTTCGCGCTGATGTGGGGCGTGCTGGGCTTCCTGCTCAACTACATTCCCAATATTGGTTCGGTGCTTTCCGCCATTCCGCCGATGATCCAGGCGCTGCTGTTCAACGGCTTCTACGAGTGTGTAATGGTCGGCGCGCTGTTCCTGGTGGTGCACATGGTGCTCGGCAATATGGTGGAGCCGCGCATGATGGGCCATCGCCTCGGCATGTCCACGCTGGTGGTGTTCCTCTCGCTGCTGTTCTGGGGCTGGCTGCTTGGCCCGGTGGGAATGCTGCTTTCGGTGCCGCTCACCAGCGTGTGTAAAATCTGGATGGAAACCACCCACGGCGGCAGCAAAATTGCCGTGCTGCTGGGGCCAGGCCGACCCAAAAGTCGCCTGCCCGGATAGCAAAAAAAAGCCTGCGCATGCAGGCTTTTTTATTATCCGACCACCGGGTTTATTTCAGGTTTTCCGGGAAGTTTTCCGGCAGCTCGCTGGCGGCGCAGTCGATAACGCTGTCGTTATTCGCCCCGCAGTCGCGCACAAAGGTAATGGTCGCGAACTCATCAATCACTTCGGTCGGATAGGCCGGGCCCGCATCGCGATATGACTCCATCAGCGGAATATGCTCGTTCTGGAAGCAGACAGTTTTTTCCGGATTGTTGATCACCCAGCGCGGGAAGAAGATGGTGCCGTGGAACAGTTTGTCACCGAGGTTAGCAATCAGGCTGACGTCGGTCCCGGTCGGTTCGGTCCAGGAGATTTTATAGGTGCTTTCCCCAACGCGAACGATATACGCGTGCTGATCTTTTACCCAGCGATTGCCGACGATGCCGCTGTGGATACGGTAGTCGAGGGTGTGTTCGTTTTTAACGTAGATCTCGTAGTTCCAGCCATTATCGTAGGTATAAACCAGATGTTTGCCGACGAAGCCGCTCAAATCATTTTTATCGAATGTACTCATGATGTGCCTCCTTAATCTCGATGCAGGTATGTTAACGCTTCAAAAAACGAATGAATAACGCTACTTTTAGATGAAATTCATTCATTTTTTAGATTGGTATGCATAAAACAACGCTCGAACAGTGGGCTTTACTGGAAAGGGTAGTGGAACTGGGCAGCTTTGCCCGGGCGGCGGAAGAGACCAACCGCAGCCAGTCGTCGGTAAGCTATAACCTCGGCCTGCTGCAGGAGCGGCTCGGCGTTGCGCTGCTGATGCCCGAAGGACGGCGCGCGGTGCTCACGCCGGCCGGTGAGCTGCTGCTGAGCCAGGTGCGGCCGCTGCTGAAGGCCTTCACCTGGGTGGAATCCCGCGCCGCCACCCTGCGCAACGGCATGCGCACGCGTCTCGATCTGGTGGTGGACAGCATTTTTCCGCGCGCGCGGCTGTTTGCCATTCTGCGCCAGTTTCAGCAGCGCTACCCCCAGACGCAGGTACACCTGACTGAAGTGCTGGAGAGTGCAGCCCTCGACGCGGCGGTCAGCGCCGCGGCCGATGTGATGGTGCTGACCCGCCGCCAGGATCTCACCGGGCGGGGCGAATGGCTGATGAATATTGATTTTGTGGCTGTCGCCCATCGCGATCACCCGCTGTTCGCTGCGCCGACGCTGGATGACGACACCCTGGCGGCCTGGCCGCTCATCCGCATCGCCGATCGCGATACCGCCGGCGACTCCGCCAGCGAAGCCTGGACCTTCTCAACCATTGATGCCGCCGTCGACGCGGTGATGTATCAGGTTGGCTATGGCTGGCTGCCGGAGGAGCGCATCCGCCCGCAGCTGGAGTCCGGCGTGCTGCGCCCGCTGCCGCTCGATCACGGCGCACGCCGCGCCACGCCGCTGCACCTGATCGTTAAAAATCACCCCGGGCCGCTGGATGAGCAGGTTGAGCTGCTGATCGCCCTGCTCGGCACGGCGTAGCACCTGCTACGCTTAGGGTCAGATGTTTCACCCTTACTGGAGCAGACCATGAAAATCGATCTATCGGGAAAAGTGGCGCTGGTGACCGCCTCTACGGGCGGCATCGGCTTTGCCATTGCCCGGGGGCTGGCCGAGAGCGGCGCGGAAGTCGCGATCAACGGTCGCAGCGAAGCGACGGTCAACCACGCGATTCAGAAGTTGCAGCAGGTCGTACCGGGCGTGGCGGTGCGCGCGACCATCGCCGATCTCAGCAGCGCGGAAGGGGTGGAAACCCTGCTGCGAACCGTGCCGCAGGCCGATATCCTGGTGAATAACGCCGGTATTTTTGGCCCGCAGGATTTCTATGGCACCGATGACGAAACCTGGGACAGATACTGGCAAACCAACGTCATGTCCGGCGTGCGCCTCTCCCGCGCCCTGCTGCCGGGCATGATCAGCAGCGGCTGGGGTCGCGTGGTGTTCATCTCCTCCGAGTCGGCGCTGAATATCCCTGCCGATATGATCCATTACGGCGTGACCAAAACCGCCCAGCTGTCGCTGGCGCGCGGGCTGGCGAAGTTTGCCGCCGGTAGCGGCGTCACCGTCAACAGCGTGCTGCCGGGGCCGACCATGTCGGACGGCTTCGCTGCGATGATGCAGGATGAGATGGACAAAACCGGGAAATCGCTGGAGACGGTGGGCAAAGAGTTCGTGATGGCGAATCGCCCCAGCTCGGTGATCCAGCGTGCCGCTACCGTCGAAGAAGTAGCCAACATGGTGGTGTACGTCTGCTCAATGCAGGCCTCTGCGACCTCCGGTGCCGCACTGCGCGTGGACGGCGGCGTGGTGGACGATATCGTCTGATGCGCCATGAAAAACGCCCCTCGCAGGAGGGGCGCTGTGGTTACTGAATGGCAACCGGCCACTGATTGAGCCGGATGCCGCGCTTCGGCGCACTCTCCCCGAAATCCACCAGCACCGCTTTCACATCCGGGTCCATATACTCGGCGTTATCGTGCTCGACAATCACCACGCTGTTCTCCGGGATCTCATCCAGCAGATTTTGCAACCGCGGGTTGTGCATAAAGGTGAGGTTCTGCTGGAAGCGCAGCACATAGTGATCGTCATAGCGCGTCAGCTGCAGCGCGTTGCGATGGCTCTTGTAGACGCTGTAGAGGATCTGCGTCGCGAAGCCGATCGCGATCCCCGCCAGCATTCCGAACGCGATAATACCGCCGATGGTCATCAGGAACGGCACAAACTGCTGCGGCCCCATGCGCATCTGCTCAACGAACAGGCGCGGCGTCGCCAGCTTGTACCCGGTCCAGAGCAGCACGGCGGCAAGGCTTGCCAGCGGAATGATGGTCAGCAGCGAACTGAACCACAGGCCGCACACCAGCAGCAAAATACCGTGAATGAAAATGGAGAGTTTGGTCTGCGCCCCGACGCTGACGTTCACCGAACTGCGCACGATCACTGCGGTGATCGGCATCGCCCCCGCGAGGCCAGCCGTCAGGTTACCGATACCCTGAGCGAACATCTCTTTATTCGGCGACGGTGCCGGGTGCTGCGGACGCAGCTTCTTGAGCGCCTCCTGGCTCAGCAGGGTCTCCAGGCTTGCCACCAGCGCCAGCGTCACCGCCACCATATACACGGTCGGGTTCTGCCAGGCTTGCCAGTCCGGCCTCTCCAGCCCGGCCACCAGCTCACTGACGCTGTCGAACGCCGGCAATTCAATGCGCGGCAGCTGGGTGGCCCACTGGGGGTTCAGATGCGGGATCAGCAGCGTCATCGCGCCACCGGCCGCAACAGCGATCAGCGGACCGGGGATCCAGTTCAGCGCCTTAATGCGCTTCAGCGCCGGCGTGGTCCAGAGCCAGAGGATAATCAGACCGCCGCCGGCCACCAGCATCGCCGGTAGCGAGATCTGGGTTTGCCCGGTGAACAGTTCGCGCAGGCTGCTGCTCTCCGCCGCGCCCAGCGCCACCGGCAGCTGCTGCATGATAAGCAGAATACCAATTGCCGCCAGCATGCCTTTGATAACGCTGCCCGGCACCAGTGAGATAAATCGCCCGGCACGTACCAGGCCGAGCACCAGCTGCAGCACCCCGGCCAGCACCAGCGCCAGTAAAAACGCGGAAAATGAGCCGAGGCTCTCCACCGAGGCAACGACAATCGTCACCAGTCCGGCCGCCGGGCCGCTGACGGCGAAGCGTGACGGGCTTAACGCCGTCACCAGCAGACCACCGATAACGCCGGTTAACAGCCCGGCAAACGGCGGCAGTCCGCTGGCCTGGGCAATACCGAGACACAGCGGCAGCGCCACCAGAAACACCACCAGACCGGCGGGAATGTCCTGACGCAGGGTTGCAAGATTCATGGTGTTTCTCCCTCTGACGACTGTTCGACCAGGGTTTTCAGATGCCCACTGGCAAGGTCGTATACGCAGCCATATAACCCCAGCTCGCGCCCCGCCTGCCACACCTCACGCACCGGGCCGCTTTGCGCCAGCAGCGCGAACTGCGACATCACGTTCGCCTCCACCAGCTGGTTGAGCGCGGCGGTTTCGTCCTCTTCCTCGCAGGTGCGGATCCCGGCAGCGATACTGGCGCGCAGCTGGGTGATGCGCCGGGCCAGCGCCGACTCCTCCTCCGCCAGCGGGCTGTCCGGCAGCGCGATGGCGGCCTGCACCCCACCGCAGCCGTAGTGGCCGCAGAGCACCACGCGCTCCACTTTCAGGTAGTGCAGGGCGTACTGCAGCACGCTCATGAAGTTGTCGTCGCGGGTATCCACCATGTTGGCGATATTGCGGTGGACAAACAGCTCACCGGGATGGGAGCCGGTCAGCACTTCGGCCGGTACGCGGCTGTCGGAACAGCCGATCCACAGGGAATGGGGCTGCTGCTGGTGAAGGTATTTTTCGAAATATCCGGGGTCCCGCTGGCGACGCTGAAGCGCCCAGCTGCGATTTCTGGCTAATAACGGTTTCAGTGTGGTCACGGTGTGGCTCTCCTTAGGCAACTATTTCCACGCCCCGGCTGACATGCCAGACAAACATATCCCGGCCCGGACATTACGACGGAAAATAAGATGTAGCAGCTTCGGAGAAAAATTATCCCTGAGGAAAATCTGATAAAGAAAATTAATTAATTAGTGTCAATGAAATGTCTGTTTTTATTAAAAGGAGGTAAATTCATCAATATGCTATTGCGCCAGTGCGGCACTCTTTATTATAAATAAAAACAATATCTTAAATATTTATCATCCATAGGTTTTTCTTATTCGTTACTATAAAAGAGGCATCAGGTAAATTTTTGTCAACGCGCCTGAAATATCAGATTCACTAAATCATTATAGTAACTCAGGTTATTCGCTGCATGGTAATTTAACCCGTAATTAAACATCAGTCATTATTTAATTGAGGATTATTCATGTTCAAGAAATATGCTTTGGGGTCGCTGGCTGCGGCACTGTTATTAACCGGTCAGGCTCACGCTGCCAGCTATGGCGAAAATCTGGAAGGTTTCGATTACCCGTGGCCGCTGCAGCATTTTGATTTCACGTCCCAGAAACAGTCGCTGCGCATGGGCTATATGGATGTGAAACCGCAGAACGCCAACGGCAAAACCGTGGTACTGATGCACGGCAAGAACTTCTGCGCCGCCACCTGGGAAGGCACCATCCGCGCCCTGACGGAAAAAGGTTATCGCGTAGTGGCCCCGGATCAGATTGGCTTCTGTACCTCGACCAAACCGCAGCACTATCAGTACACCTTCCAGCAGCTGGCGGATAACACCCATCAGCTGCTGGAGAAGCTGGGCGTGGAGCGCGCTATTGTAATGGGTCACTCCACCGGCGGCATGCTGGCAACGCGCTATGCCCTGATGTTCCCGCAGCAGACCGAGAAGCTGGTGATGGTCAACCCGATCGGCCTTGAGGACTGGAAAGCGAAAGGCGTGCCGTGGCGCAGCGTGGATGAGTGGTATGAGCGCGAGCTGAAAACCACGGCCGCTGGCATTAAAGCCTATGAGCAAAAGACCTACTACATGGGCCGCTGGAAGCCGGAGTACGACAAGTGGGTAGACATGCTGGCCGGGATGAACACCGGGCCGGGCAAGGAGATCGTGGCGTGGAACTCGGCGCTGATCTACGACATGATCGCCACCCAGCCGGTAGTGTATGAATTTCCGCAGCTGAAAGTGCCGACCACGCTGTTTATCGGCACCGGAGACACCACGGCACCCGGCAGCGATACCGCGCCAGAGGCGGTGAAGAAAGCGGTAGGTAACTACAAAGAGCTGGGTAAAACGACGGCGAAAGCGATTCCGAACGCGACCCTGATTGAGTTTGACGGCATGGGGCATGCGCCACAGATGGAAGAGCCAGAGAAGTTTCATCAGATGCTGATCGACGATCTGGCAAAATAAAAAAAAGGCTGGCATTGCGCCAGCCAAAATTACTACTCAACACACACAAAAAATTAGCTTATCCGACGGTCCGCGACGCGGCGGGCCGTAATATAGTGATGCTGCCAGTAGCGGTTAGATAACATTGAAATCGTTACCCCGCGACTACTTGATGCATGAATAAATTCATCCCCGCCAATATATACCCCGACGTGGCGACGGTCTGGCCCGGTATTAAAGAACACCAGATCGCCCGGCTTTAATTGCTGCTGGCTGACCGATTTACCGCGGTGAATTTGCTCGCTGGTGGTGCGCGGCAGCGAAAGATTAATCGAATCGCTGAAGATATGCTGCATCAGCGCCGAGCAGTCGATGCCACGGCGCGTGGTGCCGCCGAAATGATAGCGCGTACCTTTCCAGTTCTTATATTGCTCAAGAATGCGTGACTTAATGCTGGCATCGGCCAGTGATTCCTGCGGAATATAATAACTGCGTGCAGACTGATTAAAAAAATCGCCGTGCTTAATCTCTTTCGGTATTTCAAATGCCGAGGCAGATGATATAAAAGTAAAACCTAATAATGCGAAGACAATAATTTTAAACATAATAATACAATGTGAGTGAGTGAGTTTTTCCTTACCGAATAAGTCATGTGTGGTGCACTGTTATTGTTGGAATGGGCGCAGTGTAAAAGCCGCTCATTTTTTCAGCAACCGAAAAGCGGTCCAAAAATAGAGCGCAATAAAAACGCCCGGACGGGAATACCGGTCCGGGCGCATGGGGACGTCAGGAGAATCAGGCGCGGCAGTCGATGACCACACGGCCTTTTATCTTACCGTCGAGCAGATCGCTCGCCAGCGTAATGGCCTCAGACAACGGCGCGGTGCGGCTGATTTTTTCCAGCACGTCACGGGGCAGTAGCGCGCAGGCGTCTTTCCAGGTGTCGATGCGTTTTTGCTGGCTGACCATCACGCTGTCGATACCTTTGAGCGTCACGCCGCGCAGGATGAACGGCGCTACGCTGGCCGGTAAATCCAGCCCCTGTGCCATGCCGCAGGCGGCAACCACGCCATCATAATGGATGCCGGCACAGACGTTAGCCAGCGTGTGGCTGCCGACGGTGTCTACCGCCGCCGCCCAGCGCTCTTTCTGCAGCGGCTTGCCGGGATTACTCAGCTCATCGCGATCGATAACCTCGCTGGCCCCCAGCGCGCGCAGCGCATCTGCCGTCTGATCAACGCGTCCGGTCGAGGCCACCACCTGATAGCCCAGGGCATGAAGCAGTACCAGCGCACAACTCCCCACGCCGCCGTTAGCACCGGTCACCAGCACCGGGCCATCTTCCGGTTTCACGCCGTGCTGGCGAATGGCGTTGACGCACAGCATGGCGGTGAACCCGGCGGTGCCGATCGCCATCACCTGCTGCGCGTCCGCGCCTTCGGGCAGCGGCACCAGCCACTCGGCCTTGACCCGCGCTTTACCCGCCAGTCCGCCCCAGTGTTTTTCGCCGACGCCCCAGCCGGTGAGCAGGACTTTTTGCCCAACGGCGTAGTCCGGGTGAGAACTGTCAGCGACCGTGCCGGCAAAGTCGATGCCCGGCACCATCGGAAAGGCGCGCACGATGGGGCCACGGCCGGTGATCGCCAGCGCGTCTTTATAGTTAATAGAGGAAAAGTCGATATCCACGGCGACATCACCGGCGGGCAGCGCGTCATCGTTCAGCTCGGTCAGCGTGGAGGTATAGCCGTCGCCGTTTTTATCAATCAGTACACACGTAAACATACGAACTCCTGCAGTAAGTTGCGTTACTCACGAAAACGGGAATTATTCACCGAACGCATGATAAGGGTTTTGATCAAAAAGGGTTTTCGCCCCTCAATGAGCCGGTAACGCGAATAAAAAAGCCCTGCCCTGAGTGTATCGGACAGAGCCTGAGGAGCAAGTTTGACAGTGCGGAGCGGAAACCGCCCCGCCGATTGCGGGGCTGGATAAATCAGGCGACGAAGCGATCCACCAGTTTCGCCATCGCTGCCGACTGGCCGTCAAGCATCTGGCTGGCGCTGGCTGCCTGGGAAACCAGGGCGGCATTCTGCTGGGTTACCTGTTCAAGCTGGTTCAGCGCCAGATGTACCTGAGAGACGCCGAGCGACTGCTCGCTGGCGGCCTGCGCAATATCGCTGACAAACTGCTTCATCATCCCGGTATTGTCTGCGGCAGCCTTCAGCGCGGTGTTGGAGGCCGACACCCGCGCGACGCCCTCGCTGATTTTTTCCATGTTGCGATCCACCAGTTCGCGGATCTGGCTGGCTTCCCGGGCGCAGCGCTGGGACAAATTGCGCACTTCGCTCGCCACGACCGCAAAGCCTTTACCCAGCTCACCGGCGCGGGCGGCTTCAACCGCGGCGTTCAGCGCCAGCAGGTTGGTCTGGAACGAGATGTCGTCGATGGATTTCACGATACGGCCAATCTGCTCGCTGGAGGTGCGAATATCCGCCATGCTCTGGCTGGCCTCGCTGGACACGCGGTTGGCTTCCAGCACGTCGCGCTCCATCGCCTGCGTCAGGCGTTCGGCTTCGCTGGCGTTATCGGCGGTCTGATTAATGGCGGTGGAGATCTGCTCCATGCTGGAGGCGGTTTCGACAATCGACGCCGCCTGCTCGTCGGTGCGCTGGGCCAGATCCTGATTACCGGCGGCGATATCGCTGCTGGCGCTACGCAGCACACCGGCACCGGATTTGATCTCCTGCACGATGTGCTGAATGTTTTCGATCGACTGGTTATAAGCGCGGTTCAAGGCCGACAGCTCATCGCTACCCGGCACGTCCAGGCGACGGGTCAGATCGCCGTCCATCTCGTTAATGGCCCTGAGCGTACCGGTGAGCTGGAGATGAATACTGCGCGCGACGACAACTGCAAACGTCAGCGCTATCAGTAATGCAATAAGGCTGATAGCCAGATAAGACTGCCAGTCGATGCGCGCCTGGTGCGCAAGACGCGCGGCATGGTCCTGCAGGGTATCGGCAACACGATTCTCCACCTTGCGCAGCGTTTCGATGCGCTGCGTCTGGGCAGTAAACCACTCACCAGGATTGACGCCAAAATTACCCTCCGCCGCCTTGCTGAAGGCCGCCGCACGCAGATCCAGCGCCCGGGTTGCGTCCGCGGAATCCAGCGCGCTGTTCAGATCGGCGACCTGCTGCGCGGTGCTGAAGCGACGGGCGGCGATAAGCCAGGCTTCCTGTTTGCCCACCACGTCGCTGAACAGACGGAACTGCCCATCCCCGAAACGACCCGCCGAGAAAATGTTCGACAGCAGCGCACGCTCAACGCCCGCCTGCTCTTTCAGGTTAAGCAAACTGTAATAGGCAGCCAGCTCGTTAACCATGACTCCGGAGGTGGTTAGCTGGCCCATGCCGCCGACAAAATTAAGGACGCCGGCGATGGTTTGGGTATAAAACTGAATCGCTGCCGGGGTATCAATCGACAACCCGGCGATCGCCGTGCGCGTAGCGCTGAGCGACTGAATATGTTGGTTAAATATTTTTACCGTGGCGGCAATATCGCCGGTTAATATGGCGCTGTCAGTGGCAGACAGCGTGTTAGTAAATGTAGCTAACGCGGCGTCGGTTATTTTTTGCTGGGCGGTTAATTCGCTGCGAAATTGTTCCCCTTTGGCCCCTAAATACCCGGCGCTCATACCGCGTTCACGTTGCAACTCATGAACCACATCCCCGGCGCTGCGCGCCAGCGTGGTCAGCTGGCTGATGGTATGCATCTGTTGCTCGCTCTGAATACGGCTGACCATACCGGAACCGGCAAACCAGCACAGCGCGATAAGCAACGGCATCAGCGCGAGAAATAACTTCATCTTCATTGAAATACGATAAATCCACGACATACGACACACCTTATTAACCTTACTGAATAAGGGGTGTATCGGTTAATTCCCGCATAATCTTTACGCTTATTCGGTTATGAATAGCGGGATCGTTATGCGATTAACGTTGTATTACCCATAACGAATTAAGAGTTAATAATTAAAGAGAGGTACGCGATACATCGAAAAGAAAGAAAGGAAATAACGTATTGCCCGCGCGGGAATCGGCGGGCAAGAAGGTTTACGCGCTTGCCAGCGCCTCTGCGCAGGCTGCTGCCGAGGCCCAGGCCCACTGGAAGTTATAGCCGCCAAGCCAGCCGGTGACGTCCACCACTTCACCAATAAAATAGAGGCCCGGCACGTTGCGGGCTTCCATAGTGCGCGACGACAGCTCGTGGGTATCGACCCCGCCCAGCGTCACCTCCGCGGTGCGGTAGCCTTCGGTGCCGTTCGGCTGCACGCGCCAGTATTGCAGGGCATCCACCAGCGCGCTCTGCTGGCGCGCTTTGAGCTGTTTGAGTGATACATCCGGGAACTGCTCGGGGTGAAGCAGCATCAGGCACTCCACCAGCCGCTTCGGCAGATGCTGGGCAAGGGTATTTTTCAGGCTCTGGTTAGGATGCGCGCTGCGCTGGGCGTCGAGCACCTCGTCGAGATCGGTGTCCGGCAGCAGGTTCACCGTCACGAATTCCCCCGGCAGCCAGTAGCTGGAAATTTGCAGCACTGCCGGGCCGGACAGCCCGCGATGGGTAAACAGCAGGTTTTCACGGAACAGAGTGCCGTCTTCTGCCGTCATGACCGACGGCACCGAGACACCGGAAATGACGCTCAGTTGCTCCAGCAGCGGTTTATGCAACGTGAAGGGCACCAGCCCGGCGCGAGTCGGGAGCACCTTCAGGCCAAACTGTTCCGCGATTTTGTAACCAAACGGTGAAGCGCCGAGGCCCGGCATCGACAGCCCGCCGCTGGCGATGACCAGGCTTTTAGCCCGCACTTCACCGCCGTTCAGGGTCAGCAGATAACCGGCTTCATCCCGCACCACGCCCAGCACGTCGCTGCGCAGGCGCAGGGTGACGCCGCCCTTCTGGCACTCCGCCACCAGCATATCGACGATCTGCTGCGCCGAGTCGTCGCAGAACAGCTGCCCGAGCGTTTTTTCATGCCAGGCGATGCCGTATTTTCCCACCAGATCGATAAAATCCCACTGGGTGTAGCGCGCCAGCGCCGATTTACAGAAATGCGGGTTCTGGCTGAGATAGGCTGCGGGTTCGACGTAGAGATTGGTGAAGTTACAGCGTCCGCCGCCGGACATCAGGATCTTACGCCCGGGCTTTTTGCCGTTATCAACCAGCAGCACCCGAAGACCGGCCTGCCCGGCCTTCGCCGCGCAGAACATTCCGGCTGCTCCGGCACCAATTACAACGGCATCAAACTGTTCCACACCCAATCCCCTTCATATTTAAGGCTGCGAATTGTAAAGATTCCGCTCTGGTCGCACCAGCATGAAATCGTTTCATGTTGCTTAGCGCGTTGATATAAAAGAAATAATTATTTACATCTTTTGACGACTGTCATCGTATCGTCAAAAAAAGTCTATATTTCACTTTGCCCGCGCGACGTTTGTCCTGGATAATGCGCCGCGTTCATGACCTCAAAATGGCGTAACGTCCTATGCTACATTTGTTTGCCGGCCTGGATCTCCATACCGGGTTGTTATTGTTGCTTGCTCTGGCATTTGTTCTGTTTTATGAAGCGATTAACGGCTTCCATGATACGGCGAACGCAGTAGCAACTGTGATCTACACCCGGGCAATGCGCTCGCAACTGGCAGTCGTGATGGCTGCGGTGTTCAACTTCCTCGGCGTACTGCTCGGGGGTTTAAGCGTCGCTTATGCCATTGTGCATATGCTCCCTACCGATCTGCTGCTTAACGTCAGTTCCGCTCATGGCCTCGCTATGGTGTTCTCGATGCTGCTGGCGGCGATCATCTGGAATCTCGGTACCTGGTACTTCGGGCTTCCGGCGTCCAGCTCCCACACCCTGATAGGCGCGATTATCGGCATTGGATTAACCAATGCGCTGATGACCGGCACATCGGTGGTGGATGCGCTGAACATTCCAAAAGTCATCAATATCTTCGGCTCACTGATTATCTCTCCGATTGTCGGCCTGGTGTTTGCTGGCGGGCTGGTGTTTATTCTGCGTCGCTACTGGAGCGGCACGAAAAAACGCGCCCGGATCCACCTGACCCCTGCCGAGCGTGAAAAGAAAGACGGTAAGAAAAAACCGCCGTTCTGGACCCGTATCGCCCTGATCCTGTCCGCTATCGGCGTGAGTTTCTCACACGGTGCGAACGACGGGCAGAAAGGCATCGGCCTGATTATGCTGGTTCTGATCGGCGTCGCGCCGGCGGGCTTCGTGGTTAACATGAACGCCACGGGCTACGACATTACCCGTACCCGTGACGCAGTGAACAACCTCGAAACCTGGTTCCAGCAGCATCCTGGCGTGCTGAAACAGGCTACCGGCCTCGACCCCGTCATTCCGACGCCGGAACAGACGGTGGCGACGACCACGACGCGTGAGTTCCACTGCGACCCGAGCCGGGCGTTTGTGGCCCTGGAGCGCGCGAAAACGCTGCTGGCTAATCACGACAGCTACGACAAGCTGAGCGTGGATCAGCGCAGCCAGCTGCGTCGCATCATGCTGTGCATCGCGGATACCTCGGATAAAGTCGCGAAGCTGGACGGCACCTCGGCGGAAGATCAGCGTTACCTGAAGAAACTGAAAGGTGACCTGCTGAACACCATCGAATACGCGCCCATCTGGATCATTATGGCGGTCGCCCTGGCACTGGGTATCGGCACCATGATCGGCTGGCGTCGTGTTGCCACCACCATCGGTGAGAAAATCGGTAAGAAAGGCATGACCTACGCCCAGGGTATGTCGGCGCAGATGACGGCCGCAGTGTCTATCGGCGTTGCCAGCTACACCGGAATGCCGGTTTCCACCACCCACGTGCTCTCGTCCTCCGTGGCGGGGACGATGATCGTGGACGGCGGCGGTTTACAGCGTAAAACCGTGACCAACATTCTGATGGCCTGGGTCTTCACCCTGCCAGCCTCGATCGGTCTGTCCGGTCTGCTGTACTGGATTTCGCTGCAGTTCATCTGAGCAGCAGGATGCGGTAAGCGTAAGCGGGTCTTCGGACCCGCTTTTTTTTTGCTTAATGCCAGATCATTAACGCAACCAGACTCACCATCACCAGCCCGCACAGGGCGCTGGTCAGCAAAAACTGCCGGCGCACGCGCTCGCAGCGGCGAATAAATTCATCATCGTGATGATCAAGATAGCGCTGGGCATAGATATAGCGCACCAGGCGTACCTGTTTACTGGGCTGACCGTGAGAGGTAAAAAAGCCGCCGCCATCGACATACTGGTACAGCAAGGGATCGCACCCGCGCAACACCACTAACAGGGCGCGTAGCGATGAGTAGTAACGCATCATATTCACTACACAAACAATGCATAAAGCCCAGAACAGCGCGACAGTGCTGATCATATGTCCTCCCCGGCTTTCACCCACAGCGCGTTGCCCCAGGACACGCGCCCCTACCCAGACCGTTAATGAAAACAGAAAGTCGAGCGGGTTCACATTTATTTACCCGAGCGGCTTATTAAATAGTGTAGGAGATCCGTTAATTTTTTTACCACAACGTTAACGCTTATCAAGGTGATGACGATTTTATCGCGCTAACCTGGACCAGAGGCCAGGAATTGACGGACGGGCGGCCGCGCTATAAGGTAGAAATATCTTCTACAATTTAAGTCCTTACGTTATGACGTTCGCGCGATGTGGTACGCAGGACGCGGGCAAGGAGAATAGCTCAGCAAACGCGCTATTCGTTTCCTCTGGTCATCGAAAACTTATGGAAGGAGTAACACTATGACTTACCAACACATTCTTATCGCAGTAGACCTGTCACCAGAAAGCAAAGTGCTGGTTGAGAAAGCGGTCTCAATGGCTCGCCCTTATAACGCGAAAATCTCCCTGATTCATGTTGATGTGAATTACTCCGATCTTTATACCGGCCTTATCGACGTCAACCTGGGTGACATGCAGAAGCGTATCTCTGAAGAGACGCACCATGCGCTCACCGAGCTCTCCACCAACGCGGGCTATCCGATTACCGAAACCCTGAGCGGCAGCGGCGATCTTGGGCAGGTGCTGGTTGACGCCATCAAGAAATACGACGTGGATCTGGTGGTCTGCGGCCATCATCAGGATTTCTGGAGCAAGCTGATGTCCTCCGCGCGCCAGCTGATCAACACCGTGCACATCGACATGCTGATTGTGCCGCTGCGCGACGACGAAGAAGAGGCGTAACGCCTTCGCTCAATAATGCAAAAAGCCCCGCTGAGCGGGGCTTTTCTTTATGATCTACTCCGCCGTTCCCGAGTAAATATCAAACCGGTGTCCTTTGGTGACCACCGCGTTCGGGGTTGCCATCTCAGCCAGCGGCGGCGCGTAGTCCGGGCGTTTTACCACCACGCGCTTTGTTGCTAACTGGCGTGCGGGTTCGAGCAACCCGTCGGCATCCTCATCCGGCCCGACCAGCGACTGAAACACCCGCATCTCTTTTTTCACCAGCGCGCTTTTCTGCTTGTGGGGAAACATAGGGTCCAGATAAACCACCTGCGGGCGCGGGGTAATGTCGGTCAGCGCCGTCAGGCTGGAGGCGTGGATCAGCGTCAGCCGCTCGCGCAGCCACGGGCCGATTTCCGTGTCCTCATACCCGCGCCGCAGCCCGTCATCCAGCAAGGCGGCGACCACTGGATTACGCTCCAGCATCCGCACCCGGCAACCGACAGAGGCTAACACAAAGGCATCGCGCCCCAGGCCTGCGGTCGCATCCACCACGTCAGGCAGATAGCTGCCCTTAATGCCCACGGCCTTCGCCACCGCCTCGCCGCGTCCACCGCCAAATTTGCGCCGGTGCGCCATCGCGCCATCGACAAAGTCCACATAGATGCCGCCAAGCTTCGGCTCGTCGCGCTTGCGCAGTTCAAGATGCGAGGGCGTTAACACCAGCGCCATCGGGTTGTCTGCGTCATGCTCCAGCGCCCAGCGGGCCGCAAGAACAGATAAGGCGCCGTCTCCGGCGCCTGATTCATCAATTAAACAGATGTTCACGCGAATGCTCAGCCCTTGATGCCGTAGTGATCCAGCATCGCATCCAGCTGCGGTTCACGGCCGCGGAAGCGTTTAAACAGTTCCATTGGCTTCTCGGAACCGCCGCGGGTCAGGATGTTATCGAGGAACGACTGGCCGGTTTCGCGGTTAAAGATGCCCTCTTCCTCGAAGCGGGAGTACGCATCTGCTGCCAGCACGTCGGCCCACAGATAGCTGTAGTAACCCGCCGCGTAACCGCCCGCAAAGATGTGGCTGAAAGCGTGCGGGAAGCGGCCCCATGACGGACCCGGCATAACGGCAACCTGTTTCTTGATTTCCGCCAGGGTATCAAGAATTTTCGCGCCCTGTTCCGGGGTGAACTCAGCATGCAGCCGGAAATCAAACAGCCCGAACTCCAGCTGGCGCAGGATAAACATCGCCGCCTGGTAGTTTTTCGCCGCCAGCATTTTATCAAGCAGCGCCTGCGGCAGCGGTTCGCCCGTCTCGTAGTGGCCGGAGATAAACGCCAGCGCGTCCGGCTCCCAGCACCAGTTTTCCATAAACTGGCTCGGCAGCTCCACGGCATCCCACGGCACACCGCTGATCCCGGCAACACCCGGGGTTTCGATGCGGGTTAGCATGTGGTGCAGCCCGTGACCGAATTCGTGGAACAGGGTGATCACTTCATCGTGGGTAAACAGCGCGGGTTTGCCCTGCACCGGACGGTTGAAGTTACAGGTGAGATACGCCACCGGCTTCTGCAGTGAGCCGTCTGCCAGACGCATCTGCCCCACGCAGTCATCCATCCAGGCACCGCCGCGCTTGTGTTCGCGGGCGTACAGGTCGAGATAGAAGCTGCCGCGCAGTTCACCGCTCTCGTCGTAAAGCTCAAAGAAACGCACATCCGGATGCCAGACGTCGATATCTTTGCGTTCTTTAGCGGTGATGCCGTAGATGCGCTTCACCACTTCAAACAGGCCGTTGACCGCTTTCTGCTCCGGGAAGTACGGACGCAGCTGCTCGTCGCTGATGCTGTAGAGGTGCTGCTTCTGTTTTTCGCTGTAGTACGCGATGTCCCACGGCTGCAGCTCGTCCACACCGAAGGCCTGCTTCGCAAAGTCGCGCAGCTGGGCCAGCTCCTGCTCGCCCTGCGGACGAGCGCGTTTCGCCAGATCGGTTAAGAAATCGAGCACCTGCTGCGGATGCTCCGCCATTTTAGTGGCGAGAGACTTGTGGGCATAGCTGTCAAAGCCCAGCAGCTGCGCCAGCTCGTGACGCAGGGCGAGGATCTCTTCCATCACCGGGCTGTTATCCCACTTACCGGCGTTCGGCCCCTGATCGGATGCGCGGGTGCTGTAAGCGCGATACATCTCTTCACGCAGCGGCTGGTTGTCGCAGTAGGTCATCACCGGCAGGTAGCTCGGGATGTCGAGGGTCAGCAGATAGCCGTCCTGCTGTTTGGCTTCCGCCTGGGCTTTAGCCGCCGCCAGCGCGCTCTCCGGCATACCGGCCAGCTCCGCCTCGTCAGTGATTAGCTTTGACCAGCCCATAGTCGCATCCAGCACGTTGTTGCTGTAGGTGGAGCCCAGCTCGGACAGGCGCGCAGCGATTTCGCCGTAGCGCTTCTGTTTTTCCGGTGCCAGACCGATGCCCGACAGCTCGAAGTCGCGCAGCGCGTTATCCACGGCTTTTTTCTGCGCGGTATCGAGTTTGCTGTAGTTTTCACCGTCACGCAGGTCGCGGTAGGCCTGATACAGGCCTTCATTCTGCCCGACCCAGGTGCTGTACTCAGACAGCAGCGGCAGCGTCTGCTCGTAGGCTTCACGCAGCTCGGGGCTGTTCTGCACGGAATTCAGGTGGCTGACCGGTGAAAAGATGCGACCCAGACGGTCGTCCACTTCCGCCAGCGGCTGACATAGCGTTTCCCAGGAGTACGGCGCGCCGCTGGCAACCACGGCTTCTACCTGCGCGCGGCAGTCTTCCAGCGCCTTTGTAACGGCAGGCACCACGTGCTCGGGTTTGATGGCGGAAAACGGCGGCAGAGCGAAGGGAGTCAGTAACGGATTAGTCATAAGCGCGATCCTGGTTGGAAGGTAAATAAAGCGCATCATGCAGCGCGAAGTTCCATGTGTAATGGGGTTTAGTGTAGCTAATTTCAATAGCGCACGCCCCGCTTTCGCGGCACAGCGCGCTTTTCGGTATACTGTCTGAATACCCTATTATTTCTGGCTTTTGGAAAACCCCTATTCATGCTTAGTTACCGCCACAGCTTCCACGCTGGCAACCACGCCGACGTGCTCAAACATACCGTCCAGAGCCTGATTATCGAGTCGTTAAAAGAGAAAGATAAACCCTTTCTCTACCTGGACACGCACGCGGGCGCGGGGCGTTATCAGCTGAGCAGCGAGCATGCCGAGCGCACCGGTGAATATCTGGAAGGCATTGCGCGCATCTGGCAGCGCGACGATCTGCCTGCCGGGCTGGAAGCCTATATTGGCGCGGTCACGCACTTCAACCGCAGCGGCCAGCTGCGCTACTACCCTGGCTCGCCGCTGATTGCGCGCCAGCTGCTGCGCGAGCAGGACAGCCTGCAACTGACCGAGCTGCACCCGAGCGATTTCCCGCTGCTGCGCGGTGAATTCCAGAAAGACAGCCGCGCCCGCGTTGAGCGTGCCGACGGCTACCAGCAGCTGAAAGCCAAACTGCCGCCGCCGTCGCGTCGCGGTCTGATCCTCATCGACCCGCCGTATGAAATCAAAAGCGATTACCAGGCGGTGGTGCAGGGTATCAGCGAAGGCTACAAACGCTTTGCCACCGGCACCTACGCGCTGTGGTATCCGGTGGTGCTGCGCGCGCAGATCAAGCGCCTGCTGAAAGATCTCGAAGCCACCGGTATTCGCCGCATTCTGCAGATTGAACTGGCGGTGCGTCCGGACAGCGATCAGCGCGGCATGACCGCCTCCGGCATGATCGTGATTAACCCACCGTGGAAGCTGGAGCAGCAGATGACAACGGTGCTGCCGTGGCTGCACAAGGCGCTGGTCCCGTCGGGCACCGGGCACACCACGCTGAACTGGGTGGTGCCGGAATAAGGGTGCTGATTGCAATCATAGACGCCAGCGTGCCGACATTCCGGCCCGCTGCGCTTACACTACGCTTACTGTTTCGACGCAAATCAAGGTAACGGCCATGACCAGACATTACGACTACATCGCCATTGGTGGCGGCAGCGGCGGCATCGCCTCCATTAACCGTGCGGCGATGTACGGACAAAAATGCGCGCTGATTGAAGCCAAAGCGCTTGGCGGCACCTGCGTGAACGTCGGGTGCGTCCCGAAGAAAGTGATGTGGCACGCCGCGCAGATCGCCGAGGCGATTCACCTCTACGGCCCGGACTACGGCTTCGATACCACCGTCAATAATTTTGACTGGAGTAAACTGGTCGCCAGCCGCAGCGCCTACATCGATCGCATTCACGCCTCCTATGAAACTGGCCTGAGCAAAAACCGCGTCGATGTGATCCGCGGCTTCGCCCGTTTTGTGGATGCCCATACCGTGGAAGTCAACGGGGAAACTATCACCGCTGACCATATCCTGATCGCCACCGGCGGGCGTCCAAGCCATCCGGATATTCCGGGTGCCGAATACGGTATCGACTCCGACGGCTTCTTTGAGCTGCCGGCGCTGCCGAAGCGCGTCGCGGTCGTGGGTGCCGGCTATATCGCTGTCGAACTGGCGGGCGTGGTGAATGCGCTGGGTGCCGAAACGCACCTGTTTGTGCGTAAGCACTCGCCGCTGCGCAGCTTCGATCCGATGATTTCCGAGACCCTGAAAGAAGTAATGATGGCGGAAGGTCCAACGCTGCAAACCGAAGCGACGCCGAAATCGGTGGTGAAAAACAGCGACGGCAGCCTGACGCTGACGCTGGAAGACGATCGCACCTTTACCGTGGATTGCCTGGTGTGGGCCATTGGTCGCGAACCGGCGAACGACACCTTTAACCTCGACGTTACCGGGGTAAAAACGAACGAAAAAGGCTACATCATCGTCGATAAGTTCCAGAACACCAGCGTACCTGGCATCTATGCTGTGGGCGACAATACCGGGGCCGTCGAGCTGACGCCGGTGGCGGTTGCCGCAGGTCGTCGCCTCTCCGAGCGCCTGTTCAACAACAAGCCGGAAGAGCATCTGGACTACAGCAACGTACCGACCGTGGTGTTCAGCCACCCGCCGATCGGCACCGTGGGCCTGACTGAACCTCAGGCGCGCGAGCAGTACGGCGATGACAACGTAAAGATCTATCGCTCGTCGTTCACCGCGATGTACACCGCCGTGACCTCCCATCGCCAGCCGTGCCGCATGAAGCTGGTGTGCGTGGGTAAAGAGGAGAAAATCGTCGGCATCCACGGCATTGGTGCCGGGATGGACGAGATGCTGCAGGGCTTCGCGGTGGCGCTGAAAATGGGCGCTACCAAGAAAGACTTCGACAATACCGTAGCGATACACCCCACCGCCGCAGAAGAGTTTGTCACCATGCGCTGATTATTAAGCCCCTCGTTGAGGGGCTTTTTTTTGGCCGGTTACGTTCTGTTCACGCTCCTCAGAAAAGATCTTGCGCGCGCCCAACTCATGTAATACTGTAAATTACATGAAATCAAATAACTCATTCTCCGTTACGCTGCATCTCCTTCTGCACCTTGAGAAGGCGGGCACGCTGCTGACCTCTGAACAGATGTCAGCCTTCACCGACAGCAATCCGGCATTCATTCGCAAGATCCTTGCGGGCCTGCGGGAAAACAACGTTGTCTGTTCAATCAAAGGTCATCACGGCGGCTGGAAGCTGTGCCGCCCGATAAACAGCATCACGCTGTATGAAATTTACGCTGCGCTGGGTTCGCCCTCGCTGTTTGCCATCGGCAATCGCAACGACAATCCCGCCTGTCTTATCGAAAAAGGGGTGAACCGGGCGATGGACGGCACGCTGCTGGCCGCGGAAACGCTGATCCTCGACAGGTTCAAAGCCCTGACCCTGCAGGATATCAGCGATGAATTCATTGGTTATTTCGACAAAGAAGGAAAAGCCCCATGGTAACCGCACTTGCTTCAGCCCTGCCGGAGTGCATTCTGATTGCGCTGGCTTCCGGCAGTATCTCCATGACCATTACCCAGACCGAACTTTTTGCTCCGCTGCGCGCCTGGACGGCAAAGAAGAACGCGATGCTGGGTCATCTGTTTCACTGCTTCTACTGCATGAGTCATTGGGTCGTGTTTGCCGGAATGCTGGTCTACCATCCGCTGCTGCTGCAAAGCGGTGTGGTGGTGATTGACTGGATCATGACGGCGTTTGTCACCCTGACGCTGGCGACCTTCATCAACGGCGTGATGTTCAAGGTGTTCCAGGCCGCCATTAAAACCCACGTGATGAAGCACGACGCACAGATCCATCTGCAGCCGCACGAGTAATCGTGCCGGGCGGGGCCAGTGCCCTGCCCGCTATTCAATCACCCGGTAGATCGCTTTTTGAATGCCGGCCCACTTCTTCTCGATGTCGCCACCAGCCACCTCGCGCTGCTGGGCCAGCTCCATCTCATGTTTCTGCCGCTTTACCACCGCGGGCGTGGTACAGAAGGCACGCAGATACTGCTTGCGCAACGCGTTCAGCGGTTCGCCCTGGGCCATCGCATGGCCAATCGTGGTGATCATGCGCCGGCACGGCTTCAGCTCATTCATCTGCGGACGATAGTTAAGCAGCATGGTAAGCGTCTGATTGTTGTCATTCGCCAGCACCTGCTCGGTCCAGGAGACTTTCCACTCCATGCCACCCTGCAAGAACAGACGCGCAACCTTGCTGTCGTCGCGCTCAATGGCTGAACGCAGGCTGTTTTCATCCCAGCGAATGCCCATACTGGCCAGCACGTCACGGGCGTTGGTGGTGGTAGTGTGCTGAGAACTGGCCTCCGCACTGAGGATATTCGTTGTTTTTGCCGGTGCTGGCGGCGTGGTCGCTTCCCCGGCGATCATCAGCGCGCCGATGGCAATGGTGATAACGACAATGCCTACCGCCCCCCACAGCGCGCCATAGATCAGCTGACGACGCTCCTCCTGGCTACGCGCGTTGATTTTTTCCGGTCGATCGATGCCGCTGCGCACGTCAAAAATGTCGCCGCCCACCATGTCATTCTTCTGGCGGGCATAGTCGAGAAATTCAGTGAGGGCGCTGTCATCCACCGCCAGCAGCGCAGCGGGATTAACGCTGGTGCGCCCTTCGCTGTAAGCGCGCTGCACCGGGGAAGCGATCTCATCGAAATAGCTGTCGAGCAGCGTGGTCTGGGTCAGGGTGAGCGGGTGCTCGCTGAGTAACGCGTTGCGATACTGACGCACGTCGTCAAGAAACGCCTGCAGGGTTTTACGCGGTTCGATAAGAAATCCCAGCGAAGCCGCGCTCTGGAAAATACCGGCGTAGTGACGGGCGTACTCTTTTTTATCCACCAGCAGCAGCGCCAGTTCGCTGAACAACATGCCGCTCAGCACGTCGCCCTTCTCCGACATTTTGACCCAGCGCCGCACCTTATCTGCGCCAAACAGCGTTTTCAGGTGGTGTAGCAGCTGGGACTGATCCGGCCATGCGCGGTTGATCAGGCCACGCATCATCAGTTCCAGGGCGCGGATCTGCTTCTTCGCCTCCTGCTGCGGCGCATCGGCGTGGCTGTCCAGCGCGGTGCTGTAGTGCAGCAGCGGCTGCTTTTCCTTGAGCTGCTCCAGCGTAGAGACAAAGCGCAGCGCGGCGATCATCTGATTAGTACTGACGTCCTGCCCGCTCTCATAGCCCGGCACCTGCTGCTGCAGGTGGCGCAGCTGAATGGTGAACTGCGACATTTCCGCATCGTTGAGGTTGAGACGGCGCGCCACCGCGGCCCAGTTGCCGAGGTTCAGGCGTGCCACTTCCAGCTGCTCCAGAAACCAGCGCGGATCCTTGCCCTCCGCAGCGTGAATATTAAGCAGCATCAAAATCTCAACCGCCGCCTGGCGAATAATGCCGAGGCAGATCTCGAAATTCACACGAACCAACGGCTGTGCAGAACGCGTCATGATTATCCTGTCGATGAAAAACCCGGGCCGGTGGCCCGCGCGGGATTGCCCCGCTGCTGTTGTTGTTTCTGGTTTTTGGCCGCTAATGACGGCGCATAAAACATAGCTGAACCAATAATAAAGAACAGTGACACAATCAAAAGAGCCAATAAATCAGTGCTTTTACGCACAAGCCGCGTGCTTTTGGCATTGCGCACCAGGCAATTTCGCTTTGGTCGCGCGTTTCTCGCAATCCCCCAGCGATGCTAATCAATCTGCCTGATAAAGTGCTGGCGCAGCGGTGGATTTCAGGCTACATCTGGCAGAAAAATTCAGGAGCACACCATGCAACTGCCCGACTCCGACCGCCTGACCTATCAGCAAATCACCGCCGACGACTGGCCGTTCTTTTTGCAACTCCAGCAGAACCCGGCGGTAATGCAGTTTATTGCCGATCCGCTGCCGGAAACCTTTATCCGCGAGGCGTTCACCGCCCGTCTGCCGCCCTGGCAGCCGGGTGCGACGCACTGGTTGTGTCTGCTGATGCGCGATAAAGAGAGCGGCTCGCCGGTGGGGGTCACCGGTTATATTCAGCGCGACAGCGATCTGGCAGAGGTGGGGTTTCTGCTCGACCCCACCTGGCAGGGGCTGGGGTACGGCTATGAATCCCTGCACGCGGTGTGCCGCTACGCCTTTCGCGAAGGCGGGATACGCAAGCTTACTGCCACCGTCACGGCAGGCAACGAGGCTTCACGTAATCTATTGATAAAAACAGGTTTTCAGCAGGAAGGCACGCTGCGGGAGAGCTGGTGGCTGCATGAAAAATGGCAGGATGACTGGCTGTTTGGTCTGCTAAAGCACGAGTTTCGCTGATGTTTTTAACGCCGGACTGTTCTCAAAACCGGTCGCTGTTCCGTGCTTTGTGCCAGGCTTAAAGCTACGCCAATGCATAAGGAGTCTTTATGAAAAAAGCGATTCTTGCCTCGCTACTGGCGCTGTGCGTGTCCTCTCCCGCGCTGGCTGAAGATAAACCCGGCCTGCAGGAAGACAAAGCGCCGCCGCCGCCCCACAAGCTGGATGACGGCTATCGCGGCATCGAAGATGCCCGTACCATGAACGTTGAGCATGCGAAAACCATGCATGACGGGGCCACGGTCACCCTGCACGGCAACATTACCAAAAAACTGGGCAACGATGTGTATCGCTTCCAGGACCGGACCGGCGAAATCGACGTGATGATCCCGGAAGCCGTCTTCCAGGGCAAACAGTTCAGCCCGGACGATCTGGTGCGCTTCAGCGGTTCGCTGGATAAAAAACACCAGCCGCCACAGGTACGCGTCACCCACTTCCAGAAACAGTAATGAAACGGGATACAAGGTCGCCCTTGTATCCCCTGTTTTCAGATAAACATCCCGCCTGACACTTCCACCCGCTGCGCATTCATCCACGCCAGCTCATCGCTTAACAGCGCGGCCATCGCGTTGCCAATGTCATCCGGCAGGCCCACACGCCCCAGCGCGGTCTGAGACGCAATATGCTGATTCACCTGGTGATTGTCGCGTACCATCCCGCCGCCAAAGTCGGTTTCAATGGCACCCGGCGCAATGATATTGACCGAAATCCCGCGCGCGCCCAGCTCTTTGGCCTGATAGCGCGTCAGCACTTCCATCGCCCCTTTCATCGCGGCGTAGGCGCTGTATCCCGGCAGGGCAAAACGTGCCAGCCCGGAGGAGACGTTGAGAATGCGTCCACCGTCTTTCATCAGCGGCAGCAACTGCTGGGTCAGGAAGAACGGGCCTTTAACATGAATGTTTACCAGCTCGTCAAACTGCTGCTCGCTGGTCTGTTCAAACGGCGTATTGATACCAATCCCGGCGTTGTTCAGTAAATAATCAAAGCTGTCGCGCTGCCACACCTCTTTCAGCGTCTCCTCTACGCGCTGCACGAAATCACTGAATCCTGCGCTTTCGGCGACGTTCAGCTGCAAAGCAGCCGCCTTAACGCCTTTTAGCTCCAGTTCGCGAACCACTTCTCTGGCTTCCTGCTCGCGGCTATTCCAGGTAATGATGACTCCGGTTCCGCGCTCCGCCAGCTTCAGCGCTGCGTTTTTCCCTAAACCGCGACTTCCACCCGTTACGATTGCGATACGTTGTGACATAGAAACCTCGTTTTTGGTGTTGTGATGATTGCTGATGAGCTTATTAGCTGATACATAATCAATAAAGGCAGCCTGATGAGCATCACTGTTTCATTTATGACAACAATCCGGTGAAACGATGGATAAAATTCACGCAATGCAGCTTTTCGTGCGGGTCGCCGAACTGGAAAGTTTTACCCGTGCGGCAGACACACTCGGCCTTCCTAAAGGTAGCGTATCGCGCCAGATCCAGGCGCTGGAAACGCACCTCGGCACGCGCCTGCTCCACCGCACCACCCGGCGGGTGCAGCTCACCCAGGACGGCATGGTTTACTACGAACGCGCCCGGGATCTGCTCACTAATCTCGACGAGCTGGACGGGCTGTTTCTCCACGATCCCGCCAGCATCAGCGGGCGGCTGCGCGTCGATACCTCGGTGGCCGTCGCAAAGAATGTGCTCATTCCCCGCCTGCCGGCCTTTTTGCAGCAGTACCCCGGAATTGAACTGGAACTCAGCAGCAGCGACCGCATGGTGGACGTGGTGCGCGAAGGCTTTGACTGCGTGGTGCGCGTCGGCACGCTGCGGGATTCCGGGCTGGTGGCGCGCCCGCTCGGCAAGCTGACCGTCATCAACTGCGCCAGCCCCGGCTATCTTGAGCGCTTCGGCTACCCGCAAACGCCGGACGATCTGGCCTCGCACGCGCTGGTGCACTATGCGCTCAACCTCGGCGTGCGCCCGCAGGGCTTTGAGATCTTCAGCAATAACGAAACGCGCTGGGTGAAAACCGGCGGTGTGCTGACGGTCAACAGCACTGAAACCTATCATGCCGCCTGTCTGGCCGGGCTCGGTATTATCCAGGTGCCGCGCACCGGCGTGCGTGAGGCGCTACGCAGCGGAACCATAGTGGAGATCCTGCCGCAATATCGCGCCGAACCAATGCCGGTTTCGCTGATTTACCCGCACCGGCGCAATCTGTCGCGCCGCGTTCATCTGTTCATGGAGTGGCTGACCGACGCGATGAAGGATTACGTTGACCCGTAGCGGTCTATACTTCACAAAACGCATCAAAAAAGAAGGAACAGGGACCGGATGACCACCGAAAACGAAAAACGCCCGACGCAGGATCTCGATTACAAACCCGTCGCTCAACTTGATACCCGCACCTCAGAAGAAGAGCGGGCCAGTGAACCAAACCGTCCGCCCCAGGGCGTGATTGAAACCGCTACCGATACCGTAAAGAAAATCGAGCGCTGGCCGGTCGTGGCGCACTTCCTGCGCGCCACCGAGCGCTTTAACGATCGGCTGGGAAACCAGTTCGGCGCGGCTATCACCTATTTCTCGTTTTTATCGATGATCCCGATCCTGATGGTGTCGTTTGCGGCGGCGGGTTTTATCCTCGCCTCGCACCCGACGCTGCTGCAGGACATCTTCAATAAAATCCTCAGCAACGTCAGCGACCCGACGCTGGCCAACACCCTGAAAAGCACCATCAGTACCGCCATCCAGCAGCGCACCACGGTAGGAATTGTTGGTCTGCTGGTGGCGCTCTACTCCGGCGTGAACTGGATGGGCAACCTGCGCGAAGCGATCCGCGCCCAGTCGCGTGAGGTGTTTGAACGCACCGATCAGGATAAAGAGAAGTTCTGGGTGAAATACCTGCGCGATTTTATCTCGCTGATTGGGCTGCTGGTGGCGCTGATCATCACCCTGACCATCACCTCCGTGTCGGGTGCCGCCCAGCATCTGATTATCTCGGCGCTGTGGCTGGATAACATCGAATGGCTGAAACCCCTGTGGCGCGTGCTGGGCCTGGCTATCTCCATCTGCGCCAACTATCTGCTGTTCTTCTGGATCTTCTGGCGTCTGCCGCGCCATCGCCCGCGTAAAAAAGCGTTGATGCGCGGTACGCTGCTGGCCGCGATTGGCTTTGAGGTGATCAAAATCATCATGACCTACACCCTGCCGTCGCTGGTGTCCTCTCCGTCCGGGGCGGCATTCGGTTCGGTGCTGGGCCTGATGGCGTTCTTCTACTTCTTCGCCCGCCTGACGCTGTTCTGCGCCGCCTGGATCGCCACCGCGCAGTATAAGGACGACCCGCAAATGCCGGGTAAATCACACCGTTAATCCGCTGGCGGGCCGCAAAACTGGTCGCTTTTACGGTTCGCCAGACCACTTCCAGCAGATAAATCCAGCCTGTAACTTTTATTTAACCAAAACCTGGTGTTATCCACTGAAATATAAAATCTGTGAAGCATTTCATAGATGGTATTTTGCAGGCATGAAAATTATCCACTTTCAGGGTGTTTTTTGACCTGCGGCGGGGTTTGTTACACATTGAAATGTCGCTTTTGCTGTGCCTAATATGGCTTTTCGATCGTCAAAATATAAGAAAAGTCTATGCAAGCAACCGCCACCACCACACTCGACAACGAACACGACAGCACGCCGGCTAATTCACGCAGCAAGGTGTTGATCGCTTCGCTAATGGGCACCGCAATCGAATTTTTCGATTTCTATATCTATGCCACCGCGGCGGTAATCGTCTTCCCACATATCTTCTTCCCGCAGGGCGATCCGACCGCCGCGACGCTGCAGTCGCTGGCGACCTTTGCCATCGCCTTTGTGGCGCGTCCGATTGGTTCGGCAGTATTTGGTCACTTCGGGGATCGCGTTGGACGCAAGGTGACGCTGGTCGCCTCGCTGCTGACGATGGGGATTTCCACGGTGCTGATCGGCCTGCTGCCGGGCTATGAAACCATCGGTATTTTCGCCCCTATGCTGCTGGCGCTGGCCCGTTTTGGCCAGGGTCTGGGCCTCGGCGGGGAATGGGGCGGTGCGGCGCTGTTAGCAACTGAAAACGCGCCGCGCGGCAAACGTGCCCTGTACGGCTCCTTTCCCCAGCTCGGCGCACCGATTGGCTTCTTCTTCGCCAACGGCACCTTCCTGCTGCTCTCCTGGCTGCTGACCGACGAGCAGTTCATGAGCTGGGGCTGGCGCGTACCCTTTATCTTCTCCGCCGTGCTGGTGCTGATCGGCCTTTATGTCCGCGTATCGCTGCATGAAACCCCGGTATTCGCGAAGATTGCCAGGGCGAAGAAGCAGGTCAAAGTGCCGATGGGGACGCTGCTGACGAAGCACGTACGCGTTACCGTGCTCGGCACCTTTATCATGCTGGCGACCTATACGCTGTTCTACATTATGACCGTCTACAGCATGACCTACAGCACTGCCGCTGCACCGGCTGGCCTGGGTCTGCCGCGTAACGACGTGCTGTGGATGCTGATGATGGCGGTAATTGGTTTTGGCGTGATGGTGCCCATCGCTGGCGTGCTGGCGGATCGCTTTGGTCGCCGCAAGAGCATGATCACCATTACCTCACTCATCATCATCTTTGCGCTATTTGTCTTCCCGCCGCTGCTGGGTTCCGGCAACGAAGGGCTGATCATGGCGTATCTGCTGATTGGCCTGAGCCTGATGGGACTGACGTTTGGCCCGATGGGTGCGCTACTGCCGGAGCTGTTCCCGACCGAAGTGCGCTACACCGGTGCGTCGTTCTCCTATAACGTCTCATCCATTCTCGGCGCGTCCGTGGCACCGTACATCGCCACCTGGCTGCAGTCGCACTACGGGCTGTTCTACGTGGGGATCTACCTCGCGGCCATGGCGGCCCTGACGCTGATCGCCCTGCTGCTGACCCACGAAACCAGCGATAAAGCGCTCTGATCGCTACCCGGCGGGTGCGCTGCGCTTACCCGCCCTACAAAAAAAGGCGGCTGCATCAAGCAGCCGCCTTTTTTATTAAATACGCGCTCAGAAGCCATCAAACAGAAAATCCATTCCTGATTTAATCTGCGTGCGCCACGGCATCGCACTGCACGTCCAGTCGCCCATGACGGTTTTGCTTACGCTTGCCATTTCACTGGTCATGACGAAGTAATCTTCGCCGTCAATCTGGATAACCGGATTCAGTCGGGCCGGTAGCGGCTTTTCAGCCATGCTGGCAGGAATAAGCGGTATCACCACCCGGGTGGACAATACATCCATCAGGTCGCTCTGCACGTCGATAAGATACGGATAGCGTTTGTTGCCGCTTCCATTGCGATAGACCTGAAACTGCATGATCAGAACTTCCGATGTTGATCCGAAAAATGACCACAGGCGTCGGTGATGCGGTTAATTTCCTCTAACCCGTCGCGGTTGGCCTCCTTCCACTGCATCTGCTCACGTAGTCTGAGCTCCTCCTCCAGCGCCTCGCTGAGACGCTGCGAGAGGTTGATGCCGTGCGCTTTAGCACGCTGATATAGCGCCTCGTCCACTGTCACACTCACCGTCCTTTTAGGTTGTTTCAGCATTACGCTCATACGTCATCCTCAGGCTTACCCGCGTCATCAACACGGGTAAGCGACACGTTACGCCTGGACAAATAAAAGTCAATCAGCGCTTCATCTGCGACAGAATGGTCTGGCACTGGTTCTCCTGACCTTCCGACGGCGAGATGAGCGCCAGCAGCGCGGCGGCCGGCGTAACCAGCGCACCGAGCGCAGCGGCTACGGCACCGCGGGCGATCAGCGGCCCCGCTTTCACGCCGTACTGCGGATCGTTAAACGAGCCGCGCACGTAGAGCGGGGAGCGCAGCGTCACGATACGCACGCCCTTACTTTCCGGGTCGATGGTTAAATCAAGCTGCTCGGAGGCGAAGCTGGCGGTGCCGGTGATGTTGATCAGCGCGTTTTCGGTATCAAACGCGAAAATCTCCGGGCGCGCCACGCCGTTTTGCAGATTGAGGTTCGCCGCCGCGCAGTTTACCCGCACCTCATCATCGCCAAAGATCTGCCCGACCACGAAGTTACCCACGTTCAACCCGAGAATTTCCATCAGGTTGCGGCTGATCAGCCCGTCGTTCATCAGCAGCTTAATATTGCCGTTACCGTTACCCAGCAGCGCCGCGACCGAGTTACCGGTGCCGCGGATCTGCGCATCGCCGTTCATCTCACCGAGGGTTTTCTGCATCAGCTCCACGTCCGGCATCAGCTGCTTGAGCTGCAGCTTGCGCGCCTGAATATTCGCACTGCCCTGCATCGGCTTTTTATCGCCTTCAAGGTGAATGGTGGACGAGATAATGCCGCCCGCCATGCCGAACTTCAGCGGCTCCAGGCGCAGGTCGCCATTCTTGAGGATGATATGGGTGGTGAGATCGCTGAGCGGCAGACTGGCGCTGTGCTCGATGCGCTGGCCTTTGAAGCGCACATCGGCATCCATCACGTCCCACTTGTCGGTTTCGAAGCGGTCATACGGCAGCACTTTGCCCGCAGGCTGAGCGCTCTTCTCGCCCTTTTTCGCTTCGGCGTTTTTGCTTCGCTCCGCGTCTTTACCCGAGTCCACGCCAATCAGCGGACCGAGATCGGCGAGGCGCAGCTGGCGCGACACCAGATCGCCTTCCAGTTTCGGACGCGGTTTACCCTGGCTGTAGGTCAGCGAACCGTGAATGTCGCTGTCGCCGATTTTGCCGTTAAAGTTGCGGTAGTCGAACACCGAGCCTTTATCGCTGTCGATTTTCGCCACCAGCCGGCCATTGGTTTCAAACGGCGGGGTATCCGGCAGCAGCACGCCGGTCAGTTCATACAGCTCGCCCAGCGAATCGCCGGAGAACAGCAGACGTAAATCCACGCCGCCCATGTTCATCGGGTCATTCACCGTGCCGCTGAAGGCGACGCGGGTATTGCCGGAGCGGAAATCCGCCTGTATCGGGAACGGCGTGCTTTCATTTTTCAACGCCAGCATGCCGCCGATTTTGCCGATGCCGGTGAGCGGCTGGCCGTTGTAGCGCCCCTGCGCTTTCAGACCAAACACGTAATCACCCACCTTGCTGTCGGCTTTTTCATTACCGGTGACTTCATTAAACGGCAACGGTTTGCCGAGCGGATCGACAAAGATTTCCAGCTGGGCGCGGCTCACGTCGTCATTGACCGCAATACGGCCCTGGTCAAAGAGAATGTTGTCGAGCTGGAACGACCAGGAGGACGGCTGCGGGTTCGGATCTTTTTCCTCGCTCTCCGCCAGGTCGAAGGTCCAGTTGTTGTGTTTCTCATCGAGGCGGATCAGCCTGGCGTCGGGCTTCACAAATTTAATCCACGGCAGATAAACCGTTTTTGTCAGCAGCGCCAGCGGGGCGATGGTGGCTTCCACGCGCGGCAAATGCACCATCGTCACTTCGGGGATGTCCGGCGGGTTGCCGAGAATAATGTCTTCTGCGTGAATGTGCGGCCACGGCACCCAGCTGCGCCAGCCGGTTTCCTCTTTCTGACGCGCCCAGACTACGCCGAGGTCGCCGCGAATGGCGAATGGCCGGTTTAATTCAGCGGAGACTTTCTGGTTGATGGTCGGTTTGAGCCGGTTCCAGTCAAATGTCGCAATCACCACAATGATGATGACGACCAGCAACAATAAAATCCCGGTTACGGTGCCTGCTATCTTGCCTGTTCTTGTCATGCCTTTACGTCCTGATTTAACTACCTTCAGTAAAGATAGTTGAGGGAACGGCAAACGGCATTCACAGAAGGTTAATCAGGACATTTTCCAGGTTATCAAACGGAACCGGGCGCGACAGGAAATAGCCCTGCGCAGCATGCGCGGGGGAAACCTGCACATCGCGCCACTCTTCAACGGTTTCGACGCCTTCGACAATCACGCCCTGGCAGTAGCGGTTCATCAGCTGCAGCAGCAGAATAAACAGGTTGCGCCCTTCCGGCGTCTTACGCAGCATCATAAACAGCTCGCGCGCGACCTTGATGTAGTCGTAGCGCACTTCGCTCAGCGCGGAGAAGTTCGCCATGCCGGTGCCGAAGTCATCCAACCAGATCGGGCCAAATTCACTGATTGAGGCAAAGGTAGAATCCTGCGGCAGGCTGATGTGCTCCACCAGCTCAAAGCGTACCCACGGCAGGTTTTCAATCAGTTTGCTCACCTTTGGCTGGCCGCGCATCGCCAGCAGCGTCGGGCCGTCTACGTTTACCGAGGCCAGAATGCCGTGGCGCAGGAAAAAGTGGCTGCGCAACGTGAGCATGCGCAGCTGCTCCTCCACCACCAGCACGCGGTGGCGCACCGGTACCGATGAGAAATAGCGATCGGGCGCTATGCGCTGCGACGGGTTATCCGGATGGGTAACGATAGTCAGCAGCTCAACGGCCATCAGGCGGCCATCGGTTTTATAGATGGGCTGGTAAGCATAATTCCGGACACACTGAAGCCAGAAGCGTAGCTCCTCGAGGCTTTCAATATTTGCCCCGGGCATAGTCAGCCGCTGCGTTACGGGGATTAAATTCATGCTAAGCGCCCTGCGTGTCCTGTGAACAACCTGGAATGGTCATAAGGTTATCGGCGCACGCCCTGAGAACTTTATGTCCCGAACAGGGGCTATTTCCGCGCTGAAGACGCGGTTACTGTGCTGGATCACGCTTTACGCCAAAAAAAATTCGAAACGCTGTTTTAGAAACTCTGGCTCACATATAGTAGTCTGATTCCTCGCTCATTATGTTAGTCAGGTTCCCCACTATGTCTGAAAAGAAGATTGCCGTGATCGGCGAATGCATGATCGAACTGTCGCAGAAAGGCACCGAGCTTAGCCGTGGCTTTGGCGGCGACACGCTTAACACTTCCGTTTATATCGCCCGTCAGGTGGATGCCGCGGCGCTGGCAGTGCAGTACGTGACGGCGCTGGGCGAGGACAGTTTCAGCCAGCAGATGCTGGATGCCTGGCATGCCGAGAACGTGCAGACCGATCTGACGCAGCGTCTGGAGAACCGTCTGCCGGGGCTGTATTACATCGAAACCGACAGCAGCGGCGAGCGCACCTTCTGGTACTGGCGTAACGAAGCCGCGGCCCGTTTCTGGCTGGAAAGCGAGCAGTCTGAAGCTATCTGTGCGGAGCTGGCGCATTATGACTATCTCTACCTGAGCGGCATCAGCCTCGCGATCCTTAACCCGCAGAGCCGCACGCGCCTGATTGCGCTGCTGAAAGCCTGCCGCGCCAACGGCGGCAAGGTGATCTTCGACAACAACTATCGTCCGCGCCTGTGGGCCAGCAAAGAAGAGACGCAGCAGGTGTATCAGCAGGTGCTGACCTGTACCGATATCGCCTTCCTGACGCTGGATGACGAAGACGCGCTGTGGGGCGAAAAGCCGGTAGACGACGTGATCGCCCGCACCCATGCCGCTGGCGTGGCGGAAGTGGTGATCAAACGCGGGGCGGAGTCGTGCATCGTGTCGGTCGCGGGTGAAGAGAAGCTGGAGGTGCCGGCGGTGAAACTGCCGAAGGAGAAGGTGATCGACACCACCGCAGCGGGCGATTCCTTCAGCGCCGGTTATCTGGCGGTGCGCCTGACCGGCGGCAGCGCAGAAGATGCCGCAACGCGCGGGCATCTGACCGCCAGCACCGTGATCCAGTATCGCGGAGCGATCATTCCGCGTGAGGCAATGCCGCAGTAACGGCAGGCTCCAGCGTATCCAGAGGTGGGTGCGCTACGCTTACCCACCCTACGCGCTCAGTAAAAAGCCCCTCATCGAGGGGCTTTTTTTAGTTCTGGGCGGGCGGGGTTTCCGTCGCCTCTTCCGGGTGCTCCTCCGGATGCTCTTCCACGCTTACCGGCTGCGGCGGCTCAGGCGTCATAATCCCGTCCCAGGTCGCCTGCAAATCCTTCATGTTGTATTCCGGCTCGCCCACCGGCTGCAGCAGCACCAGCGCTTTTTCCTGGGAGAGCTGCTGGCGCAGATCCTGGTTCAGCATCTCCAGCGTCAGGCCGCTGAGGAATTTTTTACGCAGCTTCTGATACTGCTCAGGCGCAATGTCCACCACCTGATTTTGCAGGGAACGCAGACGCTGGCCGATCAGCACATCGGTATCGGTACGGGCGTAGGTGGCAAACAGCTTCTGCAGCTCCACGTTTTTCTGCGCGATCAGCGCATCAAACTCTTCCTGCTGCAGGCCGTTGGTGCGCACGTTGACCAGCTCGCGGGCGATAAGCGCCAGGTTGTTGTTCAGCTTGTCGGTCGGCGAATCCATGTTGATGCCGCACTGGGCGCGCTGGAACAGCACGCGGCAGTCAAACCCGAGCTGCAAATCTTTGACGTTGTTCTTGCCGAGGTTCTGCTGCACATGCCAGTAGAGCGCCTCGCGCGCCAGATCGGCACGCCAGTAGCGCTCCAGCGCAGCGGATTCGCGGATCGGCTGCCACGGGGTATCCCACATAATCGACAAGCGGTCCTGACGCACCGCGTCCGTGAGAATAGCCACCGCATCGTGCGGCAGCGGTGAGAGCGTCGGCATTGGTGCCGGGCTTTCACGTTTTCCTTTCAGGCTGCCGAAGGTTTTATTGATTTGCTCCGACACGCTGCGGCTGTCAACGTTACCCACCACGATGAGCGTCATGGCATCCGGGGTGTACCACTTCTGGTAAAACGCGGTCAGCTGCTCAACGTCCACCGGCTGCTTCAGCTCCTCGGCGGGGTCGTGCCCTAACAGCGGCGAGCCTTTCAGACGATAACGCCACCAGGCGTCTTTGGTATCGACAGGCCAGGTCGCCACGCGTTCCGGCGCGGCCAGTGCCTGGTTTACGCTCTCAGGGGTGATGTTCAGATTGCCGGTGCTGCTCGCCAGCCAGGACAGCGACTCTTTTAACAGGTCGGTGCGGTTGTTTGGCAGGCTGAGATTAAAGTGGGTGTAGTTGTACGACACAATGGCAGGCGGCAACGGACGTTTCGGATCGACGCTCTGCTGCCACAGCGAGCGCGCCTGCACCTCAGAGAGGCTACCGGGCTGGGTCATCGCCAGGCGGGGGATAAAGTGGCTGAAGCCGCTTTGTTGGGTGCTTTCAAGCAGGGAGCCGGTGTTCACAACCAGGCGGATCTCAATCCGATCGCCGGGGCGCTGCGGCGTTGCCAGCACCTGCCATTTCAGGCCGTTATCCAGCGAGCCTTCCTGCCATGCCGGATCGGGCTGGAGCGCTTCCGCCTGCACATGACCGACTGCCGCCATCATCAGCAAACTGCCTGCTAAAAGTCGAATGGTTGTGCCCTGCATGTGAACCCCTGAAAACATTCCTGGTTAACTAATTCAAACAGCCGCCCGGCCGCACTGCCGGCTCGTCTGTATCAGCGTTTCAACATCGATTAGACCGCGCATTATTAAAAACGTCGCGCCGGACAGAGAAAAAACGGCGGGGAACGTCGCGTAACGCACGTTATATATCGACGGTTGAAGCGAAAAATAAAGCCAATTATGCGCAGGAGCCCGCAGCCAGGGCAAGCGGCTGCGGGCAATATGATGAAATCAGGAGGAAATTTCGCGGGCTTCTGTGCGTTCAGTACGATTATTAAGGGTATCCTGGAGCTGCGTTTCATCCAGCTCTTTCACCCATTTCGATACCACCACCGTCGCCACACCGTTACCCACCAGGTTAGTGAGCGCACGCGCTTCGGACATAAAGCGGTCGATACCGAGGATCAGCGCCAGCCCGGCCACCGGCAGATGCCCCACCGCCGAGATGGTCGCCGCCAGCACGATAAAGCCGCTGCCGGTCACCCCCGCCGCCCCTTTGGAAGAGAGCAGCAGCACCACCAGCAGCGTGATCTGATGGAAGATGTCCATGTGGCTGTTGGTCGCCTGAGCGATAAACACCGCCGCCATTGTCAGATAGATGGAGGTGCCGTCGAGGTTAAACGAGTAGCCGGTCGGGATCACCAGCCCCACCACCGACTTGCGGCAGCCCAGTTTTTCCATCTTCACCAGCATGCGCGGCAGTACCGACTCCGACGAGGAGGTTCCCAGCACGATCAGCAGCTCTTCTTTGATATAGCGGATGAACTTAAAGATGCTGAAGCCGGTGGCGCGGGCGATGCTGCCCAGCACCAGCACGATAAACAGGATGCAGGTGAGGTAGAAGCAGAGGATCAGCTGGCCGAGCTGTACCAGCGAGCCGACGCCATATTTACCGATGGTAAACGCCATTGCCCCGAATGCGCCGATGGGCGCGAGACGCATGATCATATTGATGATGCCGAAAATGACCTGCGAGAAGCTCTCAATCACGTTGAAAATCAACTGGCCCTTATGGCCGAGGCGATGCAGCGCGAAGCCAAACAGCACCGCGAACAGCAGCACCTGCAGAATATTACCGCTGGCAAACGCGCCAATCACGCTCGCCGGGATGACGTCCAGCAGGAAGGCGACAATTCCCTGCTGCTTCGCCTGTTCGGCATACACCGCCACCGCACCGGCATCCAGCGTCGCAGGATCGACATTCATGCCCGCGCCCGGCTGGACAATATTGACGATCACCAGACCGAGGATCAGCGCCAGCGTAGAGACGATTTCAAAATAGAGCAGCGCGACGGCACCGGTGCGCCCGACCGCTTTCATGCTCTCCATGCCGGCAATACCGGTCACCACGGTACAGAAAATCACCGGGGCGATAATCATTTTAATCAGCTTCACGAAACCGTCACCGAGCGGTTTCATCGCTGCGCCCAGCTCCGGGTAGTAGTGGCCGAGGAGGATACCAATAGCGATGGCGGTCAGGACCTGGAAATAGAGACTTTTAAAAATCGACAATTTCATAGGGGGTGTCCTTGAGAGGGAATTCCACAGGCGCGGATTATGGTTGTTCGCCTGGGCGCTAAAAGTACCACCCGAAAAAGGCAGCAGAAATAAGAGTGATGCCCGTTTGAAACGAAAATGTTAAAAGCTTGAGCTGACTCGCGCCAGCTCGGCTGGAGTTACCGTGGCGTTTATGCCTGGTGCGAGGCGGGTAGAAAATCGGCTTCAAACTGCGCCGGAGGAAGCGCGCGGGCGAACAGGTAGCCCTGCGCCACCTCCACGCCTTCATCAATCAGCCACTGGCGCTGCGCTGCATTTTCCACACCTTCGGCAATCACGCTCAGCTGCAGGCTGTGCGCCAGGTTGATAATGGCCTGCACCATGCAGCTGTCGTCCGGCAGATCGTTGATGAAGTTCTTGTCGATTTTAATCACGTCCAGCGGCAGCGATTTCATGCGGTGCAGCTGGCGCAGGCTGGCATAGCCCATGCCGAAATCGTCCAGCGCCACCTTCACGCCGGCATGGCGCAGCGGGCGCAGAATGGCGACTGCCGCGTCGGGATCGTCAATCCGGCGGCTCTCTGTCACTTCCAGAATCAGGGTGCCCGGCTCGATATGGTAGCGATGCAGCAGCTCCATCAGCGAGGCCACCATATCGTCGTGCAGCAGTTGCAGGGCGGAAATATTCACCGACAGCGGCATCATGATGCCACGGCGTTGCCAGGCGGCCAGCAGGCGGCAGGACTCTTCGAGGATCCAGCTGCCGATATGCACCATCAGCCCGGAGGATTCGATGCGCTCAATCAGATCGTCCGGCAGCGCCCACTTGCCGTCCGGCTGGCGCTGGCGCAGCAGCACTTCAGCGCTCACCACCTCACCGGTTTTCAGCGCCACCTGGGGCTGTAGCCAGATGGCGAAGGCCTGATTGTCGAGGGCGTTCAGCAGATCGCTCTCTTCGGTAAGACGCTGCTGCGCCTCGGTCAGCTGCTGTTCATCGAAGAACTGGATCTGGTTTTTACCGGCGCGGCGCGCGCTGAGCGCCGCCGATACCGCCCGACGGTAGAGTTGCTCGGCGCTGGTGTCGCCGTAGTACATCGCGATACCGATACTGGCGGTGGGGCGCAGCGCGCTGTTTTCCAGCGCCACCGGCTCGTTGAGCGCCGCCATCAGTTTCTGGCTCAGGGACATCGCCTGCCACGGCTCGCGCACGCCGTGGGCGAGGATCGCAAAGTCGTAGTGGCTGACCTGGGCCAGCATCATGCGCGGCATCAGCTGCGCTTTCATTTTCTCCGCCAGCTGGCGCAGCAGCAGCTCCCGCTGCGCGTCATTCAGCGCGCCGGCGGCGTCCTGCAGCGTTTCACAGGCCACCACAATCACGGCGGTGGTCTGGCTACCGATAACCGACTGCTCCAGCATCGCCATCAGCAGCGCTTTGTTGGGAAGTGACGTCACCGGAAAACGCGTGGTCCGGGTGTTCATCTCGTCATACTGGCGCAGCGCCATCTGCTGATTGCGGTTGTAGCTGCGCACCAGCATGCCGATTTCATCATCATGATGCAGGCGCGGCAGCGCCAGCTGGTGCCCGGCGGCATCCTGGGCGTCAAGATGATGAAGCTCGCGGGCGATGCGCCGCAGCGGATGGACGATCAGGCGGTTAATGCACCAGGTAATGGCGACCGTCAGAATAAGCGCCAGCAGAAAATAGGTCGTCACCAGCGTCGAGAGCGTGCTGAGGATAAATTTATACATGCGCCAGGAGTCGGCCTGCAGCACCAGATAAGCCAGCGGCTGCGGGTTGCCGGGCCGCTCGGTGGAGTAGAGCGGCAGCGATATCTGCACCGGAAGCTCAAACAGCCGCGCCACCATCACCGGCACCGGACGCTCGGGCAGGAAGCGCACGCGCAGCGCCTGGAACTGGTTGGGTAACACCACATCGGCGCGAGCGACAATGCCCGTGGGCTGAATGGCATTGAGGATGGCTTCCGCTTCGGGAATATTGGCTTTCAGGATGGCGGTAGAGAGCGGCTGGCGCACCGAGCGGGCGATGCTTTCCATTTGCGTGGCCGTGTTATAGCGGCTCTGTTGCACGAAGTGAAAGAGCTGGATCACGAGAAAAATAAAAATAAACACCACGGCAACGGCTGCCACCATCGCCATCTGTTTGATCGTTAATGAACGACTGACTCGCAAGTTTACTCTCCATTGATACACCGCCGGGCAGGAAGCGTCCTGCCGCGGCAGAGTATATCGCATCGGGATGGCATTTTAGCGCGCGACGTCAGACAGATTAATCCGTTTTACCAGTCAGCGTAGGGCACCAGCGGCTGCGGCGGCATATCCATGTCGCCCTGCCAGCCAGCCTGAGAGTATCGCACGAAAATTAATGCGTGGCTTGGCGTATAGTCTTTCGCTTCCTGGATATCAATCCCGGCACCAATCGACCAGTTCGACGAAATTCGCCGCTCGATCAATGCCCTTGCCGTATAGCCCACACCGGAACTGCTGCTGCCCTCTTCCGACGCGAACTTATCGGTAAAGCGGCTCAGACGCGGATCGTCATTCGCCACCGGCGTCGGGATCAGGCTCTTGATCGGGTAGCGCGGCTGGGTATTCGTTTTTGAATGCGACCAGGAGACTGACCCGCCCAGCTCCCACGACCAGTTGTCGGTGCGCTGACGCCACACCACTGGCACGGCGAACGACACATACTCCTGCGGGCTGTAGTAGCCGCCCTGGCCGAGGCTGTAACCGCTCAGATCCTTATCGTAGCGCCACACCATGTTATTCAGGCCGACGGTGACACGGCGGTTATTCTCATTGACCAGCTTGTAGTAGTAGCCGGTCATCCAGCGCACGCGCCAGTTATCTTCCACGTTCTTACCGTTGAGCGAGTCGGCGCTCAGGCTCGACCACACGCCGTGCGCCTCGCCCTTGTCATAGCTCAGACTTACCCCACCGCCGGTGGCGCGCACGCCGCCCCAGGTGGTATTGGTGTTCGGATCGGTTTGCCCGGCGAACGCCAGCATTGAGCTGGAGATCGGGCGACGATGGGCGTTGAGGGTATAGCCGAGCGGGCCGAGATCGCTGCTGTAGCTCAGGCTGCCGACCACATCCACCACCTTGAAGCCCATCGGCGTGGTGCCGATGTCCATATCCCAGGTATCGTTGCGCCAGCCGACGGCAACGCTGGCCCCGCGCACGCTCTGGTTGGTGCGCCCGCTACAGTAGGTTTCGGCACAGGTGCCCCAGTCTTCCCGGTACTGCCCGTTGCTGTCAGTGCCGAACCGCCCGACGTCCATATTCACCATATCGCTGCGGAAGAACATGCGTCCGTCGTACAGCGGCGCGTCCGCCTGCAGCATGGTGGTATGCGCTTCCAGATCGGAGTAGCCCGGCGTACCGCTTGAACCCCAGTAGTCATGCATCAGGGTGACGTTGACGTCCTGCTGGCGATACTGGTCCGCAGCATCGCTACGAATGCCGCGCTTCAGCCAGTCATCTTTTTCATCATTGCGCGTCAGGCGCGTGAAGCTGTCGTTATCTGCCGGGCGTTGCGGGGTGATGCTGCCCGCCACCATCGCATCGCGCCAGGTTTCCAGCGCCTGCTGGCCCTGCTGGTTTTGGCCCTGCAACCGCGCAGCATCACGCAGCACCAGCGCGCTCTCCTGCGAAGGCGGCATCGCTTTCGCCTGAGGCACAATCTGGCTGAAGGTCTGCTGTGCCGCGGCCTGCTCGCCGGTGGCAGCCTGCACCATGGCGATACGGCGCTGGCTGTTAAGGGTCAGCGGCTCGCTGCGCTGCTGCGAGGTCAGCTTCGCCAGCTGCGCCTGAGCGGCGGCATTGTCATGCTCCGCCGCCAGCACTTCGGCGATACCGAGACGGGCATCGTCGCTCTGCGGCGTGCGGGCCAGCACCTTCTGGTACTGCGCTTTGGCTTCCGCATTATCGCCCCGCTGCTGCGCCCAGTCGGCGAGCGTCAGGTCGATGCGATCGGAGGGCGGCTGCTGGCGCAGCAGCGCAATGGCCTGCGCCTCGTCGCCGCTGTCGCGCAGGCGATTCGCCTGCGCCAGCAGCTGATTGCTCTGAATGCGGTCCGCCAGCTCGGTAATATTGGCGTTCCACTGGCTGCGCGGCAGGGTGTTGAGATGCGTCAGCGCGGCCTGCTCGCGGTCGCTGCCGGAGAGATACAGCCCGTAAGCATAGACCTGCTCCGGGTCGGCGGGTTTCTGCTGCGCCAGGGTGCGGAACTGCGCATCGGCCTCGCTGCGCTGTCCGGCGGCAGAGAGATCCTGCGCCAGGCGGTAGGTGATCCACACGCTGCCGGGGTCGAGCTGCAGACGCTGGCGCTGCACCTGCGCCGCCTCCGCAAAGCGCCCGGCGTTTTCCAGCGCCGCGGCCTGCTGCTCCAGTCGGTCGTTGTTCAGGCTGCGGGCGATGTCATCCACGCTGCGACGCTGGCTGGCATTAAGGCTGGCGAGAAACGCTTCGGCGCGTTCCGGCGACTGGCGGCGATAAACGTTCGCCAGACCGCGCACCGCATTGCTGTTGCTGGCATCCATGCGCAGGGTTTGCTGGTAGAAGCGCTCGGCAGCAGCATCGTCTTTACGCGCCACCGCCACGTCACCCAGGCCAAGCACCGCGTAGCTGTCGGTATTGTCCACGCTGCGCGCCTGCTGGTATTTACGCGCCGCGCCGGCGGTGTCGTTGGCTTTCAGCGCCGCATCGCCCTGCTCGATCAACAGCCAGTAGCGGTTGGTCTGCAACAGACTGTCCCATTTGCTGCGGCTGCTGCTCTGAGGGTCCATCGCAATGGCTTTTTCAAACTGCTGCACGGCGCGGGCGCGGTTGCCCTGCTGGGAATACGCCTGGCCGAGCGCGCCCACGGTTTCGCTGTCGTTCTGTCCGGCATTGATAGCCGCTTCCAGCGGTGCCACGGCGGCAGCGCCCTGTCCGGTATCCACATCCGCCAGCCCCTGCGCCCGTGCGCGAAACGCCGGATCGGCCAGCTGACTCTGCTGCTGCGCCAGCTGGGTGCGGGCTTTATCGACGGTTTCTCCGGAGGAGAACACCCCCAGGAAACGCTGAAGCGCAGCAACGCTCTGCGGGCTGGCCGGTGCGCCCTGCAACTGCTGATACCAGAGAGTAGCGGCGGTTTCACGCCCGGTGCTGGAGCGCGCCATCTGCTCCAGCACGGCGTAGCCTTCCTCGGGCTGGCCGCTGGAGAACAGCAGCTGCGCGAGGCTGGTTTGCAGGGTGTTGTTGCCCGGCTCGCTGGCGTTCAGCGCCTTCAGGCGGGTAATGGCTTCGTTGCGGCGCGCCGGTTCACGGGCCACCAGCGTCCAGTATTCCACCCCCAGCTCGCCGCCCGGCGGCGGGCCGCCGAACAGCTTGTCATAGGCAGCGATCGCCTCTGCGTTACGCCCTGAGGTGGAGAGCAGTCGCGCCTGCTGCAGCGCCTGACGCCCTTCCGGTGCCGCCAGCGACAGGGCGGTGCGCGAGGTGCGATACGCTTCAGAATCTGGTGCCAGCGTTTTCAGGCGTTCCAGCTGCTGTTGCGCCTGCGCGGTATCGCCCTGACGCAGGGTGTAGCGCAGCCGCGCGGCGATCACCTCCGGATTATCCGGGTCCATCAGCTCAAGCCGGTAGAGCGACTGACGCACCAGGTCGTCGCGTTTGGTCGCCTCGCCGAGCCGAACCTGCTCCAGCAGCTGCTGCTGTGCAGAGGGCGCGGCAAGCGCCTGCGGCGCCAGGCTCATACCCAGCGCGATCGACAACAGCGTTAATGAGAACTTGCGCATTGCTGGCCCCACTGAGGTTGTAACTCACCCCGTGCAGTAAAACGGTAACGGTACTGATCCCAGCCCTGACCGAACAGGGCAAGAACATAGTTGTAATAGGCGTCTTTTGCCGGGAAGTTATCCACGACGCGCAGCCGCTGCTGCGCCTGGGCATCTCTGTCCTGCAGGAACGGCAGCATCGCTGCGGAGAAACCAACCGGGCCGTCACCCTGCACGGCACCGCTCACGACGTTCACTTTTTCCGACGGCAGGCCGTGCTGCTGAGTGCGGGACGCCATGCCTTTAAGACGCGCCAGCAGGCGGGCCTTCTGCGGATCTTTGTCATGCATCATGCCGACCCACATATAGACGCGAATGGCATCGTAGCTGCTGATAAGCGGTTTATCGGTTTTCAGCTGCCAGCCCTTATCTTTTTTCCAGCTTACCCAGTCCGGCGAGAAGCCCTTCGGCGCGGTTTCGCGCAGCAGCCGCAGGTTAGTCTCCCGCAGCGTGGTCCAGGGCAGGCCGAAGCGGGTGAAATACATCGCCAGCTGCGGCGGCAGGTAGCTCGGGTTAAAGCGCCAGTCGGTTTTATCGGCGAAGCCGACTTTACCCGGCAGCAGCATCAGCCCCAGCCCCGGCACCTTCACCACCTCTTCGCGCGCGATGCGTGCCAGCAGGGCGTTACCGAGCGTGGTGTAGTCCTGATGCTTCCATAGCCGCCCCGCTTCCAGCAGCGAATATGCTATCCACAGGTCGCCGTCGGACGCCGAATTGGTATCCAGCACCGCCCAGCTGTTTTCATCCTTGCGGCCCCACAGCCAGGCGGGAAGGTGTTCTTTGAGCGAACCCTGCGCCAGATTGTCCTGCGTCCAGCCCAGCAGCGTATCGAACGCCGCCCGGTCGTTAGCGACCAGCGCAAAGAACAGCGCATAGCTCTGCCCTTCCGAGGTGGTGATCTGGCGAGCATCGGCCGGGTCGATCACCCGGCCATCCTCACTGACGTAGTCGGTTTTGAACTGCTCCCAGGCAGGCCAGGTGCAGGCCGCGCGCAGCGGCGCCGCCAGCATCATCAGTACCGCCATTACCAGCCAGCGCGCTTTCATCGTCATCACCTTAGTCATGCGGGTCGAGGCGGCGGCGGCTCAGAATACGCAGCAGACGCCACAGTACCCAGGCCAGCAGCAGCACGCTGATCGCCGCAAAGATCGCCAGCAGGATCGGATGGTTCGCGAAGGCATACCAGATGCGGTCGAACCACGGCAGATGGCCAACGTAGTAGACGTCACCCACGCGCAGGCTGTTCACGCCGGATTCGCGGATAACGGCAACCGAGCCGTACATCGCGGCGCGTTTGCCGCTGTCGTTCAGCGCGTCATTAAGCAGCTCGTACCCGCGCGGGCTGTCGGCCAGCAGGGCCACGACGCTGCGCTGATCGTTAAACGGCGACTGGAAACCGATCACCGCTGCCATTGGCGCATCAGAGGTGACGGTGGTCTGCACATCTGCGGTGCGGTCTTTGTCGTCCGGCATGATGCCCGACAGGGACGGCTCGCGCTGCGGCGTTTTCACCCAGCTGCGGGTCGCCTGCACCAGCAGATCGATGCGTTTCTCATCCTTCAGCTGCTCCGGGAGCGTGCCGACGATCAGGATATCGTGGTCGCTGCCCTGCACCTTGCTGCCATCGTCGGTGATATTGAGGTTAACCGCCGGGAAACCGGTCTGCCCGCCCACGTTAGCCACGGCATCCAGCAGCGCGGTAACCTGTGCAGCACCCGGCTGTTTCGCCACGACAATCGTGGTATCGGAGAGATCGGCCATGCGGCTGAACGGGAAACCGGCGTTCGCGAACGAGCGCAGGTCCGGCATGGCGATGAAGTGATGGTATTTCGAGAAGTCGATGGTGGAATCATCTGCCACCACCACGCGGTTCTGCACCGGCTGAACGGTGACGCAGTTATCTACGGTGCCACCCGGCATCGGATTCGCATACTGGAAGTCGAAGCGCAGCTGGTTGATGGCCCCGAGGCGCAGCGCCGGAATCGACACTTCGGTTTTGCCGTCCAGCAGCCCCTGCAACACCGGCAGACGCAGCAGCAGACGGTTGGCTTCGTCTTTGGTCGCCAGGCTGTAAGACTGCAGGAACTGGTTGTTGAGGCTGATGTCCATGCGCGAGTTGTCTTTGGTCGGCGGCGTGGTGTAACGGTAGTTGAGCTTCATATCAATACCGTTGCTGCGCAGCAGATAGAGATCCGGCGGCAGGTTAAGCGTCAGGTTAATCGCGGCCGGCTCCAGGCCACTCGACTGCAGCTGCTCCTCGTAAGTCTTCAGCTCGCCAAAGGTGATGGCGCGATCGGTGCGCACCCAGTTTGGCGCATCGTAGGGCTGACGCGGCAGCAGCGGTTTAACGTCATTGACCACCACTTTCGAGCCGCGGAACAGCACATTGCCCTGGGCGATACCTTTGGCGGCCTGCACCAGATCCTTGTCGTCACGCCCCATCACCACCAGCAGCTTCACGTAAGGGTTATCCGGGTGGTTCATCATTTCGATGGTTGGCGCATCGACCGCCGGGTGGTCGCGCAGGAAATCCGGGCGGTTATCGTTGGTGGCGAACACGATAGCGTTGCGATCCGGGAGCTGGTTGAACAGCGTCGGGAAGGTCTGGCCGCGCCACATCGCGCGGGAGCCGAACCACGAGGCGACAATGGCCGCCGCCTGCTGCTGCGCGAGGTTTGGTGAAGCGGCAAACACCACCGGCAGATCGACGCGGCGGGTATCGCGTGCATCAAAGAACGGCACCGGGAAGTGAGAGAGATCGTTCTGCAGCGCCAGCCGCTGATAGGTCAGGTTCAGGGCGCTGTTGCGGCCCACGTCCATCCACAGCGTGGAGCTGGAGAGGTTTTCGCACACGTCGCGATAGTGGCCGACAAACTCCAGCCGCACGCGGTTAAAGTCGGTGATGTAGAGCGGATCAATCGGCATCTGCGCCGTCGTCTTCTTACCGAGCTGCTCGCGGGTGACCGGCAGGACGCCCATCAGTTCGTCGTTAAGGTACACCTTGAGCTGGGACTGCGTCGGCAGCAGCGAGGGCGACGGCGTATATTCCAGATTCAGCATCGCGGAGGAGATCACCTCATCGCTGCGCATGCCGAACTCAATCGCCCCGTTCGGGTTGGTGCCGCGCAATACCATGCTGCCCGGCGGCGGCGCGATTTGCGCGAAGCTCAGGGTGACATCCCGCGTCGGCGCGTTCTGGGCAACCACGGGAGCACCGGCGCGGATCACGCCGGGCTGTACCTGGCCCTGCTGCGGCGCAGTGACCCCGGTCGCCGCCCCGACCGCGTTAGCCGTTGGCGTGGCTGGGGTCAGGTTTTCCGTGCGCGTCTGATCCGGCGTCACGATCCCCTCGGTGGCGGGCGCGACGGCCGGTGCCGCTGGCGCAGCGGTGGCAGCAGGATTGGCCGGAACCTCGCCCGGCGCTGCATAACTTGTTAAGGCAGGAATAGCGCTCATCCCTACCGCCACTGCACAAATCCAGGATATTTTTCTTTTCATCGCGTTGTCATCATTGTTGAGCCATAACCGGACCGGGATACTCCTCCGCCACCGCACGCGCCGGGCGACGGGGAATAAAAGAGACAATCCAGGCAACCAGCGTGGTGAGAGTACGGAAAACCAGTTTCAACGACGCAGGGGCGAACTCGGCCAGATGGCGATAGCCCCGGAATCCCATTTTGAGAATGTCGAGCAGGCTCTCCAGAGGTTTATCCTCCGGGAAGCTGTCCTGCCAGAGCGCCCAGGTGTCGGCGCGCGCAAAGGTGCACTGAACAAAATCGATATGCTGCTGGGTGGTGAGTTGCCCGAGCTGCAGCCCGACTTCAGCGCCGAACACGCGCATCACCTGCGCCGGGAACACGTACTCCTGCGGGCCGCGCTTGAGCAGCAGGTTAACCTTCTGCCCTTCCAGCATCTGCGCCTGCCCGTTGATCTTCACGCCGATACCGCCATCCGAGAAGTCGTGCACGGTACAGGAGAAGAGATGCCCGTCGTCGCGGGCGATGGCCGCCGGCATGCGGATCTCGACGCGGTGCGCGCGGCGTACCTGCTTGCTTTCCACCGACACCGCTACCGCGCCGCCGAGGATAATCAGGTTGTAGAACACCCACAGCAGGCTGACCAGCACGGTCAGGGTTTCGTTCTCCGGCCCGGCGAAGTAGCGCCAGATGCCGAAGCCCACCCCCACCAGGTTAATCACCACCAGCCAGAGGTAAGGGCGCGAAATAACCCAGTCGATGTATTCGCTCTCAACCAGCCCGCCTTTGGCGGTCACGTTGAACTTCCCTTTATGCGGGTTAAACAGCGCCACCATCGTCGGTCGGGCGATATACCAGGCCAGCACCGTTTCGTAGATCTCACTCCAGAACGAGTGGCGATATTTGCCCTGGATTTTCGAGTTGGTCAGGCTGGCGTGCATCATGTGCGGCAGTACAAACAGCGCAATCATGATCGCCGGGGCATAGATGATATAGGCGTGCAGCAGCAGAAACGCCAGCGGGGCGGTCAGGAAGATCAGCCGCGGTATCCCGGACAGGAAGTGGAACATGGCGTTGACGTAGCACAGCCGCTGGGCCAGCTTCAGCCCTTTCCCAAACAGCGGGTTATCGAGACGGAAGATCTGCACCATGCCGCGCGCCCAGCGAATGCGCTGCCCGATGTGCGAGGAGAGACTTTCCGTCGCCAGCCCCGCCGCCTGCGGAATACGCATGTAGGCCGAGGTGTGGCCGCGACGGTGCAGACGCAGCGAGGTGTGGGCATCTTCGGTCACGGTTTCTACCGCAATGCCGCCGATCTCATCCAGCGGGCCGCGGCGGATCACGGCACAGGAGCCGCAGAAGAAGGTCGCGTCCCACATGTCGTTCCCGTCCTGCACCAGGCCGTAGAACAGCGTGCCCTCGTTCGGCGTCTGGCGGAAGCGGCCCAGGTTACGTTCGAACGGGTCCGGCGAGAAGAAGTGGTGCGGCGTCTGCATCATCGCCAGCTTCTTGTCCTTGATGAACCAGCCCATCGTGAGCTGCAGGAAAGAGCGCGTCGGTACGTGGTCGCAGTCGAAGATAGAGACAAAATCACCCTTCGCATACTTCAGGGCGTTGTTGATGTTGCCCGCTTTGGCGTGATTGTGTTCGGTACGGGCGATGTAGTTCACCCCGACGGTATGGGCGAACTCCTTAAACTCCTCGCGCCCGCCGTCATCCAGCAGCCAGATCTGCAGCTTGTCCTTCGGCCAGTCGATGCCGAGCGAGGCGTAAATGGTGTTTTTCACCACGTTCAGATCTTCGTTGTAGGTCGGCACAAAAATATCTACCGACGGCCAGGTGCTCATGTCCTTCGGCAGTGGCACCGGCTGGCGGTTGAGCGGCCAGATCACCTGGAAATAGCCCAGCACCAGCACGATCCACGCGTAGGTTTCGGCAAACAGCAGCACCAGGCCGCACACCAGGCTGACCGGGTCGTTCCAGTTAAGGGTCGAGGTATAGCGCCACCAGATGTAGCGGCAGGAGACGGTGAGCGACAGCACGATCAGCATCAGCGCCGAGAAGCGCCCCGGAATGCGGCGCACCAGCATGGCAATGCCCCACAGCAGGATCAGGAAGGTGAACTGCGCCAACGGGTTAAACGGCTGGGTGACGCAGAGAATCGCCAGGATCAGCGAAAACACCACGATGACGCCCAGCACTATCTTGCGCGCGGTCTGGCTGAGATGGCCCAGCTCTTTTTTGTCATCCAGATGCTGCGTGTCTTCATTGAACCGCTGCGGCAGCGTCTCAAGCCAGGTGTGATAGCGCAGACGCAGGCGTTGCAGCAGCGATACGGAGCGCCAGCGCGGGCCAGGCTGGCTGTGCTGCGGGTGCGTCACCAGCAGCCACAGGCTTTGCAGCAGGTAGCGCACGCAGTCCAGCGGACGCGGACGGTGCGGATCGATATGGGGGAACAGCACCGCGTGGCGCTCGCGGATCGCCGCCCAGCGCTGGTTTTCCAGCGGCAGCAGCGTCCAGGCCAGCACCAGCCACAGGCAGCCCAGCCAGGCGCTGAACAGCGGCGTGCCGTTGCTGCGCCAGGTGCGATAGTGCAGATGCAGCCGCTGGCTGGCCTGCGGCTGAAGTAACCACCCGGTGAGGCGGCTCATCCGGCTCTCCCGGAAAAGTGGAGCAGGCTCCAGTTGGCGAGGGTCATCATCTCCTCGGCGGCCAGCGCGTCCGGGCGATACTCACCCAGCGGCTGTTTCGCAGCCAGGCACTCCGCCATCGACTCATCGCGATGGATCAGCACCGGCAGCAGATGGCGCTGGCTTTGCAGCCAGAGCTGGAAAATGTCGTCCTGCAGCTGGCTGCCGACGCGCAGATAGTTCAGCAGAATATGCCCGTTCGGCGGCAGCGGCTGCTGGTGCAGGCGCACATGGCAGTTGGCGTCCGGACGCACCACCACCAGCGTGTGGTCGGCAGCCTCGCCCAGCAGGCGCGTTAAGGGTGCGCTGCCGTGAGGCAGGTCGAGAATAATCCACTGCCAGTCGCCGCTGGCTTTCAGCGCGTCCAGCGACTGACGAAACGCATTGAGCGCCGTTGAGTGCGTAGAGAGCGCCACGCGCTCATCGTCGCTCATCTGCCCGAACGGCAATACATCCAGGTGACGGGTGTACCGCCACGCCGCGCTGCGCCAGTCCTCGCCATCAAGCATGGCGCGACCCCAGCCGCCGCGATGGGCGAAATCGATATTAAAGGAGAGACGTAACAGGTTGTCCGGCGAGCCATCGATCAGCAGCACCTTTTCATCGAGCATTTGCAGCGCCCATGCCAGCGCGGCAGCGACCGTCGTGGTGCCCACTCCGCCGCGAATACCCTGTAAAGCCAGAATAGCCATGGTGTTTCCTGCTACTGATGTGTCAATTCTGCCAGCAGCGGCCAGCGTTTTAACGCCGACGCCAGCTGTTCACGCTGGGAAATATCGGTGTAATCAATTTCAGGCAATGAAAATGCCCGACTTAATGCCAGAATGTCATTCTGGAAACCATAAATGTCGGCATTCTGGTTTGAGTTATTGGTGTCGTTGTTTTGCATTCAGACCGCATCCCGTTGAGAAAATCGCACGGACAGATTTAGACAGGGTACTACTGCCAGCGAAATTTGATTTACATGCTAAATCTGATGTTCTTTAATTTCAATGTTAGGTTTATTTCCAGGCTTTCGCTAGTAAACTGAGAGACAGACAATTTTTGTTTAAGAGGGACGCATGAACCCCATATTTCCTGTTGGAATTCATTCGCTGTGGGATGAATTAAACCATATGCCCACGGGCGGCGTGTGGTGGATAAACACAGACCGGGATGACGATGCGTATCGCCTTGCTAACCAGACCATTACGGCCCAGCAGGCCGAGGCGCGTGTCGCGGTGGTAACCCAGGGAATTGCCCCCCGGGAGGTAATTCACGCGCCGGTACACGGCGGACCCGATAAAATTCGTTTATTTTCCGGGCGAAATACGCCAGATAGTCTAGACTTTTTCACCCGCGATCTTATGTCGTCGATCGATCCGCGCCATTTTTTAATTCTGGTTATTACCCCTACAAATTACTGGCAAAATATATCTTCCGCGCAGATACATAATTGGTTAAAAAAAACCAGTAGCTGGACGAAAGAAAATAATTGCACAGTTATGATTATCAACCCTGGTAATAATAGCGATAAGCAGTATTCCATGCTGATTAGCGAACACCGTTATCTGGATGGTCTTGCCAGTTTGCGTCGCCAGGGCGACGATCATCTGTTTGATGTCGCTTACTGGTGTAATGAAAAAGGCGTCAGCGCCCAGCAGCAGGTGCAACTGGCGGCCTCCGCCACCGCAGGCTGGCGCGTGGTGCCAAAAGAAGAGAGCGCCCCGCAGCCGCGCAGCGATGAAAAACAGGTGCTGAGCCACGTTGCCGTGCTGGAAGGTGCCCCGCCGCTTTCTGAAAACTGGCTGCTGTTCGACAATAACGAAATTCTGTTCAGCGAGGCGCGTGCCGCTCAGGCCGCCACCATCATCTTCTCGCTGGCGCAAAATAATCAGATTGAAGGGCTGGCGCGCCATATTCATACCCTGCGCCGCCAGCGCGGCACCGCCCTGAAAATTATCGTGCGCGAAAATCAGGCCAGCCTGCGTGCCACCGATGAGCGCCTGCTGCTGGGGTGCGGGGCCACCATGATCATCCCGTGGAACGCGCCGCTGTCGCGCTGTCTGACGCTGATTGAGAGCGTGCAGGGCCAGATGTTCTCACGTCATGTGCCGGAGGACATCAATCTGCTGCTGGATGCCATGCAGCCGCTGAAGCTGCGTGGCTATCAGCCGTGGCAGGGCTTTTGCCAGGCGGTGGGCGCGCTGATGAGTAACCCGCTGCTGCCGCTGGACGGTAAAGGCGTGATGGTGGCGCTGCGTCCGGTGCCGGGTATCCGCGCCGAACAGGCGCTGACGCTGTGTCGTCCGGTGCGTATGGGCGATATTGTCACTATTGGTGACGGGCGGCTGGTGCTGTTCCTGTCGTTCTGCCGTATCAACGATCTCGATACGGCGTTAAATCATATTTTCCCGCTGCCCATCGGCGACATCTTCTCTAACCGCAAGGTGTGGTTTGAGGATTCGCAGATCGCCGCGGAAATTGTTCAGATGCGAGATATGAATCCAGAAAAATGGGGCAAACCGTTGGCCGGCCCCGGCGACATCAGCGCCGTCATTCGCGCCCAGCATGATGGTCACGCCTGGCGGCGTATTCCTGAGCCGGTTACGCTGCTCGATGGGTCAAACGGAGGCACGTCATCATGATGTCCCTCGCCGATATTGTTCAGCTGGTGCTGCTGTGCGCGCTGATTTTCTTCCCGCTGGGGTTCCTGGCGCGCCACTATTCCCGGCGCATCGCGACGTTCCTGCGTCTCGTGTTTGTAAAACCCCGCTATGTTAAGCCGGACGGCACCCTGCGCCGGACCTCAGTCAAGGCAGACCCTCGACATGACTAATCAGATGAAAAAGGCCCCGGTGCCAACTCCCCTGTTCCCTTACTGGCGCGGTCTTTCCGGCTGGAACTTCTATTTTCTGCTCAAGTTCGGCCTGCTGTGGACCGGCTACCTGAACTTCCACGCGCTGGCGAACCTGGTCTTTATGGCGTTTCTGCTGCTGCCGATCCCGAATATCCGGCTGCATCGCCTGCGCCACTGGATCGCCATTCCCGTTGGCTTTGCGCTGTTCTGGCACGACACCTGGCTTCCTGGCCCGCAAAGTATGCTCAGCCAGGGGTCGCAGGTCGCCGGTTTCAGCGCCGATTATCTGCTCGACCTGGTATCGCGCTTCATTAACTGGCAGATGATCGGCGCGGCGTTCGTGCTGCTGGTCGCCTGGCTGTTCCTCTCGCAATGGCTGCGCGTGACGGTATTTGTAGTGGCGATAATGGTCTGGCTGAACGTGCTGACCATCACCGGCCCGGTAATCTCCCTGTGGCCGAACGCCGGTGCGGGAAATACTACTACCATGACGACCGCGGGCGGCGGCGCGGCAGATACCGTGGCGCAGGCCGCTGGTACGCCGGTGGTGGGCGATATTCCGGCCCAGACTGCCCCGGCAAACAGCCAGAGCATCAACAACTGGCTGACCAGCTTCTACGCATCCGAGGCGAAACGTCAGACGCGATTCCCGGATGCGCTGCCTGCCGATTCCCAGCCGTTTGAGCTACTGGTGATCAACATCTGTTCCCTCGCCTGGGCGGATATCGAAGCCAGTGGCCTGATGACGCACCCGCTGTGGTCGCATTTCGATATTCTGTTTAAAAACTTTAACTCCGGCACCTCCTACAGCGGCCCGGCGGCGATTCGCCTGCTGCGCGCCAGCTGCGGTCAGCAGTCGCACAAGAACCTCTATCAGCCGGCGGGCAACCAGTGCTATCTGTTTGAGAATCTGGCGAAGCTGGGCTTCTCGCAGCACCTGATGCTGGATCATGACGGCGTGTTTGGTAACTTCCTGCAGGAGATCCGCGAAGGCGGTGGCATGCAGTCGCCGCTGATGGACCAGAGCGGGCTGCCGGTCGCCCTGCGCTCGTTCGACAACTCGCCCATCTATGATGATGCGGCGGTGCTGGATCGCTGGAATAAGTCTGAAGACCGCACGCAGAACCCGCGCAGCGCGACCTTCTTCAACCTGCTGCCGCTGCACGACGGCAACCATCTGCCGGGCGTGAGCAAAACCGCCGACTACAAGATGCGCGCCCAGAAGCTGTTCGACCAGCTCAACACCTTCCTGACGGATCTGGAGAAATCGGGCCGTAAAGTGATGGTGGTAATTGTGCCGGAGCATGGCGCGGCGCTGGCCGGGGACAAAATGCAGGTTTCTGGCCTGCGCGACATCCCCAGCCCGTCGATTACCCATGTCCCGGTCGGCATCAAGTTTGTCGGCATGAAGGCTCCGCATCAGGGCGGCATGATTGAGATCGACCAGCCGAGCAGCTTCCTGGCGATTTCTGAACTGGTGGCCCGCTCGGTGGACGGTAAAAACTTTGTGGCCGACAGCGTGGACTGGGATGCGCTGACCCGCAACCTGCCGCAGTCCGCGCCGGTATCGGAAAACGCTAACGCCGTGGTGGTGCAGTATCAGGGCAAACCCTGGGTGCGCCTGGGCGGCGGCGACTGGGTGCCGTATCCGCAGTGATGAACCGGTGAGGAATAACCTGACCGGCTAAATACAACGCCCGACCCGTGAAAGCGCGTCGGGCTTTTTTGAATGTCACACCAGCTGAAAAATGAATTTCCCACCCAAAACGGCGGCATAACGATTCAGTGTCGTTAACTGCACATCGACTTCGCCGCGTTCGAGCCGGCTGATATTTTGCTTTTGGGTACCCATCTGCACAGCCACGTCTTGTTGGGTCATCTTCTTCGCTTTTCGCGCCAGCTTTAGCTGTGCAACCAGTTCCTTGCGCGCCTGAAAATCATCCCACGCCTCGCGCCCTTCCGGCGTTGCAAGAAACCCGGCTTTAATCTGGTTGAGTGGCATCAGGGCATCATCATTGTGCGTTTTCATTCCTGCATCCTCTTAACTTTCATCATACGTTCCCGGGCCAGGTGCAATGACGCCAGGAGCGTCTTTTGTGTTTTTTTGTGCAGAAAATGGACCACTACAATCTGTTTCCGCACATGGAAAAAGAAAAAACCTCTGGCTATCCCTTCGGGTGCAGTGATGCGGAGTTCTTTGAGGCCATGCCCCATATCCCTGACATGCGGTTCTCTCAAAGATGGCCCCACCTTTTCAAGGTCGTCCATTGCATCAATCAATGCTGCCTGAAGGCCCGCCGGCAGTTTTACCAACTCTTTATGTGCATTTCCCATTACCACCAGTGAAAAGCCCATTTTACAGTCCTTGTAATCGTATTGATGATGCTATACCACCTCGCAAAAGTCATCAATAATGATTACTTATCCGGGGCGCCTTTGTTTGTATCATTCAGTCGTATGGATGCTGCCACAGACAGGGCTGACGTCACGTATAAGACCTGAAATCCTGAAAGCGTCTCGAAAATGTTCACGTTGTATTAATCCGGGCGGGGCTCGAAGCATACATTGCTCACCTGAGTAAAAACCAATCTTCAGGTGGCCTGTTTTCAATGATTAAAAGGGATAAAAAATCGACAATAGGGGACCAGCCTTGCAATTTAAAATGCGTATCGACCCTGCATTACGCGCGCAGCTTGATGCCGAGGCCGCTGCGCAGGGGATCAGTCTTGCCAACTGGTTTAAGAATCTGGCGCGGGAAGCGTTGAAGAAACAAGGGATTGAACCGAAGGGGTAGCGTAGCCTGAAACTGTACCCCTGCTGCACGGACAGGACGGGTGCGCAGGCTTACCCGCCCTGTCCTGTTCTGCGGCTTATGTGCCAGCCATCTCCGCCTCATCCACGTTCATCATCCGCTTTAACCGCTGCTGATAGCACTGCAACACGCGCTCGCTGTCTCCGGCAGGCATAAACGAGGCGCGATACACTGCCTCGACGGTTCTGGCTTCGCTCTGCATCTGTGCAAACAGGCGCAGCACCACGGGTTTCGCCAGGCCCATTGCCTCCCCGAGCACCAGGAAATCCTTTCCGAGATACTCCCCGTATTGCGTTTTCATTCCCGGTGCCAGCTCGCCGTCGCCCTCTTCACAACGCAGCAGCGGCAGGGCCAGAAACCCGCTGTTAAATACCGGGGGATAAGGGGCAACGCTGACAAAATCATACACCGGTGCCAGTTCAGGCTTGCCGAGCGGCGGCAGGATCAGGCCGAAATTGCGCAGATGCATATCGTTATTTCCCAGCAGGTATGCATAAGCAATACGCCGGAACAGATCGATTTTGAACGCCAGGTTGTCGTTAACGTTCGCGAGTAAAAAGGTTGCCAGCCGTTCATAGCTGACGTACTGCTTACCATCCGCAGCGGTTTTGCCGTACTTTTCACCGATATCCATCGCCGCGTCCAGTTGCTCCTGATGCAGCGCATTGCCCTGCTGGTCACGATCGTAGCGGCGGATGACGAAGGCATACTCTTCGGGATCGTCAGGCTGCGCTTTGGCAAATCGCACCAGGCCGTGCGGTGGCACATCAAACCCAAGCCGCGCCATCAGGATCATGGTGGCATGTTCGTTTTCCGCTAACGACGGGAACTCCGCTGGGGAAGGTTTAAGGATGTAGTCGCCCTGGTGATCCACCACGTTGAAAACGCCCTTCTCAACGATCATCTGTAGCTTGGGCTGGTAGCCGGAAATGCTCATTCCCGCCTGCGTCTTCGGCAGTTCGCTGATAAATTCGTTACGGGTAAAGGGAAGCTGTGGACTGGCACGCCCGGTGCCGGTGAGCCACTTCAGGCCACGCGCTGAGTAGCCCGCGGCTTCATCCCGCGCATTGAGCGGCGTTAACAGAATACGACACAGCGCCATTACGCCTCCTCCGGTTCGATCTGGACGGAACCAATCAGGTTTTGACCGTTATGAACCAGCATCCCCAGCAGGTCTTTTTCATCAAGATGCTGTAGCTGGCTGTAACGGCGCTTCAGCCAGCCTTCCGGCGCGAGGGAAACAAAAAAAGGATGCAGCGTGGCGCGCGGAAACCTGCGCTGATTCACCGGCAGGCTTAATGAGAGCGGCGGCCCCTGATAATCCGCGTGATAGGTAAAGCAGAACCCCGCGTCGCTCTGCTCCAGCACGCCCACCGGTTCGCCATAGAGCCGCACGGTTACACGGCGGAGCATAGCGTCACGCCCAGCGCACGGGCCACGGCCACCACCGTGCCAAATTTCACCTGCTCCGGATCCTTGAATACCCGTTTCAACGTTGAAAGCGACACCCCGGTTTGCAGTTCCAGCAGTGCCAGATCGATGCCCAGCGCTTTACGACGCGCATTAAGCTGTGCACCAAACGCGGCCAGATCGTCAATCGATGCCACATTGCCGGGCGCACTTTCAGCGGCTGCCGTCAGCAATTCACTGCGCATCTTGCTCAGTTCTTCACTCACCGACTGAAGCTTCCATGTAAGCGACGTAATGACGTTATCGTTCATATAAGAACCCTGAGGTTATAATTTTCACGAAAAGCTCATATTTAAGCCAGAACGCTTCATTAAGCTTAAATATGAGCTATAGGGAATTTTATAAATCAATATAGCTCAAATAAGAGCCAAATAATACATAACAGGTCATTTAATACCTTTTAAATCATTCAATAATATTTATAGACCAAATATGAACCCTGACGCCCCTGTTGCAGGCATAAAAAAACCGGAGCATGTGCTCCGGTTGGTGGTCTAGCCTGCTCGTATTACGGCTGCGGCACGGCTTTCTCGCCGTTCTCGTCCTGGTCCACGGCGAAACAGGCGACCAGCTGGCCGTCGTAAGACTTGAGCTGCGGCTGGAGCTGCGTGCAGGGGCCGAAGCGACGACGGCAGCGGGCGCTGAAGGCGCAGCCCGGCGGCGGATTCAGCGGGCTTGGCAGCTCACCGGTGAGCTTGATGCGCTCGCGGCGGTCGTCCGGGTTGAGGCGCGGCGTTGCGGAGAGCAGTGCCTGGGTGTACGGATGACGCGGATTGGAGAAGATCTGATCTTTGGTGCCCTTCTCCACGCAGCGGCCAAGGTACATCACCATCACTTCATCGGCGATGTGCTCCACCACGGAGAGATCGTGCGAGATGAACACGTAAGACAGGCCCATGTCCTGCTGCAAATCCATCATCAGGTTCAGCACCTGCGCGCGCACGGAGACGTCGAGCGCGGAGACTGGCTCATCGGCGATCACCACGTCCGGGTCCAGCATCAGACCGCGGGCAATGGCGATACGCTGACGCTGGCCGCCAGAGAACATGTGCGGGTAGCGGTCGTAATGCTCGGTTTTCAGGCCGACCTTCGCCATCATCGCCAGCGCTTTCTCGCGGCGCTCCGCCTTGCTCAGCGTGCTGTTGATCTGCAGCGGCTCTTCCAGAATTTGCCCCACTTTTTTACGCGGGTTCAGCGAGCCATACGGGTTCTGGAACACGATCTGGATTTTCTGACGGCGCAGCTTCTCTGCCGTAGCGTCAGGTTTAAGCAGATCCTGGCCCTGATAATAGAGCTCGCCGCCGGTCGGGATCTCAATCATGGTCAGCAGGCGACCGAGGGTCGATTTCCCGCAGCCGGACTCGCCCACCACCGCCAGGGTTTTCCCGCGCTCCAGCGTGAACGACACGCCGTCGAGCGCTTTTACCAGGCGCTCCGGGGCAAAAATGCCCTTCTTCACCGGGTAATGTTTTTTCAGGTCGATTGCCTGCAACAGCACAGGGGACAGGGCCTCATGCGTACTCATAGTTAGGCCTCCCGGCATCATCGAGTGGGTAATGACATTTTGACTGACGGCCATTATCGACCAGGTTCAGAGCCGGCTCATCAACGCGGCACTTGTCGGTGGCATAGGGGCAGCGCGGGTTCAGCAGACAGCCGTTCGGACGGTCATACTTGCCCGGTACCACGCCCGGCAGCGACGCAAGGCGCGCTTTATCCTGGGCGAACTCCGGCAGCGCACGCAGCAGCGCCTGAGTGTACGGATGACGCGGGGCGCGGAAGATATCGCGCGCCGCGCCGGTTTCTACCACCTGGCCGGCATACATCACGATAATTTTATGTGCTGCTTCAGCCACCAGCGCGAGGTCATGGGTGATCAACACCAGCGCCATGTTCTCTTTTTGCTGCAGCTCCAGCAGTAGCTCAATGATCTGCGCCTGAATGGTCACATCCAGTGCCGTCGTCGGTTCATCGGCAATTAACAGCTTTGGCCGACAGGCAATCGCCATCGCGATCATCACGCGCTGGCTCATCCCGCCGGAGAGCTGGTGCGGATACACGTCCAGACGCGATGCCGGATCGGGAATGCCCACCTGGTTCAGCAGGTCGATAGCGCGCTGACGACGGGTTTTCTTGTTGCCGCCCTGATGCACCTTGATGGCTTCCATAATCTGGTAGCCCACGGTGTAGCACGGGTTAAGGCTGGTCATCGGGTCCTGGAAGATCATGGCCACTTCGGCACCCACCAGGTTGCGACGCTCCTTCTCGGAGATGCGGTTAAGATCCTGACCGTTGAAGCCGAGGTTATCCGCCATCACGCGGCCCGGATAATCAATCAGGCCCATGATCGCCAGCGAGCTGACCGATTTGCCGGAGCCGGATTCGCCCACGATACCAACCACTTCGCCTTGATCCACGCTGTAACTTACACGGTCCACGGCGCGGAAGGGTGCGTCTTTGTCGCCAAAGTGCACCGATAATTTATCTACATTCAGTAACGCCATCTCGCGCCTCTCTACTGCTTGAGTTTAGGATCGAGCGCGTCACGCAGCCCGTCACCCATCAGGTTAAATGCCAGCACCGTCAGCAGGATCGCCAGACCCGGGAAGGTCACGACCCACCAGGCACTCTGTGCGAACTGCAATACGTCGGAGAGCATGGTGCCCCACTCCGGCGTTGGCGGTTGCGCACCCATGCCAAGGAAGCCCAGGGCGGCCATATCGAGAATGGCGTTAGAGAAGCCGAGCGACGCCTGAACGATCAGCGGCGCGAGGCAGTTAGGAAGAATATTGACGAACATCTGGCGTACCGGACCCGCTCCCGCCACGCGCGATGCGGTCACGTAGTCGCGGTTCACTTCCGACAGCACCGCGCCGCGGGTTAAGCGCACGTAGTGCGGCAGCGCCACGAAGGTGAGCGCCAGCGCGGCGTTGGTGATCGACGGGCCAAACACCGCAACCAGCACCAGGGCCAGCAGCAGGCTCGGCAGCGCCAGCATGATATCGACGATACGCATGATGATGTTATCGACGATACCGCCGAAATAACCGGCCAGCAGGCCGAGCACCACGCCCATGATCAGGGAGAGTACCACCACCAGGCAGCCGACCAGCAGCGACAGGCGCGCGCCGTACATCAGGCGCGACATCACATCGCGGCCCACGTCATCGGTGCCGAGGATATGCGCCCAGGTGCCGCCATCCTGCCAGACCGGTGGGGCCAGCAGCGCATCGCGGAACTGCTCCGCCGGGTTGTGCGGCGCAACGAAGTTGGCGAACACGGCGATGAAAATCATCACCACCACGTACACCAGGCCGATTACCGCACCCTTGTTGCGTTTAAAATAGTGCCAGAACTCCTGCACGGGCGTCATCGGCACCGGCGCAGAAACCACTTTGTTTTCTGTAACTTGTGACATGATGGTCCCTTACTTCCTGTGACGTATACGCGGGTTCACCACGCCGTAAAGCAGGTCTACCAGCAGGTTGACGAGAATAATCATCGTCGCCACCAGCAGTACCCCGCCCTGCACCACCGGATAGTCACGGCGTTGCAGTGCATCAATCAGCCAGCGGCCCAGGCCCGGCCAGGAGAAGATGGTTTCGGTCAGGATCGCACCGGCCAGCATGGTGCCGACCTGCAACCCGATCACCGTCACCACCGGCAGCATGGCGTTACGCAGCGCATGGACGATGATAACGCGCATGCGGGTCAGGCCTTTCGCACGGGCAGTACGGATGTAATCTTCACCCAGCACTTCGAGCATTGCTGAACGGGTCATACGCACGATCACCGCCAGCGGGATAGTGCCGAGCACCATCGCCGGCAGGATCATGTGCGCCAGGGCGTCGATAAAGTTGCCCTCTTCGCCCCAAATCGCGGTGTCGATGAGCATAAAGCCGGTGAGCGGATTGGTGTCGTCGAGGAACACCATATCGCTGACGCGCCCGGATACCGGCGTCAGGTTCCACTGCACCGAGACCAGCATAATCAGCATCATGCCCCACCAGAAGATAGGCATGGAGTAGCCCGTCAGCGCCAGGCCAACGGCAGTGTGATCGAAAATGGAGCCGCGTTTTACCGCTGCCAGCACGCCAACCGGAATACCGACCGCCACCGCAAAAATCATGGCGCAGACGCCCAGCTCCAGCGTAGCCTGGAAGCGCGGAACGAACTCTTCCCAGACCGGGAGACGACTCTTCAGTGAGATGCCTAAATCGCCATGCAATACGCCCCAGATATAGTGGAGGTACTGCTGCCACAGCGGCTTATCAAGGCCGAGTTCGGCCAGCAGCTGCGCATGACGTTCAGGGGAGATACCACGCTCACCGGCCATAATCATTACCGGGTCGCCGGGGATCATATGGACAAAGGCAAAGGTGAGAAGGGTGATACCGATAAACGTGGGGATAACCAGCCCCAGACGTCGGAGGATGAACTGCAACATAACCCGGATTCTCTCTCATGACGCACCGCCTGGGACGCTACGTCTGTATTGCTCACAAATGTATTTCACCCTTCCAGAGAGAAGGGAAAATGCTTCCCCCTCTCCGGAGAGGAGAGGGGGTCAGGCATAGTACTTATTATTCAACAGAGACGTTTTCGAAGTGGTGTTTGCCCAGCGGATCAACCACGTAGCCTTTCACTTCTTTACGCACCGGCTCGTATACGGTGGAGTGCGCGATGATCAGTGCCGGAGCCTGGTCGTGCATCACTACCTGAGCCTGTTTGTAGAGCTCGATACGCTTGTTGTGGTCTTCTGAAGCACGCGCCGGCTGAATCAGATCTTCAAACGGCTTGTAGCACCAGCGTGAGTAGTTAGAGCCTTGTTTTGCCGCATCGCAGCTGAACAGGGTCGCGAAGAAGTTATCCGGATCCCCATTGTCGCCGGTCCAGCCCATCATGACCGCCTGATGCTCACCGTCTTTGGCGCGCTTCAGATACTCGCCCCACTCGTAGGTCACAATTTTGGCCTGTACGCCAATCTTCGCCCAGTCAGACTGAATCATCTCGGCCATACGGCGCGCGTTCGGGTTGTACGGACGCTGTACCGGCATCGCCCACAGCTCAACGGTAAAGCCTTTATCCTGACCGGCTTCTTTCAGCAGCGCTTTCGCTTTTTCAACGTCGTAGCCGTAATCCTGCACCGCGTCGTTGTAGCCCCACATGGTCGGCGGGATCAGGTTTTTCGCGGCGGTGCCGGCGCCCTGATAAACCGCTTTGATGATCGCTTCTTTATTCACCGCGTAGGTCAGCGCCTGACGTACTTTTACGTCATCAAACGGCTTCTTCTCGGTGTTGAAAGAGAGGTAACCCACGTTCAGGCCAGCCTGCTCCATCAGATTGATGTTGGTGTCTTTCTTCATGCGCGCGATGTCGGCCGGGTTCGGGTACGGCATCACCTGACATTCGTTTTTCTGCAGTTTGGCGTAGCGTACAGAAGCATCCGGGGTGATAGAGAACACCAGACGGTCGATCTGCGGCTTGGTGCCCCAGAAGCCTTCGAACGCTTTATAGAGAATACGGGAGTCTTTCTGATACTGCTGCAGCTGGAACGGACCGGTACCGATTGGGTTCAGGTCTACTTTCTCCGGCGTACCGGCTTTCAGCATGTTGTCAGCGTACTCTTTGGACAGAATGGACGCGAAGTCCATCGCCAGGTCAGCCAGGAACGGTGCTTCAGGGCGAGACAGAATGAACTGGACGGTTTTGTCGTCCACTTTCTTCACTTCGGTGATCAGGTCCGGCAGACCCATGCCTTCGAAGTATTCGTAGCTGCCGCCAGAGACTTTGTGGTACGGGTTCTGGGCGTTTTTCTGACGGTCAAAAGAGAACACCACGTCGTCGGCGTTAAGCTCGCGCGTCGGTTTGAACTCTTTGTTGTCCTGCCACTTCACGCCCTGGCGCAGGTGGAAGGTATAGGTTTTGCCGTCTTCGCTGATTTCCCATTTCTCAGCCAGACCCGGGATCACTTCCGTGGTGCCGATTTTGAACTCAACCAGACGGTTATAAATAGGCACTGAGCTTGCATCATAGGTGGTGCCAGAGGTGAAGAGCTGCGGGTTGAAGCCTTCCGGCGACCCTTCTGAACAGTAAACCAGGGTTTTGGCGTTAACGCTTGCTGCGACAGTCATGGCTACCAGGCTCAGGCCAAACTTCAGCATCCCTGACTTCTTCAAGGAAATACTCATTATTCTGCTCCAATGTGATATGTGTTGTGTTACCCGCCGTCTTCCGACTCGCAGCTGATGCTGGTATCCGAAATACTTGAGGTGGTCCGTCAGACCTTTTTTTGTTTTTTACCCGGTCTGATCGGTACGCCCGAAAGCGCGAATGAGGACGGGGAATCCTTTCACAATGTCGACGCAGTCGCAGTACAGACTGTCCTTAAAGTGCCCCTCACGCCCTACAATCTGTCAACAGAATGTGAAAACGTCAATACAGGTATCCGGGTTTTACAAGGAGTGTGAGGAATGGCAAACAAAGATTAAAAAAACCTCAAGCGGCTATTCCCAGCAGGGAAATTTATGCTAGCGCCACAATGCCAGAACAATTGTCTGGTTAATTCACTATGAGCAGTGGTTACCGTTTGCCCAATTTGTGAAAAATTTCTTGAACAATGATGAAGAACTGAACGAATACGATTGGAAAAACGCGAGGGGACAGCGAAATATGCTGAGGCTAACCATAAGTGAAGGTAGTTTTGCAGGTCGCTTTTCATAATAATTTTCAATGAAATATGTCAGGAAATGCGAGACAGACAGCAAAATAAACGATGGAAGGCCATTTGCCCGGAACAGCACCGGCTAAGCCATTGTAGGTAAATAGATTATGCCCGGGTAAAAGGGTAGAAGTGTTGCGGGGATGTTAAAGCAGGTTATACCGGTGGCCCGCGTTCTCATTATTATTACGCGTAGGGGTAAGCGTTGTGCGCTCATCTTCGGTTACGGGGCAGTGGCGGGTGCGCAGGCTTACCCGCCCTACAAGACGCAATCTCATGAACTTCCTCGCGTAGGGTGGGTAAGCGCAGCGCACCCACCTTCGGTTACCCGCCCTTACAAGACGCAAACTCATCAACTACCTCGCGTAGGGTGGGTAAGCGCAGCGCACCCACCTTCGGCTTCGCGGCAGTGGCGGGTGCGCAGGCTTACCCGCCCTACATTACGCAATCTCATGAACCACCACGCGTAGGGTGGGTAAGCGTAACGCACCCACCTTCGGCTACGCGGCAGTGGCGGGTGCGCAGGCTTACCCGCCCTACGGGGCTAATCGCAAAAAGCAAAAAGCCTGACCAAAGGTCAGGCTTTTTAAATTTGGTCGGTGCCAGATGATTACTCGCCACTGCGTGGCTCGCCCTGCGGGCCGTTGCTGGCGCAACGTTCTCTCGCTACCGCTCGAGTCGAACCTCCCTGCCCCCGGAGGTTCTCATCCTCGTTTGCTGCATACGAAAAAGCCCTGCTCATTGAGCAGGGCTTTAAATTTGGTCGGTGATAGAGGATTCGAACCTCCGACCCCTTCGTCCCGAACGAAGTGCGCTACCAGGCTGCGCCAATCACCGAATGCGGGGCGCATATTACTGCGCACCACTTCGAGCGTCAATCCCTTAACCTAAAAAAGCCTTTTGATCGCCTGGAAAGCCAGCAGCATTACTGCGCGGCGGCGGTTTTATCGGCGTTAACGTGGCACCAGTTGTTGTTCTGGTTGATGCCACCGTCCGGCGAGGTGTAGCCCAGGCAGCCCAGAATGGTGTCGTACAGCTCAACGTGACGACGCGGCACTTTCATCTCCGCCTCTTTCTTCAGCTGCGCAAACGCCTGCGCGTGGTTCGGGTTCGCCAGATACTTATCCGACATCCACACCAGCATCGGCACGCGGAACTGCTCCGGCGGTGCCATATGGCGCGGCGTACCGTGCAGATGCTCGTTATCGTTGATGGATTCACCGTGGTCCGCCGCATAGAAGACAATCGCCTTCTTATCGCGCACCTGGTCAATCACCTTGTCGATAAAGGTATCCACATAAAGCACTGAGTTATCGTAGGCATTGATAAACTCTTCCCGGCTGCACTTGGTATCCACGTTCACACACTCCGGCGTCCAGCGGGCGTAGCTGCGCGGGTAGCGCTGCACGTAGTTATAGTGCGAGCCTTTGGTATGCAGCACGATCAGGTGCTTGCCTTCCGGGTGGTTCTCCAGCGAGTTCTGGACTTCATCGATCAGCAGCATATCGTCCACGGTTTTACCGCGGTTGCGCGGGTCAGCGCCAATCTGCTCGCGATAGGAGATGTTGTCGGCCATCGCGTTGCTGTAGAACCACATCTCGCTCTGCATGGCATACAGGTCTGAACTAAAGCCCAGCTGCTTAAGCACCGCAAAGACGTTCTGCTCTTTCAGAGTACGCTGTGGGTTGTCAGACGCCCCGCCCTGGCGCACAAACATGCAGCGCAGCGACAGCTTGGTGGCGGTATCGCAGGAGTAGCCGCGGAACGCCGCCAGATTCGGCTCTTTACCCAGCTTCGGCGTGGTATCACGCTCGTAGCCGAGCATCCCCATATGATCCCAGCGCGTGGTTTCGCCGATGATAAACACCACATAGGTATCATCGAGATCCTCAGACGCGGTGTAGGTGAACTTTTTCGCCGGATTCAGCAGGGAGTTGTTATCCGAGGACTCATCCACCTGCGCCCAGGCGTAAAGCCCCAGCGCGGAAAGCCAGTTCGACGGCAGATAGGAGTTGGCTACCACGCCGCCGTAACTCGGCATATCCACGCCTGTCGCGCGCTCTACCTTTTTCTGCTGAATATCCAGCAGGCGAATCGGCGCCCAGACCAGCACACCGGCCAGCACTACCGCCAGCACGCTGCGCACGCGTTGCCCGCGGGTGCGCAGCTGACGCAGCAGGGTGTAACGGCAACGGTTATTCCAGATGAACAGCAGCGGCGGCGCGCTAATCAGCACGATCCACAGCGCGAATCCCCAGCCGACTACCTCTTTCGACAGGTCGATATCGGTCGTCATCACCGACGCCACAATGCCATAGCCGATGACCACGTTCAGGAAGGTCATGTAATAGCTGGCCCCGGCCGAGAACAGGACGATAAGCGAAGTCAGCACCTGCCACGCGCGGCGTCCCAGCAGCGAAATCAGGCGAAGTAAGAAGAAGGTCACTAAGACGGTGGCGCAAAGCTCCACTGCGGCGGCGAATCCATTCCAGGCAGTAAAATGGTCTACATAACCGTCAAAACGGCGGAAAAACACCGCGATGTTCAAAAACAGGCCGATGTATACCGCAAGCAGAAAACTCAGCTTCTGCTGGGTCATCGATTTTATGTAACTCATGCAAGCAATCCCGGAAAACAGAGAATAACAAATCCACTGCTTTGATATTCAAAGCAATCTTGTGGAAAAAAGTAAGATACGCACAGGAATCAGGAGGATTCAAACGTCAGGCGTGGCTAGTAGACCACAGCGGCGGGAAAAAGTGTCTCAGGAGATTGTGATCCGGCCCATTATTTACAAAGCGGCGGGCCGGATCCGCACTATTTGCTCAACGCAATTATCAGTTCTGTACTCACGAGGTCAACACGTTCAGCTTCACGTCGATATTGCCGCGCGTCGCATTGGAATACGGGCAAACGATGTGCGCTTTCTGCACCAGCGCTTCCGCCCCGGCCTGGTCGAGGCCCGGCAGATGGATGTTCAGCTGCACTTCAATACCAAAACCGGTCGGTAGCGGGCCAATCCCGACCTCGCCTTCGATCCACGCCTCCTGTGGGATTTTTGCTTTTTCCTGCGAGGCGACGTGTTTCAGCGCCCCCAGGAAACAGGCAGAATAGCCGGCGGCGAACAGCTGTTCCGGGTTGGTCGCCTCTCCGCCCATGCCACCCATCTCTTTCGGCACGCCCAGTTTGACATCCAGCACACCGTCGGAGGAGACCGCGCGGCCATCGCGCCCGCCTGTTGCTTTCGCCTTCGCACGGTAAACCACTTTTTCTAAAGACATCGCGTGTTCCTTCTGTTGTGAATGTTCAGAAAGCATAGCCCCGATGCCGCGTTCCCGCGCTGCAACGCAAAACGCCACGCATCGGCGTGGCGTCGGGGTAACTGCCCGTATTATCAGGCGTGCGCGTGGGTGTGATGCAGCGCTTCGCGATTTGGCTGGCGAATGGTTGTGGAGAGCGCCAGGGAGACAATCAGCAGGGCGAAGATAACCACGAAGGTGACGTAGAAACCACCGAACAGCGAGGCGATTAGCGAACCGCAGATGCTGCCGATCCCGAAGCCGAGATAAATCACGCCGTAGTTTTTTGCCAGGTTGTTCAGGCCGAAGAACTCGCTCACCAACGACGGGTAAACGGTGATGGTGCCGCCAAAGTTGAAGGCAACGCAGGCAATGGCCGCGAAGAACGAGACGGCGTTCAGCGGGGCGAACAGCAGGGCCGCCATCCCGATCAGGGAGATCACCTGGCCGATAGTAATCACGCGGATACGGGCCATTTTATCGGAGAGGATACCCAGCACCAGACGACCGCTCAGGTTAGCAATGGAGATCACGGTCACGGCGTTGGCGGCGTCCATCGCGCTCAGCTTCACCATGCCCTGAGCAATATCTTTCGCCACGCCAATCACATACAGGCCGGACATACAGGCGGTGAGGAACATCAGAGCCAGCATCCAGTACTGCGGTTTACGCATCGCTTCAGCCAGGGTGAAGTCCTGCGCGGTATGACCGTTAGCACTGGTGACCGGTTGCAGCGGCGCATCTTTCATCATGAAGGCACCGAAGACGATCATGGCTGCCACAATAACGCCCCAGACGATAAAGGTTTGCTCCAGACCGACGGCATCCAGCAGCCAGGTATTGATGAATTTGAAACCGAGGCTGCCGAGGCCGTAGGAGCCGATGGCGAAAGCGGAAACCAGACCTTTACGCTCCGGGAACCACTTCACGCAGTTGGAGAGCGTCAGCAGGTAACCTGCCCCGTCCGCCAGACCCATCAACAAGCCGGCGCATAACCAGAGCATCAGCAGGTTTTGCGAGTGCGCGGTGAGAAACAGGCCGAGGCCGAGCAGCAGCCCGGAAGCGATGGTCACGCGTTTTACGCCAAAGCGTTCCTGCAACTTGCCAGCGACCGACGAGGAAAGCGCCAGCCCGAGGCTTAACAGGCCGAAGGAAAAGGCCACCTGACTAACTGGCGCGTCGAGTTTTTCCGACAGCGCGCCGTTGAACAGGCTCCAGGTATAGACGGAACCCAGCGCGAACTGGGTGATAATGGTCCCGATAAGGGTCAACCAGCGAGTACGGTTTGCAGTGGATGAGATGCTCATAACGGTATTCCTGTAAGGAAATTAACTGTCCTTACAATAGCGAAGGGTATTTACGCACGGGGTAAAAACGGCATGAGATGCCTCAGGGGCGGAATGAAATGCATCTGAGCGGGAATGAATGACCTTGTCAGCGGCAGAATGATTTAGATAGTGAGCACACACTATCAGCGAGAGTACTGTTAATATTGCGATCTGTCCGTAACGCAAATGTTATCAGACGGGGCGGAAGCGGCCCCGTACAGGTAAACGCCTCCGCATTAACGCAGCAACCTCAGAATTTCTTTAGTTTCTCGCGCTTCGCCGCTATCCTTGCGCGGAAAATCGCGTAAAATCTCGACAATATTAACGTGTAATTTAATGCTTACCGCAGAAAAGTTAGCGAGTGCTCACATCAAGTAGCGTGGGCCTGGCAACCGCGGTAACAGGTATCTTTCGGGCGCCACCGCATAATTCGTCAATCTACCGGCTGCGGAGGCGTCTACGTTTCATTAACCACGCACCAATAACAATAAAACCGATACCCACCGGGCGAGCGACCCCTGCGGACCAGGATCGGAGGAGATGGCATGACGAAGTTGATCCCCTTTTCGCAAGACGCACTGATGGAACGGCCCTACAGCATGTCGGGCGTCGCACTGGATGATGAAGATCTTTCTGAAGAGCTGGTGCTGCTGGGCCAGCTTACCCGCTGGCGTGAATCCGCTGGCCTGAGCCGGGCGCAGGTTGCTGAGCGCATGGGCGTTAAGCCACCGGCGATATCGCGTCTTGAGCGCAACATCACGCGCGCCACCTGGAATACGCTGCGCCGCTACGCTGAAGCCTGCGGAGTCAAAATAGCCCTGACCAACCGCCAGTAAGGCCGCCGGCGCGATTCAAAACTTCGCGCTAAGACCCAGGTTGTAAATAAAGACATCGCCGCTGTCGGTCGTGCCGTCGCTTTGCGACAGCGAGGTCCAGGCGGCAACGTGGCGGGTCAGCGGCATGTCTACGCCAACGCTCACATCCACCCAGGTGTCGTACTGGCTGCTGACCGGAGCCAGATGCAATCCGGCCTGGGACTGCCACACATTTTCGCCAAACGGCTGGTTATAGCTGACCTGCGCCCACGGGCGCACCGGGCCAAACCAGGAATCGACCCGCCAGCCCAGCGTGCTGACCGGGGCCAGCAGATCGCCGTCGCGGTCATACATCGCCATGCTGCTGCCATCCCGACGCCAGCCTGCCACCGGGCCGGTGGTAATGCGGCGCGTCACCGGGATGTTTAATCCGGCGCTGGATTGCGCCGGGTGCGCTGCGTCAAAGGCTCGCTGCCGGGAATCAATGCGCTCTGCGAGAATATCTTCATAACGGGGTTGGTGATCGCTGTCCCAGGTATACCGTGCCGCAGTATCACTCTGGGTGCTGTCAGCGATATATTCCTGTTGCCATGCATACGCGCCCTGGCTGACAGCCAGGCACCACAATATCAACGCCCTGCACGTCTGCGCGGGGCGGCCACTGCGAAAATGCGTAATCATCAAAGCGACTCCAGAAAAGAGCCGAATCCGGCGGTTAGTTTTGATTTTTTAGTCGGGCGTGCGGATATCCCTGCATTAACTATTGTCTCTTTATCAGACACGTCAAGCCGGGAAACCACAATTTCACCGTCGCGTAACCATAAGGAAAGACACGCCGATGCCACGATGCGGATGGGTCACCCAGGACCCGCTTTATATTGCCTACCACGATACCGAATGGGGCGTGCCGCAGCGCGATGAACATGCGCTGTTTGAGATGATCTGTCTTGAAGGCCAGCAGGCGGGCCTGTCATGGATTACCGTGTTGAAAAAACGGGAAAATTACCGCCGCTGCTTCTGTCACTTCGACCCGCAAAAGGTGGCGGCACTCCAGCCGGAGGATGTTGATCGCCTGGTGCAGGACGCCGGCATCATTCGCCATCGCGGCAAGATTGAAGCCATCATTACCAACGCCCGCGCCCTGCTGGCGATGCAGCAAAACGGCGAGTCATTTTCAGATTTTGTCTGGGGGTTCGTTGATCACCAGCCGCAGCTGACGCAGGCCACTACCCTCAGCGAGATCCCGGCCACCACACCCGTTTCCGACGCGCTCTCAAAAGCGCTGAAAAAACGTGGCTTCAAGTTTGTTGGCTCGACCATCTGCTACTCCTTTATGCAGGCCTGCGGGTTAGTGAACGATCACATCGCTTCCTGTGACTGCCATCCCGGGAAAGAAAAATGATCCGCGCCGCGCGCCGCGACGATTTGTCCGCGCTGCTGGAGCTGTGGCTGGTCAGCACCACCCGGGCGCATCCGTTTATCGATGAGAACTACTGGCTGGAAAGTCTTGGCCTGGTGCGCGAGGTGTATCTTCCCGGCGCGCAAACCTGGGTGTGGGAAGATAGCGGGTTGAAGGGCTTTATCAGCGTGATGGACGCACGCTTTATCGGTGCACTGTTTGTCGCTCCGGAAGCGCTATCCCAGGGCATCGGCAAGGCGCTGATACGCCACGTCATGGTGCGCTTCCCGGACCTGAGCCTTGAGGTGTACCAGAAAAACACGCGGGCGGTGCACTTCTATCACCGCCAGGGCTTCCGCATTGAGGAGAGCGCCTGGCAGGCGGAAACCCACCACCCGACGTGGATTATGCGCTGGCAGGCGGATCAAACGCCGTAACGCTCAACGCTGGCCCGGTGTATTTTTCCATCCACACCAGCGAGGAGTTCGCCGCGCAGCCGTTCGCCAGCCGTGACGAGGGAATGTCGCGCGTCAGCACGTTCACCGCCCCGTTTTTGCATAGCCCGCCGTTTTGCGTATCAAGATCGGGCCAGGCACCCTGATGGAGACAAAGGGTTCCCGGCCGGATACCGTCGGTGATCACCGCCCCGGCCAGCACCTGCCCGCGATCGTTCCACACCCGCACCACGTCACCCGCTTCAATGCCGCGCTGGCGCGCATCGTCCGGGTGCAGCGTCAGCGGCTCACGGCCCGCCACGGCATACTGCTCGCGCAGGTGCGCGTAGTTGAGCTGGCTGTGCAGACGGTGCGCCGGGTGCGAGGAGAGCAGTTCCAGCTGACCCGGCTGCGCATTACCGTGCCACTCATCGGGCGGCATCCAGCTCGGATGCGGTGGGCAGTCGGTATAGCCGAATGCGGCGATGCGCTCGGAGTAAATTTCGATTTTACCGCTTGGCGTTGACAGCGGATTGGCCTGCGGATCGGCGCGAAACGCGGCGAAGCGTACAAACTGGGCGTTCTTTTCGCTCTCCGGCATCTCAATCAGTTCGTTGGCGGCCCAGAAGTCGGCGAACGGCGGGAGCGTTACACCCTGCGCTGCACCGCGTTCATTCGCGATGTTATAGAAGGTTTCCAGCCACGCCAGCTCATCTTTGCCTTCGGTAAAGCGCTGCATACCGCCGGTTTCCCAGCGCTCGCTCAGTTCGGCAAAAATATCAAAATCATTACGCGCTTCACCCTGCGGCGGCACCACCTGCTTCATCGGCACCAGATGTTGGTTGCTGTAGTCGCCGGTCATGGTGAGATCGTTGCGCTCGAATGAGGTCGTGATCGGCAGCACGATGTCCGCATGACGCGCGGCTGCGGTCCAGAAGCATTCTGAGATCACCACCAGCTCTGGCTTCTGCCAGGCGCGGATCAGGCGGTTGGTATCCTGATGATGGGTAAAGTTGGCTCCGCCCGCCCACCAGATGAAGCGCAGATCCGGGAAGTGCTTATCGAGGCCGTTATGCTGGTACGCCCCGCCGGGGTTTTCCAGCGCCTCAACGATGCGCGCCACCGGGATTTTCTCTACCGCGTCGATGCCGTCCTTAACGCTACCCTGCATTGAGGCCAGCACCGCAGCGCGCCGCGTCGGGTTGCCGCCGTTAGCGAAATGATACGACAGCCCGAAGCCACCGCCCGGCGTACCGATTTGCCCGAGCATCGCCGCCAGCGTCACCAGCATCCAGTGTTTCTGCTCGCCGTACTGCTGGCGCTGCATTCCCCAGCCTGCCATCAGGATGGTGCGGTTTTCATGGAACAGCTTTGCCAGCTCACGGATTTTTGCTTCCGGAATGCCGCAGATCGGTGCGGCCCAGGCCGCGTCTTTTGCCACGCCGTCGCTGGCCCCGGTCAGGTAGTCGGCAAACCGGTCATAGCCGTGGGTGCAGGCCGCAAGAAATTCGCGATCGTGCCAGCCGTTTTCCACCAGCGTATGGGCGATGCCCAGCATCAGCGCCACGTCGGTGCCCATATGCGGCGCCAGCCACTCCATGCTGTCGCCAAAGAAATCAACGGTCTCGGAACGCATCGGGTCGATGCAGATCAGTTTTTTGCCGCTGCGCTTGAGCTTTTCAAACCAGCCGATGCCCTGCTCGTCCGAGGCGTTCCAGGCAATTTTCAGGGTATTGAGCGGGTTAGCGCTCCACAGCACCACCACATCGCTGTGCTCCAGCACCAGCGGCCAGCTGGTCTGCTGCTGATAAACTTCGTTACCGCCCACCACGTAGGGCATGATCACCTGCGCGGCACCGGTGGAGTAATCGCCCAGGTGGCCGGTATAGCCGCCCGCCAGGCTCATGTAGCGCTGCAGCAGCGTCGCCGCTTTATGGAATACCCCGTTAGAGCGCCAGCCGTATGACCCGGCAAAGATGGAGGCCGGCCCACAGGTGTTGCGGATGCGGCGATGCTGGGTATCAATCAGCTCCAGCGCCTCGTCCCAGCTGATGCGCACGTACTCATCGTCTCCGCGCACCCCCTGCGGCTTATCCGGCGACGCGAGAAAGCCCTTGCGCGCCATCGGGTAGCGCACACGGGTTTTGCTGTGTACCTGGTCCGGGACCGCGGTTTGCAGCGAATTGAGATGACGGCTCTCCAGCGCCCCACGGGAGGCGATAACGCGCTCGCCGTCGGTTTCGACCAGCATGGGTCCCCAGTGGGCGGCGGTTAATACCGGTTTAGAAGATGATGAATTAGCCAAAACGCGCTCCTGAGTAACGTATGCAGGCGAAGGCGGCGCGATACCGCACTCTTTATGGTTGATCGTCCAGGGTGCCGACAGGCGCTGCGCCTGTACCCGCAATCAAAACGAACTTACAAATTAAGACGAAAGGCATGAATTTTCATCACATTTACAGGGCATAATCAACCGCCGCTTTAGAGGTGGTTAAGCAAAATAAGTGATTAAGGAAAAACAATGAAAAAACGTGTGGTTATTATTGCTGCTGCGATCAGCGGCGCGCTGGCCCTTTCTGGCTGTACTACTAACCCCTACACCGGCGAACGTGAAGCAGGTAAATCCGGCATCGGCGCAGGTCTGGGATCGCTGGTTGGCGCGGGCGTAGGCGCACTCTCCTCCTCCAAAAAAGATCGCGGCAAGGGCGCGCTGATTGGCGCAGCAGCAGGCGCGGCGCTGGGCGGCGGTGTCGGTTACTACATGGACGTGCAGGAAGCGAAACTGCGCGACAAAATGCAGGGAACCGGCGTGAGCGTGACGCGAAATGGCGACAACATCATCCTTAACATGCCAAACAACGTTACCTTCGACAGCAGCAGCGCCACCCTGAAACCGGCAGGTGCCAATACCCTGAGCGGCGTGGCGATGGTGCTGAAGGAGTACCCGAAAACCGCGGTTAACGTAGTGGGTTACACCGACAGCACCGGCGGCCAGGATCTGAACATGCGCCTGTCGCAGCAGCGTGCTGACTCCGTTGCCAGCGCGCTGATCACCCAGGGCGTCGCGGCAAACCGCCTGCGCACTTCCGGCCTCGGCCCGGCGAATCCGATCGCCAGCAACAGCACGGCAGAGGGCAAAGCCCAGAACCGCCGCGTTGAGATCACCTTAAGCCCGCTTCAGTAAGGCGTAGCGCCGCTCGCCCGTCGGCGGGCGGCCGCTTCCCACGTTAATTCCCCGTCGTACTTTCATCCCGCGCGCAGAAAGGCTTATTATTCAAAATTATGCCTGACATCCGCGACAGGCGACGACGAGGACCGCCATGACCCGAACCCGCCCGACCATCAGCGATGTCGCCAGCGCGGCAAAGACCGGCAAAACCAGTATTTCCCGCTATCTTAACGGCGAAAAGCATCTGCTGTCGCCGGCACTACTGGCGCGCATCGAACAGGCGATTGCTGACCTCGACTACCGCCCGAATCAGATGGCGCGCGGCCTGAAGCGTGGCCGTACCCGGCTCATTGGCCTGATCATCGCCGACATCACCAACCCCTACTCCGTGGACGTGCTGAGCGGTATCGAAGCAGCCTGCCGAGAAAAAGGCTTCACCCCGCTGGTGTGTAACACCAACAACGAGGTAGACCAGGAGCTGCACTATCTCGATCTGCTGCGCAGCTACCAGGTAGAGGGCATCGTGGTGAACGCGGTCGGGATGCGCGAGGAGGGACTGAACCGCCTTCAGCAGTCGGCGCTGCCGATGGTGCTTATCGACCGAAAAATCCCGGACTTCGCCTGCGACGTCGTAGGGCTGGACAATACCCAGGCCGCCACCACCGCCACCGAACATCTGGTCAGCCAGGGGTTTGAAGCCATTCTTTTCCTCAGCGAACCGCTCGGCACCGTCAATACGCGACGCGAGCGCCTCGCCGCCTTCCACCACACTCTGCGCCATCATCCTGGCGTCATCGCGCAGAACGCGGAAGTCACGCTGCACGACAGTGAACGGCTGGACAACGCCCTGCGTCAGTTCCATACCGCGCATCGGGGGATGCGCAAGGCGGTGATCACCGCGAACGGTGCGCTGACGCTGCAGGTCGCTCGCGCTCTGAAGCGCATCGGGCTGCACTGGGGGGCAGATATTGGCCTGCTGGGCTTTGACGAGCTGGAATGGGCAGAGCTGGCCGGCGTCGGGATCACCACCCTGAAACAGCCCACCTGGCAGATGGGCTATGCCGCGCTGGAGCAGGTGGTGAAGCGCATCGAAGGCAGCCAGGACGCGGTGCGCGAACAGGTCTTCTCCGGCGAACTTATCGTGCGCGGCTCCACGTCTCGCTGACACACGCCCCGTGACGGCGATCATAAATTCGGCATCCCATCCTTCTCTTTGGAACCGGTTCCATCTAGCGTAATAGTTAATGTTACCCAGATGTAAACGCGCCGGAGAAACCGATGCCGAGAGAAATTATTGTTGTTACAGCCGCTTATGGAACCGATCGCGTTCAGGCTGCGGGTGGCCAGGGCAATCTGCTGCCGATCATCGCCGACGCCGGTGCCGATGGCGTGGAAATTCGCCGTGAACTGCTTAGTGCTGCCGAACTCGATACGCTGCCCGCGCTTGGGCAGAGCATTATTCAGCGCGGGCTGTTCGCCTGCTACTCCGCCCCGGAACCGCTGTGCACGCCCGACGGCAAACTCAACCCTTCGCTGCCAGCTCTGCTGGGCGAAGCCGCGCAGCTAAACGCGCGCTGGCTGAAAGTCTCTCTCGGCCACTTCCACACCGCCGCCTCACTTGCCCCGCTGAAAGCCTGGCTGGCGCAGTACAGCGTGGCGCTGGTGGTGGAGAACGATCAGACCGAATGCGGCAGGCTCGACCCAATGCAGCGTTTTCAGGCCGCGGTGGCGGCTCAGGCGCTGCCGGTGACGCTCACCTTCGATATGGCCAACTGGCTGTGGGTGGGCGATGCTCCGCACGAGGCGGCGCGCCAGCTCGCCCCGCTGGTGAGCTATATCCACGTCAAAGCTGCCGTCCCGCACCACTATCACTACCGTGCCGTGGCGCTGGATGACGCCACCGCCGAATGGCGCGATCTGCTGCGCCTGCTGCCGGTTGACGCGCCGCGCGGCATTGAGTTTCCGCTGGAAGGCCGCGATCTGACCGCCGTCACCCGCCATTACGTCAATGTGCTACGCGAGGAGTAAGCGATGCATAACTCACTGGATGTCATCACCCTGGGCGAAGCGATGGCGATGTTTGTCGCTACCGAAACCGGCGATCTCGCTGAGGTCGAGCGCTTTATTAAACGCGTTGCCGGGGCAGAACTGAACGTGGCGACCGGGCTGGCGCGCCTCGGCCTGAACGTGAGCTGGGTCAGCCGCGTCGGCAACGATGTGCTCGGCCAGTTCGTGCTCAACAGCCTCGAAAAAGAGCGCATTTCAACCCAGGGCGTCACCATCGACGACCGCTATCCGACCGGCTTCCAGCTCAAATCAAAGGTCGAAGATGGAACCGATCCCAGCGTGGCTTACTTTCGCAAAGGTTCTGCCGCCAGCCACCTCAGCACGGACGATTTCAACGCGCCGCTGTTCTACAGCGCCCGCCATCTGCACCTGAGCGGCGTGGCCGCTGCGCTGTCGTCCAGCTCGCTTGAACTGCTTAACCATGCGGCACGAGCCATGAAAGCCCAGGGCAAAACCATCTCCTTCGACCCCAACCTGCGCCCGGTGCTGTGGGAGAGCGAGGCCACCATGATCCGCGAACTCAACCAGTTGGCGTTTCAGGCCGACTGGGTTCTGCCGGGCCTGAAAGAGGGCACCATCCTCACCGGGCAGAGCACGCCGGACGGGATCGCTGATTTTTATCTCGAACGCGGCGTCCAGCTGGTGGTGCTGAAAACCGGCACCGACGGGGCCTGGTATAAAACCGCCCGTGGCGAGCAGGGCGCGGTCGCGGCGATCAGCGTCGATAACGTGGTGGATACCGTCGGCGCGGGCGATGGCTTCGCGGTCGGCATCATCAGCGCCCTGCTGGAAGGAAAAACCATTGAACAGGCCGTGATGCGCGGCAACCGTATCGGCGCACTGGCGATACAGGTTCCCGGCGACAGCGAAGGACTGCCGACCCGTGAACAGCTTGGCGAGGCATAACAACATCACCCGCCAGTCACCTTTTACCGCGCATCGACCTCTGCCCTACAGCCCGGTTCGATGCTGCCCGCAACCTGCGAGGAAAGACGATGAAAAGCGCAACAAATGCAGCAAAACGCTGGTGGTATATCATGCCCATCGTGTTTATCACCTACAGCCTGGCCTATCTGGATCGCGCCAACTTCAGCTTCGCCTCGGCCGCCGGGATCAACGAGGATCTGGGGATCACCAAAGGGATCTCCTCCCTGCTGGGCGCCCTGTTCTTCCTGGGCTATTTCTTCTTCCAGATCCCCGGAGCGATCTACGCTGAACGCCGCAGCGTGCGCAAACTGATCTTCGTGTGTCTGATCCTGTGGGGCGGCTGCGCCTCACTCACCGGCGTGGTGAATAACATCCCGCTGCTGGCCGCCATCCGCTTTATCCTCGGCGTGGTCGAGGCGGCCGTAATGCCAGCGATGCTGATCTACATCAGCAACTGGTTTACCAAATCAGAGCGTTCGCGCGCCAATACCTTCCTGATCCTCGGCAACCCGGTGACGGTGCTGTGGATGTCGGTAGTCTCGGGCTACCTGATTCAGGCATTCGGCTGGCGCGAAATGTTTATCATCGAAGGCATCCCGGCCGTGCTGTGGGCCTTCTGCTGGTGGGTGCTGGTGAAAGACAAACCGGCACAGGTCGGCTGGCTGTCAGCGCAGGAAAAGGCGGCGCTGCAGGCGCAGCTGGAGAAAGAGCAGCAGGGCATCAAAGCGGTGCGTAACTACAGCGAAGCCTTCCGGTCGCGTAACGTAGTGCTGCTGTGCATGCAGTACTTCGCCTGGAGCATCGGCGTTTACGGCTTCGTGCTGTGGCTGCCGTCGATTATCCGCAGCGGCAGTGAAAATATGGGCATGGTGGAAGTCGGCTGGCTGTCAGCCGTGCCGTATCTGGCCGCCACCATCGCCATGATCGTGGTTTCCTGGGCCTCGGACAAAATGCAGAACCGCAAGCTGTTCGTCTGGCCGCTACTGCTGATTGGTGCGCTGGCGTTCATCGGTTCCTGGGCCGTTGGTGCAAACCACTTCTGGATCTCCTACACCCTGCTGGTGATTGCCGGCGCGGCGATGTATGCCCCTTATGGTCCGTTCTTCGCCATCATCCCGGAGATGCTGCCGAAAAACGTGGCGGGTGGCGCGATGGCGCTGATCAACAGCATGGGCGCACTCGGCTCCTTCGTGGGCTCCTGGGTAGTAGGCTATCTGAACGGATCAACCGGCAGTCCGTCAGCATCCTATATATTTATGGGGGTGGCGCTTTTTGCCTCGGTATGGCTTACTTTGATTGTTAAGCCTGCGACAAATCAGGCACTTCCCGCAGGCGCTCGCCACGCATAAGACGTGGGCGGCTACGCGCCGCCCCGCTATCTCTTCTCACTTAATCGATCTACGGAGTACCGCATGAAGCCGTCCGTTATCCTCTACAAAGCGCTGCCAGATGACCTGGTTGCTCGCCTGGAGCACCATTTCACCGTCACCCGGGTAGACGACCTCAGCCCGGAAACCGTCGCGCAGCACGCCGACGCCTTTGCCAGCGCCGAAGGGCTGCTGGGATCAAGTGAAAAAGTGGATAGCACGCTGCTGGAAAAAATGCCGGGACTGCGGGCCACCTCGACGGTTTCCGTGGGCTACGACAACTTTGATGTCGATGCGCTCACCCAGCGTCGCATTCTGCTGATGCATACCCCTACCGTGCTGACCGAAACCGTGGCCGATACCATGATGACGCTGGTGCTCGCCACCGCCCGTCGTGCGCTGGAAGTGGCCGACCGCGTGAAAAACGGCGAGTGGACCGGCAGCATTGGCCCGGACTGGTTCGGCATCGATGTGCACCATAAAACCCTCGGTATCGTCGGGATGGGCCGTATCGGCCTGGCGCTGGCCCAGCGCGCGCACTTCGGCTTCAGCATGCCGGTGCTGTACAACGCCCGCAGCCATCACCGTGAAGCGGAAGAGCGCTTCAACGCCCGCTACTGCGATCTGGACACCCTGCTCGCCGAGTCCGACTTTGTTTGCGTGGTGCTGCCGCTGACCGAGGAAACGCGCCATAAATTCGGCAACGCGCAGTTTGCGCGTATGAAAAACTCGGCCATTTTCATCAATGCCGGACGTGGCCCGGTGGTTGATGAACAGGCGCTCATCGACGCGCTCAAATCAGGCGAAATCCACGCCGCCGGGCTGGATGTGTTCGAACAGGAACCGCTGCCGGCAGACTCGGAGCTGCTGAAATTACCTAACGTGGTGGCGCTGCCGCATATCGGTTCCGCCACCCACGAGACGCGCTACAACATGGCAGCGTGCGCCGTGGATAACCTGATCGACGCGCTGCAGGGCAAGGTCGAGAAAAACTGCGTAAATCCGCAGGTTGTGAAATAACAGCGCGGTAACGAGGGCTCCGCTGGCCGCGGGCCCTCAATTTTTCTTTTCTGTTCTGCGAGCCCGCATCCAGGGTTTCACACCCCTGCGTATCTGCAAATCGTCCCCTGCCTGTTAACCTATTTGCCAAACAGGGACGGGGATTGATAGTATGGTGAATGAAAAATGGACGCCCCATACGCGCCTTCACGTAGTGAAACAGCTGGTGCTGGATGGCAAGGTTCGTACTACCGGCAGCGCGCTACGCTATGCCCTCGCCGCAGGCTATCGCGAGCCGGTACTACAGCAGATGTGTGACGTCATTTTGCGTCTGCAGCCCGATGACTTTTATAAAAGCATGACGACAGTGGCCGATCACAGGATTTGGCAGGATGTCTGGCATGGTCATGACGGTGACACAGCGCTTTATATCAAACTGACCGTCATAGACGATCTGTTAATCGTCTCTTATAAGGAGCTATGAATGAAATGTCCGGTCTGCGGCGGTGCAGAACTCATTCATGACACCCGCGATATTCCCTGGGTCTATAAAGGCCAGCACAGCCTGTTGCCCGCGATTACCGGTGACTATTGTCCTTGCTGCGGCGAAATCATCCTCGATGAAGAACAAAGCAACCGCTATGCACGGGCTATCCGCGAAGCGAAAAAAGCGATAAATGCCCGGCACATCGATCCGGCATTTATCGCCCGGATACGGCAAAAAATGGCGCTGGACCAACGAGAAGCAGCTGCGCTTTTCGGTGGCGGGGCAAATGCATTCTCACGCTATGAAACCGGCAAAACGCAGCCGCCACTGGCAATGATTAAGCTCTTTAAGTTGCTGGATAAACACCCTGAGTTGATGGCGGAAGTCAAAACGCTGTAATAAAAAAGGGCCGCATTTGCGGCCCTCTTCACAACGCTTACGCGGTTACTGCATCGCGTTGGTAGCGGTAGTATACGCCTGGGTGAAGGCGCGGTGCTGTTCAGCCAGCGGACCGATCAGCGTGTTGTACTGGCTCGCCTGTTCGGAGGTCGGGAACTGAATGCCATTGGCGACAAAGCCAACCTGGGTTCCCTGCTGGGCGATAAAGTCGCCGACCTGCACCAGCTGCTGGGTGAAGGTCTGCGCGGCCGGGATCAGCGGCTGCATGGCATTGGCTGGCGCGGTCACGACTTTATCGTAAGCCTTATCATAGACCGGCTTAAGCTCTTCATTCTGTTTCAGGCCGCTGCGGGCGTTGTCGGCCTGCATTTTTGCGCTCTGCAACTGCTGGCTCAGCACGTTGAGGGAGCCGTTCGCCTGACGCAGCGCATCGCGCTGAGTCATGTAATCCTGCGGCACACGAATTCCGTTCACGCTCTCTACCACCGGACGAATACCAGCATCCATCGCCTGATTCAGCTGCTGCGAATAGCCGTACAGAATGGCGTAATCAGAGACAAACGGGCCAAACTGTTTTTTCTGATCGGCGGTCAGGGTGGGGAGACGCTCACCGCTGCGCATCACGCTATTTTGCAGAAAATCGATAAACGCTTTGCGCTGATCGCCTTCCTTATCAAAGCACCCACTCAGACTCACTACCATCAGCAACGCCGCAATCGGCGCGAACCAGCGAGAGCAGGACTTACCTGTCGCCATTTTTATACTCCTTTCAACCGTATTGGCGGCACGCGTGTGCCTTTAACGCCCACAAGAATAGTCCAGGTGGGGCCTCACATGATACCCCTTCAGGCAACTCTTTTCCCGCCATGCGCCATGCGCGCGGATCATTACCAGGCCGGTGAAGCGATGTTCAGAGAAACCGAGGATCTTCTACGATCCTTATGCATCATTTATATGATGATTTACAAAAAAATACTCAGGCAGCCTGCGGCGTGATTATTCAATCAGTTATATCGATCGCATCTGCATGATCAGGCACTGGTTGTGCATAAAACACTGTTTTAGATCAAATTTATTTTCACTGTGACCTGTGATCGTTTTTTTACCGTCTATTCTTAAATGGCTTCTTAGTTGTTCACGTTCCCGCTGTGTGAGGTATGAGGAGTTCTCAATGGAATATAAAGAGCCTATAGCTGAGTTGTTGAGTAGTCTGGAACAGATTGTTTTTAAAAGTGAATCCGATACGCTTGTTCGCACACAAAAGCCTGCATCCCTGACAGAATTCGAACAGGTTCGAAAGAGTACAGGCCTGAAAATAGATGATTTCGCACGTGCGATGGGAGTGAGCGTGTCAATGGTGAAAGAGTGGGAATCGAAGCGTGTAAGACCCTCTTCTACCGAGCTGAAGCTAATGCGCCTGATTCAGGCGAATCCGCGTCTCAGCAAGCAGTTAATGGATTAATTTGTCGTACCGGTTCTTCATGAAACCCCGCCAGCGCGGGGTTTTGCGTTTTCTGAGCAAAAAAAACCCGCCGTGAGGCGGGTGAACTTAGTGAAATGACCGTTTGCTGTAGCAAACTTTTGATTATGTAGTTGTCATGTCAGGCCAGATATCGGCGGCTGCCAGACAGGATGCAGTGGTCTGTTGACGCCGCGTTTCGGGTTTCCCCGGCTTAATCTGTCCCGCCCTGGCTGAAGGCGGTTTACCTGAACACGACGGCTATTTTACCCGCCGCGCCGCCAACAAAAATTAGTCGAAGCCGTAGCAGCAGCCATTTAACCGTGTCCCCGTGCCAGATTAGGAAAACGGCGGGGATATAACGGCGAAAAAAAACCCGCATTACGCGGGTTTTTCGTGTGGCAGGACCGTTACTGCAGGATCGAGATATCCGCAACCTGCAGGAACAGCTCACGCAGTTTCGTCAACAGGGTCAGGCGATTAATACGCACCTGCTGATCCTCTGCGTTTACCATCACTTTCTCGAAGAACTCATCCACCGGCTCGCGCAGCGAGGCCAGTTCGATCAGCGCATCCTGATAGCGTCCTTCCGCGAACAGCGGCTGCAGCTTGTCGCGCATCACCGCCACCTGCATCGCCAGACGGATTTCCGCATCGTCTTTCAGCACCGACGCGTGCACCGTGTCGTTCAGCGTTTCATCCGACTTCGCGAGGATGTTGGAGACACGCTTGTTGGCCGCAGCCAGCGCGGACGCTTCTTCCAGAGTGCGGAAGTGGGACACGGCTTTCATGCGCGCATCGAAATCTGCCGGACGGGTCGGACGACGCGCCAGCACCGCCTGGATAGTGTCCACGGTGTAGCCCTCTTCCTGATACCAGGCGCGGAAACGGCCCAGCATAAAGTCGATGACCTCATCGGTAACGTTCGCATTGCTGAGTTTGCTCCCGTAGAGGCGCACCGCTTCTTCGGTCAGGGTCTGCAGATCGAGCGGCAGGTTTTTTTCAACGATGATACGCAGCACGCCCAGCGCAGCACGGCGCAGCGCGAACGGATCTTTATCCCCTTTCGGGTGCTGACCGATACCGAAGATCCCCGCCAGGGTATCCATTTTATCGGCAATCGCCACGGCACAGGCCACCGGGTTGGATGGCAGATCGTCGCCCGCAAAGCGCGGCTGGTACTGCTCGTTGAGCGCCACCGCCACGTCTTCGGCTTCGCCGTCGTGACGCGCGTAGTGCATACCCATCACGCCCTGGGTGTCGGTGAACTCAAACACCATGTTGGTCATCAGGTCGCACTTGGAGAGCAGCCCGGCGCGGGTTGCATGATTCACGTCCGCCCCGATCTGACCCGCAATCCAGCCGGCCAGCGCCTGGATACGGTCGGTTTTATCGCGCAGGGTGCCCAGCTCTTTCTGGAACAATACGGTTTCCAGACGCGGCAGATGATCTTCCAGACGTTTTTTACGGTCGGTATTGAAGAAGAACTCCGCATCCGCCAGACGCGGACGCACAACCTTCTCGTTACCGGAGATAATCTGGTGCGGATCTTTCGATTCGATGTTGGCGACGAAAATGAAGTTCGGCAGCAGTTTGCCGTCGTTACCGTAGACCGGGAAATACTTCTGGTCGCCCTTCATGGTGTAAACCAGCGCTTCTGCCGGCACCGCGAGGAATTTTTCTTCGAAGGTAGCCGTCAGCACCACCGGCCACTCCACCAGCGACGCGACTTCTTCCAGCAGGCTGTCGCTGAGATCGGCATTACCACCAATCTGGCGCGCCGCGGCTTCCGCGTCTTCTTTGATTTTAGCTTTGCGCAGTTCGTAGTCGGCGATGACTTTACCGCGCTCCAGCAGGATCTGCGGGTACTGATCGGCATTATCGATAGTGAACTCCGGCTCGCCCATAAAGCGGTGGCCACGAATCACGCGGTCGGACTGAATACCCAGAATCGTGGCCGGGATCAGCGCATCGCCCAGCAGCAGGGTCACGGTATGAACCGGACGCACGAACTGTACGTCTGACGCGCCCCAGCGCATCAGTTTCGGGATCGGCAGCTTCGCCAGCGAGGTGGCAATCATGTTCGGCAGCAGTGCCTGGGCGCTTTCGCCTTTCACGTGCGCGCGATACACCAGCCACTCGCCTTTGTCGGTCACCAGACGGTCGGCCTGGTCAACGGTGATACCGCAGCCGCGCGCCCAGCCTTCCGCTGCTTTGCTCGGGTTACCTTCCGCATCAAAGGCCGCAGAAACCGCCGGGCCACGTTTTTCTACTTCGCGATCCGGCTGGGACGCCGCCAGGTTTGCGACTTTCAGCGCCAGACGGCGCGGCGCAGCAAACCACTTCACCTCACCGTGGGCAAGGCCCGCAGCGTCAAGTTCAGCGGTAACGTTGGCAGCAAAGGACTCAGCCAGGCTGCGCAGGGCTTTTGGTGGCAGCTCTTCAGTGCCAATTTCCACCAGAAAGGTTTTTTCAGACATGGCAGCCTCTTATTTGTTCTTGTTGCACATCGGGAAGCCGAGGGCTTCGCGGGAAGCGTAATAGGCTTCCGCCACTGCTTTGGTCAGCGTGCGGATGCGCAGGATATAACGCTGACGTTCCGTCACCGAGATCGCCTTGCGGGCATCCAGCAGGTTGAAGCTGTGGGCTGCTTTCAGAATACGTTCGTAGGCCGGCAGCGGCAGCGGATTTTCCAGCGCCAGCAGCTGCTGCGCCTCTTTCTCATACTGCTCGAAGCAGGTGAAGAGGAAATCCACGTCGGCGTATTCGAAGTTGTAGGTGGACTGCTCCACTTCGTTCTGGTGGAACACGTCGCCGTAGGTGGTTTTACCCAGCGGACCGTCGCTCCAGACCAGGTCATAGACGCTGTCCACGCCCTGAATGTACATGGCGAGGCGCTCAAGACCGTAGGTGATCTCACCGGTCACCGGCTTGCACTCCAGGCCGCCGACCTGCTGGAAATAGGTGAACTGCGTCACTTCCATCCCGTTGAGCCACACTTCCCAGCCCAGACCCCATGCACCCAGCGTTGGGTTTTCCCAGTTATCTTCCACGAAGCGAATATCGTGAATCGTCGGATCCATGCCCAGCTCTTTCAGCGAGCCGAGGTACAGCTCCTGGATGTTGTCAGGCGACGGCTTGATGATCACCTGGAACTGGTAGTAGTGCTGGAGACGGTTCGGGTTTTCGCCGTAGCGACCGTCGGTCGGACGACGTGAAGGCTGAACGTAGGCTGCCGCAATAGGCTCCGGGCCAAGCGCGCGCAGACAGGTCATTGGGTGTGAGGTGCCGGCGCCCACTTCCATGTCCAAAGGTTGAACAATGGTGCAGCCCTGGCGAGCCCAGTAATCCTGAAGCGTCAGGATAAGGCCCTGGAAGGTCCTGGTATCAAACTTTTGCATAATATTTCGTGCTGGATACGTGGTTGGGAATGGAAGCGGTCAGTATACCCGTTGACCGCAAGATATACAGCCTCAATCCTTGCGCAAAAGCCGGGTTAAGCGCCCGAATAGCGCGCTTAGCGCATGGAAAGATGTAAAAACGCGCCTTTATCATCGAAAGTGCAGGTAAACCCTTCATCCCGCACGGTATACCCACGCAGTTCATAGCTGCGCTGGAAAGATTCGATATCGACCACGCTGACACCGCGACGGTCGGTGTTGTAGCGGTACGAGGCTTTATCAATGCACAGCTGCGTCATCTGGAACGGACGTGGCGGCATGCTGGGGGTGGCGGCTGCCTGTTGCGCCTGCGGTGCCGGGGTGCTGCATCCCGCCAGGCTGCTCAGCGCCAGCAGGATCGTCAGGCCGCAGCGGAGGGGTGCGATCATCATTTTTTGTTATCGTTCCGTTAACTCACTATTCTGATTAGGATCTGCCGTCTGACAGACCGGCTATTGTGTAAAGCACCGCCGCCGCTGACAACCGCGGGCGCTAAATCTCAGACAGATCCTGGTTAAAGGCGTTCCCGCCCTGCGTAACGTCGTGCGCCGGGCACTATTGAGGATGGTACAGAGGCACTGATGCAGCAAAAAATTTACTGGATTGATAATCTTCGCGGGATCGCGTGCCTGATGGTAGTGATGATTCACACCACGACCTGGTACATCACCAATCCGGGCAGCATCAGTATGCCGAACTGGGAGTGGGCCAACGTGCTCAACTCCGCCTCACGCGTCAGCGTGCCGCTGTTCTTTATGATTTCAGGCTATTTGTTCTTCGGCGAGCGCAGCGCACAGCCGCGCCATTTCCTGCGCATTGGCCTCTGTCTGGTGTTTTACAGCGTGCTGGCGCTGCTTTATATCTGGCTGTTTACCTCGATAAACCTTGAGCTGGCGCTGCGCTACCTGTTCCAGAAGCCGGTGTTCTACCACCTGTGGTTTTTCTTCGCCATTGTCGTGATTTACCTGGTGTCGCCGCTTATTCAGGTTCGCCAGGTAAAACCGGCGATGCTGCTGGTGCTGATGGCGGTGACCGGCATCATTGCTAACCCTAACACCGTGTCGCAGAAAATCGGCGGGGTCGAATGGCTGCCGGTAAATCTCTATATCAACGGCGATACGTTTTACTACGTGCTCTACGGGGTGCTAGGCCGCGCGATCGGCACGCTGGAGACGCAGCGTCGACGGCTGACGTGGCTGTGCGCGGCGCTGTTTGCCGGCGCGGTACTGGTGATTTCGCGCGGCACGCATCATGAACTGCTGGCACGCGGTAACTTCGCTGATACCTGGTATCTCTATTGCGGGCCAATGGTGTTTATCGCCGCCGCGAGCCTGCTGGTGGTGATCAAAAATACTCTCGATACGCGCCCGGTGCCGGGCCTGAGCCTGATTTCTCGTCACTCGCTGGCAATCTACGGTTTCCACGCGTTTATCCTGCACGCGCTGCGCACCAGGGGCCTGGAACTGAAGGCCTGGCCGTTGCTGGATATGGCGTGGATCTTTGGCGCCACGCTGACCCTGAGCCTGCTGCTGTCGATGGGATTACAGCGCATCGACCGCCGCCGCTACGTCAGCTAACACGCTGTCGGGCGCGATAGAGCTGGCGCGGGGAGGAAAACCCCGCCGTCATGGCAGCCTGCTCCACGCCCTGGCCCTGCAGCAGACACTGCTCTGCCAGCGCCAGGCGCAGCTGCTCCAGATAATCGCGCACGCTGATGCCCAGGTGCTGTTGAAACAGGCGCGTCAGATGCCGGGAGCTGACGTGCGCACTGGCGGCAATATCCTCAAGCGACCACGCCGCCTGCGGGTTGGCCGCCAGCAGATCCTGCACCCGGTGGATTGCCGGGTGAATGTGATTGCGGTAGCGCAGCCAGGGTGAGAGCTGCGGATCGTCCCCCGAACGACGGAACCAGACCACCATTTCACGCGCGACCTCCAGCGCCACTCGCGGCCCACACAGGCGGTGGATCAGGTGCAGCGCCAGATCGATACCCGACGTAATACCCGCGCTGGTCCAGATGCCCTTATCTTCCACGAAAATGCGGTTATCTTTCACGATAGCGCCCGGCTCCGCAGCTTTCAGTCGCGCCAGCACATCGTGATGAGTTGTGCACTGCACGCCGTGCATCAGCCCCGCTCGCGCCGCCAGCAGCGCCCCGGAGCAGATACACACCAGCGAGATATCGCCGCGGTGCACCGCAGGCTGTAACCGGGTCAGCCAGCGACGGATCGCCTCCGCCTGCGGCGTATCGAACAGCCGCGTTGAGTCCGTCACGCCCGGCAGCACCAGCAGGCTACCAGGCGGTAATGCCTCCGGCAGCGGAGCGATACCGCCGATGGTCAGGCCCAGCGAGGTGGCAACCTCCGGCTCGGGTCCGATATAGTGCAGCGTGAAATGCTCCGCAGCGAGGGCAAAGGCTTCCGCCGGCCCGGTCAAATCCAGCGCCAGCACGCCGGGGAGCATCACAAACCAGACGTCAGTTTTCATGTTAACAATTCCAGACACGCGGAGACGGTAAGCGGCGTGGCGAAGCGCCCGGCCAGCACGGTTTCAGTGCGGTGCCGCAGTGCGTTGACATCCAGCGTTATCCCCTGATGGGTCATGGGAAACGTCAGGGTCGCCTCGGTGACAAACGTCACCCGATACCCCAGATCGGACGCCACGCGCGCGGTAGTTTCACAGCACTGCTCGGTACGAATACCGCAGATGATGAGGTGATGACAATCGCGCTGTCGCAGCCAGCGATCCAGCCCGGTATCGGTGAAGGCGTTATGCACGTGTTTTTCAAAGGTCGCTGCCGGCGTATGAGTCAGAAACGGCATGGGCTTGACGTAGCCGGAGGCGTGGGAGAACACCCCTTCGTCTTCAACATGAAAAATATCCACAACGGGGATGTGCAGCGCCTGAGCGCCGCTGAGCAACCGGGTCAGCGCCTGCTGAAATGCCGGAAAATCCGTCTCCTGCCAGTAGTCACGATGGAAAAAAGAACACTGGGTATCAATGTTAAGCACGGCGCTACGGGACATTTCTGGACTCCTTATCAACAGGGTATAACTCAGTCTGACAGGGTGTCGCCGACAGGATAAGACCAGAAAAGGACATGAAGCGGGCGTTTCAGGACAGCCACATCAGGATAAGCGCAGACCTGGAGCGTGCCGCTGAGCCAGCCGGCCAGCGGCGCGTTGACGTCAGCCCATCAGCGGTAGCAGCTGCTGATAAATCTGGCGGAAAGTGGCGCGTCGCCCGGCATAGCGTTCGTGGCGCGCCGCGTCCGGAAGATGCTGCTGCTCCAGCGGCAGATGCGGGAGCAGTTCATTCAAGGCTCGCCCCTGTGACAGGGCAACCTGCGCCAGACGTGCGGCTCCCAGCGCCGGCCCGACATCGCCGCCGGTGCGATAATCCAGCGGCATGCCGCTGATGTCGGCCAGCATCTGCCGCCAGTAAGGGCTGCGCGCCCCGCCGCCGATCAGCGTCACGCTCCCGGGCCTTACCCCGCAGGCGTGAACCGCATCCATCCCCTCAGCCAGCCCGTATCCAACCCCCTCCAGCACCGCGCGCGCCAGTTCAGCCGGGCCGTGCTGATGCGTCAGGCCAAAAAAGACGCCCTTCGCTTCAGGGTTGTTGTGCGGCGTGCGTTCCCCGGAGAGATAGGGTAAAAACCACACCGCGCCCGCGTTGTCATCGGCCTGCTGCGCCGCAGCGAGCAGCGCCGGTACGCTCGCCACACCGGTCAGTTTTGCCGCCCAGTCGAGGCAGGACGCCGCACTGAGCATCACCGACATCAGATGCCAGCGGTTCGGCAGCGCGTGGCAGAAGCTGTGCACTGCCTGCTCCGGCTTGCTGCGAAAGCCATCGCTGACCGCGAAGTAGACCCCCGACGTGCCGAGCGACAGCATTGCCTGCCCGCTCTCCACCATACCGACGCCCACGGCACCCGCCGCGTTATCTCCCCCGCCTGCGACCACCGGCACGGCGGGCATCGCCCACGCTTGCGCAACGTCGTCTTTAAGCACGCCGGTGATTTCACTGCCTTCAAACAGGGCGGGCATATGAGCGCGCGTCAACTGGCAGGCACTGAGCATCTCATCGCTCCAGTCGCGCTGCGCCACGTCCAGCCACATCGTTCCAGCCGCGTCGGACATATCGCTGGCAAATTCGCCGGTCATGCGCAGCCGCAAATAGTCCTTGGGCAGCAGCACCTTATCGAGCTGGTGGAACACGTCTGGCTCATGGCGCGCTACCCACAGGATTTTCGGCGCAGTGAAGCCGGGCATCATCAGGTTGCCGGTGATCTGGCGGGAGGCAGGCACCGTCTGCTCCAACAGGGCGCACTCTTCCGCGCAGCGTCCATCGTTCCACAGGATGGCCGGGCGCAGCACCCGCTGCTGGCGATCAAGCAGCGTTGCGCCGTGCATCTGCCCGGCCAGCCCCAGCGCTTTCACCGCGCGCAGCGAGTGCTGTGCGCCCAGCGCGCGCATCGCCCGATCCGTTGCCTGCCACCACTGCTCCGGATCCTGCTCAGACCACAGCGGATGCGGACGCGACACCGTCAGCGGTGCGGTACTGGATACCAGCACCTCGCCTTGCTCATTGAGCAAAATCGCTTTTACGCCCGAAGTACCGAGATCGATGCCGATATACATAGCGGCAAGCTCCTTATCAAGGCGCCACGATTACCGTGGCGCTGCGCCGTTATTTATCAAACAGATAGTGATTAACCAGGTTCTCTAATAGCTCCTGATGCCCGCTCTGATGGCACGGTGCCAGGTTGTGTTCCCCCGCATACTGCGCCAGTTCGGCGAGGCTCATCTGCCCTTTGAGGATTTGCTGGCCCAGCTCGCCGTTCCAGCCTGCGTAACGCTTCGCCACGCGTTTATCCAGCTCGCCCGACGCAATCATACGCGCTGCCACTTTCAGGGACAGCGCCATAGTGTCCATCGCGCCGATATGCCCGTAAAACAGGTCGTACTTATCGGTGCTCTGGCGGCGCACTTTGGCATCGAAGTTCAGGCCACCGGTAGTGAACCCGCCCGCTTTGACGATTTCATACAGCACCAGCGCGTTCTCCTCAACGCTGTTCGGGAACTGGTCGGTATCCCAGCCGAGCTGCATATCGCCGCGGTTAGCATCCACCGACCCGAAAATCCCCAGCGCGATGGCCGTGGCGATTTCATGGTGGAAAGAGTGGCCAGCCAGCGTTGCGTGGTTGGCTTCGATATTGAGTTTGATCTCTTTTTCCAGCCCGAACTGTTTCAGGAAGCCGTACACCGTCGCCACATCATAATCATACTGATGCTTGGTCGGCTCCTGCGGCTTCGGCTCAATCAGCAGCGTGCCGCGAAAACCAATTTTATGCTTGTGCTCAACCACCATCTGCATGAAGCGGCCAATCTGCTCGCGCTCCTGTCGCAGGTCGGTGTTGAGCAGGGTTTCATACCCTTCACGCCCACCCCACAGCACGTAGTTTTCGCCGCCCAGTTTATGGGTGGCGTTCATGGCGTTCACCACCTGGGTGCCAGCCCAGGCGAAAACCTCCGGGTCTGGGTTGGTCGCCGCGCCTGCGCCATAGCGCGGATTGGTGAAGCAGTTCGCCGTTCCCCACAGCAACTTCACGCCGCTTTGCTGCTGTTTTTCACCCAGCACGTCTACCATCTGGGCGAAATTGTTCTGGTATTCGCGCAGCGAGCCGCCTTCCGGTGAAACATCGACATCATGGAAGCAGTAGTACGGCACGTTCAGCTTGTGGAAGAATTCAAAGGCCACATCGGCTTTCTGTTTCGCCAACGCAAGCGCGTCTCCCGCCTGTTGCCACGGGCGTTCAAATGCCCCGACGCCGAACATATCCGCGCCGTTCCAGCAGAACGTATGCCAGTAGCAGGCGGCAAATCGCAGATGCTCTTCCATGCGCTTGCCCAGCACTTTTTCGTCCGGATTGTAATGGCGAAACGCCAGAGGATTGCTTGTTTGCGGGCCTTCATAGCGTATACGTTCAAGCTGATCGAAATAAGCGTGCATAGTTAACTCCATCGTCGGGGAACATTTTTCATGAGCTGATGGAATTATTCTGGGTATCCGTTCTGCATTGCTCAATTACGTTATTTAACACTGCAATTAAGAGAATACCCAAACGTGCGCTGGCTCGCAAAATCGCGGGTTATTTACTGCGGCAGCGCTTCCGCTTCGCGCTGCAATAATCAGTTTGTTTATTTTAAAATACGATCGCGGTCATAAATCAGGAAATAAACCAAAAAACATAAAGCCGGGATAAAAATCTGTAATTGCGACATTGCGGTAACGCGTTAAAAATTCCACCGGTGTTATTTGCATCATTCTTTACTTTTTATTTGTCAGAAACCGAAAATTTCACCCTACTACAGGTATTAACAATATGAAGATAAAGAAACTTTTCCTCACGCTTTGCGCCTCGCTATTGCTGACCAGTTTTGCGGGTCAGGCAAAAGACATTAAAATTGGTATGGCTATTGACGACCTGCGTCTGGAGCGCTGGCAAAAAGATCGGAATATTTTCGTCAAACAGGCGGAGTCGCTGGGTGCCGATGTTTTTGTGCAGTCCGCCAATGGCAATGAAGAAACGCAAATGTCGCAAATTGAAAATATGATTAACCGCGGCGTTGATGTGCTGGTGATAATTCCCTACAACGGTCAGGTATTAAGTAATGTCATCAAGGAAGCGAAGCAGGAAGGGATCAAAGTACTGGCATATGACCGTATGATTAATAATGCGGATATCGATTTTTATATTTCATTCGATAATGAAAAAGTGGGCGAATTACAGGCGCAAAGCCTGATTGAAAAGGTGCCTGAGGGCAATTATTTCCTGATGGGCGGTTCACCGGTGGATAATAACGCCAAGCTGTTCCGCGCCGGTCAGATGAAAGTGTTAAAACCGCTGATTGACGGCGGCAAAATCAAGGTAGTGGGCGATCAGTGGGTGGATGGCTGGCTGCCGGAAAACGCGCTGAAAATCATGGAAAACGCCCTTACCGCCAACAATAACCATATCGACGCGGTGGTGGCGTCTAACGATGCTACCGCAGGAGGGGCAATCCAGGCGCTCAGTGCTCAGGGGCTGGCCGGTAAAGTTGCGATTTCCGGTCAGGACGCCGATCTCGCGGGCGTAAAACGTATTATCGCGGGCACCCAGACCATGACGGTCTATAAACCCATCACCGAACTGGCGACCACGGCAGCCACCATCGCCGTAGAGTTAGGCAACGATAAAAAACCGACGACTGACGCCACGCTGAACAACGGCCTGAAGGATGTTCCCTCCCGCCTGCTGACGCCTGTCGAAGTGGATAAATCCAATATCGACAGCACGGTCATCAAGGATGGTTTCCATAAGAAAAGCGATCTCTGATCGGTATGCCCCTCCCGCAGAGAGAGGGGCGTCTGGTGCAGCAACAGTACCGTTTGCGGAGGGGTTATGCCTCACTTACTGGAAATGAAAAACATCACTAAAACCTTCGGCATGGTAAAGGCGCTGGACAACATCAGCCTCGCGCTGGATGCCGGCGAAGTGGTGTCGCTGTGTGGAGAAAACGGCTCCGGCAAATCGACGCTGATGAAAGTGCTGTGCGGCATCTATCCGCACGGCAGCTATCAGGGCGAGATCTGGTTCGCCGGTGAGAAGCTGGAACCAGCCCACATTCGTGACTGCGAGCGCAAAGGCATTGCGATTATCCATCAGGAACTGGCGCTGATTAAGCACCTGACGGTGCTGGAAAACATCTTTCTTGGCGCGGAGATCTCCCGGCGCGGCGTGCTTGATTACGATGCCATGACGCTGCGCTGCGACAAGCTGCTCTCGCAGGTTAACCTGCGGGTTTCTCCGCACACGAAAGTCGCGGATCTGGGGCTTGGTCAGCAGCAGCTGGTAGAGATTGCTAAAGCGCTGAACAAGCAGGTGCGGCTGCTGATCCTCGATGAGCCTACGGCTTCCCTGACCGAACAGGAAACCACCCTGCTGCTGGATATTATTCGCGACCTGCAGCAGCACGGCATCGCCTGTATCTATATCTCCCACAAGCTCAACGAGGTGAAAGCCATCTCGGACACCGTCTGCGTGATCCGCGACGGGCAGCACATCGGTACCCGCAGCGCCGCCGGGATGCGCGAGGAGGAGATCATCACCATGATGGTGGGGCGCGAGCTGACCGCTCTCTATCCGACCCGGCAGCATCAGCCAGGCGAAGAGGTACTCCGGGTGGAGCACCTCACCGCATGGCATCCGGTAAACCGCCATATTCGCCGGGTCAACGATCTCTCTTTCTCGCTGCGGCGCGGTGAAATCCTCGGCGTCGCCGGGCTGGTTGGCGCCGGACGAACCGAAGCGGTGCAGTGCCTGTTCGGCGTCTGGCCGGGGCGGCGAGAAGGTTCGTTCTTTATCGACAATCAGCCGGTGGAGATTTCCCATTGCCAGCAGGCCATCGCGCACGGCATCGCTATGGTGCCGGAAGACAGAAAAAAAGATGGCATCGTGCCGGTGATGCCGGTCGGCCAGAACATTACGCTGGCAGCGCTCGGTCAGTTCGCCGGGCCGCTTAGCGCCCTGGATGACGCCGCCGAGCAGCAGTGCATCGAACAATCCCTGCAGAAACTGAAAGTGAAAACCGCGTCGCCCGCGCTGGCGATTGGCCGACTGAGCGGTGGCAATCAGCAAAAAGCGATACTGGCACGCTGCCTGCTGCTTAACCCGCGCATTCTCATTCTTGATGAACCGACACGCGGCATTGATATCGGGGCCAAACAGGAGATCTACAAACTCATTCACCAGCTGGTGCAGCAGGGCATTGCCGTGATCGTTATCTCCTCTGAGTTACCGGAAGTACTGGGGCTCAGCGACCGGGTTCTGGTGATGCACGAAGGGCAACTCAAAGCCAATTTACCTAACCACAGCCTGACGCAGGAGCAGGTGATGGAAGCCGCACTCAGGAGCGAACGTCATGTCGAAAAGCAACCTGTCTGACCTGAAAATCGCCGCCCCGCTGATGACGCCGGGCGGACGTCTCAAATCCATGAACCTTCAGGTGTTCGTTATGATCGCCGCCATCGTGGCGATCGTGCTGTTCTTTACCTTTATGACTGACGGGGCGTATCTCAGCGCGCGTAACGTCTCTAACCTGCTGCGCCAGACGGCCATCACCGGCATTCTGGCCGTCGGGATGGTTTTTGTGATTATCTCTGCCGAAATTGACCTGTCGGTTGGCTCCATGATGGGGTTGCTCGGTGGCGCGGCGGCGATTTTCGATGTCTGGCTCGGCTGGCCGCTACCGCTGACGGTGGCAGTAACGCTGCTGCTCGGCTTGCTGCTGGGTGCCTGGAACGGCTGGTGGGTGGCCTACCGCAAAGTACCGTCGTTTATCGTGACGCTGGCGGGCATGCTGGCCTTTCGCGGCATTCTTATCGGCATTACCAACGGCACCACCGTCTCGCCCACCAGCGCGTCCATGTCGCAAATCGGGCAGAGCTATCTGGCGGACAGCATCGGCTTTCTCATCGGTCTGCTTGGTCTGCTGCTGTTTATGGGCTGGCAGTGGCGTGGTCGGCAGCGTCGCCAGGCGTTGGGGCTGACAGCACAGCCCGCTCGCGGTGTCGTTGGCAAGCAGGCTCTGATTGCGGTGATTGTGCTTGGGGCGATCTGGCTACTCAACGACTATCGCGGCGTACCGACGCCGGTACTGATTCTGGCGCTGCTGATGCTGGCGGGCATGTTCATGGCAACGCGTACCGCCTTTGGCCGGCGTATTTACGCCACCGGCGGCAACATCGACGCGGCGCGACTGTCGGGTATCAACGTTGAACGCATCAAGCTGGCGGTGTTTGCTATCAACGGTCTGCTGGTGGCGGTGGCAGGTCTGATCCTGAGTTCGCGCCTGGGAGCCGGGTCGCCGTCAGCCGGGAATATTGCCGAGCTGGATGCCATTGCCGCCTGTGTGATTGGCGGCACCAGCCTGGCTGGCGGTATCGGCAGCGTAGCCGGTGCCGTGATGGGCGCATTTATCATGGCCTCGCTCGATAACGGCATGAGCATGATGGACGTTCCCACGTTCTGGCAGTACATCGTGAAAGGCGCAATTCTGCTGCTCGCAGTATGGATGGACTCCGCCACCAAGCGCCGTGCCTGAGCCGAAAACTTTGCCTGTATCACACTGCCTGCCCGCCACCCGCCGGGCGGGCGTTGAATATGCTATTGAAGTAGAGGATAAGCTCTCAGGAAACCATCGCATGTTCGGGAAACGTCATCGCATTACGCTGTTGTTCAACGCCAATAAAGCCTATGACCGTCAGGTGGTGGAGGGCGTTGGGGAGTATTTGCAGGCGTCCCAGTCGGAGTGGGATATCTTCATTGAAGAGGATTTCACGGCGCGGATAGAGAACATCAAAGAGTGGCTGGGGGACGGCGTCATCGCCGATTTCGACGACCCGGACATTGAGCGCTTGCTGGGGGATGTCGAGGTGCCCATCGTTGGCGTGGGCGGTTCCTATCATCACCCGGAGCACTATCCACCGGTGCACTACATCGCCACGGACAATCACGCGCTGGTAGAGAGCGCATTTTTGCACCTCAAGGAGAAAGGCGTGCACCGCTTCGCTTTTTACGGCCTGCCCGCCTCCAGCGGCAAACGCTGGGCCGCAGAGCGCGAACATGCGTTTTGCCGCCTGGTGGCGCAGGAGCAGTATCGTGGCGTGGTGTATCAGGGGCTGGAGACCGCGCCGGAAAACTGGCAGCACGCGCAAAACCGCCTGGCCGACTGGGTGCAGACGCTCCCACCCCAGACCGGCATTATTGCGGTAACCGACGCCCGCGCCCGCCATCTGCTCCAGGTCTGCGAGCACCTGCATATCCCCGTGCCGGAGAAGCTGTGCGTGATCGGCATTGATAACGAAGAACTGACGCGCTATCTGTCGCGCGTCGCGCTCTCCTCGGTGGCACAGGGCACGCGTCAGATGGGCTACCAGGCGGCAAAACTGCTGCATCGTTTGCTGGATAACGAAAATCTGCCGCTGCAGCGCGTGCTGGTGCCACCAGTGCGGGTGGTGGAGCGCCGTTCTACCGACTATCGCTCACTGAACGATCCGGCGGTGATTCAGGCAATGCACTACATTCGGAATCACGCCTGCAAGGGTATCAAGGTGGAGCAGGTGTTAGATGCGGTAGGTATTTCCCGCTCTAATCTGGAGAAGCGTTTTAAAGAGGAAGTGGGGGAAACCATCCATGCGGTGATCCACGCCGAAAAGCTGGAAAAAGCGCGCAGCCTGTTAATTTCCACCTCGCTTTCCATCAACGAAATATCACAGATGTGCGGCTATCCGTCGCTGCAATATTTTTATTCGGTATTCAAAAAAGAGTATGGCACCACGCCGAAAGAGTATCGGGAGCGGCACAGCGAAGTGGCGGTGTTACCCTGATTACCGCGTCGGGTAATCCCGGAGGACGGCAGAAAGCCCGGGCGCTGGAAATAAAAAAACCTGGCCGTTACGCCAGGTTTTTAAGTTACCGGTTAGCTTAGTTCGCCGGCATCAGGTTGCGGTTGTCCTGATACATCGCAAACAGGTAATTGTTGTAGCTTTTTCCTTTCGTGGAGTAGCCCTGCAGCTTGTGGATCATTTTGCTGGCAGTGACTTCCTGATCCGCACGACGCAGCTGGGCGCGTGATTTGCGGAACGAGCTGTAAGCCTGATGCGTGTTCAGGTTCATGGCGTAAGCATTGACCGACTCTTTCACCGTTTTGTAGTGCAGGTAGCCTTTCACTTTTCCCGGCTCGCTGTTGCAGTGACGCTGCGAGCAGCGCATACCGAACAGATTATTGTTGGTGCGCGCCAGTTTCGACGTGCCCCAGCCGCTTTCGGCCGCCGCCATTGTGGCTACCATGCTGGTCGGGATGATGTCCACGCGCTCAAGCAGCGTGTTCCAGGGAATATGACGCGTGTTACCGCTCCACTTCACTTTGTAGCGCTGGGCAATGTCTTTCATGCGTGCGCGTTCGGAGGGCGACCAGCGTTTCTCATACTGTTTTGAGATAAGCCAGTTACGCTCAGCGGTAATCGCGGCATTTTGACTGGTAATGAAGGGCATCACTGTCCGGAGAAACGCTTTTTTTCTTGGGGTCCCGGAAGGGTATTTTCGCAAGTCAGGAAGTGAACTGCTTACACTATTGCGAGAATACTCTTTTTTACTACTAGCCAGCTTCTTACCATGTACTTTTGTCACTCGGTGCTGATGACTCGATGTTTTGTCATGCTGGCTTGCCAGCACTTCACCCGATAAACCGAAGGTGAATAACATGAGTATCGCAGCCCCGAATCGTCGGATTCGAGTCGATATCATTAGGTCTCCTGGTCGGATAGACGCATCCCAACACCTTATTTTTAATCGAAATTCAGGATCTGAATCCCAAATCATACCAAAAATAATACTCGAGGGCACGTTTATGAATAATCTAATTCCTAAAACTTGTCACGCAGGTTTTTCATAACATCCTGATAAATTAATAAAAAAATTTCATTTATGTTCATATACGCCATTAAGTGAGCTGGATCACTCAACCTCACGTTTCATCCCCTTTTCTCATCGACCAGGATGAGGCTGCAGCCCGCGCCAGCTGCGACAATGGATAAAAAACGTACCGGAGATCGCAATGAAAGCTGCTGCACTCACCCTGCTCATTTTTCCGATGATGGGCTGGGCAAACTGGTCGTCATCTGGCCTGCCCGATTTTACTGCCCAGGGTAGCGGATTGTTTGTCAGTAAGGGCGAATTGAAAAAAGGCAGCCACCCGTTAGCGTTCACGACCAACGGTGCCTGCTGGCAGCCCGCTACGGCGATAAAACTGAATCAGGTGCTGTCGCTGATGCCCTGCAACGGCGCGCCGCCGCAGTGGCGATTGTTCCGCGACGGGCTGTACAGCGTGCAAATAGATACCCGCTCCGGCACGCCAACTCTGCTGCTGAGCGTGGCGCAGGCGGAAGACAACGCCCCGGCGGAGATAGCGCGCCAGTGCCCGACATGGAACGGAAAGCCCCTCACGCTGGAAGTAGGTGATGCCTTCCCGGAAGGCAGCGACGTCAGGGATTTCTACAGCGGTGCCACGGCGCAGGTGCGCGACGGGAAAATAACCCTGACGCCCGCACCTGCCAGCAACGGTCTGCTGCTGCTCGAAGCGGCGACCACCGCCGCGCCCGCGCCCTTTAGCTGGCAAAATGCCACCGTCTATTTCGTGCTGACCGACCGCTTCGCCAACGGCAACCCGCAGAACGATAACAGCTATGGCCGCCGTAAAGATGGCATGCAGGAGATCGGCACCTTCCACGGCGGCGATCTGGCCGGGCTGACCGGCAAGCTTGACTATCTGCAGGCGCTCGGCGTTAACGCTCTGTGGATCAGTTCGCCGCTGGAGCAGATCCACGGCTGGGTGGGCGGCGGCACCAAAGGTGATTTCCCGCACTACGCCTATCATGGCTACTACACCCAGGACTGGACGCGACTGGACGCCAACATGGGCACCGAAGCCGAGTTGCGTCAGCTGGTGGACGAGGCGCACCGGCGCGGAATGCGCATCCTGTTTGACGTGGTGATGAACCACACCGGCTACGCCACGCTGGCGGATATGCAGGAGTTTCAGTTCGGCGCGCTTTATCTGAATGCCAGCGAACGCGAAAAAGTGCTCGGTCAGCGCTGGAGTGACTGGCGTCCCACCGGGAATCAGACCTGGCACAGCTTCAACGACTACATTAATTTCAGCGACAACGCCGCGTGGGAAAAATGGTGGGGTAAAGCCTGGGTGCGCACCGATATTGGCGCCTACGACAGCCCGGGCTATGACGACCTGACAATGGCGCTGGCTTTCTTGCCAGACCTGAAAACCGAATCCATCGCGCCCTCTGGTCTGCCGAATTTCTATCAGCACAAACCGGATACCGCCGCCAGCGCCATCGCTGATGCCACGCCGCGTGACTATCTGACCCACTGGCTGAGTCACTGGGTTCGTGAATATGGCATCGACGGTTTTCGCGTCGATACCGCTAAGCATGTTGAGATGGAGGCCTGGCAGCAGCTGAAAACCGAGGCCAGCGACGCGCTGGCAGCCTGGAAAGCGGCCAATCCGGCGCAAAAAATTGACGACGCGCCGTTCTGGATGACCGGCGAGGCCTGGGGTCATGGGGTAATGCAAAGCCGTTACTATCAGCATGGCTTCGATGCGATGATCAACTTCGATTATCAGGAGCAGGCGGCGAAAGCGGTCGATTGTCTGGCGAACATTGACCCTGTCTGGCAACAGATGGCGGAAAAGCTGCAAACGTTCAATGCGTTAAGCTACCTCTCCTCACACGATACGCGTCTGTTCCGGGAAGGCGGCCAGCAGGCCGCGGAGCTGCTGCTGCTGGCTCCGGGCGCGGTGCAGATCTTTTACGGGGACGAAACCCTGCGCCCCGTCGGCCCGACCGGCTCCGATCCGCTGCAGGGAACCCGCTCGGACATGAACTGGCAGGACGCCGACGCGGCGCAGGCAGCCACCCTGGCGCACTGGAAAACGCTGGGGCAGTTTCGCGCCCGGCACCCGGCGATTGGCGCAGGCACACAGACTACGCTGCCGGTGAAGCAGGCCTATGCGTTTGTGCGCGAACACGCCGGGGATAAGGTGCTGGTGGTCTGGGCCGGAAAGCGAGAATGAGGCGCGCAGTGGTAAACGCGTAACGCGGCGGGGCGAGTCATCACGACATACTCGCCCCGCCGCTGCGCTTAATGACGTAAAAATCCAGTAAATCTGGTTATGTCAGCATTAACGTCTGCCATCCGGCGCGGGCGGCGATTTGCACCTCGCAGGCTGTAGCGTTATGGTGAGCGACTTTACCACTTTGTACGACAGATCAACCGCTATGACGTTTTCCCTTTTTGGTGACAAATTTACCCGCCACTCAGGCATCACTCGCCTGATGGAGGATCTCAATGATGGCCTGCGCACCCCAGGCGCCATCATGCTCGGCGGCGGTAATCCGGCGCAAATTCCGGCGATGAACGCCTACTTTGAATCTCTGCTGGGGGAAATGCTACAAAGCGGAAAAATCACCGAGGCGCTGTGCAATTACGACGGCCCGCAGGGCAAGAATGCGCTGCTCAACGGGCTGGCGCAGATGCTGCGTGAAACCTCGGGTTGGGACATTGGACCACAGAATATTGCGCTGACAAACGGCAGTCAGAGCGCGTTTTTCTACTTGTTTAACCTGTTCGCCGGGCGACGCGCCGACGGCACCACTAAAAAAGTGCTGTTCCCGCTGGCACCGGAGTACATCGGTTATGCCGATGCCGGGCTGGAAGAAGATCTTTTTGTCTCCACGCGGCCGAACATTGAGCTGCTGCCGGAAGGCCAGTTCAAATATCACGTTGATTTCGAGCACCTGCAGATCGGCGATGATACCGGCATGATCTGCGTGTCGCGCCCTACCAATCCCACCGGCAACGTGATTACCGATGAAGAGCTGATGAAGCTGGACGTGCTGGCGAATCAGCACGGCATCCCGCTGGTGATCGATAACGCCTATGGCGTACCCTTCCCCGGCATTATCTTTACCGACGCCCGTCCGCTGTGGAATCCGAATATTATTCTGTGCATGAGCCTCTCCAAGCTCGGCCTGCCGGGCAGCCGCTGCGGTATTATCGTGGCGAATGAGAAAATCATCTCCGCCATCCGCAATATGAACGGCATTATCAGTCTGGCACCGGGCGGTATCGGCCCGGCGATGGCCTGCGAAATGATTGAGCGTAACGATCTGCTGCGCCTGTCGGAAACGGTGATTAAACCGTTCTACCAGCAGCGGGTACAGGAAACGGTGGCCGTTATTCGCCGCTATTTGCCACCGGCGCGCTGCCTGATCCACAAGCCGGAAGGCGCGATTTTCCTCTGGCTGTGGTTTAAAGATCTGCCGATCACCACCGAGCTGCTGTACCAGCGCCTGAAAGCGCGTGGCGTGCTGATGGTGCCAGGCGACTACTTCTTCCCCGGCCTCGATAAGCCCTGGCCGCACACCCACCAGTGCATGCGCATGAACTATGTGCCGGACCCGGAAAAAATCGAAGCGGGCGTCGCTATCCTCGCTGAAGAAGTGGAACGTGCCTGGCAGGAAGCCTCACCGAAAAGCGCAATGTGAATACCTGCGGCCTTCCCCCCGGAAGGCCGTCTCATGTTTTCATGGCTGCAAAAAAATCTTATTTTTCAAAGTGAATATTTTTCCACGCGATACAGGTAGCGCATAAATAAAATAACGCAATATCAATTAACCTTAATTTAAAGAATAATTAACCATTACTTAACATGATTTTAAGGCTTACTACCAGACCAAACGGTAAATATTTAAACCAATGATTTTATTTATTATTTATATTAACTCCTCAAGTCTTAAATTTTATTAAACTTGATCCACATCTCGATCAAAAATAATTCTTCATATATTTATCTGCCGCAGTAGCTACCGGTTAATTACCATTTACACTTATTACTACGCCGTCCGGCGTTTAATTCTGTGGAGTATGGTTATGGCTTCTAATAACGTTAGCCACCTCAGCGTCATCGCAGTGGCGGTACTTCTTGCATTTTCTCTGACTGCCTGCAGTGGAAGTGGCGGCGGTTCCCATCACACAGCCAGCAATAATCCCCCCACCGGGACTGACGGCGGAGACGGATCGGGCGGTGGTTCTGGCGGCGGAAGCGGTGGCTCCGGTGGCGGTTCAGGCGGTGGCTCCGGTGGCGGTTCAGGCGGTGGCTCCGGCGGCGGTTCAGGTGGCGGCTCCGGCGGTGGTTCCGGTGGCGGCTCCGGCGGCGGTTCAGGTGGTGGTTCAGGCGGCGGTTCAACCGCTGGCGTGAATACGATCCTTGGCGACGTCGGCGATACCGTCACCAGCGTCGGCACCACGCTTGATAACCTCGGTAGCCAGTTACCCAACGACAACCCGGTCACTTCAACGGTGTCAACCACCGTCAGCGGGCTGGGTAGCGCGGTGCAAACCACCGGCACGGGTATCGCTACCGGGATTGGCGACCCGACAAATGCTAACGGCGTCGGCACCACGGTGAAAGGCGTCACCACCACGGTCACTTCGCTCGGGAACACCGTCTCCGATGTCGGCACTCAACTCGCCAGCTCGACCGCCACCACGCCGCTGGGCGGGGTAACGGGCGTGGTCGGCTCGGTGGTCAACAGCACCGGTGAAGTGGTGAGCGGCACCGGCGGTGCACTCACCTCCGTGGTACAGAGCAGCGGCGTCACCAAAGTGACCACCGGTACAACATCACTGGTGAATCACACCGTTAACGGCGTGCAGGATGTCACCCAGGGCGTCGGAACAGCAACCGGGCTGGGTACACCGGTCAATAACCTGTTAGCCAGCGTCGGCACCACCGTCAGCGGCGTCGGCACCAAAGTGGGCACCGGCAGCCCGGCGTTGAGCGGCGTCGGCCAGGTCGTACAGAACCTGGGGCAGACCGTCACCGACGTGGGCGGGCTGGTGAAACCCACCGCCAGCAGCGGCGGTTCCAGCGGTAGCGGCAGCGCGGGCGTCGCCGCAGGCGCAGGCGTCAGCGTTGGACAAGGCGGGCTTGCAGCCGCCGTCGGCACCACCCTCAATGGCGTAACCTCCGGGCTGACCGCAGGCCTGGCAGCGAACGTCAGCAGCACATCCACCAACACCGGGACTGGCAGTACCACCACAACAGGGCCGATCAGCGGCCTCACCAATACCCTTGGCGGGATCCTGACGCCAAAGAGTAAGTAATCACCCTTTAGCGCCCCCGGCAACCGGGGGCGTTTTCCACAGCATGACTGCTCAGCCCATTCCGGGCGTTTCGGGAAAGGGATCGCACTATGAAAATGCCACTCTCTGCCGTGCTCTTATGGAGCGCCGTGTCGGGCGCTGCGCTTGCCGACACGCTTCCTGCGCTGATTGATACCACCAACCCGGCCAGACCCGCCCGTGCCGTGCCAACGCCGCAACCCCAGGCGGAGAACGCCCCTCGCGTGAACGTGCCGAAATCTGCCGCCGCGCTGACCCCCGATACGCCGATCCGCGTCGGTCATATCCAGTTTATTGGCGGCACGGTCTACTCCCTGAAGTCGCTGCTGGCACCCTTTCGCCCCCTGGCCGGCAAAACCGTACCGCTGAAGACCATCATCAGGCTGGCGACAGAGATTACCGAGCGCTACCGCGCTGACGGCTATCCGCTCTCTTACGCCTGGCTACCGGACGATAACTTCCATAACGGCACCATTAAAATCGTGCTGGTAGAGGGCTATGTGGCGCACAGCGATGTGAAAAGCAATAATCCGCGCACCGCAGAACGCCTCACCCGGCTGGCGACGCGCATCATGCAGGAGAAACCGCTGCGCCAGGAGACGTTCGAACGCCACAGTATTCTGATGACCCGCACGCCAAACACCAAAGTGGATGCCAGCGCCCAGCTGCCAAAAAACATCTACGGGGCCGGAGTCATGCAGGTGCAGGCCACCGAGCCGCGCCTCTGGGATCTCACCTCCACGCTGGATGCACGTAAGGGGCAGAACATGGCGCTGGTGAATGGCTCGCTCAGCAATCTGACCAGTTATGGCGACCAGCTGGGCGTCGCCACGCTGGTGCCGCTGGATAGCGACACGGATAAAACCTATTTCGGCCTGAACTGGCAGCAATTCCTCAACGATGACGGGCTGTCGATGCAGCTCAAAGGCAGCTACTACCGGGACGACCCCAGCGACTACGATCCGCTGCTGTATCTGCCGAACGACATCACCCTTGAAGCCCGGAAAAAGGCGACCCAGTACACCGGCGGAGCCAGCCTGAGCTACCCGCTGATCCTGACGCGTAAAAAGCAGCTTGGCGTCACTGGCGGCATTGATTACAGCGATCGCCGCAACGACTATGACCTGCGGGCGCGCGGCTTCGGCGAAACCCTCGACCTGCCCGGCGAGAGCCAGCATGTGCGCTATCCGGCGCTGGAGTTCGGCGTAAACGGCCTGCGCGAGTGGGAGAAAACCAGCGTCAGCGGACGCCTGACGCTGCGTCAGGGCGTGGACGCCCTGGGTGCCAGCGCCTCGCCGTCACAGGGTACCGATCTTGATTTCACGCTGTGGAAAAGCAACCTCGACGCCGCCTGGCTGGTGGCGGAAAAGTGGCGGCTCTCCGGCGCGCTGGAGGGCGCGTGGTCGGATAACGATCTGCCTGAAACCGAGCGCGTCAGCTTCGGCGCACAGCGCTTCGGACGCGGTTACCCGGATGGTGAAGCAAGCGGCGACTACGGCTATGGCGGGCAGATTGAGCTGCGCTATCTGCACATGCGCAAAGAGAGCACCTGGCTGAGCACGGTGCAGCCTTATCTGCTGGCTGACACCGCGCGCACGCGTTTCAATCAGCCCGCTTTTCGCGGCCAGACGCTGGGATCGGTAGCGGGCGGCGTGATGTTCGGCGATAACCGTCACTACAGCCTGACGCTGGAAGCAGCCCGACCCACCGGCGATCTTCCGTCCGATGCCAGCCGCCGCGACTGGCGCTACAGCCTGACGGTAAGCTGGAATTTCAATAACTTGCGGTAAAGGTCGGCCACGTAATTATTACGCTCCTTTACAGATACGGTGGAAAATCTCGACCATACTTAAACCATCGCTTCGGTTACGGGAATCAATATGCGTCAATTTATTGGCTTCGACATTGGTGGTACGCACGTTAAGCATGGCCTTATCACTGAAGAGGGTGAGGAGCTGCACAGCGACGAGTATGACACGCACTACGATCTGGACGAGTTTAAAACGCACTGGCAAAAGGTGGTACGCGAGTATCAGGACCAGCATGAGATCGCCGGTATCGGCGTCAGTTTTCCCGGCTATATCAATCCGCATACCGGCGACATGCCGAAGGCCGGATCGCTCGACTTTATGGACGGCGTTAACCTGCTTGAGCTGTTTGGCGAACTGACCGATCTGCCGGTGACGGTGGAGAATGACGCCAACTGTGCTGCGCTCGGCGAGCAGTGGCGCGGGGCCGGGAAAAAGTATGACTCGCTGATCTGCATGACCATCGGCACCGGGATTGGCGGCGGCATTATCCTTGAGCGCCAGCTGATGCGCGGCTCGCACTTCCGCGCCGGTGAGTTCGGTGTGATGCCGGTAGGCGATAACGGCGAAAACATGCATGAGATCGCCTCTGCGCGCGCGCTGACTGAAGCCTGCCGCCAGGCACTGGCGCTGCCGGCTAACGAACCGCTGCACGGCAAAGAGATTTTTGAACGGATGGAAAACGACGGCCACCTGCGTGAAGTGGTGGAGCGCTGGGCCGCCTATCTGGCGCGCGGCATTTACAGCGTGGTGGCGCTGTATGACCCGCAGGTGCTGCTGATTGGCGGCGGCGTCAGCCAGCAAAAAGAGCTGTATCCGCTGCTGGAGCGCCATCTGGAAAAATACACGTTCTGGGACGCGTTGCGGGTGCCGGTGCACCCCTGCGAGCTGGGCAATCAGGCAGGCCGCCTCGGTGCGGTCTGGCTGGCAAGCCAGAAGCAGAAATAGCGTTACGGAGCGGGTGCACGATAAACGGTGGGTGCGCGTCGCTTACCCACCCTACCACTGCGCCTTCCCGTAGGGTGGGTAAGCGTAGCGCACCCACCATAAGCGCATAAGCCGACGCATGGCCCCATCCGGCATTAAACCGCCGCGCCACGGTGAACGGAACCTCGCCGCAATCCCATACACCTCGCGCCGAAATGGTAGCGCTATTGTAAGCGGCGGGTACGCAACCCACCCTGAATGAACGGCTTATGCATCCTTCCGGCTGAATAACCGCTCATCGCGCAACAGATGGGTATTCCCTTTGCGGCGGGTAAAGCCGATGCGGTCGAAATACTCCAGGATCTGAATCGCCAGCTTGCGACCCACGTTGAGACGATCGCGGAAATCTGCCGCCACCGTTGACCCCTTATCGCGATCCAGATCGCGGATCATATCGGCAAACTGCACAATCCGATCGTTACGGTAATAACGATCTTTGACGATCGCGGTAATCAGCCCCTGCTGGGCGGCACGGCGCAACAGCAGACGCGTCTCCTGCTCGTCCTCACCCACTTCCGACGCCACGTCGCGCACCCACCAGGGGTCATCGCCAAACAGCGGGCTGATACGGTCCCAGCGCGCCTGCTGCTCCTGGCTGAATCCGGCTTCATGGCCAGGCAACGAAAGCCAGCCCTGCTGGCTCTGCAGCTCGCCCGCCTGACGCATGGCATCCAGCAGCGCCAGCACCAGCGCCTCAGGTTCGGTGGGCAGCGCCATGCGGCGCAGACGTTCCCGGCCCGGCCCCGGCTCGTCGGCATGCTGGTCGTGGTAACGGGCCAGGGTGGTCAGCAGCGTGGTTTTCCACTCCTGCGCCAGCGCATCGCTGACCAGCATCCCGCCCGCTTCAATACCGCTCAGCTGCCCGACCAGACGACGCAGTCCGGCATCACTCAGCTGCCGCGCCCAGGCGAATGCCTCCAGCCGCACCGCGCCGCGATCCAGATGCCGCGCCAGCGCGTGCTCATCCGGCGTCGCCTGCGCCAGCTGCGTCAGCCAGGCCAGATACGCCGGCTTGCGTTTCCCGCGCCGCGGCGAGTCGACGAGGATCACCCGCGCTCCACCGAGGGTCGTCCGGGCAGAGATATCGCGCAGGATCAGGCGATCGTTATCCGCCACCCACAGCGGCGTATCAAACACCAGCTCCGCCAGGGTGTCGGTGAGCAGCGAGACGCGGCCCGTCCCGTGGCTTGCCGCGTGATGCACATGCACCGGCTGCCACTGGCTCAGCGGCGCATCCGCGCGGAGTTCAACGATAATCCGCTCCGACGGCTCGTCGGGTTCGCGCGCCAGCAGCCAGTCACCGCGGCGCACCGCCTCTTTCTCTACGTCACCGCTGATGTTCAGGGCGATACGCTGCCCGGCATGCGCATCGGTGGCAGACTGATTCTGGGCGTGCAGGCCGCGCACGCGCACCGGCGTAGCGGCTCCCGTTAACCAGAGGGTATCGCCCACGCTTACCGTGCCCGAGAGCGCGGTGCCGGTCACCACCAGCCCGGCGCCCTTCACCGTGAAGGCGCGGTCAATTGCCAGACGAAAACGCTGATGCTCCGGGTGCGGACGCGGGGCGAGCTGCCGCAGATGCTGTTGCAGCGCCGCAATACCCTGCTGCTGCGCGGCGGCGGTAACAAACAGCGCCACATCATGCCAGCCCTGTGCTTCAAGGGTGTCAAGCACCGCGGCGCGCACCTCTGCGATACGCGCCTCGCTGACGCGATCGGCTTTGGTCAGCGCGACGGTGATAGCTGGCTGCCCCGCCAGGCGCAGGATCGCCAGATGCTCGCGCGTCTGCGCCATCACCCCATCGTCGCAGGCCACCACCAACAGCGCGTGGTCGATGCCGCCTACGCCCGCCAGCATATTGGCGAGAAACTTCTCATGGCCCGGCACATCGATAAAGCCGATCACGCGTCCGTCGGGCTGCGGCCAGTAGGCATAGCCCAGATCGATGGTCATGCCGCGCTTTTTCTCTTCCGGCAGCCGGTCGGCATTCACGCCGGTAAGCGCTTCCAGCAGGGTGGTTTTTCCGTGATCGACGTGTCCGGCAGTGGCAATAATCATTTCAGCAACATCTCCATCAGGCTGGAATCCGCGTCCAGGCAGCGGAGATCCAGCCACAGCCGCCCGTCGTACAGCCGGCCAATCACCGGCACCGGCAAGTCACGCAGCGCGCGTGAGAGCGCCTGCAACTCGCTGCCGCGTCCGTTATGGGGGGTTAAGGTAATGGCGGCAGAGGGCAGTCGGTCAACCGGCAGTGAACCGCTGCCGATCTGCGACAGGCAGGGTTCCACCGTCACCGCGAAGCGTTCGCCAAAGCGGGCCTGAAAATGGGGGGCGAGACGCGTGGCCTGAGCATGGATCTCGTCTGCGCTGCGGGTCAGCAGCCGCAGCGTCGGCAGACGTTGCACCAGCGTTTCCGGGTGGCGATACAGGCGCAGCGTGGCATCCAGCGCGGCGAGGGTCATTTTATCGGCGCGCAGCGCGCGTTTGAGCGGATGCTGCTGCAGCTTCTCAATCAGCGCCTTTTTGCCAACGATAATGCCCGCCTGCGGCCCGCCCAGCAGCTTATCCCCGGAGAAACTGACCAGGCTGACTCCGGCGCGGATCAGATCGCGCACCACCGGCTCTTTCGGCAGGCCGTACTGGCTGAAATCCACCAGCGAGCCGCTGCCGAGATCGGTAATCACCGGGACGCCGCACGTCTCGCCGAGCTGCGCCAGCTCCGCGTCGTCCACCGCTTTGGTAAAACCTTCAACATGATAATTGCTGGTGTGGACCTTCATCAGCAGCGCGGTCTGATCGTTCAGCGCGCTGCGGTAGTCCTTGAGATGGGTGCGGTTGGTGGTGCCCACTTCCACCAGCTGGCACCCGGCCTGGCGCATGACGTCCGGAATGCGGAACGCGCCGCCGATCTCCACCAGCTCACCGCGCGAAACCACCACTTCCCGGCCGCTGGCGGTGGCAGCCAGCATCAGCAGCACCGCCGCCGCGTTATTATTGACGATACAGGCGTCTTCCGCCCCGGTCAGCTCGCACAGCAGCGCCGCCAGCGCCTGGTCGCGATGCCCGCGTCCGGCCCCGTCGAGATCGTACTCCAGCGTGACCGGCTGGCGCATCGCCTGGGTCACTGCCGCGATCGCTTCGTCAGCCTGCTGCGCGCGCCCGAGATTGGTGTGCAGCACCGTCCCGCTCAGGTTGATCACTGCCCGCAGCGCCGGGGCATTCTGCGCGATGAGTTGCGCCTGCGCCTGCCCGGCCCAGTCATCGCACCAGGCTGGCAACGCGCCGGCGTCGCGGATCGCGTGGCGCGCCGCCTGCTGAAGCTGTTGCAGCACGGTCACCACCTGCGTATGGCCCCAGGTTTCCAGCAGCGGAGAGAAGCGCGCATCGCGCAGCAGACGATCGGTGGCAGGAAGCTGACTGTAGAGCGAACGGTTTTCGGTTGTCATGAGCGAGGCCTGGCTGAGAATGTGTACACCGCAACACCATTACTGTGCGGGGCGCGGGAGATCCGCGCCGCGGTTAAACGTGGTGTCGATTGTACAGGCTCATCGCGCCAGGCCCAAGCCGGGTCAGGAAGCAGGAGGTTCAGTACGGGCAAAACTCTCGCGGCTGAACAAGGTTTCTACCAGCTTCACCAGCTGCGGACGATCCACGCACCAGCCTGGCGCGACGCGGCGGAAGTTGAGATAGCCAATCGCGCAGGCTACCGCGATGGTGGCGATGGTCAGCTCATCGGCTTTCAGCGACCCATCGGCGACGTGGCCTTCCAGCGCGTCCAGGCTCTGGTTGATTTTCTCACGCTGGCGCAGCAGTTCAGCCTCGGACTGCTGCTCCGCCGGACGCGCCTGCTCGCGCACCGACACCAGCGCCGCATCCATCACGCCGTCGGCCAGGGCTTCGAGCTGGCGCACTTTCAGCGCCGCTCTGGCATCGCGCGGCAGCAGCGCCGGGGCGATATCGAGCAGCTCCAGATACGCGGCAATAATCGGCGAGTCGAACCAGGTTTCGCCCTCGTCGGTGACCAGCGCCGGGACTTTGCCGAGTGGGTTGTACTGCGCAACACCGTGGTTTTCGCTGTACGGCGATTCGTTTACGAATTCAAAGGTGATGCCTTTTTCCAACAGGATGACCGAGATTTTACGCACGAACGGGCTGGTATAGCTGCCAACGAGTTTCATTGCCTGCTCCTTATAAGCGAAATGCCAACTGAGGGTAAGTATGGTTCAGGATACGCAAAAAGGCTGACAAAGCGACCCGTAACGCCGCTGCGGTTGCCAGGCGGTGCGTCATCGTTTTGTCACGCTGGACGGCTGTAATTTTCTTTCAGCGCATAACGAAAAGGATGTTGAAGAAGTGAACCGCTTTACTTAAGAAAAATCCTGGAAAATATTTCGTGATCGTCCTCACAAATAGTTAACAAAGCGGCCGCGACAAAACGTGATTTGTTTCACATTTAACACGATGTTACGGCGATTTTTTCACCATTGTGATCTTTTTACAGGGTGTTTTTGTGACAAAAATCACACTTAACAGCCCCTGTTGCGGACAACCTGCGTGATGCAGATCACACTTTACCCCCCGGTCTGGACACCATAGCGATTCAGTGCCAGATTTCGCGTCACCAGAGCATGGGTCCGGCTACCTCTGCCGCCACGTAAACAATAAAACTCGGGCTACGAGCCTGCGCGTCAACACAATAAGGGGTGTTCTATGTCATCCGATATCAAGATCAAAGTGCAAAGCTTTGGTCGTTTCCTCAGCAATATGGTAATGCCAAACATCGGGGCGTTTATCGCCTGGGGTATTATCACTGCGTTGTTTATTCCAACAGGATGGTGGCCGAGCGAAACGCTGGCCAAACTCGTCGGTCCGATGATCACCTATCTGCTGCCGCTGCTTATCGGTTATACCGGTGGCCGTCTGGTGGGTGGCGATCGCGGTGGCGTGGTCGGTGCGATCACCACGATGGGCGTGATCGTCGGTGCGGATATGCCGATGTTCCTCGGCGCGATGATTGCCGGTCCGCTGGGCGGCTGGTGCATCAAGAAGTTTGACGCTGCGGTAGACGGTAAAATCAAATCCGGCTTCGAAATGCTGGTGAACAACTTCTCCGCCGGCATCATCGGTATGATTCTGGCGATTCTGGCGTTCCTCGGCATTGGCCCGGCGGTTGAAGTGCTCTCTAAAGCACTGGCGGCTGGCGTTAACTTCATGGTTGTCCATGACATGCTGCCGCTGGCGTCCATCTTTGTTGAACCGGCGAAAATCCTGTTCCTCAACAACGCCATCAACCACGGCATCTTCTCGCCGCTGGGTATTCAGCAGTCCCATGAAATCGGCAAGTCTATCTTCTTCCTGATTGAAGCGAACCCGGGTCCGGGTATGGGCGTTCTGCTGGCGTACATGTTCTTCGGTCGCGGCAGCGCGAAGCAGTCTGCGGGCGGCGCGGCGATCATCCACTTCCTCGGTGGTATCCACGAAATTTACTTCCCGTATGTGCTGATGAATCCGCGTCTGATCATCGCCGTTATCCTCGGCGGTATGACCGGCGTGTTCACCCTGAGCGTGCTGGACGGCGGCCTGGTTTCTCCGGCGTCTCCGGGTTCCATCCTTGCGGTACTGGCGATGACGCCGAAAGGCGCGTACTTCGCTAACATCGTCGCGATTGTTGCCGCGATGGCAGTGTCGTTCGTGGTATCAGCCATCCTGCTGAAAACCAGCAAGGTGAAAGAAGAAGACGACATCGAAGCAGCGACCCGTCGCATGCAGGACATGAAATCCCAGTCTAAAGGCGGCGCGGTAGCGGCCACCGCGGGCGATGCCACTGGCGACCTGAGCCACGTGCGTAAAATCATCGTTGCCTGTGATGCCGGTATGGGTTCCAGCGCAATGGGTGCGGGCGTACTGCGTAAGAAAGTGCAGGATGCAGGTCTGAGCCATATCTCCGTCACCAACAGCGCCATCAACAGCCTGCCGGGTGATGTGGATCTGGTGATTACCCACCGCGACCTGACCGAGCGCGCGATGCGCCAGGTGCCGCAGGCGCAGCACATTTCCCTGACTAACTTCCTCGACAGCGGTCTGTACACCAACCTGACCGACCGTCTGGTTGCGGCCCAGCGCCATACCCAGAACGAGGAGAAAGTGCGCACCAGCCTGCAGGACAGCTTTGACGAGAGCAACAGTCACCTGTTTAAACTCGGCGCGGAAAACGTGTTCCTCGGCCGCACCGCGACCCACAAAGAAGACGCGATCCGCTTTGCCGGTGAGCAACTGGTGAAAGGCGGCTACGTGCAGCCGGAATACGTGGAAGCGATGCTGGAGCGCGAGAAGCTGACCCCGACCTATCTGGGCGAGTCCATCGCGGTTCCGCACGGCACCGTGGAAGCCAAAGACCGCGTGCTGAAAACCGGCGTGGTATTCTGCCAGTATCCGGAAGGCGTGCGCTTCGGCGAAGACGAAGACGATATCGCCCGTCTGGTTATCGGTATCGCGGCGCGTAACAACGAGCACATCCAGGTGATCACCAGCCTGACCAACGCGCTGGATGACGACACCGTGATCGAGCGCCTGGCGAATACCACCAGCGTGGATGAAGTACTGGCGCTGCTGGCAGGTAACAAGAGCGCGTAATACGCTCCGGCCTCCTCGCTTACATGAGGAGGCCCGTTTCATCCCTCTCCTTCGGGAGAGGGCCAGGGTGAGGGAACGCCGAACGCTGCCCTCACCCTGGCCCTCTCGGGTAAAAACATTAGTAAGGATATCCACATGAAAGCATTACATTTTGGTGCAGGTAATATCGGACGCGGCTTCATTGGCAAACTGCTGGCGGATGCGGGTCTTGAACTCACGTTCGCCGACGTCAATCAGGTCGTGCTGGACGCCCTGAACGCCCGTCACAGTTATCAGGTACATGTGGTTGGTGAGAATGAGCAGGTGGATACCGTGTCCGGCGTCAACGCCGTGAGCAGCATCGGCGATGAGGTTATCGATCTGGTCGCTCAGGTCGATCTCATCACCACCGCGGTCGGTCCGGTGGTGCTGGAGCGCATCGCTCCGGCGCTCGCCAAAGGCCTGGCAAAACGTAAAGCGCAGGGCAACGACGCGCCGCTGAACATCATCGCCTGTGAAAACATGGTGCGCGGGACCAGCCAGCTGAAAGGCCACGTCTTCAACGCCCTGAACGATGAGGATAAAAGCTGGGTTGAGAGCCATATCGGCTTCGTTGACTCCGCCGTTGACCGCATCGTGCCGCCGTCTGAATCCGCAACCAACGATCCGCTGGAAGTGACCGTAGAAACCTTCAGCGAGTGGATTGTCGATAAAACCCAGTTTGTGGGCGCGCTGCCGACCATTCCGGGTATGGAACTGACCGACAACCTGATGGCGTTCGTTGAGCGTAAGCTGTTCACCCTCAATACCGGCCACGCTATCACCGCGTATCTCGGCAAGCTGGCAGGCCATCAGACTATCCGCGACGCCATTCTGGACGACGCCATTCGTGCGGTGGTGAAAGGCGCGATGGAAGAGAGCGGCGCGGTGCTGATCAAGCGCTACGGTTTTGAAGCCGATAAGCACGCGGCCTACATCGAGAAAATCCTCGGCCGCTTCGAAAACCCGTACCTGAAAGACGACGTAGAGCGCGTCGGCCGTCAGCCGCTGCGTAAACTCAGCGCCGGCGATCGCCTGATCAAGCCGCTGCTCGGCACCCTTGAATATGACCTTCCGCATCACAACCTGGTACAGGGTATCGCCGCCGCAATGCACTACCGTAGCGAGCAAGATCCGCAGGCCCAGGAGCTGGCGCAGCTTATCGATGAAAAAGGCCCGCAGGCCGCACTGGCGCAGGTCTCTGGCCTGGACGCCCAGAGTGAAGTGGTGGCGGACGCGGTCAACGCGTATAACAGCCGGGCGTAATCAGTACCGGAAGCGCCCGCCAGCGTGGCGCTTCCGTTTTCAGGTTGTCAGATATGCAGGCAAAATTGGAAGAACCACAGGCCTTCGAAAACCGTGTGCTTGAGCGTCTGAACGCCGGTCAAAGCGTGCGCAGCCTGATCATCGCCGCCGTTGAATTACTCACCGAAGCGGTGAATCTTCTGGTGCTGCAGGTGTTTCGCAAGGACGATTACGCGGTGAAATACGCCGTTGAACCCTTGCTCGACGGCAACGGTCCGCTGGGCGATCTGGCGGTTCGTCTGAAGTTAATTTATGGCCTCGGGGTGCTCAGCCGCCCGGAGTATGAAGATGCAGAGCTGCTGCTGGCCCTGCGCGAAGAACTGAATCACGACGGCAGCGACTACCGGTTTACCGACGATGAAATCCTCGGGCCGTTTGGCGAGCTGCACTGCGTTGCCGCCCTGCCGCCCGCGCCGCCGTTCGATCCCAGCGACGCCGCTTTATATGCGATGCAGAAGCAGCGCTATCAGCAGATCGTGCGCTCAACGATGGTGTTATCCCTCACCGAGCTTATCTCAGGCATCAGCCTGAAAAAGGCGTTTCAGAAGTAGGCTTTCCCTCAGGGCGGGCACGCAAGTTAACCCGCCCTGAGGCGTTCCTGCCATTTCCCCCACCGCGAAAAATCGTGGCACCTGCGTTCCCGCAATCAATAGTGTATCCTTTGGGAGATACACACTTGTAGAGTCAATTTGCTATGAAAGAAGTCGAAAAAGCCGAAATTAAACGCCTGAGCGATCGCCTTGATGCGATTCGCCACCAGCAGGCCGATCTCTCGCTGGTCGAGGGTGCCGAAAAATACGCCGAGCTGGAAAAAGAGAAAGAAACCCTGGAAACCGAGATCGCGCGTCTGCGTGAAGTTCACGGTCAGAAGCTCAGCAAAGAGGCGCAGAAACTCGCCGACATGCCGTATCGCCGCGCGATTACCAAAAAAGAGCAGGCCGACATGGGCAAGCTGAAGAAAAGCGTGCGCGGGCTGGTCGTGGTTCACCCGATGACCGCGCTGGGCCGCGAGATGGGCCTGAAAGAGATGACGGGCTTCGCCAAAACCGAATTCTGATTGCTCTTCTCTTCACATCTGACGTTCAGCCACGCGTAATTTTCAGCACGCAGAGCGGATGAGTTATTGCGACTCATCCTTCTGTGTTTTACTTTCTGCAGCCGTTAATTCCTGCCCCGTCGCACCTGGCGAAGATATATCCAGAACCTGATTGATATTTCATTCCTCAGGCGTATGGTAACCCCCATAACCACAATCAATTAATGGTTATAGGCTTCTCTGGTGATGCTCACATAATGGGTTAAGGAGATATAACATGCTGAACGTCAGTAATTTATTACTCGATTTTAGAATCACGTCACATTGCGATTTAGGTTGTGACCTCTGTTTTCGCAATCCCGGAATTCTCGATTCATCCAAAGACAAAGCACTCGCCGTCATAGATAAAATGTACGACGTGGGCTTTCGCCGCATTGGTTTTACCGGCGGAGAACCCACCTCCCGCAAAGATTTTATTGCGCTCATTGAGCATGCAAAACAAAAAGGCTTTATGACCTATCTCTCCACCGTTGGTCACCGGTTCGTGATGGATCATGAGCGGCTAAATAACGTGCTCGACTGGGTGGGAATTCCGATAGACGGTATTAAAAAAGAAATTAATAGCACTATCCGCAGCGATAAAATGAGTAATCAGCATCGGGTAGTAAAAAATATTCTTACCTGGCTACCGCTGGCGTCTAATAAAATTAATATTAAGCTGACCACGGTGGTTTCCCAGGCCAATATTATGGAATTACACGGGCTGATAAGCTGGGTTGAGGCGTTACCCTATAAGGTGCAGGCCTGGCGTTTTTATCAGTTCTGCCCGCTCGGCGTTGGAAAAGAGAAGCGTGAAAAGCTGGAAATCGACACCCGGCTATTCCTCGAACAAATGAACCGGGTAAAGGCGCTTCATCCTGAGATGCCTGTAAGCTGGGCCACCTTCGAGGAGCGGGACAATGCCAATGTCGTCATGGAGCCTAACTTTGATGTAATTATTCCGGACGGCGAAAATTATACCCTGCTCTGCAACATGTACACTGATTCACGGGAAAAGATTCTCTCCTCTATTTTTGGCAATAACCATATCATGCAGAAGTGCGAGAATAATCGCTTCTGGCTGGATAACCGGGAGTTTATTTCATGAGAGAAAACTTCCTGTTCATGGACCCCTGGTCTGCACCCGCAAGAGTTAGAATCCAGCACCGACGTCCGGTCTATATCTGTCTTTCCGGGAATTCCGGGGCGGGTAAAAGCACCCTGCTGCGCAAAATTGCGGTAGCGCTTTATCAGGAGGATGAAAATACCCTCGCCATTGATGAAAAAGCGGTTCATCACTCTCTTTTGCCTTACCTTTTCGATGACACCCCGCGCTATGGCTATCTTATTCAGCTCAATTTTATGATCCAGCGTGCGCTACTGATTAAATCCTGGCTTCAACAGGGCTATAACCTGGTGATGGAGCGCTCACACGTTGAAGACTATATCTTTATCAATTTTCTGCGCCGTGCGGAATATATCACCGCCTCGCAATATGAAAGCTATATGTCGCTGTGGCGGGAAATAGCGAAACTGCTTCCGGATCCAGACGTAATCGTGTTAATGGATTTTGATCTGCACCATTCGTTGAATAATTTAAACCTCGACGAGCAGTGCGGGATCCGTCCGCAAGAATTTCCTGATGAGGCGATGAAAGAACAATGGCTCGGCGGCTGGCACGATGAATATCAGACATTTATCACAAACCTCCCGGATAGCATGCAGGAGCGAGTTGTAAAATTTTCGACAGCGGATACCGTAGAAACTATTTCCGACAAGGTGCTCGGCAACATTCGTGAAATCAGGAGTTCACATGCGTCAAAGGATTATTGTTTGTCCGATTATTGAAAACGATGGCGACGTTTTACTTTGCCGAATGGCAAGCGACCGGGGCGTATTCCCGGGGCAATGGGCATTATCGGGCGGCGGAACGGAGCCAGGTGAAACCATCGAAGAGGCGCTGCGCCGCGAGATCCGCGAAGAGCTGGGCGACAAGCTTGAACTTATCAGCATCACGCCCTGGACGTTCCGGGACGACATACGGATAAAAACCTATGCCGACGGGAAGAAAGAAGAAATCTATATGATTTACCTGATCTTCGACTGTGTGAGCGCTAATCGCGACGTCGTGTTTAATGAGGAGTTTCAGGAAATCGCCTGGGTCAGCCGCGACAGGCTTAAGGATTACGATCTGAACGACGCAACGCGTTTCACCTTCTCCCAGAAAGGCTTTCTCTAATCACTCCGGGGCACAGCGTTATGACCGGTGCCCCGCTAATTGGTCCAACCAATCTCCTGCAATCTTTCGTCTGCCCTCACAAATCCCGCATCGCACCCGACAATAACATTGCTCAAACGTAACATTCGGTTAACCATTTGTTGTCATTTACCCTACAACAACATTTTGGTTGGACCACTTTTACGCTGACTGTCATCAGGCGAACGCAGAGTCGCCGCGCGGAACAGGTGGGCCACGGGAGCGCGCTATGCAACTCTGGCAGCAAAATTACGATCCGGCAGGCAACATCTGGCTCTCCAGTTTGATTGCCGCTCTACCGATTCTGTTTTTCTTTTTTGCCCTGATAAAACTGAAGCTTAAAGGCTGGCAGGCTGGAACCATCACCGTCGCCATCGCCCTCGCCGTCGCGCTGTTCTTCTACGATATGCCCTATGACCGCGCGTTCGCCTCAGCGGTATATGGCTTCTTCTACGGCCTGTGGCCCATCGCCTGGATCATTATCGCCGCGGTTTTCGTCTACAAAATCTCGGTAAAAACCGGCCAGTTCGACATTATTCGCTCGTCGATTCTGAGCATCACCCCGGACCAGCGCCTGCAGATGCTGATCGTCGGCTTCTGCTTTGGGGCATTTCTCGAAGGGGCGGCGGGCTTTGGCGCGCCGGTGGCGATCACCGCCGCGCTGCTGGTCGGGCTGGGCTTTAATCCGCTCTACGCCGCCGGGCTGTGCCTGATCGTTAACACCGCGCCGGTGGCCTTTGGCGCGATGGGTATTCCTATCCTGGTGGCGGGCCAGGTCACCGGTCTGGACAGCTTTGAAATCGGTCAGATGGTGGGCCGTCAGCTGCCGTTCCTCACCATCATCGTGCTGTTCTGGATCATGGCGATTATGGACGGCTGGCGCGGCATCAAAGAAACCTGGCCTGCGGTCATTGTCGCGGGCGGCTCGTTCGCTATCGCCCAGTACCTCAGCTCGAACTTTATCGGCCCGGAACTGCCGGATATCATCTCGTCGCTGGTCTCGCTGGTCTGCCTTACCCTATTCCTCAAACGCTGGCAGCCGAAGCGCATCTTCCGCTTCGACGATATCAATGCCCAGACCGCGGACCCTGCTGTCGCACCCAAACGCTATACCGCAGGCCAGATCGTCAAAGCCTGGTCGCCGTTCCTGTTCCTCACCGCCACGGTGACGCTGTGGAGCATCCCGCCGTTTAAAGCGCTGTTTGCTAAAGGTGGGGCGCTGGCCGACTGGGTATTTAACCTGCCGGTGCCGTTCCTCGATAAGCTGGTCGCCCGTATGCCGCCGGTGGTGGCCGACGCCACGCCTTACGCTGCGGTCTATAAGTTCGACTGGTTCTCCGCCACCGGCACCGCCATTCTGTTTGCGGCGCTGCTCTCCATCCTCTGGCTGCGCATGAAGCCGAAAGACGCGGTGGTGACGTTCGGCCAGACCATGAAAGAGCTGGCGCTGCCCATCTACTCCATCGGCATGGTGCTGGCATTCGCGTTTATCTCTAACTATTCCGGGCTGTCGTCCACCCTGGCGCTGGCGCTGGCCCATACCGGCCACGCGTTTACCTTCTTCTCGCCGTTCCTCGGCTGGCTGGGCGTATTCCTGACCGGGTCGGACACCTCCTCCAATGCGCTGTTTGCCGCGCTACAGGCCACCGCGGCTCAACAAATTGGCGTCTCGGACGTGCTGCTGGTAGCGGCCAACACCACCGGCGGCGTGACCGGGAAGATGATCTCCCCGCAGTCCATCGCCATTGCCTGTGCGGCGGTGGGGCTGGTGGGCAAAGAGTCGGATCTGTTCCGCTTCACCGTGAAGCACAGCCTGATATTCACCTGCATCGTCGGGATCATCACCACGCTGCAGGCCTACGTCTTAACCTGGATGATCCCATGACCATCACTACCCGACGTCTGACGGACGAGGTTGCCGAGCGCCTGCGAAAGCTGATTGACGATCGGGGGCTGGAGGCGGGCATGAAGCTGCCCGCCGAACGCCAGCTCGCCGCCCTGCTTGGGGTATCGCGTAACTCGGTACGCGAAGCGTTGCAGGTGCTGAATACCCAGGGCGTGCTGATGAGCCGCCGCGGCGGCGGCACCTTTGTACGCTGGCAGCACGATACCTGGTCGGAGCAAAACATCGTGCAGCCGATCAAAACCCTGCTGGCGGACGACCCCGGCTACAGCTACGACATTCTCGAAGCGCGCCACGCCATTGAGGCCAGCACTGCCTGGCACGCGGCGATGCGCGCCACCGCAGCGGACAAAGAGAAGCTGCGGCTCTGCTTCGAGGCGACTCAGGGTGATGACCCGGATCTGGCCTCCCGGGCCGACGTGCGTTTCCACCTGGCGATTGCGGAAGCGTCGCACAACATTGTGCTGCTCCAGACCATGCGCGGCTTCTTCGATCTGCTGCAATCGTCGGTGATTGAGAGCCGTCAGCGCATGTATCTGGTGCCCCCGGTGTTTGCCCGCCTGACCGAACAACATGAAGCCGTGCTTAACGCGATCCTCGACGGCGATGCCGAAGGCGCGCGCCGGGCGATGATGGCGCATCTGGGCTTCGTCCATACCACGATTAAACAGTTTGATGACGATCTGGCCCGTCAGGCGCGTATCACCCGCCTGCCCGGTGACCCGAGCGAAAACCTGGAGAAAGACGCATGATTATCTCAGCAGCGAGCGACTACCGTGCTTCCGCGCAGCGGATACTGCCGCCGTTTTTATTTCACTACATCGATGGCGGTGCCTACGCCGAATATACCCTGCGCCGCAACGTGGAAGACCTCGCGCAGATTGCGCTGCGCCAGCGCGTTCTAAAAAATATGGCGGACCTGAGCCTCGAAACCACGTTGTTTAATGAAAAGCTCGCCATGCCGGTAGCGCTGGCCCCGGTTGGGCTGTGCGGCATGTACGCTCGCCGCGGAGAAGTGCAGGCGGCTGGCGCGGCGGCGGATAAAGGTATCCCCTTCACGCTCTCCACCGTCTCGGTATGCCCGATTGAAGAGGTCGCTCCCACCATTAACCGTCCGATGTGGTTCCAGCTTTACGTGCTGCGCGATCGCGGCTTTATGCGTAATGCCCTGGAGCGCGCGAAAGCGGCGGGCTGTTCGACGCTGGTGTTTACCGTTGATATGCCAACGCCGGGCGCACGTTATCGCGATGCGCACTCCGGCATGAGCGGGGCCAACGCCGCCATGCGCCGTTACTTACAGGCGGTGACGCATCCGCAGTGGGCGTGGGACGTGGGTCTGCATGGCCGCCCGCACGATCTGGGGAATATCTCGACCTATCTCGGCAAGCCTACCGGGCTTGAGGATTACATCGGCTGGTTGGGGAATAACTTCGATCCGTCTATTTCCTGGAAGGACCTGGAGTGGATCCGCGAATTCTGGGATGGCCCGATGGTGATCAAAGGGATCCTCGACCCGGAAGATGCCCGCGATGCGGTGCGCTTCGGGGCTGATGGCATTGTGGTGTCCAACCACGGCGGACGCCAGCTCGACGGCGTGCTCTCCTCGGCGCGCGCGCTGCCGGCCATTGCCGATGCGGTGAAGGGGGATATCGCGATTCTGGCCGACAGCGGCATTCGCAACGGGCTGGATGTGGTGCGCATGATTGCGCTCGGGGCGGATACCGTGCTGCTGGGCCGGGCCTACCTCTACGCGCTCGCTACGCACGGGCGGGCCGGCGTCGCCAACCTGCTGAACCTGATCGAAAAAGAGATGAAAGTGGCGATGACCCTCACCGGTGCGAAGTCCATCAGCGAGATCTCCCGCGACTCGCTGGTGCCCGATCCGGAGTTCACCTCGGTGCTCGCCTCGCTGCCTGCTGCCAGCGCGTAAGGCGCTATGGTGTTGTGGCGGGTGCACGCACCCGTCGCACACACCCCGACATCACCCCCGTAGGGTGGGTAAGCGCAGCGCACCCACCACAGCCATCCCGACATCACCCCCCAGGCTGGGTAAGCGCAGCGCACCCACCACAGCCATCCCGACATCACTCCCGTAGGGTGGGTAAGCGCAGCGCACCCACCGCAACCATCCCGACATCACCCCCCAGGCTGGGTAAGCGCAGCGCACCCACCGCAAAAAATCACCAGTCCTGGGCAGAGGGGTGATTGGCGGTTTTACCGTGCCATTTTTTGAGTTCATGCAGGCTTTTCGGAGACAAATAAACGTTTCCTTTACCTTCTTTCATGGCCCGCATTAATCCCAACGCGGTAAGCTTTTTCAGATCGTCACGCGCCGTGTTTTCAGACACGCCCATACGCGTCGACACTTCCATAGCGGTAAATAACACGCCAGGCTGGTTGATGGCGATAGTCGCTAAATCACGTTGACGGCCGTTAAGCACATTGAATATGCCGGAATCGTAAAGCCATTGCTGAAGCGCAGCGCGGGTAGTAATTATCTCTTTAATATAATCGATATACTCAGCAACGGCGCGCGAGACGATTTCACACTGATAATTGACGAAATAGGTCAGATCCATATTGTCGGTTTCAGTGTAGAGGTAAGCCCGCACGTATTTCGCCGGCGCGTTTTTTAATAGCGTAGAGATAGAGATATAGCGAAACGCGGTATAACCGCATTTCAGCATGTACCAGTAAAATAGCGCCCTTGCGGTACGCCCGTTGCCATCTTTGAAGGGGTGCAAATAACTAATCATAAAATGGATAACGCAGGCTTTTACCAGCGGATGGAGGTAGGTTTCATCTTCGGCCTGCTCATGACTGGTATTAATGAATTCACACAGCTCCTCGACCCCCGCCAGCATAAGTTCTGCCGCTGGAGGCGTATGAATAACATTATCTTCGTGATCGGCCACCACCACGTTATCCTCTGGCGTTCTGAATCTACCGGGGGCGTATTTTTCGTCATCTATACCGGCGATAGCGACATGATGCAATTCGAGCAATTCGGCAACACTGAACGGGGCGTTACCCCGCTCCGATATGTATTGCATCATGCGCCAGTTGCCCATGATCATTTTCTCGCCTTCATCACGCGGTTTACGCCCTACTTTCAGCATCTCCAGCGCAACCCGGCTGGTAGTGGCCGCCCCTTCAAGCTGGCTTGATGCGATGGATTCAGCACGCTCCAGCTCGTCCATTAAATATTTTCTGGCATCTAATTTTTCATAGCGCTCCGTTTCCGCAGCTGAAGAGGTAAGCCGGTCTACGATGGAGCATGATTTTTGAATCGTCGCGGTGGTATTCAGATATACCCCTGAGCCGTCGTGATAAGTCTGAAGCGGGTCAAGGAACATACTGGAGAGCAGGCGAGATATCTTCATCGCCGCCCAGATGGCGTCGCATTTCTTTTTATCGCTGTAGCGATGGCGCAGCTGGTCATAATGAAGATAAGCCACGCCCTGACTACGAATTTCAGCGTAATATTTGAAAAGATCGTCCTCTTTCCAGCTGTTACGCGTTTTAACTAACGGTGGCCGGGTTACCTTCACTCTTCACCTCAAAATCAGCCGAAATTGAGGTGAATATAGGTAAATATTGTACAAAAAGCAATCACGGCGGGTATAGACACCCGCCGCCAGAGCCCATCAGAACCAGGCTTCCCACATTGCGCCGACGTTGAACGAGTCCAGCGTTTCATCGTCGGTGCCGTTGACGCGCGCGGTACGCTCGTTATCCACTTCGCCGCCGGTGACGTAGAAGCGCAGCATCGGGCGGAACTCCGGCCCCATCGCGATGGAGATGTTCTGCGACAGCGTCAGCTTCCAGCCGCTGTTATCGCCACCCTGGTCGTAATCGACGCGCTGCCAGCCGGCTTCAAGCCAGGTGGAGTGCACATCGTTCCACCAGTACATCGGGCGCACAATCGCGTTGTAGTTGCGGCGATCGTCACGGTTGTCCGCATCATTAGCGTAATCATGCCAGGCGAGCAGATATTCCACCTGGGCCTGCTGGGTAAATTTATACAGCCCTTCGAAGCTGGCATAGATGGCTGTCAGATCGTCGGTTTTGTTGTAAACGCTGTTATCAGCGTTATCGGAGTAGCGCGCAATCAGCTTGTTAACGCCGTTGTCGCCGGTGTGGCTCAGCACCACGCCACCCTGCCAGGCGTTCAGGCGTTCGTCGCTGTCCACCGCTTTTGAGTCGAAGCCGTAGTTCGCATACAGCTCCAGATCCAGCGGCCCGACCTTCATGCCGTGCACTTTCGACGTCAGGGCGTAGTTACCCTTATCGCCGGTGCCGGAGCCGCCGGTACAGGTGATGCGTGACGGGTTACCCTCGTCGTTCATGATTTCCGGGCTGCAGGACTCCACCGCCGCAACGGTGGCAACGTCAAACTTCACGCCGCCGATATCAAAGTTTTTAATCCCGCCGCCCTGGCCGTCATGGTTCATCCAGAAGTAGTCGTTGATGCCCTGCTGCGGACGCTGATGGAAATCACGGCCGGCCCACAGGTAGGCGTCCGGGTTAGATTCCAGAATGTTGGTCACGCCGGCGTAGGCTTTTTTCAGGTTAACCTCATCGCCCCAGTGGTCGATCATGACGTTAACGTCCCAGATAGCGCCGTTATCGCCCTTGAACGCCTTAGAAAGCTGGAATTCACCGCCGTTGCCTTCGTTACCTAAACGGCCAATCGCCGACGAGCCGTTGTACGAGCCGTCAACGCCAACGTATTTCTGATCGCCGCTCTGGAACTGCGCACCGTAGCGGGCGTAGCCGGAGAACTTCACGCCGAAGGGAATAGCCAGATCCGGCGACTGGGCCGCGCTTTCCGGCTCGGTAATGGGATCGGCTTTTTTGGCGATCGCGGCATCGATTTTTTCCTGCCGCTCGGCGAGGGCTTTATCCACCGCTTTCGCGACGATGGCGTCGATTTGTTCCTGGGTAAATTCTTGTGCGAGGGTGTTTCCTGAGCAAAGCGCAGCCATGACCGCCAGTGCCACTGGAAGTTTTTTCTGTAATTTCATGTTTGTCCCGATGTAGTATTTTATTTTCAGACAATAACTATCCCGCCCGTCTTTCACGGAATAATTGCGCTACCACCACGTCATTATTTATTGGGTACAGAGCGATATTTCTATTTTCGTTGCGGCTTCTCCGTTATTTCATTTATTAATTAACGCTGATACAGCTGAATAATTTCTTCAGATAATTCACGCGCCAGCAGAGAATTCATTAAGTGATCCTGAGCGTGCACCATAATAAGCGTCATGGGCTGTCGTGCTTCGCCCGCGTCCTGCTCGATAAGCTTTGTCTGTATCTGGTGCGCCCGGCGGGAATAGCCGTCGGCTTCGCGCAGCAGGCTTTTCGCTTCATCCAAATCGCCCTGGCGTGCCGAACGCAGCGCTTCAAAACAGAGACTGCGCGACTGACCGGCATTGACGATAATTTCCATTACCGCATCTTCTAATTCAATCATGGCGAATTCTCGTTATTAAGGCGTGGGGAACCGAAGCGCCGGATAATAATATCCAACGCTGCGGGGTAAATATCGCTATTACTGGCTGACCGGCTGGGCCAGCGGTGCGCTGTTCTGCGCTTTCTGCTCTTCGGTTTTCAGCAGTGAACGTTCGTAAGCGCGCAGGAACGGCAGGTACATCAGCGCCGACATCACCATACACACCACGCACATCACCACCGGGCTGAGCGCCCAGTTTGCCGCCCAGGAGGCACCGATCGGGGCTGGCGTCGTCCACGGCGTCAGCGAAACTACCTGCGCCAGCCAGCCAAGTTTTGTAGCACCATACGCGAGGCAGGCGTTGATCAGCGGCACGCACACGAAGGGGATAAACAGCATCGGGTTCATGATAATCGGTGCGCCGAACAGGATCGGTTCGTTGATGTTGAAGAAGCTCGGCACCACGCCCATTTTACCGATGGTGCGCAAGTGGGTGACGCGGCTACGCAGCAGCAGGAACGCCAGCGGCAGCGTGGAACCCACCCCGCCGATCAGCAGATAGTGGTCCCAGAACCCTTGCAGATAGACGTGCGGCAGCGTCGCGCCCGCCGCCAGCGCGGCCTGGTTGGCAGACAGGTTCGCCATCCAGAACGGGTTCATGATGCCGGTCACAATCAGCGAGCCGTGGATACCGGCGAACCAGAAAATCTGGCACAGCAGCACCGAGAGCAGAATAGCGGGCAGCGAGTCTGACGCCGACACCAGCGGCTCCAGCAGATGCATGATCGCCTGCGGCAGGATCATCCCGGTCTGCGCTTCGATAAACAAATTGAGCGGGTGCAGCGTTCCCATCACCACCACGACCGGGATCAGGATCTCAAACGAGCGCGCCACGCCGGTCGGCACCTCTTTGGGCAGACGGATCGTGATCTTATTCTGCTTCAGCCAGGCGTACACGCGGGTGGAATAGATGGCGGTAATCAGCGCGGTGAAAATCCCCTGCCCGGAAAGATACTGGGTAGAGATTTTGCCATCCGCATAGGGCGCGGCCACCAGCAAAAACGCCATGAACGCCAGCAGGCCGGACATCACCGGATCCAGCTGAAACTGCCGTCCAAGGCTGGCGCCGATACCGACGGAGATGAAAAACGTCATCACGCCCATGCTGAGGTTAAACGGCAGCATGAGCTGTTCGCGATACGTCTCGGAAAAGTTCAGCCAGCCGCGCGCAAAACCGTTTGTGGTATCGGCGGAGAACGGCGGAAAGATGAAAACCAGCATAAACGAGCCGATGATCATAAACGGCAGCGCGGCGGTGAAGCCGTCGCGGATTGCGATCACGTACTTTTGCTGTCCAAGACGACCAGCCAGCGGGGTGATGGTTTGCTCGATGACGGCAACCATTGACTGATAGAGCGAACTCATAGGAACACCTTTTTAGTGTGCCGCTTCGATAAGCGACAGAGCATAGTCCAGTACCTTATCGCCGCGCTGCATGCCGTAGTCCATCGGGTCGATGGGCTGTACCGGAACGCCGCGGGCGGCAGCCTTTTCTGACAGCATGCTTAACATGTACTTCACCTGCGGCCCCAGCAGCACCACCTGGTAGCGGGGAAACTGCGTATCGAATTCCGCCACGCCATAAGCGTCGATTTCGACCGGCAATTGACGTGCCTCGGCAGCTTCCACCATTTTCCGTACCAGCAGGCTGGTAGACATTCCCGCAGAACAACACAGCATGATCCTGACCATCGACAACCATCCTTAAATGTAAATAGTTATTGCGGCGTTGATTGGATATTATACGGAAACCGATTTCCATTGGCGGTGATGAGAAGTGAGAGACGCATCATAAACTGCAGGCCACTGGCGCGTAGTAAGGAGAGTTCCATCACAGCTTTTTTGGCGCTTTTGATAGCAATCAAGCCGAAATGGAAAATCGGTTTCCATGAAAAATGGAAAGCGGCTATACTGCGCTGGCGATTTTATGAGCCGTTTTTCGCAACAGAATGATTGGGCCGCATACCGGCCTCCCAGGGGAAAAAATGTCAACAATCAACGACGTATCGCGTTTAGCTGGGGTATCTAAAGCCACGGTTTCACGGGTGTTGAGTGGGTCGCGTGGCGTCAAGGAAGCCAGCCGCCAGGCGGTGCTGAAAGCAGTCGAAGAACTGAATTATCGGCCAAACGTCATTGCGCAGTCTCTGCTCAGCCAGTCTACCGGCTGCATTGGCGTCATCTGCGCCCAGGAAAACATCAACCAGACCACGGCTTATCTGTATGCGCTGGAGAAGCAGCTCAGCCTGCATCAGAAGCATCTGCTGCTGCGTTTCGCCAACAGCAAAGCGGAGGTGATGAGCGCGCTGGACGAGCTGACCTGCGGCCTGTGCGACGACGTGCTGATCATCGGGGCGCGCTTTCCGCTCAGCGTACCGCACGACAACGTGATTGTGGTGGACTGTGCGGAAACCGATACGCCAAACAGCATACAGTTCGATCATGCTTTTGCTGCCGAAACCGCCTGTAATTATCTGATTAGCCAGGGGCGACGCCAGATCGCGCTGATTCATCCGGACGCCAGCGGCTCTGGCGAGCAGGTGCTGCTCGGTTACAAGCACGCGCTGGAAAACAACTTCCTGCCGTTCAACCGCAACCTGGTGTTTATGGACTCCACCACCTCTTCGGTAGCGCTGCAGGTATTGCTGAATAACGCCACCACGCTGAACTTTAACGCTTTACTGGTGGCGGATGAGCAGGAGGCACAGCGGGTGATTACTCAGTTGCAGGCATTCAACAAATCGGTGCCGGGCGACATCATGGTGTTCAGCCTCGCCGGTTCACTGCAGCTGCCCGGCGTGCCGACCATTCCGGCGATTGAATATTCGATGGACGCGATGGCCGCGCGTATCGTGAGCTGGCTGACGGAAAAAACCCAGCGCGTGCTCGGCTCACAGGTGCTGCGTGGGGATTTGATTATTCCCAACATGCGTAAATGACCAGACCCGAAATAAGTAGATGCTTACGAACGTCTGTTAAGATTCAGACGTTCTGTTTTATACCTGTTTTGTGCTACCCGGCCAGAGCATTTCGCTAACCGTCAACACCATTTTTATTGAGCATCCCGGCACCCAGGCGTGACGTACAGCTTTAAGAATGGGGCGTCAAATGACGACACGCTTTGCGACTGCAGCCTGAACTACGACTGTTATGATAGAAACAATAATATAAGTGCCATTAAACATGTTTTGTTGCACACTAGCACGATACTACGCATATGCCTTACTTAGTTCTGCAGCATCTGCTTGTTTCTTATTATCTGTTAAATACCGGGCTGGTTGCAGCTTTTGGCACATATAACATTTTCTACTGCCTCTTAGGGTGTCACCCATCACTATCAACTATGCGGTGCACGGCAATTCTTATTATTTTTAGGTGCCCACAGGCAGAGAAAAGACGCTTTCCAACATGAAGCGTAGTAAATTATTCAGTGTTTTTGATGAATTTAAGTTAAGTTAATATTTTTATAGTGCCCGAGCTTTTTCCATTACGTTATGTTCACTACGGCCAGGCCAAAAAATGAATACTATAGTCTGTAGAGCAATGGTGTTCACATGGTAAATTAACTTTATGGAAAATATAAATAAAAGTGTCGCTTTCATTATAAAAAAGCGCCGACATGAGGCGTCTTTCTCCCAGGAAGAGTTGGCTGATTTGGCCAACATACACAGAACCTACCTAAGCCAAATTGAACGTGGATTAAAATGTCCAACACTTCATGTGTTGAATGATTTGTCTAAAGCGCTACACATACCCCTTTCGGTTATAATCAGAGAAATGGAATTGTATGAATTACATAATAAATAAACAATTTAATATTAACGTTGGTTTTGCGGTGAATTATGATCATATCCAAAAGACTATCCTGCAAACAAACGAGATATTAAGCAATTTGCCGTCCACATTATTTAACAGTATCGATTATAAAACCACAAGCGCAATGATTGGTTCTATTTTTTGCGATACGCTGGCACTATTGACTAATTCCATTGTTAATCCCATAGAAAAAGGTCATCCAGATATTATACCTAGTAGCGCCGCAACAGCGTCAGAGGAACGATTGAGAAACTATCCCGACGGGCTTGAAATAAAGTGTACGGTTGGCAATATAATAACAGGAGCGAATTTACGCGCAGGTCAGAATAGAGTTAATTATATCAACGGTATTACCTGGCAAGCTCATCATCAGGAGGTGTCTACGTTGATGGGGCTCGTATGGGATTTTGTTGATTCTGGAAAAACATTTTTTTATCCTACCATCACCGCTGTTTTTTATTGTAATAACCTCACGCCAGAAGACTGGGGGGCTGTAAGTGGCACGACAGGAAGAAACACCAAAGTCTCAGGGATGTTAACTAGCGGAAAAAGAAAAATGGCAAATGGTTGGATTGCCGTTATAGACAATCCAGTTTATATTGATAAATATAGAAGAGTTTTGAACCTCAACTTATAGAAAAGCTCTCTTCAGTCTTCCTGACAGCTGTTCTTGAACTCTCTATTTCCATGATTTTTTTAGCAATTACTTTGGTGAACAGTGGTGGCACACTTTCACCAATTAATTCACGCAGAAGCGTATCAGAGAATTGTTTCCCGGTAGAATCACACCAGATTACATCTTCTATATCAATACCCTGAAGCTGAGCTATTTCATATATTGATAACACTCTATTCTCTTCTGGATGAACCTTGTGATCGGAACATGCATAGGCCGATCTCGTCGTTATAGTAGACGCTGGTTTATCCCAGTACATTCTTTTATAGGCGGAGACAAAACCTTTAATTAATTTAATATCGCCATCTTTGACAACGACAGGTTTTGGTAGCAAAGAACCACAGGATGTGCATCTGACGTCATTCTTTTTATTTAAGAAAGAGCATGACAAACAAGTATTGTTATCGAAAGCAGAGCATCCTTCTGGTGTATTCCGCATCCAGAAGTCCAGATCGTCCCTCCATTTTGGTACTCTGTGCAATGGGTTGACAGATGAAATCCGTTTTTTAGGATCGATAGCAATCAATTCTTCATTATTAGCGATTACCGCTCTCAGCGTTATTCTTTCCTTCGGATTATTGATTACAGGGTTCGGAAGGAAAGACTCGTCACTTTTATAAAAGCCGTCTTCGTTTAAACGAAAAATGCCTACGCTTCTTAAACGTGTTTGAGGCAAACCATAATCCGCCATTTGCACTTGTTCAAACTTACCTGCATAGCCCATTTCCCTGAATTCGTTTTCAATGATTTTTGTTATTTTTTCAACGTTGCCATTTTTATCGATGTCATTGAAGTTAAATAGCCTGCAGACATTTTCAAAAAAAATCCATTTTGGCTTTACCGCCTTTACTACTTCGATTACTGGCAGGTAAAGATGATTTCTTTTATCAATTTGAGGCCTTTTACTTTCGGCCATAGCTTTTAATATGGAGCCTATCCCATTTTTTGACATGCCCTGGCATGGAGGCGTGGCATAAAGAAGAAAAAGTTTATCTTCTTTTTTTTCATTTAATATAGAATTAATTTTATTAATTATATTTTCTACATTTTCTGATACATCACAAGTCAGAACTTCTGCTTCCGGGAAGTTTCTTTTTGTAAAAGCCGTTCTTTTTGCATCTATTTCGCATAACAGCGATGGAGAAAAACCCATTGCTCTAAATCCCATATCACCAAATCCAGCACCAGAAAATAAACTTGCTGATATCATATAATAATCCCCATCGCATATTGAATACTATAGTATCCTACAGGCGTATCAGACACAAGTATTGAAGCACATTGTGATAATACGCAGGCTGGTTGGAAAAATGACTTATTCATTCTGAACCCTCAGGAAATATGCCAACCTGTTATAAGAGGCTATTTTCTAGCGGATAACTTTGTAAGCTAAAAATACATTACCAATCATTTATTATGAGCTGAAATTATCTTATTCCTGATAGTTTAATTCTATTTCTCTGGTTATATTTAAAGCGTTGAGATACGGTAAGCGCTAAAATAAGCCCCCGTATGGAGGCTTTGTTATGGACTTACAACTACTCCCTTGACGATTTCACCGCAGGCTTATTCCCCCACAAACGGCGATGAAAACTCTCTATTTTGCGGGCATCGCGTCGCTTCTGCATGGTTTTCGCCCAGCTCGCCGACAGACCAGCGGCGCTCAACAGGCGGCGCGTCTGCTCATCGTCGAACGGCTGATGCCAGGCGATAGCAGCGGCGTCAAACACGCTGACTTCGCTCAGTCGTGATGCCAGTTCCAGCGGCGTGTCGCTGTTGACCGGCCCGTCATTCAGCACCCGATACAACCAGCCGGTGCGTCCGCTCTCCTGCATCAGGGAGGAGATATCCGTGATGCCGAAATGGAAATTGATCTTAAAGCACGGGGAACGCGGCTGCGTTACCTGAATCAGCGCGTCGCCCCAGCGATAGATATCGCCGATATACACGCTCTTCTCATCCATACCCAGAGTGGAAAGATTTTCGCCAAAGGCCGGCGCGACAAAGCGCTCTGCCTGCTCCGGAAATGCCTGCGCCCACCAGGCGTAATGCTCGCGCGAGTAATGACACAGCGCGCGGTCCGGCCCACCGTGGATCTTCTTCTCCGCCTGCTGGTCACCCTCAAGGCCGAGGGTGGTGAGGATCAGTTCCCCTTCCACGCTGCGCTTGGCAATCGCGCTCGGGCGCGTGCCCGCGTATTTCTGGATGCGACCGGTAAAGACCTGAACGGGAAATTTCATCTGCGACTCCTTTTGCCAGTAACCCTTAACAGGCTCGCCGCTGCGCCTCGTCATTGCAACAAAATTCGCGAGGCACCGTCCAAAATCCGATATCGCTGAAGGTGCGTGACGCCCTGAGGTGCTATCACTTAAAGGAGTGAAACGCCATTTCAGGATTAAGGAGAGAACGACGTGACTTTACAGCCCGCATTTAACGGCGTCTGGTGCCCCTCGATAACGCCGCTCGACACCCAGGGAAATATCGATCTGTCAGGCCTGGCTCGCCACCTTGAGCGGCTGACCGCCGCAAAACTGGACGTCATTTTACTGATGGGCAGCATCGGCGAGTTCGCCTCGTTCACGCTTGAAGAGCGTCTGCTGCTGATCCACGAAGCCCGCGCCATGAGCGCGACGCCAATGGTGGTGAACGTCTCTTCGACCTGCATTCCGGATATTCTGCGGCTGGCGGATGAAGCGCACCGCGTCGGCTATGAAGCCGTGATGATCCTGCCGCCGTATTACTACGGCCAGACCAGCGCGCAGCTGCTGGCGTACTACCGCGAGCTGGGCCGTCAGATTCAGGGGCCGTGGTTTGCTTACAACTTCCCGGCACGCACCGGCTGCGATCTGACCCCGGAGCTGATCGCGACGCTGGCCGCGGAGTTCCCGCAGTTTGCCGGCATCAAAGATACCGTGGACTGCCAGTCCCACACTCGCAACATGATCCTCGCTACCCAGGCGGTGCGTCCGGACTTCACCGTGCTGTCGGGCTATGACGAGTACTACATCCCTAATCTGCTGACCGGCGGCGGCGGGATTATCTCCGGCCTGAACAACATCGTGCCGGAACTGTTCGTCCGCGCAAGGGAAGCGTTCGTCCGTGGCGATCTGGTCACCCTGTGCGAGGTGCAGCGCGACATCAGCCGCTACTCGGCGATTTACGCTATCGGGGATGACTTCGTGACCACCATTAAAACCGTGGTGGCACGCAAGTTTGGTTACAGCCAGACCCGCTCACGTAATGCGGGTGGCGAACTCACCGCGGCACAGCTCAGCCAGCTCGATGCGCTGTTCGCCATAGGGTAACGCGCACAAAAAAGCCGACCCTGAGGTCGGCTCGTTCTGTTCAGGACAGATTATTTTTTCGCTGCGAAACGTGCTGCAGCTTCGTCCCAGTTCACAACTTCCCAGAACGCTTTGATGTAATCAGGACGTTTGTTCTGATATTTCAGGTAGTAAGCGTGTTCCCACACGTCCAGACCCAGGATCGGGAAACCGGATGCGCCAGAGATCGCTTCGCCCATCAGCGGGCTGTCCTGGTTTGCGGTAGAAACCACAGCCAGTTTGTCGCCCTGCAGAACCAGCCACGCCCAGCCGGAGCCGAAACGGGTTGCTGCTGCTTTCTCGAACTCTTCTTTGAATTTCTCAACGCTGCCGAAATCGCGCTCGATAGCCGCTTTCAGGTCGCCCTGCAGGGTGGTTCCGAGTTTCAGGCCTTTCCAGAACAGGCTGTGGTTAGCGTGGCCGCCCGCGTTGTTGCGCAGTACGGTTTTCTTGTCAGCCGGAACCTGATCCAGTTTGGTGATCAGCTCTTCAACCGGCAGGTTAGCGAACTCCGGCAGGCTTTCCAGCGCCGCGTTGGCGTTGTTTACATAAGTCTGGTGATGTTTGGTGTGATGGATTTCCATCGTCTGCTTATCGAAGTGCGGTTCCAGTGCGTCATAAGCGTACGGCAGGGATGGCAGTGTATAACTCATAATCATCATCTCCATTGTTGTCGGGCGGCAGAGGTGTAAACGCCGCGTAAGCAGTGGGTTCATTATAGTTAATTAAATGATCTTGAAAATGTTTATCAATGCCGCATTCGTTATAAGGTTATAACGCAACGCGCTGAGGGCTATGCCGCCTGATGGCTGGACTGACGCCACTGGCTGGGCGTCATGCCGGTTTCGCGGGTGAACACCACGGAAAAATAGTTGCTGTCTTCGAAGCCACAGCGCATGGCAATTTCACTGATGAACAGGTCGCTGTGGCGCAGCAGATACTGGGCGTGGCAGATGCGCAACTGGCGCAGGTACTGGTTGATGGTCATTCCGGTCTGGGTGCGGAACTGCTGGCGCAGGGTGCGCTCGCTGCACTGGTGACGAGCGCAGAACGGCTCAAGGACGAACGGTTTTTCCAGGCTGCGCGCCAGGGCGGTAATCAGCTTATCGAGCAGCGCTTCCGGCTCGTCCGGGCTGGCGGTATCGGTGGCGTAGCGGGCGCGTTTCAGGGTAATGGCGAGCTGGGCAAACAGCGTTTCGGCGAGGGTGGCGCTCAGCGCATCCTGCTTGTGGCTCTCCTGCTCCAGCTGGCTGATGATGGCGCGCGCCTGGGTCATGCCCGCGCTGCTGAGCCGCCACCAGGGCTGGAACGGGCCACCATTCAGACCGGGGATCAGGCTGTGCCAGTCGAGGTTGAGCCGCAGCCGCTCGGGGCAATAAATGACATTCTGCAGCACCAGATCGTTCACCGAGGCGTAGCTGTGACGGTCTTCGGCGCGGATATAGAACAGGTCGCCACGGGTGATGCGGTACGGCCGATCGTTAAGCACGTGCAGGCCGTTGCCGCGCCACACCAGCACCAGCTCCCAGAACTCGTGGCTGTGCTCGGCGAAGACGTTTTGCGGATAGCGGTCCGCCACCGCCACGGGTTGCCCCGGCCAGGCAAAGAAGTCGTTTTTGCGAAGAATAAGCGGAGCCGCCACGGCGTTACCTCAGATGCTAACAACCTGACATTATTAGCCCTTTCGGCAAAAAAAACGGTGACTCCCCTCGCGTTACTGAAGCTGCGCGTCGCGCCCCTGGCGCACATCGCGCGGTGACCAGCAGAATTCGCGCTTAAACAGCGTCGAAAAGTGGTTACTGTCGCCGAACCCGCAGCGATAGGCGATATCGGTCACGCTCTCGTCGCTGTGGCGCAGCAGATGACGCGCTTTGATCAGCCGCAGGCGGTTAAGGTAGCGCTGCGGCGAGAGTCCGGTTTGCTGCTTGAGCTGGCGGTGCAGCGTGCGCAGCGAGAGCGAGAAGCGGTCGGCTATCGCTTCCCAGCACACCTCATCGGCATAGTGATCTTCCAGCCAGGCAATCAGCTGATTTAACCGCGCATCGTTGTCTGCCGCCCCTTCTGCGAGGCTGCTTTTACGCAGCAGCACCAGCAGCTGCATAAATACAATTTCCCGGTTGGCGACCGCATGAGGGTCGTCGCCCTGCGGCAGCGCGTCCATCTGCTCAATCAGCACGCGCACCTGCTGCAGCACGCTCTGGTTAACACGCCAGTGCGACGGGTAATGCCCGTCGTGTTCCTGAGGCAGCAGCTTATCCAGCCCCGACAGGAACGAAAACGCGTCCGGCGCACGGTAGAGCACGTTGGTCAGGCAGAGGTTATCGGTGTGCTCATAGAGATGGCGATCGTGGTCGCGCACGAAGCAGACCGAGCCGCCGCTCAGGGTATAGGGCTGACCGTTGAAGACGTGAATACCGGTGCCGTGCTCCACGATGACAATCTCATGAAAATCATGGTGATGCTCCGGAAACGCGGACTGCGGCAGGCGTGGCTCAATCGCCAGCGATGTCCGCCCCGACGGGAAAAAATCAATGCCATGCAGTACCGTCATCATCATCTCCGCCCACCTGAAAGTGTCCAGATAGTAGTTAACGGCCTGGCGCCTCACCTTAATTTTTTGACAACAAAGCGCGCAAAGGCTGCGCGTTTTTCAAGATCCGCGCGGCAGATAACAGAAATGCGGCAGGGGTCACAGGGGAGAGCCTTGCTGAAATGTGAGCTGCCTCACGTCCATCTTTGCTTTCTTGCCAGCCGCCTGCGGGCGCTGTCACTGGCGAGAAGGTGGCAGGCATCGCCCCTTTTTTAGACTGAACGGCATGTTTATCAGAAGGACTTCATCATGCCTGTTCGTCATTGCGTTGCGGTTGATCTTGGCGCATCCAGCGGCCGCGTCATGCTCGCCCGCTACGACAGCGCCAGCTGCGATCTGACGCTGCGCGAAATCCACCGTTTTACCAATACGCTGCGCCGGGTTGACGGGTTCGATACCTGGGATCTCGACGCGCTGGAGCAGGCGATCGTTATCGGCCTGACCCGCGTCACGGCGGAGGGCATCACACCCGACAGCATCGGCATCGATACCTGGGGCGTGGACATGGTGCTGCTCGACAGCGCCGGTAACCGCGTCGGGCTGCCGGTGGCCTATCGCGACCACCGCACCGACGGCATTATGGCGCAGGCGCTTGCGCAGCAGGGCAGCGCTGATATTTACCAGCGCACCGGCATTCAGTTTCTGCCGTTCAACACCCTGTGGCAGTTCCGCGCCATTGCCGACCAGCAGCCGCAGTGGCTGGAGCAGGCGGCCCACGCGCTGCTGATCCCGGACTATTTCAGCTACCGTCTGACCGGCAACCTCAACTGGGAATACACCAACGCCACCACCACCCAGATGGTCAATATCAACAGCGACAGCTGGGACGAGACGCTGCTGGCCTGGGCAGGCGCGCCGCGCCGCCTGTTCGGGACGCCAACCCACCCCGGCAACGTCATTGGTCACTGGCACAGCCCGCAGGGCGAGGCCATTCCGGTGGTGAGCGTCGCCTCTCACGACACCGCCAGCGCGGTGATTGCTGCCCCGCTGGCTCATCACGACGCGGCATATCTCTCCTCCGGCACCTGGTCGCTGATGGGCTTTGAAAGCCGCACGCCCTGGACAAACGACGCCGCGCTGGCGGCCAACATCACCAACGAGGGCGGTGCCGAAGGCCGCTACCGGGTGCTGAAGAACATCATGGGGCTGTGGCTGCTGCAGCGCGTGGTCAACGAGCAGCTGGTGAGCGATCTGCCGGACCTGATCCGCCGCGCCGGGGCGCTGCCCGCCTGTCTTAGCCTGATCAATCCCAACGACGATCGCTTTATCAACCCGGACAACATGAGCGCCGAAATTCAGGCGGCCTGCGCCGAGCGTCATCAGCCGGTGCCGCAGGGCGATGCCGCGCTGGCACGCTGCATCTTCGACAGTCTGGCGCTGCTCTACGCCGAGGTACTCCAGGAACTGACCGCGCTGCGCGGCACGCCGTTCCGCAGCCTGCACATTGTCGGCGGCGGCTGCCAGAACCCGCTGCTGAATCAGCTCTGCGCCGACGCCTGCGGCATTCCGGTGATCGCCGGGCCGGTGGAAGCCTCTACCCTCGGCAACATCGCCATCCAGCTTATGACCCTCGACGACATCCGCGACGTCGGGGATTTCCGTCGCCGGGTGACGGCCCGTCAGCCGCTCGTCACCTTCACACCCAATTCCGATAGCGAAATTGCACGCCACGTTGCGCAGTTTCAGCAACAACGTCAAACAAAGGAGCTTTGCGCATGACAACTCAACGAGAACAGGCCTGGATGATTGCGAAGGAGCGCTTTGCGGCCGTGGGCGTGGATGCCGAGGCGGCGCTGCGCCAGCTCGACAAACTGCCGGTCTCCGTTCACTGCTGGCAGGGGGATGACGTTGCCGGGTTTGAGAACCCCGAGGGGCAACTCACCGGCGGCATTCAGGCCACCGGCAACTATCCGGGCAAAGCGCGTAATGCCCGGGAGCTGCGCGCCGACCTGGAGCTGGCGTTCTCCCTCATTCCCGGGCCAAAACGCCTGAACCTGCACGCCATCTACCTTGAATCCGACACCCCGGTCAGCCGCGATGCCATTAAGCCCGAGCATTTCAGCCGCTGGGTGGCGTGGGCGAAAGAGAACCACATCGGCCTCGACTTCAACCCGTCCTGCTTCTCGCACCCCAACAGCGCCGACGGCTTCACGCTGGCCCACGCCAACGACGACATTCGCCAGTTCTGGATTGACCACTGCAAAGCGAGCCGCCGGGTATCGGCCTCGTTTGGCGAAGCGCTGGGTACTCCATCGGTGATGAACATCTGGGTGCCAGACGGCATGAAAGACGTCACGGTGGACCGCCTCGCCCCGCGTCAGCGTCTGCTGGCGGCACTGGATGAGATCATCAGCGAAAAACTCAATCCGGCGCACCACATCGACGCGGTGGAGAGCAAGCTGTTCGGCATCGGCGCGGAGAGCTACACCGTCGGCTCTAACGAGTTTTACATGGGCTATGCCACCAGCCGCCAGACCGCGCTTTGCCTGGACGCCGGTCACTTCCACCCGACCGAAGTGATCTCCGACAAAATCTCCGCCGCCATGCTCTACGTGCCGCGTCTGCTGCTGCACGTCAGCCGCCCGGTGCGCTGGGACAGCGATCACGTAGTGCTGCTCGACGACGAAACCCAGGCCATCGCCAGCGAAATCATTCGCCATAACCTGTTTGACCGCGTGCATATCGGCCTCGACTTCTTTGACGCCTCCATCAACCGCATCGCCGCCTGGGTGATTGGTACCCGCAACATGAAAAAAGCCCTGCTGCGCGCCCTGCTGGAGCCGGTGGAGCAGCTGCGTCAGCTGGAAGCCGCCGGGGATTACACCGCCCGTCTGGCGTTGCTGGAGGAGCAGAAATGCCTGCCGTGGCAGGCGGTCTGGGAAACGTACTGCGAGCGTCACGATGCGCCAGCCGGTAGCCAGTGGCTGGAGAGCGTGCGCGGGTATGAGCAAGCGGTGCTGAACCAGCGCGGATAACCCACCGAAGGGTCGAAGGTGGGTAAGCGTAGCGTACCCACCAGAACAGCATACCCTCCCCCGATCGGAGAGGGCCAGGCGAGGGGATACTTCGCCACGACAACAGGAACAGAACGACTATGCAGAACATCCTTAACGCCTGGTTCGTACAGGGCATGATCAAAGCCACCACCGACGCCTGGCTCAAGGGCTGGGACGAGCGCAACGGCGGTAACCTGACGCTGCGTCTCGACGCGCACGATCTCGCGCCCTACGAGGCGGATTTTCACGCCGTGCCGCGCTATATCGCCCTCAGCCAGCCGATGCCGCTGCTGGCGAACACCGCGTTTATCGTCACCGGCTCCGGCAAATTTTTCCGCAACGTCCAGCTCGACCCCACCGCAAATCTCGGGGTGGTAAAAGTCGACAGCGACGGCGCGGGCTACCACATTTTGTGGGGGCTGACTGACGAGGCGGTGCCGACATCCGAACTGCCGTCGCACTTCCTGTCGCACTGCTCGCGCATTCAGGCCACCGGCGGTAAAGATCGCGTCATTATGCACTGCCACGCCACCAACCTGATTGCCCTGACCTACGTGCTGGAGAACGACACCGACATCATCACCCGCTATCTGTGGGAAGGCAGCACCGAGTGTCTGGTGGTGTTCCCGGACGGCGTCGGCATTCTGCCGTGGATGGTGCCGGGCACCGATGAGATCGGCGCCGCCACCGCCCATGAGATGACGAAACATTCGCTGGTACTGTGGCCGTTCCACGGCGTGTTTGGCAGCGGCCCGACCCTGGATGAGGCGTTTGGCCTGATCGACACCGCGGAAAAGTCGGCGGAAGTGCTGGTGAAAGTGATTTCGATGGGCGGCATGAAACAGACCATCAGCCGCGACGAGCTGATCGCCCTCGGCAAACGTTTTGGCGTGACACCGCGCGCCAGTGCTTTAGAGATTAAAAAATAAAATAACTTACCTGCGCTTTCGCCGGGTGCTACGGCGAAAGCAACCTGTACCTGAAACCTGCAAACGTGGAGTACAACATGAAAATAAAAGCAATACCGGCTTGTACGCTCATCGCATCTGTTCTGGCCTTCTCCGGCCCGGCGCTGGCCGAGGTTAAAATCGCGCTGGTCGCCAAATCGCTGGGGAACGGCTTTTTCGAAGCCGCCAACGTCGGCGCACAGCAGGCTGCCAAAGAGCTGGGGGATGTGAAGGTCATCTATACCGGGCCAACCACCACCACCGCCGAGGCGCAAATTGAAGTGCTCAACGGGCTTATCGCCCAGGGCGTGGATGCCATCGCCATCTCCGCCAACGATCCGGACGCGGTGGTGCCGGTGCTCAAACGCGCCATGCAGCGCGGTATTAAGGTGGTTTCCTGGGATTCCGGCGTGGAAAAAGCGGGCCGCCAGATCCACCTCAACCCGTCGAATAATGCGCTGATTGGCGAAACCAACGTCAAGCTGGCCGCCGCGGCGCTGAAAGATCTGAAGGTGGAAAAAGGTGACGTCGCGGTGCTGAGCGCAACGCCCACCTCCACCAACCAGAATATCTGGATTGAAGAGATGAAAAAGGTGCTGCCGAAGTACCCTTCCGTCAATCTGGTGACCGTCGCCTACGGTGACGACCTCTCCGATAAGAGCTACCGCGAAGCGGTGGGCCTGCTGAAGTCCCACCCCGATTTGAAAGTGATTGTTTCCCCCTCCTCGGTGGGCATTGTCGCCGCCGCGCAGGCGGTGAAGGACCAGAACAAAATTGGCAAGGTGTACGTTACCGGGCTGGGCCTGCCGTCTGAGATGGCGGGCGCGGTGAAGTCCGGGGCTACCAAAAGCTTTGCTATCTGGAATCCGATCGATCTCGGCTATGCCGCCACTTACCTCGCCCACGATCTGGTGAAAGGCACCGCCACCAAAACCGAGGCCAGCATGGGCAAGCTCGGCAAGGTGACGCTGGATGCGGACGGCAACGGCGCAATGGCTGAGCCTTACGTCTACGACGCAAGCAACATCGACAAGTTCGCGAAGATGTTCTGATCGGCGCCCAGGCGTGAACAATCCCGCCCTCTCCTGCTGAGAGGGCCGGGGTGAGGGTGGTTAAACCCATCGATTCGGAGAAACATCATGACGGCATCCACACCGCTGCTGTCGCTCAGGGGCATCACCAAAGTTTTTCCTGGTGTACGCGCTCTTGAGAACGTGCAGCTCGACCTCTGGCCAGGCCAGGTCACCGCGCTTATCGGCGAAAACGGCGCGGGCAAATCCACGCTGGTCAAAGTGATGACCGGCATCTATCAGCCTGACGGCGGCGAAATCCTCTATAAAGCGATCCCCATTCAGCTCCCGACGCCGGAAGCCGCCCACAAGGTTGGCATCACGGCGATTCACCAGGAGACGGTGCTGTTCGACGAGCTGACCGTCACCGAGAACATTTTCGTCGGCCAGTACCTGCATACCGGGCTGTTCAGAAAGCTCGACTGGCCGGCAATGCATCGCCGGGCGCAGGCGATCCTTACCCGCCTGGAAGTGCAGATTGACCCGCGTGCCATCCTGAAAACCCTGAGCATCGCCCAGCGGCATATGGTGGCGATTGCCCGCGCGCTGTCGTTCGACGCTCAGGTGGTGATCCTCGACGAGCCGACCGCCGCGCTGTCGCAGCATGAGATTCTGGAGTTTTATCAAATCGTTGAACGCCTGAAGCATGACGGCAAAGCGATTCTGTTTATCTCGCATAAGTTCGACGAAATCTTCGAGCTGGCAGATCACTACACCATTCTGCGCGACGGGGAATTTATCAGCGCCGGGGCGATGAACGACATCACCGAAGAGCGCATGGTGTCGATGATGGTGGGGCGCGCCATCACCCAGACCTACCCGAAAATCGCCTGCGAGCCGGGGGAGACGGTGCTGGAGGTAAAAAATCTCAGCCACCCTACCGAGTTCGCCAACATCAGCTTCTCGCTGCGCGAAGGGGAGATCCTCGGCTTCTACGGCCTCGTCGGCGCGGGGCGTACCGAGCTGATGCAGGCGCTGTGCGGCGTCTCCCGGCCCGCCAGCGGTGAGATTGTCCTCAATGGTGTTCCCGTCTCGTTCAGCCAGCCCGCCGACGCCATCCGCGCCGGTATCGTCTGCGTGCCGGAGGAGCGCCAGAAGCAGGGGGCGATTATCGCATTGCCGATCGCCCAGAACATCAGCCTGCCGCAGCTCAGCACCCTCAATCCCAACGGCGTACTCAATGAGACGCGCGAATGGGCGCTGGCCGATGAGTATGCCCGTCGCCTGCAGGTGAAGGCGTTTAGCTGGCGCCAGGCGGTCGAAACGCTCTCCGGCGGCAACCAGCAAAAGGTGGTGATCGCCAAATGGCTGGCCACCCACCCGACGGTGATTATTCTCGATGAGCCGACGAAGGGCATCGACATCGGCTCAAAAGCGGCGGTGCACCAGTTTATGTCCGAGCTGGTAGCCCAGGGGCTGGCGGTGATCATGGTCTCGTCCGAACTGCCGGAGGTGATGGGCATGGCGGACAGCATTATCGTGATGCACGAGGGGCTAATGGTGGCGCACTATCGCGCCGGAGAAGCCAGTGCGGAAACCATCGTCAGCGCCGCCAGCGGCGCGGGCAAGGAGGCAGCATAATGTGGCAATCCCTGCTTAAAAACCGCGAAGCGCTGCTGGCAATGGTCATCGTGCTGATGATTGCCGCCATCGGCAGCCGCGTGCCGTCGTTTGTCAGCCCCGGCAACCTGGTGGAGATGTTCAACGACACCTCTATCCTGATTATTCTCGCCCTCGGCCAGATGATGGTGCTGCTCACCAAAGGCATCGACCTCTCTATGGCCGCTAATCTGGCGCTCACCGGGATGATCGTCGCCCTGCTGAATTTCCACTATCCGGCGCTGCCGGTCTGGACGCTGATGCTGATCGCCACCGCGCTGGGGCTGGTGATGGGCGCGATCAACGGCCTGCTGGTGTGGAAGCTCGGCATTCCGGCGATAGTGGTGACCCTCGGTACCATGAGCGTCTATCGCGGGATTATCTTCCTGCTCACCGACGGCGGATGGATCAACGCCCACCAGATGAGCCAGGATTTTCTTGCCCTGCCGCGCACGGCGCTGCTTGGCCTGCCGGTACTGAGCTGGTGCGCCATCGCCGCGCTGCTGCTGGTGGGCTATTTCCTGCGCTTCAGCCGCACCGGACGCGCGCTCTACACCGCCGGCGGCAACCCGACCGCTGCCTGGTACACCGGTATCAACGCCGGCAAGATGCAGTTCATCAGCTTCTGCCTCTCCGGCACCCTGGCCGGGTTCTGCGGCTACCTGTGGATCTCGCGCTTCGCGGTGGCCTACGTTGACGTGGCGAACGGCTTTGAGCTTCAGGTGGTCGCGGCCTGTGTGATCGGCGGCATCAGCACCATGGGCGGCATCGGACGCGTGCTCGGCTGCCTGTGCGGCGCGCTGTTTCTCGGCGTCATCAACAATGCGCTGCCGGTGATTGGCGTCTCGCCGTTCTGGCAGATGGCGATCTCCGGCGCGGTGATCGTTATCGCCGTGTTGCTCAACGAGCGCGGCAACAAACGCAAAGGGCGGCTGATCCTGCGTGATGCGGCGCTGGCCCGACAAAAACAGGCGGTGAATCCATGAGCAAAATAGTGATGACCGATGCGCCGGCCGCTGCGCCGGTACCTCCCACCTTCCTGAAACGCCTGCTGTGCTGGGAAGGGTTTCTGTTGGCGGTGACGCTGGCGGTGTTCGTCGGGAATGCCATCGCCTCGCCGTGGTTTCTGGATATCTGGAACCTGTCAGACGCCACCTTCAACTTCACCGAAAAAGCGATAATCGTGCTGCCGATGGCGATGCTGATTATCGCCAGGGAGATTGACCTCTCGGTGGCTTCCACCATTGCGCTCAGTTCGACGGTGATGGGGTTCTGCGCCCAGGCGGGCTTCGGCACCCCGGAACTGGTATGTGTCGGGCTGGGCGTCGGGTTGCTGTGCGGGCTGTTCAACGGCCTGCTGGTGACGCGCTTCAACCTGTCGTCCATCGTTATCACCATCGGCACCATGAGCCTGTTTCGCGGTATCACCTACATTCTGCTCGGTGACCAGGCGCTGAAAGATTACCCGGAGAGCTTCGCCTGGTTTGGTCAGGGCTATGTCTGGGGCGCGCTGTCGTTTGAGTTCGCGCTGTTTATCGTGCTGGCGATAGCCTTCTCTTTCCTGCTGCATCGCACCAACTTTGGCCGCCGCACCTACGCCATCGGCAACAACCCGACCGGCGCGTGGTTCTCGGGGATCAACGTGAAGCGCCACAACCTGCTGCTGTTTGCGCTGGTGGGCCTGATGGCCGGGCTGGCCGCGGTGCTGCTCACCTCGCGTCTCGGCAGTACTCGCCCGACCATCGCGCTCGGCTGGGAGCTGAGCGTGGTGACCATGGCGGTGCTCGGCGGGGTCAACATTCTTGGCGGCTCCGGCAGTATGCCGGGGGTGATCATCGCCGCGTTCCTGATGGGGCTGGTGACCTTCGGCCTGAGCCTGCTCAACGTGCCGGGCATCGTCATGTCGATCATTATCGGCCTGATGCTGATTGTGGTGATTTCCCTGCCGATCGTTACCCGTCGCCTGCTGGCGCGGCGGCGAATGTGACGTTGCCCCTTCAGGCATTAACCCCGGCGACGAAGGATGCCGCCGCACGAATTATTTCAATATCAAGGAGATATACCATGAGCTTTATGTTGGCACTGCCAAAAATCAGCCTGCATGGTGCAGGCGCAATCGGCGATATGGTGCAAATGGTGGCGGGCAAACGCTGGGGCAAAGCCCTGATCGTGACCGACGGCCAGCTGGTCACGCTCGGCCTGCTGGATAGTCTGTTTGCCGCGCTCGACGCCCACCAGATGCCGTATCACCTGTTTGACGCCGTGTTCCCTAATCCGACCGAAGAACTGGTGCAGCAGGGCTTTGCCGCGTTTCAGCAGGCAGAGTGCGACTACCTTATCGCCTTCGGCGGCGGCAGCCCCATCGACACCGCCAAAGCGGTAAAAATCCTCACCGCCAATCCTGGCCCCTCTACCGCTTATTCGGGCGTGGGCAACGTCACCCATCCCGGCGTGCCGCTGGTGGCGATCAACACCACGGCGGGTACTGCGGCAGAGATGACCAGCAATGCGGTGATTATCGATTCGGCGCGCCACGTAAAAGAGGTGATTATCGATGCGAATATTATCCCGGATATCGCCGTGGACGATGCCAGCGTGATGGTCGTCATACCGCCCGCAGTGACCGCCGCCACCGGCATGGACGCCCTGACCCACGCGGTGGAAGCCTATGTGTCTGTGGGCGCGCATCCGCTGACCGACGCCAACGCGCTGGAAGCCATCCGTCTGATTAGCCGCTGGCTGCCCGCCGCCGTCGAGAACGGCAGCAACCTGGAGGCGCGGGAGATGATGGCCTGCGGTCAGTATCTGGCGGGGATGGCCTTCAACAGCGCCGGTCTGGGGCTGGTCCATGCCCTCGCCCACCAGCCGGGGGCCACGCACAACCTGCCGCACGGCGTGTGCAACGCCATCCTGCTGCCGATCATCGAAAACTTTAACCGCCCCAACGCGGTGGCGCGCTTTGCCCGCATCGCGCAAGCGATGGGCGTTAACACGCAGGGGATGAGCGATGAGGCTGCCAGCCAGGCGGCAATCGACGCCATTCGCCGGCTCAGCGCCAGGGTCGGCATCCCGTCCGGCTTCAGCCAGCTTGGCATCACGAAAGCCGATATTGAAGGCTGGCTGGATAACGCTCTCGCCGATCCGTGCGCACCCTGCAACCCCCGCAGCGCCAGCCGCGACGAGGTGCGCGAGCTCTATCTGGAGGCCTTATGATCCGCAAAGCCTTTGTGATGCAGGTAAATCCCGACGCCCATGCGGAGTATCAGCGCCGCCACAATCCGATCTGGCCGGAGCTGGAAGCGGTGCTGAAAGCGCACGGCGCGCACTACTACGCCATCTGGCTCGACCCGGTGCGTAACCTGTTGTTCGCCACGGTTGAGATTGAATCCGAGGAGCGCTGGGATGCCGTCGCCCGCACCGACGTCTGCCAGCGCTGGTGGCAGCACATGCGCGATATCATGCCGGGCAATCCCGATAACAGCCCGATCAGCGAGCCGCTTACAGCGGTGTTTTATCTGGAGTGACAGGAACATAAAAAGCCCGCGTAAGCGGGCTTTTATGGACCTTATAAGGAAAGGTGACGCATCACGTCCTGCGAATGGTGTAATACGCGAACAATAGTAATGGACATGTCGGTCCGGAAAAAAAAGAGTACGTGGTGGGCGCAAGAAAAAGAGTAAATTCCTTTACTCAACTCAGGGCGCTTAATCCCAACGTCATGACGCGCAAGCATATCAAAATGCGAAGAAAGCTTTCCAATATAGTTATCCGCTTGCGCCTCCCCAAACCGGACCTTGCCATAGCGCCAGATCGCTTCCATGTCCTCACTGGCTTTCGGCGTTAGCTCAATCCGTCTCGTCATCATGCCGATCCTTGGCTTTTAGGTTTTGAAGGAAAGCATCCTGCTTCCACTCTTGCGGGGCACCGCTGTTCACCCCTTCATTAATGAGCGCTCGCAACTGCTGCAGATGCGACTGCGCCTGCTGTTCTCGCAGTAAACGCAGCGAGTCCCGAATCACTTCGCTTTGCGTTCGGTAGTCTCCGGTAGCGATCAGAGACTCCACAAAACCACGAAGCTCTTCACCCAGATCGACGGTCATAGTACGCGCCATATTCATCCCTTTGTAAGAACTAATCTTACAATAATACCTGTACTCTGGTTACTTTTCCAGCAGGCAGACAGTGATAAATTTTCCCGCCCAGGGCCATAAAAAAGCCCGCGCTAGCGGGCCTTGATTTATACGCGTTGCGCCAGCTCCTCCGGCTGCGCGACTCCCTCTTTACGTTTGCTGGACGAGAGCGTAAACGCTGATACCACCGTCACGGTCAGTACGAAGCAGCCGAGCATCAGGTAGGTATCCTGGAAGCCGATGCGGTCATACATATTGCCAGCGAAGGCGGAGAGGAAGATCGCCATCATCTGCTTGGAGAACTGGAAACCAATCAGATAGATGGTGGCGGAGAGGCGCGTATCGAACACGCCGGTAATGTATTTGAAAGCGCCCACCAGCAGGAACGGCACTTCCAGCGCGTGCAGCATTTTCAGCGCCACCACTTCCACCACGGTGGTGGCGAATGCCGAGCCGATAATGCGTGTTGCCATGATGGTGCCGGCGATAAGCAGAGTATTTTTCGCGCCGATGCGGTTAATGATCCACGGCGAGCAGAACATGATGATGGCATTGCACAGCTCCCCGGCGGTGGTGGCAAAGCCAAAGGCCCGCGTGCCCGCTTCCGGCGTGGCGAAGAAGGATTTAAAGAAGGTCGCGAACTGCTGATCAAATACGTCGTAGACGCAGGCCACGCCGACAACGTAGAGAATGAACATCCACATCTTTGGCAGACGGAACAGGCCAAATACCATCTTCGCGGTGATCTGCGGCTGGTTAGCCCCCAGCGCGCCCATCACCTGCGCCGTCTGATTCGGTTTCGGACGCGCCAGCATCAGCAGCACCATCATCAGCAGTGCCGCGCAGGACCCCATCCAGAACACCAGCGCCGGATTAACGTTAAACAGGATCCCGGCGGTAGAGGCGCACAGCCCCCAGCCGAGGCAGCCGAACATGCGTGCCTTGCCGTATTCAAACGCGCTGTTGCGGCTGACGCGTTCAATATAGGCCTCAATCGCCGCCGAGCCGGAGGAAAAGACAAAGCCGATATACAGCCCGCCGCTCAGCGCTCCGAGCCAGATATTCACCTTCAACAGCGGACCGAAAACATAGAGGAAAAACGGCGCAAACAGCACCAGCAGCAGGGTGATAATCCACAGCAGATGCTTCTTCAGCCCGAGCTTATCGGAGATCACGCCAAGCAGCGGCTGGAAGCTGATGGCGGCCAGCGAGATGCAGGAGAAGACGATCCCGGTATCGGTTTTGTTCAGGCCAATGATGTCCGACAGCCAGATCGGCAGGAACGGAAAGCAGGTTGCCATGACAAAGAAGTAGAGAAAAAAGAACAGACCGAAAATCCAGAAGTTAGAGTTATTTTTGTAGGTACAGGCGGTGGTGTTCATTCAGGATATCCTCAAAGGCGTGGCGCGTCGGGGCCATGCGGCCCCGCTCCGTTACACTCGTTCAACGACGATCAGCAGGGCCGTTTCCGGGTCCATGACCGGCAGCTGTAGTCCGGCCTGCGCCAGCCACTCGCCGCTGGCGCTGACGGGCGAAGTCATCCAGCCAGGCAGCTTGCGCATGGTATGCCCGCCGGCACCGGTTAACGGCAGGGTGGACGGATCTTCCAGCCGTATCTGGTAACGCGCATCTGGCGCCAGGCCCGGTATTCTCAGTGCGCCGGGCAGCGTGTAATCCGGCATCGCCAGCTGGCTCACCAGCCACAGCCCCTGGGTTTTGTCTTCGCTCACCACGCCCTGTACCTGCGTGGTGCTGTCCGGCATCGCCACCCGCCACATCGTGCCGGAATGGATCAGCCCGCGCCAGCGCTTGTAGAGCGCGGCGTAGCGCTGATAGCCTGCGTATTCGTCAGCATCGGCGGTGACCGGGTCCAGCTCCAGCCCCATATGGCCAAACAGCGCCGTCAGGCCGCGGAAGGCAATGCTGTGCTGGCGAAACGTGGCATGACAGCGGCTGTTGCCGATATGCGCGCCCATCACTTCCGGCGGGAAGAAATAGCTCATGCCGCGCTGGATAGTGCTGCGCTCCAGCGCATCGTTGTTATCGGAGGCCCAGAAACGGTGGCTGCGGGTCAGCACCTCATAGTCGATACGTCCTCCGCCCGAGGCGCAGGACTCAAACTCCACCTGCGGGAAGCGTGTCCGCAGGGTGTCGAGCAGGCGATAGAACTGGCGCGTCTGAGCATCCGCCGCGGCCCTGCCATGATGCCCGGGCTGCACCAGCTCGCGGTTCATGTCCCACTTCACGTAATCGACGGGATGCTCACCCAACAGCCAGCTCAGGCGCGCCACCAGGTAGTCAAACGCCTCGGGAATACTCAGGTTCAGCACCCACTGGTGGCGTCCGGTGGTTTTCGGGTAGCCCGGCAGCGCCAGCACCCAGTCGGGATGGGCGCGGCACAGATCGGAATCGGGGTTAATCATCTCCGGCTCTACCCAGATACCGAACTCCATGCCGAGGGATTTCACGTGGTCGATCACCGGCATCAGGCCGTCCGGATACTTGCTCTCATCGAGATACCAGTCGCCGAGCGCAGCATGGTCGTCGTTGCGCCCCTTAAACCAGCCATCGTCGATGATAAAGCGCTCGACGCCCAGCTCGGCAGCGCGGCTCGCCATCTGCATGATGTACGCCGGATCGTGGTCAAAATAGATGCCTTCCCAGGTATTAAGATGCACCGGCCGCGGCTTGTCGCCGGGGAAGCGGATAATCTCGTCGCGCAGGAAGCGGTGGAACTGCTGGCTCATGCCGTTCAGCCCGGCAGCGGAGAAGCTGGCATAGAGCCACGGGGTATGTAGCGTTTCCCCTTCTTCCAGCGCCATTTCACCGGGCAGATAGAGCGCTTCGGCCTGGATCAGACGGCGACCATCGGTTTTCGCTTCGCACTTGATGCGGTGGTTGCCGCTCCAGCCAAGATGTACGCCCCAGACATCGCCCTGCTGCTCGTGGAAGCCCGGCGTGCCGGCAATCAGCGCCGGAAAGTGTTCATGCGACGTGCGCCCGCGACGGTTTTCCAGCACGAAGCCGTCATGGCTCAGCGCCACGCGGTGCGGCTGGAACTCGCGGATCCAGCGACCGTGAAACGCCATCACCTCCCCCGCCCGCTCCGGCACCGGCAGCGTGACAGCGAAGCGATCCACTTGCCACGGCTGCGCACGCTGGTTGGTGAGCGCGTGGCGCACCTTCAGCACGCCGCTGTCGGTCAGCACCAGTTCGCTGACCAGCCCCAGACCGGCATTCACGTCCTCGCAGTAGAGCGTCAGGGCATTGCCCTGCTGCTCAACCCGTACCGGCGTAAACACCGGCGAGGCGTCCTGGCCGTTGCGATGCCCTTCCAGCCCCGGCGCGCCAAACAGGCCGTGGCCGCTCTCTGCCATCAGGGTAATCGGGGAATCGACATCCAGCCGCCCGTTAGCAACCGGGCGCGTTAAGCTGGCACAATCCTGCGGCGAAAAGTGGTTAAGATGCGCCCCCCAGTAAATAATTTCCGGGAACGGTGCGGTAGTGATGATCACATCGGTGGCACCGCTGGTGAGGCGGTAACAGATCTCTTCCATAAAGCATCTCCTGATTCAGGTCTGCTTTAACTGTTGATCCGAAACGTTTCGGACGCCAACCACAACGTTTCGGTTATGTGAGCGTTGTTAAATAATTGAGAATTACTGCGGAGGTGAATGCAGGGTGACGCCGGGGAAAAATTCGGGCTGCCAGAGCACCTGCAGCTGCGTCAGCGGCTCGCCGGCAATGAGGCGGCGCACCATGTCGGCAATCTGCTGCCCCACACCCTGGCGGGTGGACTGGATCACAGCAGCAACCTCAAGTTCAACGATGCTGTCCGGCGGCAGTCCGTCGTACACCACCAGCGATACGGCGTTATCGCCTTGCAGACGACCGAGGGTTTGCAGCGCCATCGCCGCGCCGTCGCCGTGGGCGTTGCCGTCAGTGACGATTGCCGTGGGCGGCGTGGGTAGCGCGAGCAGTTCCAGCGTGGCTTTATAGCCGGCGCGGCGGGTGGGCGGCAGCAGGCGCAGCCATGCGTCGGAGAGATGATGCGCCCGCAGCGCGTCGCGCCAGCCGTCCCGTCGCTGGGTGATAAACGCCTGGCTGTTGTTCTCCCCGAGCAGGGCAATGCGCTGATGCCCGAGCGCGATGAGGCGCTCCGTGGCCTGTCGGGTGCCGGCCTGATTATCGAAATCAAACCAGGCATAGGGCTGTGCAAGCTGGCTGCGGCCCAGCGCCAGGAAAGGGAAATTCGCGCGCTGCAACTCCTGCAGCCGGGGATCGTTATCCAGAGTGTGCGCGACGATCAGCGCATCGACGCGGCGACTCTGCACCTGGCGCATATAGCTGTGGCGGTCCGCCAGATCGTCATCGGCAATCAGCAGCAGATCGACTTCATACTGCGCCAGTTCGCGGCTGATCTCGCCCACCATCCCGAGAAACACGCTGTTATTCAGCGGGGCGGGCAGCACCGGGAACACCAGCCCGACGGCGTCGATTTTGCCCATCTTCAGACGGCGGGCGAAGGTATTTGGCCGGTAACCGCGACGCTGCGCTTCCGCTTCGACGCGCGCCCGGGTCTCCTGCGAGACGTCGTCATAGCCGTTCAGCGCACGGCTGACCGTGGTGACGGAAAGACCCAGATGTGTGGCGATGGCTTTTAGCGACATGGTGAGCGGCCCGTAAAGAGTGATCGCGGGCTAGTGTCGCGCATCCCCGCCACCGAGTCCATATAACAAAAAAAGCGCCCTCAGGCGCTCTTTCGACGTGAATTCATTTATTTAGTCAGTTCAGCGGTCATATAAACCTGGTCGCGGTTGAACGCGGAGGTGATTTTATACGATGCGCCCATTTCATGCGCCTGCGCGGCGATTTTCGCTTCGGTATCATCGAGGGTAGAGCCGGTTGCGGTCACGGTCTGGCCAGCAAAAGCACCGAAAGCGGAGGCCAGGGCGATAACTGCAACAAAAGTTTTGATAGTTTTCATCGGGTATTCCTTCATCTTGGTTTGTCAGGGAGAAGGCTGATTGCCTTCGATGGAGTAATAATAGCCCCCTCTCCCCTGAACAAAAAGCGGAAGGATTTGCTGAGCTTGTTCATAAAAATTGAACAAATATTTATCAGTTCTGCTCTGCCACCAGCAGCGCCTGAGTGGCTGGCTCCAGCGCGCGGAAAACGTGCTCCCGATCGGCGGGATAGCAGATGTAATCCCCCTGGTGCAGCTCTTCCGGTGCCTCTGTCAGCCCGACCAGCGCCCGCCCCTGGGTAATAATGATATGTTCGACGGAACCCGGCGGATGCGGGTGCGATACCCGGTCCGCCCCCGGCTCTGCCATCAGCAGGTAGATGTCACGGCGCGCGCCGGGCGGACAGGTTGCCAGTAAAATGGCCTGATAGTTGGCCTGCTCGGCCACCACCTTAGTGCCTTCCCCGCGACGGATAACCTGCGTCCGGGCAGCCTGAGGTTCAAACAGGCGCGCAAACGGAATGCCAAGCGCCACGCACAGCGACCACAGGGTTTCGAGACTGGGATTACCATTACCCGCTTCCAGCTGGGACAAGGTCGATTTGGCGATCCCGGCGCGGCGCGCAATCTCGGCCAGCGACAGCCCGGTTCGGGCGCGTTCGCGCACCAGGCTTCTGGCAATCACATCAATGGGCGGTGTCATTTACGGCTCCGGTGTTCGGTAAAACGAACGATCGTTCGCTTGAAATTTAAATGCGCTGTGTTCATTATAATGGATACTCGTTCGATATGGCTAAAGATCTATGTTCACTCAACGTTTCTCTTGCCTGAGCGCCGATACCAGAAAAGCGATTTTCCTGGTGTGCCTCGCGGTTGCGGTGGTCGGCGTCTCGTATGGTTCATTAGCAATGGCCTACGGCTTCCCGCTCTGGCTGCCGCTGGTGCTGTCGATCACCGTACTCGCCGGCGCGTCAGAGTTTATGTTTATCGGCATTATTGCCAGCGGCGGGCATCCGCTGGCGGCGGCGGCGGCTGGTCTGCTGGTGAACGCGCGGCATATTCCGTTTGGCGTGGCGGTGCGGGACCTGGTGGGTAACCGCGCGGCCGCCCTGCTCGGCTGCCACATTATGAATGATGAAAGCGTGGTGTTTGGCCTCGCGCAGTCCACTCACGAACAACGTAAAGCGGCATTCTGGCTGTGCGGGCTGGGGGTGGCGACGCTGTGGCCGCTCGGTGCGCTGCTGGGGAGCGTGATTGGCTCGCTGCTGCCGTCGCCGGAGGCGATTGGGCTTGATGCGGTGTTCCCGGCCATTCTGCTGGCGCTGGTGATCCCGGCGCTGAAAAATCGCACCACGCTGATCCGCGCGACCAGCGGCGCGGCCATCTCCCTGGCGGCGGTGCCGTTTGCACCGGTGGGCCTGCCGGTGCTGCTGTCGCTGCTGGGCGTTCTGACGAGGAAGAAATGATGCACGCTACGCTGTTAGTGATTGCCGGCATTGTGGTGCTGTCGCTCGGCACCTGGCTGATGCGTTTTGGTGGCGCAAAACTCGGCAGCCGCATGGCGCTCTCCGAACGCTCACAGGCGATGCTGTCGGATGCGGCCACCACGCTGCTGTTCGCGGTAGCGCTCGCCACCACGCTCTATTCCGGCACCAGTTTCGCCGGGATGGCGCGGCTGTGCGGTGTTGCGGTGGCGGTACTGCTGGCGTGGCGTAAAACGCCGCTGATCATCGTGATTATCGCCGCGGCGGCAGTTACCGCCGGGCTGCGTCTGCTTGGTGTACCCTGATTAGCCTTTCAGTAGCGCCAGCGCTACTTCCGGCATCTGATTCGCCTGCACCAGTACCGCGGTGCTCGCCTGAGAGATAATCTGCGCCCGGCTCATCTTGCTCACTTCCATCGCGTAGTCGGCATCTTCAATGCGGCTGCGTGCTGCCGTGGTAGCAAGCGTGCTCTGCGCCAGCGTGGCTTTGGCAGATTCGAAGGTGTTGATGTGGCTGCCGTACTCGCTGCGGTAGCCGCTCACCTTTTCCAGCGCCTTATCCAGCGCGCCCAGTGCTTTACTGGCCTCTTCTGCCGGGTCGAGCTTACTTTTCGAAATCCCTAACGTTTTGGTATCGGCCGGCGTCGGCGCGATGGTTTTTTTGCTGATCTCATCGCCGAAGTTGGCGCTGGTCACAATCTCAATCGGCTCACTGGCGCGCGGCGGTTTCGCCGGGACCATCGTCGGTGCCGGCAACGAACTCCAGGTGACGTTGCTGCTGAACGAACCGTTTCCCACCACCATCACAATCAGATCTTCCGGCACCGTCCCCAACAGACGGAGACGCTCCTGCATCTGCGCGCCGTTCTGCCCGTCGTTGAAGCCGCCGTTTGACGCGTCTTCGTAGCGATCGGTATCGCCACTGTAGCGGATCGTCAGACCGTTCAGCGTCGCCGTCGCGCCACCGTTGAACACCCAGATCGGCCCGCCCTGGGTCAGGGAACTGTCGTCATAGCTCGCGCCCGGCAAAAAGCCGTTCGACTCATTGATAAACTGCGCATTCGCCGAGGCGTCGTCCGTGATCCCTTTGCTCACCCAGGTGTAATCCGGGTTGGCATCGTTGAACGGCGTACCGACAATGTGCTTACCGTCGCGGGTGAAGAGCTGAATATCATCGTCCAGCCCCAGCGAGTTGATGGTGATCACCACGTTAGTCGCGCCGGCAGGCACATAGGCCAGCGGCACGATACCGGACGTGAAGTTATAGTCGGTCCCCGGCGTCGGGAACTTTACGCTGAGCGGCGGCACGTCACCATACACCAGCGGCGGCAGCTCCGGGTCATCGGTCGCCAGCGGATACTTGCCAAAAATCTCGGTGTTATTCGAGATATGGTTGATGGTGGCGCTGATGGACTCAAACTCTTTCTGAATACTGGCGCGATCCTCCAGCGACAACGTGCCGGTCGCCGCCTGCACCGCCAGCTCTTTCGCACGGATCAGCAGGTTGCTGATGTTGGCCAGCCCGCCCTCGGCGGTCTGCGACAGGCTGATCCCGTCGTCAATACCCCGCGCCACCGCGCTGTCGGCGCGCAAATTCGCCGTCATACGGTTAGCAATAGCCTGTCCGGCGGCGTCATCGCGCGCGCCATTGATACGCATCCCTGAAGATAGCCGCTCCATTGCCTGACTCAGTGCAGATTCGACTTTAGTCTGGTTATTTCTCGTTTTATCGGCGTAGAGATTGGAATTTAAAGTGATCATAGCGGTATTCACATACGGACGGTTTCCCGAATACATGCTATATCGGCGCAGCGAAATTTCGCTTTAAGTGTTTTTTTAATGACCAACGCCCCTGGAAGCCGCGTGGCGTTTGGTTTCAGCAAGTTAGCACGCAAAAAAAAAGCGCCCTCAGGCGCTCTTTCGACGGTAAAGCAGACTTATTTGGTCAGTTCTGCGGTCATGTGAACCTGATTACGGTTGAACGCTGAAGTGATTTTGTAGGAAGCGCCCATATCCTGCGCCTGAGCGGCGATTTTCGCTTCGGCCGCGTCCAGAGTGGAACCGGTCGCGGTAATGGTCTGGGAAGCGAAAGCCCCGAAAGAGGAAGCCAGCGCGATAACAGCAACAAAAGTTTTGATGTTTTTCATGATAAAGACCCTTAATGATTTAGTTTGTAGTGAAGCGTTCTGCCTCGATGTGATAAATCATAGGGCAAGCCTGCGCTTATAAAAAGCACAAGCTTTTGCTGATAAAATTCAAAATTTTTGAATAATTAACGCAGGCGCTGTGGATGGGTATAGATGGTCGCGCGGCCAGGCTTGCTGAACCCGACCAGCGTCAGGTTGCAGCGTTCGGCCACGTCCACTGCCAGCGACGTGGCGGCCGAGACGGCAAACAGGATCTCCACGCCGCACATGGCAGACTTCTGCACCATCTCGTAGCTGGCGCGGCTGCTGACCAGCACGGCACCGTCGCGCCACCCTTCCCGTGCGCGGCGACCCAGCAGTTTATCGAGCGCGACATGGCGACCGACGTCTTCATGTCCACCCGTCGCCTCACCCGAAGGGGTTAGCCAGGCGGCGGCGTGAGTACAGCCCGTGAGCTGCCCGACCGGCTGGAACGTCTTCAGGGCGGCCAGTGCCGCATCGAGGTTTGCCAGATCGAAGGTTTGGGTAAAAGGTAATGGCGTCAAGGGCTTGCCAATATCATCCAGCTGCTCGACGCCGCAGACGCCACAGCCGGTACGTCCGGCGAGCTGGCGACGGCGCGCTTTCAACCCCATAAAGCGCCGGCTGGATAACTCTATTTGGACTTCCGTGCCATTACACCCCTGGACAATATCCATTCCGTAAATTTCGTGTGAAGATTCAACAATGCCTTCCGATAACGAGAAACCAAGGGCGAAAAGTTCCAGATCCTTGGGGGAAGCCATCATCACCACATGCGAAATACCGTTGTAGACCAGCGCCACAGGCACTTCTTCCGCCAGCATATCCTCGCGGGTATGGTCGAGCGCATCGCGCTGCCACAGCGAAACGGATTTGGCGCCTGTGATCTGAGTCACACTTTTGATCTGTGCTGATGAAATATTCTTCACTTTTTTTTAACCGTATTGGAACAGCCACACCGGCATTATGGTATTCTCGTGGCCCTTCGCTTCAGGGACTGAGGTGGGAAAACAGCAATTCTGAACCTTTGCGGCTTTGACCGCAAAACAAAAACTAAATCCCCAACGTATCCGCTGCTTCAGGAAACAATAAGCAACGCGGCTACCAACGGGGTGATGAGTAATGTCAAAAGTAAGGAGTGACCATGCAGGTCAGCAGAAGGCAGTTCTTTAAGATCTGCGCTGGCGGTATGGCAGGCACCACGGTAGCGGCACTGGGCTTTGCACCCAGCGTAGCGCTGGCAGAAACACGTCAATATAAACTGCTGCGCACCCGTGAAACCCGTAACACCTGCACGTACTGCTCCGTTGGTTGTGGGCTGTTGATGTATAGCCTCGGCGACGGTGCGAAAAACGCCAAAGCATCTATTTTTCACATCGAAGGGGACCCGGACCATCCGGTAAACCGCGGGGCGCTCTGCCCGAAAGGCGCAGGCCTGGTGGATTTCATCCACTCCGAAAGCCGCCTGAAGTATCCGGAATATCGTGCTCCGGGTTCCGATAAATGGCAGCGCATCAGCTGGGACGACGCGTTTGACCGCATCGCGAAGCTGGTCAAAGAAGACCGTGACGCCAACTTTATCGAGAAGAATGACGAAGGCACGACCGTAAACCGCTGGCTCTCCACCGGTATGCTGTGTGCGTCCGCATCAAGTAACGAAACCGGCTATTTAACTCAAAAATTTACGCGTTCGCTCGGCATGTTAGCCGTCGATAACCAGGCGCGTGTCTGACACGGACCAACGGTAGCAAGTCTTGCTCCAACATTTGGTCGCGGTGCGATGACCAACCACTGGGTCGACATGAAGAACGCCAACCTCATCATTGTGATGGGCGGGAATGCGGCAGAAGCGCATCCGGTGGGATTCCGCTGGGCGATGGAAGCCAAAATCCATAATGGCGCGAAGCTGATTGTTATCGATCCTCGCTTTACGCGTACGGCGTCGGTTGCCGATTTCTATACACCGATCCGCTCCGGTACTGACATTGCCTTCCTGTCAGGCGTACTGCTGTACCTGCTGAATAACAACAAGTTTAACCGCGAATACGTTGAAGCCTATACCAACGCCAGCCTTATCGTGCGTGAAGATTTCGGCTTTGAAGATGGCCTGTTCTCCGGCTATGACGCGGACAAACGCAAATACGATAAGACCTCCTGGAACTACGAGCTGGATGAGAAAGGCTTCGCGAAACGCGATACCACGCTCAGCCACCCGCGCTGCGTCTGGAATCTGCTGAAGCACCACGTTTCTCGCTATACGCCGGAAATCGTGGAAGACATCTGCGGAACGCCAAAAGCAGACTTCCTGAAGGTGTGTGAATACATTGCCGAAACCAGTGTTCACGACAAAACCGCCTCATTCCTGTACGCCCTTGGCTGGACCCAGCACTCCGTTGGTGCCCAGAACATTCGTACTATGGCAATGATCCAGCTGCTGCTCGGCAACATGGGCATGGCAGGCGGCGGCGTTAACGCACTGCGCGGCCACTCCAACATCCAGGGACTGACCGACCTTGGCCTGCTGTCACAGAGCCTGACCGGCTACATGACGCTGCCAAGCGAGAAACAGGCTGACCTCCAGACCTACCTGACCGCCAACACGCCGACACCGCTGCGCGAAGGCCAGGTGAACTACTGGAGCAACTACCCGAAATTCTTCGTCTCCTTGATGAAAGCCTTCTATGGCGACAAGGCGACCGCGGAAAACAGCTGGGGCTTTGACTGGCTGCCGAAGTGGGATAAGGGTTACGACGTACTGCAGTACTTCGAAATGATGAACCAGGGCAAAGTGAACGGCTATTTCTGCCAGGGCTTTAACCCGGTCGCCTCATTCCCGAACAAAAATAAAGTCGTCGCGTCGCTGTCGAAATTGAAGTTCCTCGTCACCATCGATCCGCTCAACACCGAGACGGCCACGTTCTGGCAGAACCACGGCGAGCAGAACGATGTGGACACCGCCAGCATTCAGACCGAAGTGTTCCGTCTGCCGTCCACCTGCTTCGCCGAAGAGAACGGTTCTATCGTTAACTCCGGCCGCTGGCTGCAGTGGCACTGGAAAGGTCAGGATGCGCCGGGCGAAGCCCTGAACGACGGTGAAATCCTCGCCGGTATCTTCATGCGCCTGCGCAAGATGTATGCCGAAGAGGGCGGTGCCTGCCCTGAGCAGGTGCTGAACATGAGCTGGAACTACTCCACGCCGCACAACCCGTCGCCGGAAGAAGTGGCGATGGAGAGCAACGGTAAAGCACTGGCCGATATTATCGACCCGGTTACCGGTGATGTGCTGGCGAAGAAAGGCAACCAGCTTGGCACCTTCGCACACCTGCGCGATGACGGCACCACCTCCAGCGGCTGCTGGATCTTCGCCGGCAGCTGGACGCCGGATGGCAACCAGATGGCGCGCCGCGACAACGCCGACCCGTCAGGCCTGGGCAACACCCTGGGATGGGCATGGTCCTGGCCGCTCAACCGCCGCATCCTCTATAACCGTGCCTCTGCGGACCCGCAGGGTAAACCGTGGGATCCGAAGCGTCAGCTTCTGTCTTACGCCAACGGTAAATGGGTTGGCGCTGATATTCCGGACTACAGCACCGCGCCTCCGGGCAGCGATGTCGGGCCGTTTATCATGCAGCCAGAAGGGATGGGTCGTCTGTTTGCGATGGATAAACTGGCCGAAGGTCCGTTCCCGGAACACTACGAGCCGTTTGAAACGCCGTTGGGTACCAACCCGCTGCACCCGAACGTTATCTCTAACCCGGCAGCCCGCGTCTTTAAAGGCGACATGGAAGCTATGGGTAAAAAAGATAAGTTCCCGTATGTGGGTACAACCTACCGTCTGACCGAGCACTTCCACTACTGGACCAAGCATGCGCTGTTGAACTCCATCGCGCAGCCGGAGCAGTTCGTGGAGATCGGTGAGAAGCTGGCGGGCAAACTCGGCATCGCCCAGGGCGATACGGTGAAAGTCTCCTCCAACCGTGGCTACATCAAAGCCAAGGCGGTGGTGACCAAACGTATCCGCACGCTTAACGTCCACGGTCAGGAAGTCGATACCATCGGTATTCCTATCCACTGGGGTTACGAAGGCGTGGCGAAGAAAGGCTTTATCGCCAACACCCTGACGCCGTTCGTCGGCGATGCGAATACGCAGACGCCGGAGTTCAAGGCGTTCCTGGTGAATGTGGAAAAGGTGTAACGGAGACGAATCATGGCTTATCAATCTCAAGACATCATCCGTCGTTCCGCGACTAACAGTTTCACTCCCGCGCCTCAGGCGCGGGATCACCAGCAGGAAGTGGCGAAGCTTATCGACGTAACCACCTGCATCGGCTGTAAAGCCTGTCAGGTGGCCTGTTCAGAGTGGAACGACCTGCGTGACGAAGTGGGCAACAACGTCGGGGTGTATGACAACCCGGCCGATCTGACCGCCAAGTCCTGGACGGTGATGCGTTTCTCGGAAGTGGAGCAGAACGACAAACTGGAATGGCTGATCCGCAAGGATGGCTGTATGCACTGCGCCGATCCGGGCTGCCTTAAGGCGTGCCCGTCCGAAGGCGCTATCATTCAGTATGCCAACGGTATCGTCGACTTCCAGTCCGAGCAGTGCATCGGCTGTGGCTACTGCATCGCGGGCTGCCCGTTCGACGTACCGCGCCTGAACCCGGAAGACAACCGCGTCTACAAGTGCACCCTGTGCGTAGACCGCGTCAACGTGGGCCAGGAGCCAGCGTGCGTGAAGACCTGTCCAACTGGCGCTATCCACTTTGGTTCCAAAGAGGATATGAAGCAGCTGGCGGGCGAGCGCGTAGCGGAGCTGAAAACCCGTGGTTATGAAAACGCAGGCCTGTACGATCCGGCTGGAGTTGGCGGTACGCACGTGATGTACGTGCTGCACCACAACGACAAGCCGAATCTTTATCACGGCCTGCCGGAGAACCCGGAAATCAGCGAAACCGTGAAGTTCTGGAAAGGCATCTGGAAACCGCTCGCCGCTATCGGCTTTGCGGCCACCTTCGCTGCCAGCGTCTTCCACTACGTCGGCGTAGGCCCAAACCGTGCGGAAGAAGAGGAAGACAACCTTGATGAAGAGAAAGACGAGGTGCGCAAATGAAACGTCGTGACACCATCGTGCGCTACACGGCGCCGGAACGCATCAACCACTGGGTCACCGCCTTCTGCTTCGTGCTGGCGTCGGTGAGCGGGCTGGGCTTTTTCTTCCCGTCGTTCAACTGGCTGATGGGCATTCTCGGCACGCCGCAGCTAGCGCGCATCCTGCACCCCTTCGTGGGTGTGGTGATGTTTGCCTCGTTCATCATCATGTTCTTCCGTTACTGGCACCACAACCTGATTAACCGCGACGATATCTTCTGGGCGAAAAACATCCGCAAGATCGTGGTCAATGAGGAAGTGGGCGACACCGGACGCTATAACTTCGGCCAGAAATGCGTGTTCTGGGCGGCGATTATCTTCCTGGTGCTGCTGCTGGTGAGCGGTGTGGTGATCTGGCGTCCATACTTTGCGCAGGCTTTCCCGATCCCGCTGATTCGCGTGGCGCTGCTGGTACATTCATTTGCCGCAGTGGCGTTGATTGTGGTTATCATGGTGCATATTTACGCCGCCCTTTGGGTAAAAGGCACCATCACCGCAATGGTGGAAGGCTGGGTATCCTCAACGTGGGCGAAGAAACATCACCCGCGCTGGTACCGTGAAGTCCGCCAGAAACAGGAAAAATCATCTGAATGAGTATTCGCATCATCCCGCAAGATCAGCTGGAGAAAAGCGAGAAACGCACGGCGGAGACCATTCCGCCGTTATTGTTCCCCAGACTGAAAAATCTCTATAACCGCCGCGCGGCACGTCTGCGCGAGCTGGCGGAGAACAATCCGTTAGGCGACTATCTGCGTTTCGCGGCGCAAATCGCCCATGCTCAGGAAGTGGTGCTCTATGACCACCCGCTGGAGATGGACCTGACGACACGTCTGCAGGAAGCCGCAGCACAGGGCAAACCGCCGCTGGACGCGCATATTCTGCCACGCGATGCGCACTGGCAGCGCCTGCTGCACTCCCTTATCGCCGAGCTGAAGCCTGAAATGACTGGCCCGGCGCTGGCGGTGATCGAGAACCTGGAGAAGGCCTCTTCGCAGGAGCTGGAAGCGATGGCGAGCGCGCTGTTTGCTGCCGACTTCGCCGATGTCAGCAGTGACAAAGCGCCGTTCATCTGGGCCGCACTGTCGCTTTACTGGGCGCAGATGGCCAGTCTGATCCCCGGCAAAGCACGCGCTGAGTATGGCGAAGCGCGTCAGTTCTGCCCGGTGTGCGGCAGTATGCCGGTTTCCAGCATCGTGCAGATTGGCACGTCTCAGGGGCTGCGCTATTTGCACTGCAACCTGTGCGAAAGCGAATGGCACGTGGTGCGCATCAAGTGCAGCAACTGCGAACAGACCCGCGATCTGAACTACTGGTCAATTGACTCCGAACAGTCGGCCATCAAGGCCGAAAGCTGCGGCGATTGCGGCACTTACCTGAAGATCCTTTATCAGGAAAAAGACCCCAACGTCGAAGCCGTTGCGGATGACCTGGCTTCGCTGGTGCTGGATGCACGCATGGAGCAAGAGGGCTTCGCCCGTAGCTCCATCAACCCGTTCCTGTTCCCGGGAGAGGGTGAGTAGTTTTTCCCGTCAACCCGTCCTCATTTTGGGGGCGGGTTATCGTAAATTGTAGGGAATCGTTACGCCGCTTATGTCGGCGAAATCCTTCGAGTTGCGCGTCACCAGCAAACGAGAATTAACCTGCGCCGTTGCCAGAATGATGGCATCAGGCAGCTTCATGCCATGCTGTTGACGAATCATTACGCTGCGCTCCGCCACTGCGGCTGAAATCGGTAACACATCAAACGCCTCCAGTACCTCACGCGTGCGCATTTCCTGACCGTGTTTTTTTGCCCCTACCATTACTTCAATCCATGTCATCAGGCTGATGCCGCGATTAATGGGATACTGTTCCATCACCTCTGCCGCCTGCTGATGCCCACTAAAAAGATCGATAAGGATGTTGGTATCGAATAACGCCACGCCCTCCATACCTACCACTCCTCACGTAGTTTTCGCTCATACTCCAGCCCATCTTCTGCCGCCTGTCCCCACAGGCCTAAGGCATCGTGAAGAACATTTTGTGTCTGCCTTTCCAGATACTGCTCAATCGCTTCGCGCAGTAGCTCCGCTCTGGCGGTGTTGCGGCGCTGTTTGAGGTGATCGAGGCGGCGGATTGCCTCATCAGGTAAGTCGAGAAGAATTCGTCCCATAATATTCTCTGCTGTCATGACCATATATCACCTCAGTATATCATCATCGATCATTTTTGAATCGCTACTTGCAAAAGGCTAATCCTTTTTCTTCGTGCGGTTAAGCCAGATTTTGTGGGTAATTCCCCTTCTGCGAGGCACTTTCCAGAAACGTTTTTTCCCTGCATGACGGCGTTTTTCTTCCGTGTCGTTTAGGGTATAAACGCTGCACCTCTAGCAGGTGAAAGCCGCGTAATGCAGGCACAGTTCGCTCCTCACCGAAGCATCAGGTTATGGCGCAGGATAGCGTTGTCGCTCCCCCTGACGGAGAGCAAACAAATGATTGCGGTACTTTTTGAAGCAGACGTATTACCGGAAAAGCAGGCGCGTTACCTGGCACTGGCGGCGGAACTTAAGCCCCTGCTGGCAGATATTGAGGGCTTTATCAGCATTGAGCGGTTCCAGAGCCTGACCACCGAGGGGAAAATCCTCTCGCTCTCATGGTGGCAGGATGAAGACGCCGTGCTGAGCTGGAAGCGTAACGTATTACACCGCGAAGCACAGGCTGAAGGACGCGCTTCCATTTTCGCCCACTACCGGATTCGCATCGCCCAGGTGGTCAGAGATTACTCATCAGAGATGCAAGGATAAGCCGATGTACGATATTCACGTAGTGCTGGAAAACACGCCGGGTCAACTGGCAGAGCTGGGTTCTGTGCTGGGTCAACACGGCATCGGCCTTGAGGGCGGCGGTGTGTTCAGCGTCGGGAGCGACTCGCATGCACATTTTCTGGTGGCTGAGGGTGAAAAAGCCCGTGCGGTGCTGGAGCGCGAAGGGTTCAGGGTTGAAAATGTCTGCCAGCCGTTGATGCGTAAACTTAAGCAGGAGCGTCCTGGCGAGTTAGGTGAGATTGCTGCAGCCCTGGCTGATGCGGGCATTAATATCGTTACCCAATACAGCGATCATGCGAATCAGCTTATCCTTGTCACGGATAATCCTGAGCTGGCGCACCGGGTTACGCAGCGCTGGTCCATCACCCGTGAGTGAATATGCTTAAACCTTCTACGCCGGAGGGGCATGACGATGCCCTCGAAGACGCTATCGTCGCAGTTGCCGCCGCAATGTTTGACGCCTCGCGCGTAAAAATGCTCTGCGCGTTAATGGATGGGCGTGCCTGGACCGCGACGGAGCTGAGCGCCGTTCCCGATATCGCCTCATCCACTGCCAGCGGGCATCTGGCGCGTCTGGTAAAAGGAAAGCTGATCACCTGCCTCTCCCAGGGCAGGCATCGCTATTATCGCCTCGCCGGTCATGACATCGCCGCGCTGCTTGAGGGGATGATGGGCGTGTCCTGGAAGCGGACAGACCCGATGCGAACCCGCACGCCGCAGCATCTGCGTAACGCCCGCACCTGCTATGACCATCTGGCGGGTGAAGTCGCGGTAAACATTTATGCGGTGCTGGTGGATGAGGGCTGGCTGCAGGCAGATGGTGCGGCGCTGACAGAGAAAGGCCGCACGCGTTTTCAGCAGGCCGGTATTGCGCTCAATCCTAACCCCAGACGAAAGGCATGCTGCGCCTGTCTCGACTGGAGCGAACGGCGCTTTCATCTTGGTGGCGAAGCGGGCGCAGCACTTTTCCTGCACGGCGAGCACAAAGGGTGGCTGGTGCGCACGCCCGGGTTCAGGGAGGTGACTATCACACCAGCCGGGCATCTGGCGCTCAAAAAGTTGTTTAACGTTGAGGTATAAGCTGGCACCGGTGCGTTGCATTTAGCTGCCCGGCTACGATAGCCGGGAAAGGGCAGGGTAGATAAACCGCGCGCATGTCTTCGTTGTACCGGCTCGCCAGACGCAACAAAAAAGCCGCCCGCGGGCGGCTTCATCCGGTTTTACGACTTAAAGCGTGATGCTGAAACTGCCTGAGCCCTGAGTGGGTGTGATCACCACGCCCCACTCGCTGCCCGTCAGCGTTGCGCCATCTGCGCCTGCCACTTGCAGGACATTACGCAGGCACAACGTCCAGTCGGTCGCAGTGCCCTCGCTGTGCACTGTCAGTTGGTTACCGGTGCGGCTCACCCTCAGGGTAAACAGAACAGCACCGTCCGCTGCGGGCACCTCGCACAACGCCTCACGGCCATCGTCGAGATTAAACAGCTGGAAGGCGGTGCCTTCATGCCAGGCGTAGTCCGGTTGCTGGTCGTTCGCCCCCAGCGCCAGCAGCGTGTTGTCGCGCACATACACCGGCACGCTCAGAAAATCGTGCTGCTGTTTGTACCAGCGGCTGCCGGTAAGCACATCGTTGTGCCACAGGTGTGTCCAGCGCCCTTCCGGTAGCCAGAAGCTGACCTCGCCCTGCTCGCTGAATACCGGCGCCACCAGCAGCGCATCACCCAGCATGTACTGCCTGTCCAGATAGTCGCAGGCCGGGTCGTCCGGGAACTCCAGCATCATGGCGCGCATCACCGGTGTACCGCACTCCCGCGCCAGCGCAGACTGGCGATACAGGTATGGCATCAGGCGGCACTTAAGCTGGGTGAAATGCCGCACCACGTCGCAGGCTTCGTCATCGTAGGCCCACGGCACGCGGTAAGATTTGCTGCCGTGCAGGCGACTGTGGCTGGAGAGCAGCCCAAACGCGCACCAGCGTTTATAGACGTGTGCCGGTGCGGTATTTTCGAATCCGCCAATGTCGTGGCTCCAGAACCCAAACCCGGAAAGCCCAATCGACAGCCCGCCGCGCAGGCTTTCAGCCATCGATTCATAGTTGGCATAGCAGTCACCGCCCCAGTGCACCGGAAACTGCTGGGCACCCACCGAGGCCGAGCGGGCGAACAGCACCGCTTCCTCTTCGCCTACTGTCTCCTTCAGCACGTTCCACACCAGCTCGTTATAGATGAACGCGTAATGGTTGTGCATTTTTTGCGGATCCGAGCCGTCGTGCCACACCACGTCAGTGGGAATGCGCTCGCCGAAATCGGTTTTAAAGCAGTCCACGCCCATCGCCACCAGTCTTTTCAGATGCCCGGCGTACCACTCGCGTGCTTCCGGATTGGTAAAATCAACGATCGCCAGCCCCGGTTGCCATTTATCCCACTGCCACACCGCACCATTCGGGCGTTTCAGCAGATAACCTTTTTCCATCCCCTCGCGGAACAGCGGGGATTTCTGGCCGATATACGGGTTAATCCAGACGCAGACTTTCAGGCCGCGCGCCTTCAGGCGTTTCAGCATGCCTTCCGGGTCCGGGAAGGTGGCCGGGTCCCATTCGAAATCACACCACTGGAAGGCCTTCATCCAGAAGCAGTCGAAGTGGAACACGTGCAGCGGCAGGTTGCGCGCCGCCATGCCATCGATAAAGCTATTCACCGTCTCTTCGTCATAATTGGTGGTGAACGAGGTGGTAAGCCACAGCCCGAATGACCAGGCAGGTGGTAGCGCGGGCCGGCCGGTGAAGCGCGTATAACGATCCAGCACGGCTTTCGGCGTCGGGCCATCAATCACAAAATACTCCAGATGCTCCCCTTCCACGCTGAACTGCACCTTCGAGACTTTCTCCGAGCCAATCTCAAACGACACGGACTCGGGATGATTCACCAGCACGCCATACCCACGGTTGGTAAGATAAAACGGAATGTTTTTATAGGCCTGCTCGGTGCTGGTGCCGCCGTCGCGGTTCCAGGTTTCTACCGTCTGCCCGTTACGCACCAGCGCGGTAAAACGTTCGCCCAGGCCGTACACCGTCTCGCCGACACCGAGGTCGAGACGTTCAAACAGGTAGTTGCGCCCGGTGTTGCCATCCTGCACGTAGCCGTTATTTTTCACCTGGCTACCGGTGATGCGCACGCCGTCGCGCAGGAAGTCGAACGCCCAATGCTCACCTTTGCTGACCCGCACACTCAGATTGCCGCTGGAAAGCCCGGCGTAGTCATCGCCGTTATCGAGCCGCACCGGGTGGGTCGCCTCTGCGTTGAGTGAGAAATGCGGTCCGCAGTCAGTCACCCCCTCAAAATGCGTAATGCGCACACCGATAATGCCCTCCTGCGGCGAGAAAAAGCGCAGGGTGAAGAGCGGCGTATCCAGTTGCCAGGTGCGCTCGCGCACATCGCGCGGTGCGGCATACACCACCAGCTCACGACCCTGTACCTCGACATCAAACACCTGCAGCGGATGCGTTAGCGTCAGACCGGGCTGGATCAGCCAGTTACCATCACTGATTTTCATCGTCTTATCCTCTTACTGCTGAAATTCTTTGCGAACCGGCACCTGCTCAAATTCCTGTTGATTGCGCCGGGCGCTGTCGGCCAGTTGCGACATGATTGACGTCAGATACGGTGTTTTCAGGGTGTAATAGCGCTTCGCTACCACGGCGCTGATGAGATAGCAGATGGCCGGCACGATAGTGAACAGCGCGATAATGATGCTGATGGTGGCGCTGTTCTGGGTGGTGGCCGCCGCGTTATAGCCGCCGCCCGCCAGCATCCAGCCAATCAGCGCGCCGCCGATAGCCAGGCCCAGTTTCAGCACGAACAGCGTGCCGGCAAAGCTGATACCGGTCAGGCGCTTGCCGTTGCGCCACTCGCCGTAGTCCACGGTATCGGACATCATGACCCACTGGATAGGCGTCACCAGCTGGTGCAGCACGCCGATAACGAAGATGAATACGAACATCAGCACGCTGGCATGCAGCGGCACGAAGAACATGACAAAGCTCAGCACGGCAAGCGCGGCGTTAGTCCACCAGAACACGCTCACCTTGCATTTCCAGTCGGTGAGGGGTTTAGCCAGCGCGCTGCCGAACAGATTCCCGACGCAGTAGGTCGTCAGGAACGCGGTAAACAGCGCCGGGGAGCCCATAATCCAGGTGACGTAATACATCATCGCCCCGCCGCGCACCGACACCGCGAGGATGTTCAGGATGGTCAGAATGCCCACCACGCGCCACTGGTCGTTTTGCAGAATGTCGCGCAGATCCTCGCGCATTGGCGTGGTATTGGGCGGAGTCTGTACGCGCTCTTTGGTGGTGAAAAAGCAGAACGCCAACATCAGGAAGGCTACTACCGAGAGCACAGCGATCCCGCCCTGGAAGCCGAGGGCTTTATCTTCACCGCCAATCAGGTTAACCAGCGGCATCATCAGCACCGTTGACAGCATGCCCCCTGCGGTCGCCAGCACGAAGCGCCAGGACTGCAACGAGATGCGCTGCTGCGGGTCGCTGGTGACCACGCCGCCCAGCGCGCAGTAGGGAATATTGACCACGGTATACATCAGCGTCAGCAACGTGTAGGTGATCGCGGCGTAAACCATTTTGCCGGTGAGGCTGAGGTCCGGCGTGCTGTAGGCGAAGACGCAGACGATGCCGAACGGCAGCGCCCCGAAGATGATCCACGGGCGGAACTTGCCCCAGCGGCTGCGGGTGCGGTCAGCCACCAGGCCCATTACCGGGTCGGAGATGGCATCCAGCGCACGCGCCAGCAGGAACATGGTGCCGACAAACCCGGCGGGAATACCGAAGATATCGGTATAAAAGAACATCATGTACAGCATCACATTATCGAAGACGATATGGCTGGCGGCGTCACCCATGCCGTAGCCAATTTTCTCCTTCACAGACAACACCTGATTGCTCATCACGTTGATCCTCGGGGCTTTTTAGCAGCTAAAAAACGTAACCGAGGTTGTAAACCATCCCACCGCCGCCGGATATTCTGTTTTCTGGTTATCAGATTACGTTTCCTTCTTTTTGTGATCGGTGTAGCTCTAAAGAGGAAAATGAAATGACTAAGCCGAGGAAAACGCGAGGCTTTATCCAAAATTGTGGGTAAAACAGACGGGGTGAAAAATAAAAAACACAGCGGGGGGATGTGGTTACGTTAAGAATGTAGCTATAATGCGCCCGCCTCCATGTAGCAATGCAGGCGCGGAAGATCGTCGTCTCCGGTGAGGCGGCTGGACTTCAACTCCAGTTGGGACCGCCAGCGGCCCCGGGCAGGTTCGACTCCTGTGATCTTCCGCCAAAATGCTGTTCTTTGGTTACGCTTATCTGATATTCCCTCTCTGTTTTTCCTCTATTCGCTGTCCGCGCGAAACAGCGGCAATCGGCCATACCGATAAATCTGCGTTATCTGTCATTTCATGGCAGGATTATCCGCACATGAAAGCGCTCTGGCTTCAGCTTTTTTAGCTACTCTTCAGCGTACCCGGAGCGATGTCGTACCGGGGTAGCGCGGCGCGAGGCCACACAGGAGAACACATGATTTGGTTGATGCTGGCCACGCTGGCGGTGGTGTTTGTAGTCGGTTTTCGGGTGTTAACGTCGGACGTCAGGCGTGCTATCCGCCGTCTCACCGAGCGGCTGGGGATCAGCCCCGTGCCGGTGGAGTCGATGATTGATCAGATGGGTAAAGACGCCGGGCAGGAGTATCTGCGCTATCTCCAGCGGGCCGACGACAAAAATTTGCTCAGCGCCGCCCAGGTGCTGCTGATCTGGCAGGTGATGATTGTGGATGGCAGCGAATCGCATCTGCGTCAGTGGTATCGCCTGCTGCGCAAAGCCCGTCTGGCCGCGCCGTTAAGCGATGCCCATATCCGGCTGGCCTTTGGCCTGCTGCGCGAACTGGAGCCGGATATGCAGGATCTGAATGCGTTTCAGGAGCGTTATAACGCCCTGTTTATGCCGGACGACAACGTCTACGTGTTGCACTGAGTGTTGCCATAGTTGCCAAAATGTTAAGCACGTCACATTGACGGTGTTACACTGCGCCTCTTCATTTTCCGTGTAACACGTCAGGTGACTCCATGACCCCACACTCCTCCTCATCGCGTCCGGATGCTGCCATCCGGCCGAACTGGTCTGCGGTATTTGCCGTGGCGTTCTGCGTCGCCTGCCTTATTACCGTCGAGTTTTTGCCGGTGAGCCTGCTGACGCCGATGGCGCACGATCTGGGTATCTCCGAAGGACTGGCCGGTCAGTCGGTGACCGTCACCGCGTTCGTCGCCATGTTTGCCAGCCTGTTTATCACCCGGATTATCGGTACCACCGATCGCCGCTATGTGGTGATCCTGTTTTCCGTGCTGCTGACCCTCTCCTGCCTGCTGGTCTCCTTCGCCAACAGCTTCACCGTGCTGCTGATTGGCCGCGCCTGTCTGGGCCTGGCGCTCGGTGGCTTCTGGGCGATGTCGGCTTCGCTGACCATGCGTCTGGTCCCCGCAAGAACGGTGCCGAAAGCGCTGTCGGTGATCTTTGGTGCCGTGTCGATTGCACTGGTGATTGCCGCGCCGCTGGGCAGTTTTTTCGGCGGTATTATCGGCTGGCGTCACGTGTTTAACGCCGCAGCGGTGATGGGGCTGGTCAGCATCTTCTGGGTGTGGAAATCACTGCCGTCGCTGCCGGGCGAAGCCGCGCACCAGCAACAGAATATGATTAGCCTGCTGAAGCGCCCCGGGGTGCTGGCCGGCATGGTTGCCATCTTTATGTCCTTTGCCGGGCAGTTTTCCTTCTTCACCTATATTCGTCCAGTGTATACCAGCCTTGCAGGCTTTGACGTAGACGGGCTGACGCTGGTGCTGCTGAGCTTCGGTATCGCAAGCTTTGTCGGCACTTCGCTGTCGTCGGCTATTCTGAAACGCTCGGTGAAGCTGGCGCTGGCTGTCGCGCCGCTGGTCATCGCCCTCAGCGCGCTGACGCTGATCCTGTGGGGCGACAGTAAAGTGGTGGCCTCCGCCGTGGCGATTGTCTGGGGGCTGGGCTTTGCGCTGGTGCCGGTAGGCTGGTCAACCTGGATCACCCGCTCGCTGAGCGACCAGGCGGAAAAAGCCGGCTCCGTACAGGTGGCGGTGATCCAGCTGGCGAACACCTGCGGCGCGGCGGTAGGCGGCTATGCTCTTGATACACTGGGCCTGCTTTCGCCGCTGGTATTGTCCGGCACGCTGATGCTGTTAACCGCGCTGCTGGTGACCCTCAAAGTCCGGGTGAACTAACGCCCACGCTCAGGCCACGCCGCGGGGTTTGCGGCGTGAATCGAGCGAAATCAGCACCACTGAGGACACAATCAGCAGAGTGCCAAGCCAGTCCGGCAGCGTGAAGCTGACGCCCAGCAGCAGCACCGACAGCAACGCACTGCTCAGCGGTTCGGTACAGCTGAGAATGCTCGCTTTCGGGCCGCCAATCATCTGCGCGCCTTTGAGATACAGGCTGAAGGTGATGGCGGTCCCCACCACCACCAGATAGAAAAACGCCAGCAGTACATGGCCGCTCATCATCATCTCTCCGCCCTGACCCGCATAGAACGGCAGCAGCATCGCTCCGCCAATCAGCATGCTCCAGCCAACCACCGGCAGTGTGCCGTAGCGGGCGATAAGCGTTGAAGGGTAAGTCGTGTAAAAAGCGGCGGCAAAGGCAGACGCGATACCCCATACCAGCGCGGCGGGTGAAATGGTGAGCGCGGTCGGGTTCCCGTGGGTAACCAGCAGGAAGGTGCCCGCCAGCGAGGTGAAAATCGCGGCGAATACCAGCACACCGGGCCGGGCTTTACGCGCCAGCGCGAACCAGGCCACGATAATGGTCGGGGATAAAAATTGCAGTACGGTCGCCGTAGCGGCATTGGATCTCTCAATGGTGACCAGAAATGTCAGCTGGACCGTCAGGGCACCAAACAGCGAGAACAGCAGCAGGCTGATGGCGTCCTTACGCTGCTTCAGTATTGAGAAGATTTTGTCGCCGTTGATGAACGACAGCGTCAGCAAAATAAAGCCGGAAAACAGCAGGCGGATCATGGTCAGGAAGGGAGAGGTCAGCGCACTGTTTTCCATAATGTACTGCGCACACACACCGGAACTTCCCCACAGTACGGCGGCGACCAGCACGTACAGCATCCCTTTCTTCGTAACACCCATGTTATCCCCTGCGACGTTAATAGTTTCCTGATGCATAACGCCGGACAGCATAGCACAGGCCAGATGCTCCCTGCCTCCGTTGCCCGAGGTGACTATAACGCCTGGGTTTTCCTGAGCTTTTCAATGAGGGGTATATCCGCCACCCGATCCACATCCTGCACGATACCGACGTCATCAGACGTCAGATCCAGCGTCGCGCCGCAGGCTCGCGCCTGTTGCACTATCGCTTTTGCACCGACATCCCCGGAAAGCGCTGCCAGCGCAGCAAAGTACTTCTGGCCAAACCCAACCGGGTGGCCCTGACGCTGCTGGTAATGCGGGATAACAACCGCGTCCTCCCGCAACGCGTCGGCGACGCGCCAGAGCGTTGTGGGCTGGATCAGCGGCAAATCGGCGGGCAGGATCAGCCACCCGCCAGCCTCACGGGTCGCCTGCACGCCCAGCGCGATGGAATCGCCCATGCCGCGCGTGCCGCCGTCGGGGCGCACCAGATGCCATGCCAGGCCCGCTGCCTGCACCGCATCCAGCACGTGCGTCAGCACCGTTTTACCGTGCAGCAGAGCATCCAGTTTATGCGTGGTGCCGCCGGAGGCGAGAAAGCGCTCGCCCTTGCCGCCAGCAAGAATAATCACCGCAGGCGCTGGCACTATTTTTCAGCCCCGGCGAGGCGGGCGGCAGCAACATCCGCCAGCACCGAGAGCGCCAGCGAGTGCGCATCCCGGGCTTTCGGGAATATGCCGATGGGGGCGCGAATGCGTTTGAGATCCTGCTCGCACCAGCCCAGCCCGGTGAGCTTTTCCACCCGCGCCGCATGGGTGCGCATACTGCCCAGCGCACCGATGTAAAACGGGTTGGTGGCAAGCGCGGCCTGCAATATCGGCAGTTCGCGGTTCAGGTCGTGGTAGAGCAAAATGACGGCGGTCTGCGCATCCATTAACGCAAAAGAGGTGCGCGGATCGAACCCGTCGCTGGTATGCACTTCATATCCCGCTGCCCGGGCAACGCGCGCCGTCGCTTCAGCCTCCATAGAGCGTCCGTAAACGATGACCCGGGTACAGGGCTGATAGCTGACGATAAATTCCTCGCCGTGCCAGCCGCTCTCGCCGTCGCTAAGTTCGCTGCGGAGCGTCTGCGACGCGGGGGCATAATGCAGGGAAGCCGTCTGGCGCTGCGCGGTGGCGTTCAGCACGGCGTGTAGCGGCTGGGCCGAGCGCAGCTTGTGAATGCTCAGGGTGATACCGCCGCCGCAGGGCAGCACGATATCGAAATACGGCGAGCCCTGGCCGTAACGCACCATCCGATCTGTTCCGGCGGCGATCACCTCCAGCGCCTCATGAGCGACGGCCGATTCCACACAGCCACCGGAGACGAAGCCGCAATACAGGCCGTCATCGCGCACTGCCATCTGCGCCCCCAACGGACGCGCCGCGCCGCCGCGGATCTCCACCAGCGTGACCAGCGCCGCCGCCTGACCCGTCATCAGCGCATCGGCGGCAAAACGCAGGATCGCCGCACTATCGTCGGTGAGAAACGCTGGTTCGGGGGTAAGCGGATCGCGGGCCGCCGGTTCGGTTAAGGGGAGTTGTTGCAGCACCTTACCTCCATCCTGAAAGTGAAAGGGGAAGCGCTGCGGCTCTGACGCCTCGGACAGTCAGAACCGCAGGGCGATTACGCGACGGTCGGTAGCCCGTGTAACAGCTTATCGAGCGTAATCGGGTAATCCCGCACCCGCACGCCGGTCGCGTTATAGATGGCGTTGGCAATGGCAGCACTGACGCCGCACAGGCCCAGCTCACCCACCCCTTTGGCTTTCATCGGCGACGAAACCGGGTCGGTGTCGTCGAGGAAAATCACCTCCTGTTCGGGAATGTCGGCATGAACCGGCACTTCATAGCCCGCCATATCGTGATTCACGAAAAAGCCCTGCTGCGTATCGACCGCCAGCTCTTCCATCAGCGCACCGCCAAGCCCCATAGTCATCGCGCCAATCACCTGGCTGCGCGCCGTTTTCGGGTTGAGGATGCGCCCTGCCGCGCAGACTGCCAGCATGCGGCGAACGCGGACCTCCCCGGTAGCGATGTCCACGCCCACTTCCACGAAATGCCCGGCAAAGGTGGACTGCTGGAACTGCTTGTCGAGATCGCCGAACTCAATCGCGTCCTCCACCGTCAGGGTACCGCCCGCAGCGGCCTCGCTGAGCGGAACAACACGCCCGTTGGCACGCACAGCGCCATCCACAAACTCTGCCATGTTGGCGTCAAAACCGAGCTTGTTCGCCACTGCTTCGCGCAGTTTTACGCAGGCAGCATAGACGCCCGCGGTGGAGCTGTTCGCCCCCCACTGGCCGCCCGAACCGGATGACAGCGGATAGTCGGAATCCCCCAGCCGCACCACCACATGCTCCAGCGGCACACCCATCATCTCTGCCGCCGTCTGGGCAATGATGGTGTAGCTCCCGGTGCCGATGTCGGTCATGTCGGTTTCCACCGTCACGATGCCCTGCGCATCCAGGTGCACGCGCGCGCCGGACGTGGTGACGATGTTGTTACGAAAACCGGCCGCCATACCCAGACCCACCAGCCAGCGCCCGTCCCGCACCTGACCAGGCTGCGGATTGCGCTCATGCCAGCCAAAGCGCTCCGCGCCGGTGCGCAGGCACTCCACCAGCTGGCGGCGCGAGAAGAAGCGCTCGGGGTGCGCCGGGTCCACCTGCGTGTCATTGAGGATGCGGAACTCTACCGGGTCCATGCCAAGCTTTTCCGCCATCTCGTCGATAGCAATCTCCAGCACCATCAGCCCCGGCGCTTCCCCCGGCGCGCGCATCGAGTTACCTTCCGGCAGATCCAGCTCTGCCAGCCGCAGCCCGGTATGGCGATTCGCACCGGCATACAGCAGCTCAGTCTGGTTGGTGGCGGTCTCCGTCGGGCCGCCCGGCAGGTTGCCGGACCAGCTGTGGTGCAGAATAGCGGTAATGCGTCCGGTTTCATCGGTGCCGATACGCACATGCTGCACCGTCGCCGGGCGGTGGGTGGTGTTATTGGGAATAAACGGCCGCGGCAGCATCACCTTCACCGGGCGTTTTGCCGCCCGCGCGCCGAGCGCCGCCAGCACCGCATCGCTGCGCAGGAACAGCTTGCTGCCGAAGCCGCCGCCAATAAAAGGCGACCGCACGCGGATGTTTTCTGCGGGCATGTTCAGGGTTTTCGCCAGATCGCCACGCCACCAGTCAATCATCTGGCTGGAGGTCCAGAGCGTGAGCTTCTCCCCTTCCCACGCCGCCATTGAAGCATGCGGCTCCATCGCCATATGGCTCTGATCCGGGGTGGTATAGGTGGCATCAAGCTGCACCGCAGCGTCAGCTAACGCACGCTCTACGTTGCCGACGCTTTTGTCCGGCGTGTCTTCCGGCGGCTCGGTGACACCCGGTTTTTCCGCCGCCAGATCGTAAGCGCCGGGTTCGCGCTGGTACTCCACGCGAATCAGCCCTGCCGCCGCCCGTGCCTGCTCGAAGGTTTCAGCCACCACCACGGCGATGGCCTGGTGGTAATGCTCAATCTCCGGGCCAGCCAGCAAGGTCGCCGCGTTCATTTCTCCCTTGCCGAGTGGACCGGCGTTATCCGCCGTGACGATCGCCAGTACGCCAGGGGCGCGCTGCGCTGCCTCAACATCGAGCGTCGTAATGCGGCCTTTCGCGATGGCGGAGCCGACCACATGGCCATAGGCCGCATCGGGCGCTTCATCGTGCCATTCGTAAGCGTAGGTCGCCGTGCCGGTGGTTTTCAGCGGGCCGTCGATACGATCGTGCGGGTGGCCCACCACTTTCAGCTGATCGATGGGGTTGTTAGTCGCTGGTTTATCAAATTTCATGGATGTGCCCCCGCTTCTGCCAGCACCGAGGCGAGCGTGCGCTTCGCCAGTGTCAGCTTGAATTCATTTTCACTGGTTGGCTGCGCGTCAGCGAACAGCTGGTCGTAGACCGCCTGCGCGCCCTGTGGCAGCTGTGCATCCGCTTCATCGCGCCGCCAGGGTTTATGTGCCACTCCGCCCAGCGCCACGCGACCGGTGCCATCGGCCTGCACCACCGCCGCGACGGATACCAGTGCAAACGCATAGGAGGCGCGATCGCGCACTTTGCGATAGATGTGCGTGCCGCCGACCGGAGGCGGCAGCGTTACCGCCACAATCAGCTCGCCGGGTGCCAGCACGGTTTCCAGATGCGGCGTATCGCCCGGCGCGCGGTAGAAGTCAGCCAGCGGGATGCGGCGTTCGCTGCCGTCCGGGTTTACGGTTTCCACCACGGCGTCCAGCACCTGCATCGCAACCGCCATATCACTCGGATGCGTGGCAATGCAGGCCTCGCTGGCTCCCACTACCGCCAGCTGACGGCTGTAGCCTGTCAGCGCCGCACAGCCGCTGCCGGGCTGGCGCTTATTGCAGGGCTGGTTGGTGTCGTAGAAATAGGGGCAGCGCGTGCGCTGCAGCAGGTTGCCCGCGGTAGTCGCCCGGTTACGCAGCTGGCCCGACGCCCCCGCCAGCAGCGCACGGGACAGCACGCCGTAATCGCGACGCACGCGCTCATCGGCGGCCAGATCGGTATTGCGCACCAGCGCCCCGATGCGCAGTCCGCCATCGGCGGCAGGTTCGATGCTGTCCAGCGCCAGGCCATTGACGTCAATCAGATGAACCGGGGTCTCAATTTCCAGCTTCATCAGATCGAGCAGGTTGGTGCCGCCAGCGATAAATTTGGCTCCTGGCGTGCGCTGCGCGCTGGCTGCCGCTTCGGCGGGCGAATTCACGCGTTGGTAGGTAAAGGCTTTCATCGTCCTTCCCCCCCGGCGACATCCTCGATCGCAGCAAGAATATTGGCGTAGGCGCCACAGCGGCAGATATTCCCGCTCATGCGCTCCCGGATCTCATCCGCCGTCATTTGCGGTGCCGATACCAGATCGTGGGTGACGTGGCTCGGAATGCCCGCCTCAATCTCTTTCAGCACCGCCACGGATGAACAGATCTGGCCCGGCGTGCAATATCCGCACTGGTAGCCGTCATGTTTTACAAACGCCGCCTGCATCGGGTGCAGGTTGTCCGGCGTACCCAGTCCTTCAATGGTGGTGACTTCCGCATCCTGATGCATCACCGCGAGGGTCAGGCAGGCATTGATACGTCGCCCGTCAACGATGACGGTACAGGCACCGCACTGGCCGTGGTCGCACCCTTTTTTGGTGCCGGTGAGATGCAGATTCTCGCGCAGCGCGTCCAGCAGCGTGGTGCGGGTATCCACGTCCAGCTGGCGGATCACGCCATTCACGTTGAGTCGCAGGGGTAGGGTTTCAGGCTGCGGGGTTACGGCGCGCCCATCCGGTTGCGGCAGCTGCCCGTATTCAGTGTTTTCGCCGTGGTTGCTCATGCCAGGCCTCCAGTATTTTTTTGAAAAATGAGTAGTTGCCGCTTATGCACTGCACGGCTTTTTTTATAACGAAGAGTTAATGATAGTCGGCGCTGGCTTTCGCGCTGCGCAGACTGAGGTGAGACAGGCTCAGTAATGCGCTCGTGCTGCGTCAGGCGCGGCCGCACGCGCGACCTGGAAATGTCTGCTTTTGATAGCTTTACGTTACGGAAACGCAAATCCCTTTTGATGGGGTGGGTATTATTCTGGCCGCCGGAGTTAACAGGGATATCGCGATGGAAATGAACAGGATTAAGGAAGGTGGGTTGAGGCTGCTCACACCCGGAGAGATCGTGCTTGCCCGCAGCATCTTCAGGAACAGCATCACCTGGCACAAGGTCTGGATACACCGGGACAGCTATCTGCCGTTTGGGCTGCAAAATAAAAACGTGGCGATGGCACCTAATGGGGAAATTTACCTGAGAAATCATTATCGGGATGACTTCTCTAAAGCGTCGATTGCGTTACAGCATATTTTCATCCATGAACTGGCGCATGTCTGGCAGCGCGAAAGAGGAATGAACGTGCGCTTGCGTGGGGCATTCAGCTGGGCGGCAAATTACGACTATGCGCTGGACAGCCGATATTTAAATGAATATTCGCTGGAGCAGCAGGCACAGATTATTGCGGATTATTTTATATTAGACAAATACGGTTATTATTTATGGTCAGAGAGCCGTAAAAACCATAATATCAGCTGCATAAATAACGCTTCAGAAACTCAACTGCGCGCCCTTTATAAAAATACATTACCCTTTTTCTTTTCGGGGAATAAATAATGAGGATTATAATTCAACTTACAATAGTGTTACTCGCGACGTTGATGCTTACTGGTTGCCCTGTAATGGATCGTGATTTAGATAAGCGTTACGCTCCGGCAGATATTTCTATAATCACATTAACAGGTGATGATGTGTGTATGGCAGTGCCTTATCCTTATGATTACCAGTTGCGAACGATCAGCATTAATCCTCGCGGCACCGACCCTAAAACCTGGTGGTATAAAGCAAAGCCTGACCTTAACCTCACTATCAATCAGGGCCAGATCTGTATTTCGCCCTCGTTTTACACGTTTGAACCGCACCGGCAATATGTAATCCGCACGGTAATGTGGTCGGATAAAAAATATAAAGAAACCCAATATGGTGGCAAGACTGTTATTGCCGCGTTCGAAATCGACAATGGCCATGCCTGGCGAGTAATGCTCGAAGAGCGCGAGCTATAGAGATGAAAACGCGATAAACCGCGCGTCAGGGGAAGCGGGCGACACCGATGCGCACACCGGTTATCGCCACGTTATAACAAAAGGATTATTTCGCCGGGAAGACTTTCGCGATCGCCTGCGTCGCGCACTTGCCATCGAACTCAGAGCCGCCCATTCCGGCCACGCCCACCGCGCCGATCACTTCATTATTGAAGGTCACCGGCACGCCGCCGCCCAGCAGCAGCAGTTCGGGTAGCGTGTTCAGGTTTGCCGAATCGGCATCCGCCCGCGCCTTTTCCGCCAGCGCCTGGCTCGGGGTTTTGGTGGAAAGCGCAGTATACGCTTTACGCTGGGCTGCCAGCGTGTTGTGCGGGCCAACGTTGTCGTCGCGCATCACCACCACCGGATTCCCACCGCGATCGACCACCGCCACCACGCCTTTTTTGTCGTACTGCCGGCACTGGGCCAGGGTGTCAGAAGCCAGCGTGGTCGCCAGCTCCAGCGTCATGTCATGTACCGTCGCAGGCGCTGCCGCAAAACTCATCCCCGGCAGGGCCATCATTACCGCTATCAGCGTTCGCTTCATGTTTTAGTCTCTCGTTATTCGCACGTTACCGGCGGAGCAAAACGCCCTGCCGCGATGTCGGGTATCAGCTACCGCGATAGGTGGAATAACCGTACTGGCTCAGCAGCAGCGGAACATGGTAGTGCTCACTGGTGTTGCTGATGTGGAACTCAACCGGGATCTCCGGGAAGAAGGTGCCCTGCTTCTGGGATGCGAACCAGTCGCCGGTTTTGAACACCACGCGGAAGTCACCGGTGCTTTCCGGCTGCTCTGGCCACAGACCTTTGATACGGCCATCCTGGTCAGTGGTAGCGCTGTTCAGCTTTTTCCAGCCGTCGCCCTGTTTCTGCTCCAGGGTAACTTCCACGCCCGGTGCCGGTTTCCCGGTTTGCTGGTTAAGGATGTGGACGCTCAGCAGGTTTTTTCCCGCCGCCATAACAACGGAAGGGGCGCAGAAAGAGGCAGCGAGGGCAGCAGCGATCAGATACTTTTTCATGTTGTTTCTCCTGAGTTGGTGTGCCGCTGTTATACCCCGCCCACAGGCGCAACAACCTGACGCCAGAATGACAATGTTGTCATCTGACTAACGAGCCTCTCTTATCATCTGATCATCATCGCTTATTCAGGGGCGTCTCCCGCAGCGCATCCACCACCAGCGAAAAGGCCGGGGACGGCTGTTTACGGCTGGGGTAGTAGAGGTAGTAGCCGGGAAACGGGTCGCACCAGGCTTCCAGCACGCGCGTAAGCCGCCCGTCGGCGATATGGTCGCCAAACTCCTCCTCGGGCAGAAAGGCAATGCCCAGCCCCGCCAGCGCAGCGTCTACCATATGTGCAGAGGTATTGAATATTAACTGGCCGTTGACGCGCACATTGACCGGCCCATCGGGATGGTCGAATTCCCACACATACAGCCCACCCGTACTCGCCATGCGCATGTTCATGCAGTTGTGATGCACCAGATCCTGCGGAGTTTGCGGTATCGGGTAGCGAGAGAAATAGTCCGGCGAGGCTGCGGCCGCCATGCGCAGCGGAGGGCCGATCGGCACGGCAATCATGTCTTTATCGATGGTATCTCCCAGCCTTACACCGGCATCGAAGCGATCGACGACGATATTGCGAAACGCGTGGCTGGCATCAAATTCGAGGTTAACGTCCGGATACTCACGCAGTATCGGTGCCAGTTTTGGCAACAGGATGTTATGCAGCACGTTGGGGGCGCAGGTAATCCGCACCGTGCCGGCCGGTTTATCGCGCAGCGCGGTAAGCATATCCAGTTCGGCTTCAATCTCATCGAAGCGATGGCCTATCGCCGCCAGTAAGCGTTCACCCGCCGCCGTGAGCGAGACGCTGCGGGTGGTGCGGGTAAGCAGGCGGATCTGCAGACGATTTTCCAGCCCGGTAATAGCCTGACTCAGCGCTGGCTGCGTAACGCCCAGAAACCCTGCCGCACGGGTAAAACTCCCCTCTCGCGCCACCGCAACAAACGACAGCAGGTCGTTCAGGTTACGTTTCATCTTTCCCCCGCTCCAGTAAGATTAATTAGTTTTACTTATAACGCTATTAAGCATTCATTAGCTAGTCAGCGCGGGCGGGACGTGTAAACTTTCCCTCAACGTACACACCGGCAGCGAGCGTCTCGCCGGGCTGTCACTCTACGTTATCTGCCACTTCATCCCTTTTCAGGCTGCATTCCCTGCGGAATACGGTCCCGGCACCCGCTTGCCTGCGATCCGGGAAGGTGACAGAGAAAATTATTCTTAATCAACACGTTAAACTTATTCAGGCAGGATTTTATGACCCTAACCCATAGCGACAGCCCGGCTGGCGCAGTACAGCCCGCGTTCTGGAATGGCGTGCTGGCCATGACGCTGTGCGCCTTCGCCCTGGTGGCATCGGAGTTTATGCCGGTTAGTCTGCTGACGCCGGTATCACGGGATCTCGGCGTCAGCGAAGGGCTGGCCGGACAGGGGATCGCCATTTCCGGCGCGCTGGCAGTGATCACCAGCCTGCTGATCTCCACCCTTGCCGGAGGCATCAACCGTAAAACGCTGCTGCTCGGTCTGACGGTGTTAATGGCGGTTTCCGGCGGCATTATCGCGCTGGCTCCCAACTATGCGGTGTATATGGCCGGGCGCGCGCTGATCGGCGTGGCCATCGGCGGCTTCTGGTCGATGTCGGCCGCCACCGCCATTCGTCTGGTCCCTGCCCACCGCGTTCAACGGGCGCTGGCGATTTTCAACGGCGGTAATGCGCTGGCGACGGTCATCGCCGCCCCGTTGGGGAGTTGGCTGGGCGCGGTGATGGGCTGGCGCGGGGCATTCTTCTGCCTGGTGCCGGTGGCGCTGATCGCTTTCCTCTGGCAGGCCGTCAGCCTGCCCTCAATGCCCGCGCAGAAGAACAATGCGCGCATCAGCAGCGTGTTTCGTCTGCTGCGCTCCCCGCTGGTGGCGCTCGGCATGGCGGGCTGCGGGCTGTTCTTTATGGGCCAGTTCGCACTGTTTACCTATCTGCGCCCGTTCCTGGAAACCGTTACCCACGTCAGTGCTGGCGGCCTGTCGCTGATGCTGCTCATTCTCGGCGTGGCTGGTTTTATCGGTACGCTGTTGATCGGTTATTTCCTGAAAGCGGGTTTCTATCGCACCCTGGCGTTTATTCCGGTGTTGATGGCGCTGATTGCCGTCCTGCTGATGAGCGTCGGTCACCAGACGCCGCTGGTTGCGATGCTGCTGGGCCTCTGGGGACTGGTTGCCACCGCCGCACCGGTGGGCTGGTGGACCTGGGTTGCCAGAACCTTGCCGGACAACGCCGAAGCCGGCGGTGGGCTGATGGTCGCTATCGTCCAGCTCTCTATCGCGCTCGGCTCCACGCTCGGCGGGCTGATGTATGACGGCTTCGGCTACACCCACGCTTTTGCGCTTAGCGCGCTGCTGCTGCTGGTTGCGGCAGCGCTGACCGGGTTGACCTCTCGTTCCGACCACCACCGCGCCGTCTGACAGCAGACGGCATCGCATACAGGAGTTAATACCATGAATATCAACGCTATTGGTGCGTATTCCAGCACCCAGCCGCTGGAACCAATGAGCATTACCCGCCGCGAGCCAGGCCCGCACGATGTGCAGATTGACATCGCATTCTGCGGCGTCTGCCACTCCGATATCCACCAGGTGCGTGCCGAGTGGGCAGGAACGCTGTACCCGTGCGTGCCGGGCCATGAGATCGTTGGCCGCGTCATCGCTACCGGCGCGCACGTTACCGGCTTCCAGCCCGGCGATCTGGTTGGCGTCGGCTGCATCGTGGACAGCTGTAAACAGTGCGACGAGTGCTTCGACGGCCTGGAAAACTACTGCGATAACATGACTGGCACCTACAACTTCCCGACGCCGGACGCGCCAGGCCACACGCTGGGCGGCTACTCCCGGGAGATCGTTGTGCACGAGCGCTATGTACTGCGCGTTCGTCATCCGGAATCGCAGCTGGCCGCCGTTGCACCGTTGCTGTGCGCGGGCATCACCACGTATTCACCGCTGCGTCACTGGAACGTCGGGCCGGGCAAAAAAGTGGGCATCGTGGGCATTGGCGGACTGGGTCATATGGGCATCAAGCTGGCGCATGCGATGGGCGCGAAAGTGGTCGCTTTCACCACCTCGGAATCGAAGCGCGAAGCCGCGAAAGCGCTGGGCGCGGATGAGGTTGTGGTTTCACGCAACGCTGAAGAGATGCAGGCCCACGCCAAAAGCTTCGACTTCATTCTCAACACCGTGGCGGCACCGCACAATCTGGATGCCTTCACCACGCTGCTCAAGCGCGACGGCACCATGACGCTGGTGGGCGCCCCGGCCTCTCCGCATGATGCGCCGGAAGTGTTCAACCTGATCTTCAAGCGCCGTGCCATTGCCGGATCGATGATTGGCGGCATCCCGGAAACCCAGGAGATGCTCGACTTTTGCGCCGAACACGGGATTGTCGCGGATATCGAGCTGATCCGCGCCGACCAGATCAACGAGGCCTACGAACGCATGCTCAAGGGCGACGTGAAATATCGCTTCGTGATCGACAACGCTACGCTCACAGCCTGAGGCGTGTGACCGGCCACTTTTTTTGCCGCAAAACGGCACTTTTCACCGGTCACCCGACTGGCGCGTTGCTGGAGCTATGCCCCAGGCTAAGCGCCAGAAAGCTGACGGCCTTTTAGTAGCACCTGCAGTCACACCCTCACCGTTATGCCTTTTGCCACGCCCTCCGGCGTGGCTTTTTTCATGCTGCCCGCGCCGGGCGAACCGGAGCGCTTCTGCTACAGTTTTTACATCGCGCCTTTGGGCTTATCAGGAATTAGCATATGAAAATTGCCTGTCTTGGCTGGGGATCGCTTATCTGGAAACCGGAGAACTTACCGGTCGCCTGGGACTGGAAAGCGGATGGCCCGCACCTCCCGATTGAATTCACCCGTATCAGCGACGGCGGCGAACTGGCTACCGTCATCAGCCTGAACGCCACGCCGGTGCCGGTGTTATGGGCGTGGCTGGATACCGATCGGCTTGACGTTGCCTGCGAGGCGCTGCGCAAACGCGAGGGCATTCCCGGGGAGCGCTGCGACGGCATCGGCTCGCTGCTCATTCATAACGCACCCGGCGGAATGCTGAACGACTGGGCGCGTGAACGCGACATCGAAGCGCTGATCTGGACCGATTTACCACCGCGCAGCGAGAACATTGAAGGACGCGTACCGTCCATCACCGAAGCGATTCTTTACCTCGACGGTCTGAGCGGCGAGACGCGCGAACACGCCAGAGATTATATGCAGCGCGTACCCGCGCAGATCGATACCACGTACCGCCGCGCGATTATGCATGCGCTGGGGTGGGATTAAACGGCCTCGGCACTCAGATGGCGTGACGATACCTTTTGAGTACGCTGACAGTGCCACTAAGGCCCTGCTTCAGCAGCATATCCAGAAAATCATCTGTTGAGAGAGGTGGGTGTCGGAGCGATTGCCGTTGGCGCCTGACGGCTTCGAGTGCAAGGCCCGGGTTGAGATCAAACAGGTCGGCGATAAAATCGTCAGGGTGCAACGCTTCGATATTAAATCTTTGCAGGGCAGAGGCAGGAAAATCTTTTTGATTTAGCGTCACAATGACTTCGGCTTTCGCACGTAACGCCACGGCCAGCACATGGCGGTCATTTTCATCAGGAAGCGTAAGCCCCTCAATGAGGGTTTCGAAGCCCACCACGCGTGCGTCAGGAAGCGCCATCTCCATCAAATCAACGGTGCGCATTAATACCGCCGGGACGATGTCCGGTCGGTTCATCAACAGATTCCGGCACCATTCGCGATGGATCTCAGCACTCCATTTCGGCTGATACAATCCCGCTATTCCCAGATGCATCAGCAAATCCCGTAATCGTGCTGGATAAAGCACGCATGCATCCAGCACAACGGGATAAGGTGAATGTTGCATTAATTAATACATCCCTGTGTCCTGCGCCTGGTCCGCAAGCGCCTGCATGGCGTCGAGGCTTTCGTGTTCCCGTTTCTGTTTATATTCCATCAGATCGGCAAACAACACGCGACGATGCCGCCCGGTTTTGTGGAACGGCAATTTCCCGTCCTCAAGCAATTTCACCATATGAGGACGTGAAACGTTAAGCATGTTAGCTGCTTCTTGCGTAGTGAGTTCCGCATGAACCGGCACAACCTGCACAGCGTTGCCCGCGGCCAGTTCGCCGAGGATATCCCTCAACATGCTCAGCGCTCTGGCAGGCAGCTCAATAGTATGGGTTTGATTATCGTCCCCAACGATTGCGATACGCTGCGTCTCAAATTTTGTTGAGAGGAACGCCGCCAGTTCCTGCTGGCCTCGCTGCGCCAGCTCGCTTTCGCGTGCGTTTGGGAGGTCGAGTGCGGTTAATGAGGTGGTCATGGCTGTTACCTTCGTTGCGTGGTCACGCTGAAGGTAATCGAAATAAACGAAAATAACAATATTCGAAATAAACGAAATTCATCTCAATGCGGGATCGCCAGCCGCTCCAGATCCGCTGGCGGAAGTAGCGCCAGCGCCTGTTTCATCATGCGCGACTCTTCACCAGGGCTGCGACCAAAGAAGCGTTTAAACTCGCGGTTGAACTGCGAGGCGCTTTCATAGCCCACTTCCAGCGCGGTTTTTGACGCCGGCAGATTACTGCGGATCATCATCAGCCGCGCCTGATGCAGCCTGACCGATTTAATATATTGCAGCGGCGAAGTGTGGGTGATGGCTTTGAAGTGGATGTGGAAACGCGGCACGCTCATCCCGGCGCGGCTGGCGAGATCCGCCACGCTGAGCGGGCTTTGCCACTCGGCATGAATATGATTAAGCGCCCGTGAGATACGCCCGAAGTGCCCCTGATACGCCAGCGCCGCGCGTACCGCACCGCCCTGCTCGCTCATCAGCACACGAAAATAGAGCTCTTTGATCAGCGACGGCCCAAGCGCTTTCGCCTCCAGCGGCGACATCAGCGCCTGCAGCAGACGATGCAGCACATCCAGCATCGACCCATCCAGCGGCGTAGAGATCATCCCCTCCGGCTCGTCCGGGATCGGCTGCCGCGCCTCGCCCATCAGCATGATTAGCTCCGCCACCGTCGTCATATCCAGCCGCACCGCCACGGCCAGCATGGGCTCCTCGGGCGTCGCCTCTGTTTCAGAGGAGAACGGCAGCGGCACCGACAGCACCAGGAACTGCTGCGCATCGTAGCGGTACATCCGGTCAGCCAGAAAACCGCGCTTGCGGCCCTGACAGACAATAATGATACCCGGCTCATACAGCACCGGCGTGCGCGGCAACGGGTGATCGGCGCGCATAAACCTTACTTCGTCGAGCAAAGATTTGGTGTAGCCCTCATGCGGCGCAAGCTGCATCAGCCGCTGGCAGATCTGCTGTTGTACGTCAGGCACTGGCATAGTTTCCATCCGGTAGTATCGCTGCGTTAAGGCTAGTGTACTGCATAATTCAGCCTACTAATTAATCATTACGAGATAATCAGGCAATACTCAGAGAGTAATGGCGCTATTTCAGGCAGAGGGTTTTCACTACTCTGAACGCTCACTAACCGTACAGAGGGCGTTAAGCATGAACCAGACTCAACAACCAAATCGTAAAGTGATTGTTCTGACCGGCGCAAGCAGCGGCATTGGCGAAGCCACCGCGCGCCAGCTGGCATCGGAAGGGCATCTGCTGGTGATCGGCTCACGGCGTACCGATCGCCTGGAAGCGCTGTGCGACGAGCTGCGTTTCGACGGCGCGACCATCGATGCGCTGCAGACCGACGTGCAGGATCGGGCATCGGTACAGCGTCTTGCTGACTTTGCGCTGGAGAAGCATGGCCGTATCGACGTGCTGATCAACAATGCGGGCGTCATGCCGCTGTCGCCGCTGTCGTCGCTTAAGGTGGAGGAGTGGGATCTGATGCTGGATGTGAACGTGCGCGGGGTGCTCTACGGTATCGCCGCCGTGCTGCCGGTGATGGAGAAGCAGAAGGCGGGGCACATTATCAATGTCGCGTCGATTGGCGCCCATGCCGTATCACCCACCGCAGCGGTCTATTGCGCGAGTAAATATGCGGTGTGGGCCATCTCGGAAGGGCTGCGCCAGGAAACCGACGTTATTCGCGTGAGCGTCATCTCCCCCGGCGTGGTGGAATCGGAGCTGGCGGATATCATCAGCGACGACACCGCCCGGGAAGCCATGCGCGATTTCCGCCGCATCGCCCTGAAACCGGAAAGCATCGCTCGCGCCATGTCATACGCCATCTCGCAGCCGGACGACGTGGATGTTAGCGAAATTATCGTGCGCCCGGTGGCAAGCCCGCATTGATGGTGAGAGGGCCAGGGATGGCTCTTACAAAAGCAGTTATTTGCGTCCTTAGATATTTGTAAAAAGCCATAACCTCCAGCCACACGCGAGCCTACTATTTGTGGCTGCGATTAAGCCTACTACAAGTATTTTCTCGACATTGGCTCAAAATCCTTTTATTTTTAACAGCTTCATTAAAACAATACCAAAACCCACTACCCCCCCTCCAAAAACACCAATTTTAATGTAAGTCATTATTTCCACCATATTAAAATCTAACTCTCCGCCAACCATCCACAACAAAAATGCAAATAAAAAATACCCAAATAAAGACAAGAAAGTCATACCTGGTATTGAAAATACTATAAACAAAAAAGCCCAGGTTAATTTATTATTTTTCCTCATGTTTTTCTTTAACCTTATTTAAAACTGCTTCTGCGCCTTTTCCCGTAGTTTCAGAGAATACTGAACCGCCTACATTAGCTGGAGCCGCCTGGATTTTTAATGACCATGCTGTTTTTTTGGAGATAAAATACTTATCATCGACCTATAATATTTTTAGTTTTAATAGCCTGGCAGTAACAAAAACCGCGCCAGTGAAAGCGCCAATTACACAACCAACTTTAATGATTTTAATTACATCGCCCTTTTTCAAATCGAAAGATCCTGTTAGCATCCAAACTAAAACATCTACAAGCAAGGCAATACACAAGAAAGAAAAAGTAATCCCAAGCATACAGCCAAAAATATAATCAGCAGGTTGTGCAATTTTCCATCAAAGTATTCCATTTCAACTTTTTCTCAATAAATAGTTCAAGTTTTTCCCCACTATATTCAGAAAAGAAAGATGCTCCAATATCGCCCGCCAAAACTGCCAGGGATGTTACTCGGTGTCATTTCTTTCGAAATCCCAAAATTTCCTTTAATTTCGGTGTACTGCCTCAATTAAGCATTAACTTCGCATCTCTGCCTCCTTTTCATTAGTTAGCACCTGCATTAATGCCTCAAGAATTTCTTTCTATGATCAAATAGCTTAAGGCCTTCTCAAGCGCGGAAACGGGCATTTAGGGTCACATCGTATAACGTAATCCCGGCACTCAGACCAGGAGTTTTTTAGGGTCTTTATAATTTATTATCTGGGTTAATATATAAATACCTGTTATCGATTTTTAGATTAAGCTCATTTGCGATATTGATGATTTGATTATACTCATCCTTTGTTATAACCACATCATAATCAGCAATATGATCACATAGCGTTTCAAATGCCAAAACATTTTCAGAATGCTCTATATATTCCAAGTCAAAATCAATAATTGATGCATCTATTCGATCTTTTAGACCTTCACCCAACGCTGTAATTTTATTATTGATACTCATATTATAATCCTGGCCGGTGAAGTTAACTGTACATCAGAAGGCAACATTGAAGCTCGATAGTAACCCTGGTAGCTTACGCAGCGTCTTTTTGTTCACATTCTCAAAAGCAGGGCCAATAAATGCCCATATTTCATCGAACTCACAGATAAGCTGAATCTGGAGATTATCAAGTGGAGGTGTGGCTACACATCGTGGCGAGAGTGTTTTAAGCTGCGAACGACGGCATAGATACTGTTGTACAATACTCGCCCGATGCCACGAATACCCGCATTGGTCATTGTAGGATCGACAATCTGTTCTTTCATTCAGGGCTGACAGGCACGATAAACATAATCGAGTTGGAAAGTACGGTGGCATGACTGGCAGCAATAGCACTGATGCCCGTTTTACCTGAACCATTTTTTAACGGATTCGGTCTCCTTATAATAAGGGCATTTTACGTCAACTTTAGCAATTAAATATACTCTACAAAAAGAGTGCCTTATAAAATAATCAACGTTTTGAATACTTGACCATCAAATAAAACACTCATGCTGAATTCCTTAAACATATTTTACTGAACATCTTTATGAACGTTCATTTTTAAGATATGCAAACCAACAACCAGCCCCTGCTATAAAACCGCCCAAAGAAGCAGCTTTAATTACCCTCAACAATTCTTGAAGATCCACACCAAATTCAACACCGCGAATAAAATAAATATACGTTTTGGCAGCAAGGTAAGCAAGCAATGCTATAAAGTCCATCGTCAAAACAAATGCAATTAAAATTAATACAAATGTTTTAAACCAATTTTTATCTTTCACTGGGCTGCCTCTTTTTTATCATTTTCTGGCTTGTTTGGATAAGATATAACGTTGAACACCTCTCCAGCAACTCCACCACCTAATGTACCAGCAATCCCTGGTAATGGATTGATTTTTGAGGGTCGAGATATTCCCATCCCGATATCATCCCAGATTATAGTTTTGCTGATGGGGTTAAAGTAATCGTCCATCATTGGAGCGAGAATCTTATTACCTAGCCCATAACCTATCGCACCACCCACACCACTAATAGTACCGTAAAGGAAAGGGTTTTTTCCATCAATAGAACTGGTTATAGCGCCACTTGCAGCATTTATAGCAACTGTTGATTTAAATCCAGTGTATCGGGTCAAAACTCCTGTCCAGTAAGCTCCTATAACATTTTTAGGATCAACAGATCCGGTTAATCCATAATCAACGACACCGACTGCCCCGGCACCAACAGTTCCAGATATAACCAAAGCTTCCGGCAGGATCCATGGAGATATTACTGTTCCCATCACTGCGACAGCCAAGGTTACACTCAGTTAATGCAACAATCATTTTGTAGCATGAGCTATCTTTATCAGATCAACTATAGTATCCAAACAACTATTTTTTATTTTTAAAATAAAACTCTACTTTTGCCAGCAACCACAAACCACTACCAAGCAGCCCCCCCACCCCACAACCTATTTTAAAAATAAAATATATATCATCCTTAGAAAAGTATATATGACTACTGGTTTTAAAGAAACTGACCACCTGTCCAAAAAGAATCCCAAAAAAGCTTAGTATAGATATGAATAATATACATCTTGAAAAAAGATAGAATAACAGCCATAAATCAGGGAATTTATTTTTCATTACTATTTCCTTTCTTCTGAGATTCTTCAATGCCGAAGTCGATAGCTGTACCTATAGTCCCCCCAGAAACAGTTCCAATAACATCAGAAGTTATCGGCGAGTATCCCTTCGATAGCATTTATTTGGTGAATTTATCTCCGGCTTTGTTTCCCAGAACAGTACCTATTGCATTCCCCGCCATTGGCACTGTAGGGTCTTATCCAAGTCATCCTTTGACGCCGTCGCCAGCTTCGCTTTCGCCGCTTCGGTGGCGTGAATCGCCATCTCGCTGCGCACGATGTCCGTCGCCTGGCTCACCATCTCGCCCACCAGCTGCGCCTGCTGGATACGCTGCTGCTCTTTCTCTTTATCAAATATCTGCGATATCGAGCCGTTGGCGTGCTCCACGTCGCGGCTGAGCTGCGCCACGTCCTGGCCCTGCTTGTCCTGGTCACGAATCACGAGGGTGCCGTCGCTCACCGCCGCCCGGGTGGTGCCACTGTCGTGCCCTTCGTCATTCACCCCCGCCAGCATAGTGTTCGCCAGGTTACCGGCGAACTGGCTGCCGATGCTGCCCCCGGTGCTCAGGCCGATGCTCTGGTGCTCAACCTTGTAATCCGCCTGGTTGTGGATGTCGCTGAAGCCCAGCGTGCCGGTGTCGAGGCGGTTTTTATCCGCGCTGGCGGTGGAGCCGATAACCGCGCCGTTAAGCCAGGTGTGCTCGCCCACGGTGACGTCGAAGCCGCCTTTCCCGGCATAGATCCAGCTGCGAGTACTACAGCCTGGCTATGCGTAATGCGATATTTTTTACGCGGCGAGTGGATAGCGCAGGCGGGATGTACTGACGGGATGCCGAGAAAGATCCGGGTGATGCCGGATTGCATCGTTAACACCACACAGAAAACCCGCGAGCTGTATGGCTGCGCCGAGGGGCTGAGCGTGATCTCCGTCAACGGGCCGAAGATGAAGCAGTGGCTTAAGGCTTTCCCCGGCGTGCTGAACGACACCAGGGATCGTCCAGCGATCAAGCGTGAGCGCGGGCATTTTGAATAAGACTGGCGGCTGACAGTCAGATCCCGGCCATTCAGGCCGGGATTTATATGCTAATTCAGAAGATTCGTTGATACATTGCCAGTATCGAAGAACTCTTTGAATATACTGACAACAAGGGAAAAATCTTTTGTAAGTTGACGTTCAGGCCAATAATTACCGAGGACAATAATTTTGTTATTGTCCTTTGCCATATCCCAGTATGAGCGAACATCTGAGCTATCTTCCGAATATTCCAACAGCGTGATTAGATAAAAGCCATCTTCTGATGAAACATCTATATTTACCGGACCAACACTTGGTTCAGGTAAGACAACAAGCCTCATTGATCCCTGCTTATCCTTCAATTTTGACAATAATTCTTCAACGTCAGGCCATTCGGGCCTACGTACCCTAGTAAAAGAACTTTTACCTGACAGGTAAAACTCTGCTTCCAGTTCAGTTTTCATTAATTTTACTTCCTAATGAATTTTTTCATACCGGCTTCCCAATACAGGACATCACCACTTCTTTCTTCATAAATCGTTAGTGATTTAAGGCCTGATTTATCAGCCATTTTTACTATATCAGTGCTGCAATAAGAACAAACACGCTCACCACTCACCGACATCAACATATCTTTGCCATTAGGCAGACTCTTATCAGGGCGTTTGTCAATTTTAGCCTGTATAATATCGTTTATTAGCGTTGGTTTATTAACGTCTGCCTGATACGAAGGTCTAGCCCCTTGGTTTGTATCAGTAAATCTGGCGCCATCAACGTTCCCTCTCGCAACCACCTTCAGGTTCGCATCTACAATTTTACTGAGTTGTTTAGCTGCCGCTGCACCAAGTACAGGTGTCAGGGAGGCAACCGCTATTTCCATTCCCTGCTTAGTTTCGACGTACCCCTGCGCAGTCTGTCTGTCAACATCCAGCCATGCCATGAAGTAATTTGTCATGGCCTCTTTCCCTGTTGCTGATTCTGTGCGTCAACACTGGTGATATTCAGCAGGTTTACTATCTGCCCGTAAGCATCCGGATACATATCGCTGACTTGGTTATTGTAGTTTCCGGTTTCATAACCTCCTTTAGCTGCAATAACTTTCAATCTTTCACCGGCACAAGCCGCGCTGGCTGCCTGTCCATTGCTACACGCAGCGATTACCGCCTTATCACTGCTGATATCTTTTTCAAGCAATGCATCATATTTCTGCTGTGCCTTTACGCGCTCTGCCGGATCTTTACTGTTTTTAAGCGTCTGTTTTGCTATCTCAAGCTCTGTCTTCTCCGATACGCTCAACCAGTTATTCTCAACCGTCGTCTTCCCGGTCTGGGCGGCGTAAGCCGCGCTCTGGGTGCTGTCGCCCACCAGACCACCGGCGAGGCCCGAGGCCAGGGTGGCCAGTGCGGAGACGGTTTCTTTTTCGCTTTCGGTGAGTGCGCCTGCTTTTTTGCCGTACATCTCGGCGGCAATCATGCCCGTCAGTTCGCCGGTTATCGCCCCTGCGGCACCTGCTACGGCGTTCTGGCTCTGGGCGGCGGCGAGGGCGGCATTGACCACCGCGTGTGCCGCGATTTTCTCTTTATCGCTCAGACGCAGATTGCCGTGACCGATATACTCCGCTATCCACGGCGCGGCACCGCCGGCCAGCGCGGCACTCAGGTCGCTGCCTGCCAGCCCCTTAATCACCGCGCCCGCGGTGTCCATCACCCGGGAATAGGTTCCGCCGACTCCGAAGCCGCTCGCTTTCACTTCGGCGTCGTAATAGTTCTGGTAGGCCTGGGAGGCGATATCTTTCGCATCCGGGTTCGCTTTCGGGTTTTTCTTCAGGATGTCCTGGCGCGCCTTCTCCAGGTCATCTTCTGAAGCCGTCGCCAGCTTCGCTTTCGCCGCTTCGGTGGCGTGAATCGCCATCTCGCTGCGCACGATGTCCGTCGCCTGGCTCACCATCTCGCCCACCAGCTGCGCCTGCTGGATGCGCTGCTGCTCTTTCTCTTTATCAAATATCTGCGATATCGAGCCGTTGGCGTGCTCCACGTCGCGGCTGAGCTGCGCCACGTCCTGGCCCTGCTTGTCCTGGTCGCGCACCACGAGGGTGCCGTCGCTCACCGCCGCCCGGGTGGTGCCACTGTCGTGCCCTTCGTCATTCACGCCCGCCAGCATAGTGTTCGCCAGGTTACCGGCGAACTGACTGCCGATGCTGCCCCCGGTGCTCAGGCCGATGCTCTGGTGTTCAACTTTGTAATCCGCCTGGTTGTGGATGTCGCTGAAGCCCAGGGTACCGGTGTCGAGGCGGTTTTTGTCCGCGCTGGCGGTGGAGCCGATAACCGCGCCGTTAAGCTGGGTGTGCTCGCCCACGGTGACGTCGAAGCCGCCTTTCCCGGCGTAGATCCCGGTCTGCTTAATGCTGGCGTTGCACTTCCATTCTTGATTCAAAAACCCTATGAACGGGGCGCCTGTTACCCGAAGCGAGTTTTACAGCCGGGCCGTGCGTAACGCGATGTTTTTACGCGGCGAATGGATAGCGCCGGCGGGGTTTATCGACGAGATGCCGATTAAAATTCGGGTGCTTCCAGACTGCATCATTATCACAGCTCATAATACCCGTGAGCTGTGGGGCTGCGCCGAGGACTTTAACGTGGCTTACGTTAACAAAAACAAGATGGAACAGTGGATAGAGATGTTTCCGGGAACGCTGAACGACACCAGCTCGGGAACAGGCATTTTGGGTAAAAGCTGATAACAACGATCCCGGCTAAGAGCCGGGATATTATTAAACAGTAATTTCATAAAGTGTATCAGGTGGAGCTTGATATTCTTCGAAATCTGCATATATTACATCATACAATTCAGATAACTTTATCTTTTTTATGGTTTCAATCTGGTTACACTCAGTCAATGCAACAATCATTTTTGTAGCATGAGCTATCTTTATCAGATCAACTATAGTATCCAAACAACTATTTTTTATTTTTAAAATAAAACTCTACTTTTGCCAGCAACCACAAACCACTACCGAGCAGCCCCCCCACCCCACAACCTATTTTAAAAATAAAATATATATCTTCCTTAGAAAAGGATATATGACTACCGGTTTTAAAGAAACTGACCACCTGTCCAAAAAGAATCCCAAAAAAGCTTAGTATAGATATTAATAATATACATCTTGAAAAAAGATAGAATAACAGCCATAAGTCAGGGGATTTATTTTTCATTACTATGTCCTTTCTTCTGAGATTCTTCAATGCCGAAGTCGATAGCTGTACCTATAGTCCCCCCAGAAACAGTTCCAATAACATCAGAAGTTACCGGCGAGTATCCCTTCGATAGCATTTCTTTGGTGAATTTATCTCCGGCTTTGTTTCCCAAAACAGTACCTATTGCATTCCCCACCATTGGCACCGTAGGGTCTTCGCCTTTAGCTTTACTTCCTAAGTAAGCTCCCATTGTGTTAATAAATGTGCTCAAAATGACACCTTTACCCTGAGTAAGCCCACCTTCACCTGCGGCAATAAGAGTATCCGTAGCACTATATTCCTCACCCGGCTTAAGGGTTAAATATTGCTTAATGCCATCTGTTGCACCGCCTAAAAGGCTACCGCCAATAGCAGCAACAGTACCCGCGGCTGGGACTATAAGTTCGCCACCAAGAACAGAAGCACCTGCTCCCCATGCAATCAGTAAACCTCTGGCAGGATCCTGTCCTTCCGGAATATTACCTGTTACAAGCCTATCAGAAGCATACTTAATTTCCTCTGGTGTTGTCGGATTCAGTACTTTGCCATTCTCATCCGTAAGATTTGTATTGGTCACCAGTGACACCTGAGCCTGACCATTAACCTGTACCGGTGGCGGCAGGAAATAATTCCAGCCATCACCCATGTTATTATTCTCAACCGTCGTCTTCCCGGTCTGGGCTGCGTAAGCCGCGCTCTGGGTGCTGTCGCCTACCAGTCCACCGGCGAGGCCCGAGGCCAGGGTGGCCAGCGCGGAGACGGTTTCTTTTTCGCTTTCGGTGAGTGCGCCTGCCTTCTTGCCGTACATCTCGGCGGCAATCATGCCCGTCAGTTCGCCGGTTATCGCCCCTGCGGCACCTGCGGCGGCGTTCTGGCCCTGCGCGGCGGCGAGGGCGGCGTTGACCACGGCATGTGCCGCGATTTTTTCTCCGTCGTTAAGCTTAGCCCCGTGACCGATATACTCCGCTATCCACGGTGCGGCACCGCCGGCCAGCGCGGCACTCAGGTCGCTGCCTGCCAGCCCCTTAATCACCGCGCCCGCGGTGTCCATCACCCGGGAATAGGTTCCGCCCACCCCGAAACCACTCGCTTTCACTTCCGCGTCGTAATAGTTCTGGTAGGCCTGGGAGGCGATATCTTTCGCATCCGGGGTCGCTTTCGGGTTTTTCTTCAGGATGTCCTGACGCGCCTTCTCCAGGTCATCTTCTGAAGCCGTCGCCAGCTTCGCTTTCGCCGCTTCGGTGGCGTGAATCGCCATCTCGCTGCGCACGATGTCCGTCGCCTGGCTCACCATCTCGCCCACCAGCTGCGCCTGCTGGATACGCTGCTGCTCTTTCTCTTTATCGAATATCTGCGAAATCGAGCCGTTGGCGTGCTCCACGTCGCGGCTGAGCTGCGCCACGTCCTGGCCCTGCCTGTCCTGGTCGCGCACCACGAGGGTACCGTCGCTCACCGCTGCCCGGGTGGTGCCACTGTCGTGCCCTTCGTCATTCACGCCCGCCAGCATGGTGTTCGCCAGGTTACCGGCGAACTGGCTGCCGATGCTGCCCCCGGTGCTCAGGCCTATGCTCTGGTGCTCAACCTTGTAATCCGCCTGGTTGTGGATGTCGCTGAAGCCCAGGGTGCCGGTGTCGAGGCGGTTTTTATCCGCGCTGGCGGTGGATCCGATAACCGCACCGTCCAGCTGGGTGTGCTCGCCCACGGTGACGTCGAAGCCGCCTTTCCCGGCGTAGATCCCGGTCTGCTCAACCACGCTGTCGTAGTTGCTGTGCATCTTATCGCGGCTGAGGTTGACGTTGGCCGAGCCGCTCATGGAGCCGAAGGTAAAGCTGCCGCCCGCGCTGGCGTTCTGCTGTTTCGAGTCGTAGCGGTCGCTGTCCTGCTCGCTGGTCAGCGTCAGGTTGCGGCCAACGTCAGCTTTCACCGTCTCGCCGCTGACCTGCGCGCCCGTCAGGGTGGTGTCGCGTCCGCTGGTCAGGTTGACGGTGTCCCCGGCGTTAACCAGCGTCTCGGTATGGATGGTGCCGTTGCCTTTCTCGCTGCCCTTGCCCTGGTTAACGCTGGCGGACACGTTAATGCCCCAGCCGCCGGACCCTGCGCCAATACCGACGCCCACGCTGCCGCCGCTGCTCTTGTTGCTCCCGGTCTGCTGCTGGGTGTTCTGCGCCGACACCAGGTTGATGTCGCGGTTGGCGGTCAGGTTCACATCCTTACCGGCCTGCACCGTTGCGCCCTGCATCAGGATGTCGCCGTCTACGCCCTTCGCGCCGGAGCCTGTGGCTGTGATGTTGACGTTATCCCCGGCGGTCAGGCTGCCGCCGCGCGCGGTGGTCTGTTCGCTATGCTGGGTGGACGATGAGGACTGCGAGCCGTAAGAGAGGCTGACGCCGACGGTGTTATCGGATGCGGCTGGCGTGCCTGCCTGGGCCATTGCCAGCCGTGCGGCCTGCGCCGCCTGGATGCCGGTCAGCGCCGCTTTGGTGTTCTGCAGGGCGGCAATGCGTCCGTTGCCGCTGGACTGCGCCTGGTGCGCGGTCTCAACGGCGGTATTCACCGCGCTGCCGACCGTGCCGGAAAGCGCCAGGGTGAAGCCACTCTGCTTCTGCTCCACCTTGTGGGTCTGCTCGTTATAGTCAGCCGCGGCGGTGATGGCGATGTTTTTGCCTTCCAGCGTCATATCCTGCCCGGCGATAAGCTCAGCGCTGCGGGCGTTGAGATGGTTGCCGGCCTGCAGCGTCAGGTTGCCCTGGCTGCTGCCCACGGTGCTGATGGCGTGGCTGATGCTCTTACCGTCATCGGTGGTGTTCAGGCTCTGGCTGCCCACGGTAAAGCCGATACCCCCGGTGCCCATCAGGCCGGACTTACTCTCTTTGCGCTGATGGTTCTCCTGCCGGTGCTCCTCAACGGTATCGATGGTCAGGTTGTTGCCCGCCCCGAGACGCACGTCGCCGTCACCCGCCACGTTGCTGCCGCGTACCGCCAGGTCGTTCCCGGCCAGCAGCGTCACCTTGTCGCCGGTGAAATTACTGGCGACGGACTCTGTCGCCCGCACGTCATCGTGGGTCTCCAGCGACTGCGCGGAGAGGAAGCCTTTGCTGGTCTGCTTGCTGTGTTCGGTAAGGTGATACGCCGACTCGCCCGCGGTGATGTTGAGATCGTGTCCGGCGGTGGCGGTCAGCGCCTCCCCGGCATCGACCGTGGCAGCACGCGCGTTAAGGTCGTTGCCCGCCGAGAGCGTCACGTTGCCGTTGCCGGCGATCTGGCTGCCAACCTCGTTACGCTCCGTCAGGTCGCGATAGTTATCCTTGCCCCAGTCGCCGCGCTCGCTGTGCGTGGTGGTGATGGTGCCGAGGTTAATGTTATTGCCTGCGGCAATGGTGGTGGTGCTCTCTTTGCCGTTGTTGCCCACCAGCGTGGCGGCGAGGTTGACGTCGTTGACACCCTGCAGCACCAGTTTGCCGCCGTCGTTCTGCACGTAAATCCCCGCGGTGTGATCCAGGTGACGGTTCGCCGCGTCGCCGCGCAGGGTACTGGTGCTGGTGAGATCGCGTCCGGCGCGGATCTGCAGCGCGTCATCGGCCAGCAGCGTGCCGCCGATGTTGCTGAAGTCGGTCAGGGCGGCGATGTCGATATTGCTGCCGCGGATCGTGCCGCTGTTGGTGATGTTGTTGCCGCTGATCGCGGTCAGATCGCGGCCCAGCAGGGTGCCGCTGTTGTTCAGCTCGCCGGTCTGCAACGCGACGCGGTTGCCCGCCAGCAGCGAACCGCTGCCGTCAACGTCGCCGTCTTTCACCCGCACGTAAACCTGCGGGACCAGCACCTGCTGGCTGCTGCCGTCCGCCAGCTGCACGGTTTCGGTGACCATCCACACCATGTCGGAGGTGAGCAGGGCCATCTGTTCCGGGCTGAGCGCCACGCCCGCGGTCAGGTTGTGCGCCTTCGCAAAGGCAATGCCCGCATCCATCAGCGCTTTGTACTGGGCGTTGTCGTCATCGAAACCGCTGAGGTAGCGCTGTCCGGTGAGATTAGCGACCTGATCGCGGATCAGCTGCTGCTCATAGAAGCCGTCGCCGAGGCGTTTCAGCGTGACATCCCCGTTGGGCGACAGCGCTTTCTGCATGTAATCCGAGCTGAGCCAGGTGCGTTCGTTGGTGAAGCGCGCGTCGGTTTCGATCAGGTAGTTGCTGGTCGGCGAGGCGTGCACGGTATAGAGGCTGGCGGACGGCAGACGGGTGTTCACGCCGCTGGTGCGCACCAGGCGATCCGGCGTGTTGCCGGATGCGTCCTGCACGTTCTGGCCCACTTCCCAGCTCTGGCCCGGTGCCAGATGCACCGGCTGCGAGCCGTTAAAGGTCAGGGAAACCGGCTGGGCAAACTGCCCGGTATTGCGTCCGCCAGGGGCTGCGCCGCTGCCCTGCACCGCGCCGTTGCTCTCCCAGGCGAGGGTGTTGAGCGAGATAGTCTGGGTGACCGCCGCCGGGCGATAATTGCTGGTACTTTTCCCCTGCGAGGTTTTGGTGCCGCCGAGTTTTCTTTTCTTCTTCTTGGCATACCAGCGCGTCTGCGACCCGACGTCGGTGATGATTTTCACACCGGTGGTGGCGTCGTTATTCAGCACGCTGATGGTACCAGCCAGCAGTTTAGCGGCGACGATCTGGCTGTCCCGGTTGTGCAGCAGATCGCTGTTGATGGTGAGATTACCCCCGGAGATGATTTTGCCCGGATCGCTCTCTTTCACCCGCGTCTCCTGCACGGTGCGGGTGTAGTTGTATTCGTAGAACTCGCTGCCGCTGGTGCCGTCAGGCATCTTCGCGGTGTGAACCCCGTATTTGTTCTTTTTACTGGTATTGACCTGGCTCCAGTCGAAGCGATCCCGTTTGCCCTTCAGTACCGCGTCATGATGGCTGGAAACCTCGCTGACCACCACTTCGGTGACCAGATGGTTATTGAGGTTCTGGATCTGGCTCATGTCGATGCGCATGTCGCCGCCCGACTCGATGGTCGCCCCCCGGTTAATGAGCATGGCGCCGCGTCCGACAGCGTTAAACGCTGCATCCAGCGCACCGCCGATTGCCATTGCCCCGGCGCTGTAGATCAGGCCGTGGCCGCTGTTGTTGAGATTGCCCGCGCCAATATCCAGCCGATCGCGCGCCGCGATGGTCCCGGCGACGCCGTTTTCCGCCGCGTTATTCAGCGTACCGGCCTGCAGCGCAATGCGATCCCCGTACAGCCGTCCGCTGCCGAGGTTGTTCAGGATCCCGGCCTGGATGTGGGTCAGCGATCCGTCGATCAGCCCGCGGTTGGTGAGCGTATCGTTCAGAATCAGGTGCGTTTCGCCGCCGCCCAGCTCAGCGCCAGCGGCGTTGCTGGCGCTGGCGGCATTGAGCGTCAGGCTTTTGCCTGCCAGCAGCTTGCCCTGGTTATCGACGTGTCCGCCGCTGCTCAGCGACAGTGCACCGTTCGCCACCATCTGGCTCTGGTTGGTAAAGCCCTGGGCGAGGGTGAGGTTCATATCGCCGTCGGAGAGCACTTTACCATCGCCGCTCAGGGCGCTGGCGTTAAGGTCGAGGCGCTTACCGGCGACCAGGTTGCCGGCGCGGTTATTCACCGTCAGCGGCGCATCGCTGCCGTCGAGGGTCAGCGCCTGTCCGGCCTGCACCGAGCCGTCGGCGTTGTCGAGTTCACGGGTACGCAGCACGGCGTTCTGATTACTGCCGAACACGCCGCCGCTGTTGCCCAGCGAACCGGCTTGCAGATCGAGGTTGTTGCCCGCGACCAGTGTGCCCTGGGCGTTATCCACCGCACCGCCAATGCGGGCCGTGAGATTACCGTCCCCGGCGGCGATGGTTTTTCCGCTGCGGTTGCTGAGCGCGGCGGCGTTAAGCTCCACGTCGCCATCGGCGGCAAGCATGCCACCATCGTTGTTGATGGCGTCGTTAACGGTGGCGATCAGCCCGCCATCGCCGGAGGCCACCAGCTGTCCGGTGCGGTTATCGAGGCTGCCAGCGGTGAGCGTCACGCCGTTATTGGCCGTCAGCACCCCGCCGGTGTTATCCACCGCACCATTGACCTGCGCAGTCAGGTTGCCCTTGCCGAGCGCGGCCGTCTTGCCGCTGCGGTTATTCAGGGTGCCCGCCGTGAGATCGACATCGCTGTTGGCGGCGATGGTTCCGCCCTCGTTATTCAGCAGGTTGCTGGCGCGCGCGGTCAGGCTGCCTTCCCCGGCGGCGATAAGGCTGCCGTTGCGGTTGGTCAGCGTGTCGGCCCCGAGCCGGACAGCGCCATTGCTCTCGATCGCGCCGCCGTCGTTATCCAGCGCGCCGGTGGCGTTGACGCGCATATCGCCCGCGCCTTTCTGCACCAGCTGTCCGCCGCGGTGCGACAGGTTACCGGCATCAAGGGTGATATTGTCTGCGCTGGTGGTGGCGCTGTTGAGTTGCAGATCGCCGACCTTTGCCGTCAGCGCGCCCGCCGAGGCGATCTCGCCCTCATCACCGCTGAAGCGCGGGCTGGTTACCGCCAGGGTGCCTTTCCCGGCGTGAACGATTTCACCCTTGCGGTTATCAATATTTCCGGCGGCGAGGGTAAGGTTTCTGGCATTGGTGGCGATGCGCCCGCTGCCGTTGTTCAGCGACCCCGCCGGGGCCAGCGTCATGTCTTCGTCGCCGGTCTGGACGATCTCGCCCTGCTGGTTAGAGAGGTCGTGCGCGGTCAACGCAACGCGTTTTGCATTGAGCGCACCGCCATCGTTATTGAGCGTTCCGGCGCTGCGGGCATCAAGGCTATCAGTGACGACAACCTGCGCCTGACGCAGATCGAGATCGCCGTTACCGGCATCGAGCGTCGCAGCGCGGGCGCTGGTACGGCTGCCGCTGGCATCGAGGCCGTTGCTGCGGGCAGTGAGCGCGCCGGCGGCCAGGTTTTCACCCTGCATGCTGAGCGTGCCGTCGCTGGAGAGGCGCAGGTCGCCCTGCGAACCGACGCTGCCGTCGTTGCGAATACCGGCAGCGAGGGTGCTGGTTTTGCTGGCGGTGATACGCGAGCCGGTCACGGTCGTGTTGCCAGTGGCAGCGAGGCTACCGCTGTGGTCGACATCGCCACGGCTGGTCACCGCCGCGTTACCGCCCGCGAACAGATGGCCGCTGTTGGTGATGCCGTTAGCCGCCAGCTGCATGTCGCCGCTGCTGTTGATGTTGCCGCTGTTCTCAATGCGGCCATCGGCGGTCACCACGACGGTGCCCGCCTGCGCCCCGATATTCCCGGCATTGCGCACCCCGACCCCGGCTTCGGTGCCGGTAAGGCGGATTTTCCCGGCGTACATCCCGCCGAGGTTTGCTACGTCCACCGCCAGCTGGGGGCGGGTCGCCGCATCGGCGGCTTTGGCCTCGACGCGATCGTGGGCAGCATCGACGTTGTTCGCCCCGGTGGTGACTTTCAGATCCTTCGCCCACAGCCCGGCGTTTACTTTGGTTGAGCGGGCAATGATGTCGGTGTAATCCTGGCGGGAGCTGTCCATGCCCTTGCCCTGAATCACGATCTCGCCTTTGTTAACCGCGTAGCCGGTGAGATTGCCGTCTTTGAGCTGCGCCTGACCGGTTGTCAGGGTGGCGCGGTTAGCGTTGATGAAGCCGCAGCCGTCGCAGGAGATGCCCGACGGGTTGGCGATCACCACCTGGGCTTTTTTCCCGGCCACTTCGATGTAACCGTTCAGGCGGCTTGGGTCGCGGGAGTTCACTTCGTTGAGGATGATTTTAGCTTCGCCGCGTGCCAGCCACGGGTTCGCCGCCACCATGCCGCCCTGCTGGGTCGCGACGTTTTTGCGGCTGTTGTTAAGGATGGCGCCTTTGCTGTTGACGTCGAACTGGCTGTAGACGTTGCGCGAGACACCGCCTTTGCTCGGCGTCTGGATGTTGACCTGCGGCGTACCGTTGGCGCTGTTGAGGATGGTGGGCTTCTGATTCCCTGGCGCGTTGCGATCGGCCACGATATTGGCCGCCGCCGGCTGCACGGCACCGAGCGCCAGCAGCAGGCCAAAGGAGACGGCGCTCAGGCGCGTTACGCACTGGCGCTGCACGCAGGACGGGCCGGATGCCGGACAGGCTACCGCACGACAGCTCCGGGAGATCTCTGCCACTACCATCAACATACCGCGCGCTTTGTTGAACACGATACGATACAGATTCTTGTTCATCCTTAAATCCCTGTTGCGTGTGGCAGCGCCGGGCCGCCACGAAAAGCGTAAATCAGTAACTCCAGTTCAGGCTGAAACCGAGCGTGTAGTGGCTGGTCTGGAAGCCGTCGGGTCGGGAGAACGGCACCCCTGCGAACAGGTCGTAGCCGGTGTTAAACGCGTTGCCACGCAGCCCCACCACGCCACCGGCCAGATGTTTGCCGATCAGCAAGCCGTTGCTGGTGCTGCCGCCGACTTCGCCGTAGTCGGCACCTACATACAACTCCTGCTGCGGGAGCGGCGTTTGCCAGGCCAGATCGTTGCGCACAAACCAGCCGCGGCTGGCGCTGAGGGTGCGCTCCCCGTCGAAGCCGCGCACCGACCAGCGGCTACCGATGGCGAACTCCTCCTGCGGAGTGAGGCGCGTGGAGCTCATCTGGCGCTGATACTGCACGTTGTAGCGGAACGACTGGCCGTAAAGCGTGAACGGCACGTCCAGCCCGGCGTTCAGCGAGACGATTTTGCTCAGCGCGGTGGCTTCACCGCTGTACTCCTCCGGGGCCGGGATCGCGCCGAACCAACGGGTGCCGCGCTGATAGCTGACGCCCGCATCCAGGGTGCTCTGGCCAATGTAGTGACGGTGCTGAAGCCCCAGACGCCAGCCGGCGGTCTGGCGGCGCTGCACCTGCACCTCGGTATCATCAATAAAGTTGCGCGACTCGCTGGTGAGAACGTCGGCAGTGAGGGTTGTCCGCTGCGTACCGCTGCGGTGCAGCACGCGGCTGAGCTGGACGTCGAGGTTTTTGCGTTTCCCGCTGTAGCGGTAGTCCTCGTTCAGGCCCGCGACGGTCTGGCGATAGTCGTAGTCGCTGTACGTCACGCCCGCCATCCAGTAACCAAACGGCACAGAGTAATGCGTGGTGACGTTTTTACTGCCCTTGTCGCCACGATCGTGCAGGCTGCGCGAGCCGGAGATGTAGAACAGGTCGCTCAGGGAAAGTGGATTATCCAGCGACAGGGTCAGGCCGCCCTGGTAGCGCCCGGTGCTGCGCGAGCCGGAATCGTCCAGCGACGCGCCCAGGCGCCACATCTTGCTCTGCTGCCATTTCACGTCGATATCGCTCTCGCCCGGTTGCTCGCCAGGCACGATCTCCATGCTCGCTTCCACCGTCGGCAAGCGCTGCAGGTTTTCCAGCCCCTGTTCGATGTCGCGCAGGTCAAGCAGATTGCCAGCGTGAGCCGGGAAGGCGCTGTAAAGCGTCAGATAGCGGTCGCTGTCCGGGGTGCGTTTCACCTCGCGGACGTGTCCTGGCAGGATCACCAGCGACAGGGTGCCGCGGGTTAAGTCCTGATCGGGGGCCAGCACGCGGGTGGTGATGTACCCGTGATCGATAAGCCGGTTTTGCAGAGTGCTCATCAGCAGGTTGATGCCTTTCCCGCCGAGGCAGTGCCCTTCACCCTGCCGCGCCAGCCGCTGGAGCGGTAGCCAGTGGGGCAACGCCTCCTGACCGCTCAGCTCAACCCGGTCGATCCGGAAACAGGGGGTTTCCGGCTCAAAGGTGATACGTCCGAACGAGGAAGCCGGGGGAGAAAGACGGACATCCGGCGTCGGCGGTGTCAGGGTTTCTTCCAGCGCCCGCTGGCGCTGCTGTTGATTCTGGAACAGCGTCTCACCACGGTTTTCCAGCATCCGTGGCGGCGGGGCGGCCTGGGCAGCGGCGGCGGCAGGCATCGGGGCGGTCGTAGGGGCGGGTGCGGCGTAAAGCGCAGGGGAAACCATCATCGCAACGGTCAGGATCGCCCGATAAAACGGCGTTTTTTTATCCAGGGCTTCCCCTGAGAACTTGCAGTGCGTCATCCCTGGAACATCTCTTTTTAAATACACAGGTGCTTAATAACTAAACAAACGCCGCGATGATAGGGGAACTGTGAAGTTGTGTAAATAAATGTGGTATTAACGAAACCATTTTCCGATTAGTGCCAGATTCGGGGATTATAGCCTGGCCGTGGGTGAAAAAAATTTCGCTTAATCAACGGTTTTACTTAAGTGGTTGGGGTGCCAGAAGGGGTGATAAAAAGGTTAAAAATGTGAAAAAACCTACCAGAAAAGGTAGGGGGTGGTCTGAAAACAAAAAACCCCGCCGGAGCGAGGTTTTTAGTCAGGACTTGCGGGTGGTAACCGCAGAGCACACTGTGTTACGTCAACAGCGTAACTATACGACGAATTTAGCCCGGCTGCAATTTTAGCGCCGCCTGGTGAGCCATTCAGAGTATGGGCGAGGCCACCTTTTTTGTCGAATATATACTGTTCATTTATACAGTACTTTATTATACTGGTTTGGCTGACGCAGAGGTGCGATACGGGGGCCGCGTGTATACGGGCGCAATACAAGTCCTGGCTGAAACGGGTGGTGCCGTCAGTGCCTTAGCCCCGAGAGAGCACACTGTGTTACGCCAACAAAACAGCTGGTTACAGGCGGCGGAGAGGTAAGCCAGCTGGTGCTCCTTTACCTGAGGAGACGCGTATGGGCGGAGTGGATTTGGCAATTCTTATCCTGAAACTCATTGTTGCTGTACTGCAACTGCTTGATGCTGTCCTGAAGTTCTTTCGCTGAATCAGGTTCAAGCCGCAACTAAGAGGGGCGGGCAACCGCCCCTCTTTAATAATGACCTTGTGGCGGCGCTCCCCGGCGTCTCGCCTGCCCCGCTGGCAACATTGCTTGCCGAAAGCGTGTACTAATCCTGCCTGCTACATCCTGATATATCTTCGCGTCTGAGTGGAAGGCTGCCACGGTTGTGGTAGATTTCACTCGCATTTAGCCATTTACCCAGAACCTTATGCTCCATTCCGGAGATTTCATAAAGTATTCATCGAAATGAAAACGAACAATAACCTGAACCTGTTGCTGATGCTGGTACTGCTGGTGGCGGTCGGCCAGATGGCCCAGACCATCTGGATCCCGGCGGTAGCGGATATGGCGTATGACTTCCACGTGCGCGACGGCGAAGTCCAGCGCGTGATGGCGGCCTACCTGTTTACCTATGGCATTTCCCAGCTGGTTTACGGGCCAATTGCTGATCGCATCGGACGTCGCCCGGTGATCCTGTTCGGGATGGCCATATTTATGCTGGCGACCGTGCTGGCGCTGTACACCTCAAGCCTGACGGTGCTGATTGCCGCCAGCGCGTTGCAAGGTGTGGGTACCGGCGTGGGCGGCGTGATGGCCCGCACCATGCCCCGCGATCTCTATGCCGGCACCGGGTTGCGCAGAGCGAACAGCCTGCTGAACATGGGGATTCTGGTCAGTCCGCTGCTGGCTCCGCTGATTGGCGGCCTGCTCGGCACGGTCTGGGGCTGGCGCGCCTGCTACGGTTTCCTGCTGGCATTGTGCGTGGTGGTCACGTTCAGCATGGCGCGCTGGATGCCGGAAACCCGTCCGGCGGATGCGCCCCGCACTCAACTGCTGACCAGCTACCGCCTGCTGTTCAGCCGCGCGTCGTTTGCCTGTTATTTGCTGATGCTGATTGGCGCACTGGCGGGGATCGCGGTGTTTGAAGCCAGCGCGGGCGTGCTACTGGGCGCGGGCCTCGGGTTCAGCAGCTTTGCAGTCAGCGTGCTGTTTATTCTGCCGGTGCCAGCGGCGTTCTTCGGAGCCTGGTTCGCCGGTCGTCAGACGAAACGCTTTACCGGCATGATGTGGCAGGGCGTGCTGAGTTGCCTTATCGCTGGCGTGCTGATGTGGCTGCCCGCCTGGTTCGGCGTGATGAACGTCTGGACGCTGTTGATTCCGGCCGCGCTGTTCTTCTTCGGGGCCGGGATGCTGTTTCCGCTTGCCACCAGCGGCGCAATGGAGCCGTTCCCGTTTCTGGCCGGCACCGCCGGGGCGCTGATTGGCGGCCTGCAAAATACCGGTGCCGGGCTGCTGGCCTGGGTTTCCGCGCAGCTACCTCAGCAGGGCCAGGCCAGCCTCGGCATGCTGATGACCGCAACGGGAATGCTGATCCTGCTCTGCTGGCTGCCGCTGGCGGCGCGCGATGAGCAAAACCAGCAGCCGGTCTAAGACAGTAACTTAAGGATCGCCCGCAGATGGGTGGCGACAAACAGCAGTGACAGGGCGACCACCGCCAGCGCGACGATCAGCCGCGCGCGCATTGACCGCGCGGAGGTAAAGTCGCTTACCGCCACGTCCATCAGATTGCGCTGGCGGGCGTAGTGCCACAGCAGTCCGATCACCAGCGCCAGCGCGACCAGTACCCCCCATAGCCAGATGCCCGCTTCCGGGCCTTTCTGGCGCAGCGCCAGCGCAAGCAGCGCGCCATAGCCCAGCAGGGTGCGCAGCCACGCCAGCGATGTCCGCTCCGGCTGCAGGCTAGGGTCCGCCAGTCGCCGCGCCCGGCGGCTATCGGCCATAAAGCACCATAACGATTACCGCGAGCGCGACCAGCATCATTATCCCGCTGATCGCCTTCAGCATCCCGGTGTAGGGCATGTCCTGCTTCAGGCGCATCGCTTTTTCATTGTTCAGCCAGCGCAGATAGCCATACAGCGCCAGCACGCCGGCGAACAGGCACAGCAGCAGACTCAGGCTCTCCCGCAGCAGCGGGGTGGCGAAGCCGGGTGCCAGCTGGTCAAGTCCAACGCCGGCGGCGAGGAAGCCCAGCGCGGTACGGATCCACGCCAGAAAGGTGCGTTCATTGGCCAGCGAAAAGCGGTAGTCCGGCGCGTCGCCCGGCAAGGTGGTTTTCATGCTCACTCCTGTACGTCACGGTTGCAGGAAGTGTACTGGCTTTAGCCAGGAAGTGACCAGATGTTCGCGCCCGGCAAACAAAAAAGGCTCCCGTCGGGAGCCTTTGTCTTTTACGTCAGCCGGTTAGCTGTTGAGCGCCGGGCGCTCGCTGATGGCTATGCGCTGCGGGGCGATCTCTTCAGGCACGTTGCGCACCAGATCGATGTGCAGCAGGCCATTGGTGAAGGTCGCGCCGGAGACTTCCATATGTTCTGCCAGCGTAAAGCTCAGGCTGAACGGCTGGGATACCAGCCCCTGATGCAGCCATTTCGGCTCTTTTTCCGGTTTTACCGGCGTACCGGAGATGGTCAGCCGCGTCCCTTCCAGCTGGACGTTCAGATCTTCCTGACGGAATCCCGCCAGCGCCAGCGTAATGCGATAGTGGTTATCGTCACTTTTTTCGATGTTATAGGGCGGGAAGGTCTGGCTGTCAGCGGTGCTTTGCAGGGCGTTTGCCAGTTTGTCAAAGCCGATCCATTGACGAAGCAGCGGGGATAAATCGTAGTTACGAATAGTCATGGTCTGTCTCCTTCTGAGAAGCGAGTTCGCACGGGTTCCCGGTTCGGCACTAAGCCGCAGGGAGAACGTGCAGGTTTATAGCGAACGCAGATTCGCCGGTGCTCCCGTTCGGCAAGCACATTTTTCAGGGCCGCTTTCGCGACCCGAATCATTAATTAATTTCGATACGACGCGGTTTTTTCGCTTCCGGAATAACGCGCTCAAGGTCGATGTAGAGCAGGCCGTTCACCAGATTAGCGCCGCGGATCTGAATGTTTTCCGCCAGCTGGAATTTGCGCTCAAAGTTGCGCTCGGCGATACCCTGGTAGAGATAGGTACGCTCTTTCTGCTCGGTCGCGTGGGAACCTTTCACCACCAGCAGGTTGTCCTGCGCGGTGATCTCCAGTTCGCCTTCGGCAAAACCGGCGACGGCAATCGCAATGCGGTAGTGGTTTTCGTCTACCAGTTCAACGTTATACGGAGGGTAGCCGCCGTTGCTCTGGCTCTGGTTGTTTTCCAGCAGGTTGAACAGGCGATCGAAACCGATGGCGGAACGATAAAGCGGGGAGAGATCGAAATTACGCATAAAACAGACTCCTGAAATCAGCGAGAAATTACATTGCCTTCCGGTAACCGGACAGGCGGTCCAGGTAAGCACCCTGTCGGCGTGCTTCCGTTGTCTACATTCTCAAAATGGGTGCGCTTTCAGGCGTTTCAAGATCTAATTAGTGTGTTTTTTTGGCGCTTTACATATCTTTGCGTAGACTGAACAGGACAGGTTCACATAACAACTGCGACGGTCAGCACAGCGTAGCAACGGCGGACTACTTATTCCTGACGCCGGTGGTATAACCTTCGTCACCGGCGCATTGATGCCTACAAAATGATATCTATGATGATGAAAAACGTTCCTGGCAAATTTTTGGCTGGCGCCTGCGGTTTCGTACTCTGCGGCTGTTCCAGCGTTATGACACACACAGGCGGCGAAGAGGGTTACTATCCGGGCACCCGCGCCAGTTTTGAGCTGTTGCAGAACAGTGAGACCAGCTGGGGAGTGAAGCCGCTGGTGGCGCTGGATATGCCATTTACCGCCTTACTCGACACCCTGCTGCTGCCGTGGGATGCGTTCCGCGAAGATAACTCGGTGCGCTCCAGGGTGCGCAAAAGCGAGCGCGAGGCGCTCGCCACTAACTCTGTGATCCCACCAGCCCCCTGATTTACAAGCCGGTTTCCGTGGCCCACAGCTGACGGAAACCGTCCACTTCCTGCATCCAGGCAATCATCGCCCCGTCCGGGGAAAAGACCACCGCATCTGCCGACGGCGGCGCATCATGTTGTTCCGTCAGGGCAAACACGCTGCCGGTTACCGCATCACACAGCACTATCCGCCCGCCGCTGACAAAGCCCAGCATGCTGCCGGACGGGTGCCAGTTAAACGCCGACGCCACCCCGCTTGCTTCACGCGTCAGCTGCCGCGGCTCGCCGCCGTGCGGTGAGATCAGCCACAGCTGCGCCACGCCGCGCTCGTCGCGCATTAAAAAGGCGATCTCCGTCCCCTGCGGGTTACTGCGCACCCAGTGGCGCGGGGCGGTAGCGAGGCCCGGATAACGGCGCGAATGGGTGAAGGTCAGACGCCGCTGCGTCACGCCCGCAGGCGGGGCTGGCAGGGCGCTCTCCGTGCCGCACAGCGGGGCGTCACCCGGCGTCTGCCACGCCTGCGGGTTATCCGGCAGATCGACAATAAACAGCTCCGGCACCTTTTCATGGTTCAGCGACAGCGTATCGCCGATAAACGCCAGCGCACGCGGCTGCCAGCTGCCATCGGCCCGGCGATAGCCCTCCTCGCCGATCCAGCCCTCTTCATACGCGCGGTTGATCTCGTCGCTGCCGGGCGCAGGGGTCGGGGTGGTCTGGCTGACTAGCACGCACCAGTGGCTGCCGTCATATTCACGCGGATGATGACCGGGCACCGTCACCGGTCCCCAGGGCAGCGCCACACCGACGTTACGCAGGTCGAGCGCCGGATCGCGCTCGTGCAGCACATGGTCGTTATAGGTGAAGCTCAGGTAGCGCCCGTCCGGGCTCCAGACGTGCACATGGCTGCCGCCGCGCAGCGCGCCGGGGGTGTAGGGGGCGGTGATATCCATCGCATCAAGATTGGTAACCACGCCGTCGCGCACCACCACGCCGCGGCGGTGATGGAAATCGTACTGCCAGCTGGCGTCCGGGTTCTCCGGGCCGTGAATAAAGACGTACTCATCGCGCTGCGGATTGACCGTCACCACGCCGACGTGCGCGCCCTGCGGGGCGCGGTAGATCACCTGCACCTCGCCGGTTTCGACGTTCACGCGTTCAATGGTTTGCCCGGTAAACGATGCTCCGGAAGGACGAACGTCAAACGCCAGCCAGCGGCTGTCTGACGTCCAGGTGTTGATGTTGGTCAGCTGATGGTGACGCGGTGCAAAGGTGAGCTGTTTCATTGGGATACCCTGAAGCCATGACGGGCTTCAGGGTAGCTTATGCCGGGGATTTAGCCTACGCGTTTCACGTCGCCCACCAGCAGGATGTAGGAGAGCGCGCCGATCAGCGCGACGGCGGAGATATAGACCAGCGCCGGGCCAAAACCGTAGTCCTGCGCCAGATAGCCAATCACCAGCGGAACGGTGATGCCGCCGAGGCCGCCAACAAAGTTGAAGACGCCGCCGGTCAGGCCGATGAGGCGCATCGGTGCCAGCGAGGAGACCAGCGACCAGGTGATAGACGCAAAGCCGTTACCGAAGAACGCGACCGCCATCAGGGTCATGATCCAGATCGGGTCGTTGGTGTAGTTCGCACCCATGATGCAGGTGGAGATCAGCAGCCCGCAGATGATCGGCGTTTTACGCGCGATGCCCAGCGAGTAGCCCTTACGCACCAGACGGTCTGCTACCCAGCCGGAGAGCAGTACGCCAACGAACGCGGCGAGGAACGGCACCGTGGTCATAAAGCCGGCCTTCAGCGCGGTAATGCCTTTCTCCTGGGTCAGATAGTTCGGGAACCAGGTCAGGAAGAACCACAGCGTTGAGGTGACGGCGAACTGACCGAGGTAGACGCCAATCAGTTTACGGTGGAACACCAGCTTCCAGTCGGCGCGGGTCAGCGGCTGACGGGCTTCTTTTTTCGCTGGCGCATCGCCGTCCACCAGGCCGCCACCGTCGCGAATATAGTCCAGCTCGGCTTTACTGATGCCTTTGGTGAGGCGCGGCGGCTGATAGACCTTGAACCAGATCAGCGACCAGATAATCCCGATGCCGCCGGTGACGATAAACACCCAGTGCCAGCTCAGCAGCTCCTGGATCCAGATCAGCAGCGGCGTCAGGAAGGCGAGGCCGACAAACTGCCCGGAGGTGTAGAACCCCACCGCCGAGGCGCGTTCATGCTCCGGGAACCAGCTGGTCACCATGCGGTTGTTGGTCGGGAACGCCGGGGCTTCGAAAATGCCGGTAATGGCACGCAGGCCGATCAGCGACATTAACCCGGTGGCGAAGCCCTGGAACAGGGTAGCGACCGACCAGCCGAAAATAGCGATGAAATAGGTCAGGCGTGAGCCGACGCGGTCAAGGAACCAGCCGCCGGGGATCTGGCACAACGTATAGAGCCAGGCGAAAGCCGAAAAGACGTAGCCCATTTCCGCTTTGGTGATGCCGAACTCCTCCTGAATATGCGCGGAGGCCACCGCCAGGTTGGCGCGGTCCACGTAGCAAATCACCACGGTAATGAAGATCATCACCAGGGTGACATAACGACGACGTCCGGGTTTTGCAGTAGTCACTGGAATATCCATCGTAATCTGTCTCCAGATTTTGGGCATAGCGAAGCCGCTCACCATGCCCTGTAAGTTACAGAGGGTGGGTTTGATTTTTTATTTAAAAAACGGAACCGGAATACGCTAAATAATTCGTGCCGGGTGACAAAAACGCAGCCAGCGCATCACCAGCACGAAGAATGACGCGCATTTACCATTCGGCGACAGAGCCGTCTTCGTGCCGCCACAGCGGGTTGCGCCAGTCGCTGACGTCTTTACTGCGTGCGATCACCTGTTCTTCGTCGATCTCCACGCCGAGGCCTGGCTTCATCAGCGGTTTGAAGAAGCCGCCTTCCATGCAGAAGTCCTCTTTGTTCTTCACAAAGTCCAGCAGCTCTGCGCCCTGGTTGTAGTGAATGCCCATGCTCTGCTCCTGGAATACCGCATTGCGCGAGACAAAATCTATGTGCAGACAGGCGGCCAGCGCGATCGGTCCGAGCGGGCAGTGCGGGGCCAGCGCCACGTCATAGGCTTCCGCCATACCGGCGATTTTGAAGCATTCGGTGATGCCGCCAGCGTGGGAGAGATCCGGTTGCAGGATGGCGATGCCGCCCGCTTCCAGCACGCGCTTGAATTCGAAGCGTGAGAACATGCGCTCCCCGGCAGCAATAGGTATATGGGTCTGGGCGGCGAGGCGCGGATAGTATTCCGCCTGCTCGGCCAGCACCGGCTCCTCAATAAACAGCGGGCGATACGGCTCCAGCTCTTTAATCAGGATTTTTGCCATCGGCGCGCTGACGCGACCGTGGAAATCGAGGCCGAATTCGATGTCATAGCCAAAGGCTTCGCGGATCTGCGCCACGGTATTCACCGCCGCATCCACTTTACGGGAGTCGTCAATCACGCCCAGCTCTTCGCAGCCGTTAAGCTTGAAGGTGTCGAAGCCAATTTCACGCAGTTTGCTGATGCCCGCGATCACCTCTGCCGGACGGTCGCCGCCAACCCAGCTGTAGGCTTTGATTTTGTCGCGTACCAGGCCGCCCATCAGCTGCCATACCGGCGCGTTGAGCACTTTGCCTTTGATGTCCCACAGCGCCTGGTCGATACCGGCGATGGCGCTCATCAGGATCGGGCCGCCGCGATAGAAACCGGCGCGGTACATCACCTGCCACAGGTCGTTGATGCGCGCCGGATCCTGGCCAATCAGGAACTCACCCAGTTCGTGTACCGCAGCTTCCACGGTGCGCGCGCGCCCTTCGATGACCGGTTCGCCCCAGCCGACAATGCCTTCGTCGGTTTCGATTTTCAGGAACATCCAGCGCGGGGGTAAACGGTAGGTTGTCAGTCTGGTAATTTTCATTGCACTGCCTCTTGATACGCCTTAACAAATGCTGCGGCCTGCTGCGCCGTGCGCTCCACGGACTGCCCGGCGCGATAGAGATCGCTGCCCAGTCCGGCACCCACGCAGCCTGCTTTCATCCACTGCGCCAGGTTCTCCGGCGTCACGCCGCCGACGGCAAATACCGGCACATCCGCAGGCAGTACCGCTTTAAGCGCTTTGATGTAGTCCGGGCCAAACGCCGATGACGGGAAAATTTTCAGCGCCTGCGCGCCCGCGTCCAGCGCGGTAAACGCTTCGGTGGCGGTGGCGCAGCCGGGGCAGACGGTCATGCCGTGCGCTACGGCGCGACGAATCACTTCCGGCTGAATATTCGGGGTGACGATGAGCTGGCAGCCCATCTCCGCAAGCTGATCCACCTGCTCCGGTTTCAGCACCGTTCCGGCGCCAATCAGCGCCCGGTCACCAAACGCCCGTACCATCGCGGGGATGCTCTGTTGCCACTGCGGGGAGTTAAGGGGGATCTCGACCGCGTCAAAGCCTGCGTCCAGTACCGCGGCGACGTGCGCGTGCGCCTCGTCGGGGGTAATGCCGCGCAGGATGGCGATCAATGGGAGGTTAGTGTGCCACTGCATGTGCGATGCTCCTTATGCCTGCCTGAAATGCCTGTTCTCCGTCAATGACCTGCACTTCGCGACCGATAGCGGCAAAAGCACGCTGATAGCGACGAGCAAGCGCCGGACTGGCGACCAGGGTGATAACCTGCTGAGCGGCAACGTCGGCGGTCATGGTCGCCACTTCGCTGCCAATCAACAGGCCAGAAAGGAATTCGCTCACCTGCTCGCGAGGCAGCGAGCCGAGGACGTGAGAAGCCCGCACTTCGAACAGCTGCGGCAGCAGCGCCGGGGCGTTAAGGCCGCGCGTCAGGCCGGCGTCAAACGCATCCGCGCTGTCGGTTTGCTCGGGCAGCCCGGTGCCCACCAGCGAGTGGCGCAATAAGATATGGTGCAGTTCGCCGGTCATGGCGGTGCGAAAATCGACAATCTGTTGCGCATCGGCCTGCACCCATTTGCAGTGGGTGCCGGGCATCACATACAGCGAGGCCGGAGCCAGATCGCGCGCGCCGAGCAGCTGGGTTTCTTCGCCGCGCATGACGTTGTGATTGTCGTCGCGGTTAACGCTCAGGCCGGGAATAATCCAGACGTTGTCGATAACCGGCGTCAGCTGTTCGCCGATGGCGCTGAACCGCGCCGGGCAAGGCAGGTAGGGGGCGATTTTCCAGCCGGCGTTGCTGCCGACCATGCCCGCCATCACCACCGGGGTCGGCTCATCGCGCCAGCCCTCGGTCACTTCCGCTAACACCGCGTCGGGGGATTTGCCGTTCAGGCGCGTGACGCCTGCTTCGGATTGCCTGCTCTCCAGGCACTCGTCGCCCTGGTAACGCCAGGCGCGGAGGTTGGTGGATCCCCAGTCGATTGCGATGTAGCGAGATGTCATGTGATTTCCTTTAGCCTTCGGGTGGAGCTGGCAATCATGGTGAGCGCCGCCTGCTCCGCTGCATCGCCGTCCTGATGCCGGATGGCATCGAACAGCGCCTTATGTTCCTGGAGCGTTTTCGGCATGTTGGCCTCATCGCCCATCCAGGTTCGTTCAAATACCGCCCGCTGCAGGGAGCCTATCGCCACGGTGAGCTGCTGCAGCACCGGGTTATGCACCGCCTGAAGCACCGCGTCGTGGTAGCGAATGTCCGCTTCATTAAAGGCATCGCGGTCCTGGTTGTTGGCGACCATGTCGTTCAGCGCCGCTTCAATCTGTGCCAGGTCGCTGGAGGTAGCGCGCTCTGCTGCCCAGCGGGCAATAGCGGGTTCCACCAGATTTCGCACTTCGCTCATCGCGCTGATGAGCCGCGGGTCGTAGTCGTTCTCCAGCACCCACTGCAACACCTCGGTATCGAGGTAGTTCCACTGGTTGCGCGGGGCGACAAAAGCGCCGCGATAGCGCTTCATCTCGATCAGCCGTTTCGCCATCAGCGAGCGAAACACTTCCCGGATGATGTTGCGCGAGGTTTCAAACTCTTCGCACAGCTCTGCTTCTGCCGGCAGCGCCGCGCCGGGTACATATTTCCCGCTGACGATCTGGCGGCCCAGGTCAACGATGATGCGGTCAGTTTTCGTGAGGGTCATGACGTGTCCTTATGAACGGTGTGTCCTTAGCTACTTTACCCTGCCTGCCGCTTTTCGCCTCATCTTTGCAGTACAAACATGCACCGACTTGCCGTCCCAATGACCACAATGTAGTACAATCATATTAGGTTGTACTACAATCCTGATCACAAAAACGACACAAGAATATATTCAGGGCAAAAAAAAGCCCCGATGCATTATCGGGGCCGATGGGTAATCGTCGTGGTTACTGCAGTGCAAACTTCTCAATGGCGTAAGCGACACCATCTTCCAGGTTGGATTTGGTCACGAAATCAGCCACCTCTTTTACGGATGGGATGGCGTTGTCCATTGCCACGCCGACGCCCGCGTATTCCAGCATCGCGATGTCGTTTTCCTGATCGCCAATCGCCATCACCTCTTCCGGCTTAATGTTCAGCGTTTCCGCCAGGGCGTGCACGCCGGTGCCTTTGGTTACACGCTTATTGAGAATTTCCAGGAAGTACGGGGCGCTTTTCAGCACGGTGTACTTCTCGCGCACCTCGTCCGGAATGCGCGCGATGGCTTTGTCGAGGATCTCCGGCTCGTCGATCATCATAACCTTCAGGAACGCGGTATTCGGGTCCATGTTTTCCGGCTCGCAGAACACCAGCGGAATAGTGGCGACAAAAGATTCATGCACGGTATAGGCGCTGATATCGCGGTTAGCGGTATAGAGCGTGTTGCGATCCAGCGCGTGGAAGTGAGAGCCCACCTCGCGGGAGAGCTTTTCGAGGAACAGATAGTCGTCATAGTTGAGCGGCGTTTGCGCCACGGTGCTGCCATCCCCGGCTTTCTGAACCAGCGCGCCGTTATAGGTAATGCAGTAGTCGCCCGGCTTATCCATGTGCAGCTCTTTCAGATAAGTGTGCACCCCGGCGTAAGGACGGCCGGTGGTCAGCACGACGTTGATGCCGCGCTCGCGGGCGCTGGCAATCGCATTTTTAACGGCGGGAGAAATGGTGTGATCGGGCAGCAGTAAGGTGCCGTCCATGTCGATTGCAATAAGTTTGATAGCCATGTGTTCCCCTGCGTAAATGAGTCCTTCCGCATGCTAACGCGATTTAGTTCAAAAAACAGTAGCAGCCTGGGGAAGAAAGGGGGATGGAATGGTCGGGAAAAGTGCCGGTTATTCAATGGCGGGCGTGAAGCGTATGACGGTGGGTGCGCCAGGCTTATCCACCCTGCGACATTACAGCGACGCAGGGTGAAGGCGTGGCGCACCCGCCACAGCGATGATCAGATATCGATATTCGCCGCTTTCAGGGCGTTTTCTTCGATAAAGGCGCGGCGCGGTTCTACGGCATCGCCCATCAGGGTGGTGAACAGCTGGTCAGCGGCAATCGCGTCCTTAACGGTTACGCGCAGCATGCGACGGCTTTCCGGGTCCATTGTGGTTTCCCACAGCTGATCCGGGTTCATCTCGCCCAGGCCTTTATAGCGCTGGATCGCCAGACCGCGACGGGACTCTTTCACCAGCCACTCCAGCGCCTGTTCGAAGCTGGCGACCGGCTGACGACGCTCGCCGCGCTCGATGAACGCGTCCTCTTCGATCAGACCGCGCAGTTTCTCGCCCAGGGTGCACAGACGACGGTATTCCCCGCCCAGCACGAACTCCTGATCCAGCACGTAGTCGGTATCAACGCCGTGTGTACGCACGCGCACGACCGGTTCGAACAGGTTCAGCTCGGCGTTTTCGCGCACGTCATATTTCCACAGGCTGCCGTGCTGCTCGTTGTCGTTCAGCGTGGTGATGAGCGCGGAAACCCAGCGCGTTACCTTCGCTTCATCGCTCAGATCGGCATCGGCCAGCGTCGGCTGATACACCAGCTCTTTCAGCAGTGAACGCGGGTAGCGGCGCTCCATGCGGCCAATCATTTTCTGCGCGGCGTTGTACTCGGAAACCAGCTTCTCCAGCGCTTCGCCGGCGATGGCCGGTGCCGAGGCGTTGGCGTGCAGCGTTGCGCCATCAAGGGCGATAGAGATCTGGTACTGATCCATCGCCTCATCGTCTTTGATGTACTGCTCCTGCTTGCCTTTCTTCACTTTGTACAGCGGCGGCTGCGCAATGTAGACGTGGCCGCGCTCAACGATTTCCGGCATCTGACGGTAGAAGAAGGTCAGCAGCAGGGTACGGATGTGCGAGCCATCGACGTCCGCATCGGTCATGATGATGATGCTGTGATAGCGCAGCTTGTCCGGGTTGTACTCGTCGCGACCGATGCCGCAGCCCAGCGCGGTGATCAGCGTCGCCACTTCCTGCGAAGAGAGCATCTTGTCGAAACGCGCTTTCTCGACGTTGAGGATTTTACCCTTCAGCGGCAGAATCGCCTGGTTCTTACGGTTACGGCCCTGCTTCGCAGAACCGCCCGCGGAGTCCCCTTCCACTAAGTAGAGTTCGGACAGCGCCGGGTCACGCTCCTGACAATCCGCCAGTTTGCCCGGCAGACCAGCCAGATCCAGCGCGCCTTTACGGCGGGTCATTTCACGGGCTTTACGCGCCGCTTCACGGGCGCGGGCCGCGTCGATGATCTTACCGACCACGATTTTCGCGTCCGACGGGTTCTCCAGCAGGTACTCGGCCAGCAGTTCGTTCATCTGCTGCTCAACCGCAGATTTCACCTCGGAAGAAACCAGCTTGTCTTTGGTCTGCGAGGAGAATTTCGGGTCCGGCACTTTCACCGAAACCACGGCAATCAGGCCTTCGCGGGCATCGTCGCCGGTGGCGCTGACTTTCGCTTTTTTGCTGTACCCTTCTTTATCCATGTAGGCATTCAGGGTACGGGTCATCGCAGCGCGGAAGCCCGCGAGGTGCGTACCGCCGTCGCGCTGCGGAATGTTGTTGGTGAAGCAGTAGATGTTTTCCTGGAAACCGTCGTTCCACTGCAGCGCCACTTCCACGCCAATACCGTCTTTTTCAGTGGAGAAATAGAAGATGTTCGGGTGAATCGGGGTTTTGTTTTTGTTCAGGTACTCCACGAACGCTTTGATGCCGCCTTCGTAGTGGAAATGGTCCTGTTTGCCGTCGCGCTTGTCGTTCAGGCGAATAGAGACGCCGGAGTTCAGGAACGACAGCTCGCGCAGGCGCTTCGCCAGAATTTCGTATTCGAATTCGGTAACGTTGGTAAAGGTTTCAAGGCTTGGCCAGAAGCGCACCACGGTACCGGTTTGCTCGGTTTCACCGGTGACGGACAGCGGAGCCTGCGGCACGCCGTGCTCATACACCTGCTGGTGCACTTTGCCTTCGCGGCGAATAACCAGTTCGAGCTTCTGGGAAAGGGCGTTAACCACAGAGACGCCCACGCCGTGCAGACCGCCGGATACCTTATAGGAGTTATCGTCGAACTTACCGCCGGCGTGCAGCACGGTCATGATCACTTCCGCCGCCGACACACCCTCTTCCGGGTGAATACCGGTCGGGATACCACGCCCGTCATCCGAGACGGACACAGAGTTGTCAGCGTGAATGGTCACCACGATGTCTTTACAGTGACCGGCGAGCGCTTCGTCGATAGCGTTATCTACCACCTCAAATACCATGTGGTGCAGACCGGTGCCGTCATCCGTGTCGCCGATATACATGCCCGGGCGCTTACGCACCGCATCCAGCCCTTTCAGGACTTTGATACTGGAGGAGTCATAAGAATTCGACATCAACGTTTCTCGCTCATTTATCTTGGGTTAATCCGTTATTTTACCCTTTTCCACGGTGAACATCTTCGAATTTTTGTCCGACATGTCCATTACGTGTTCGGCGCTAATGGCGCTCACAAAGACCTGCGACTGCGTGGCTTTTAACCGGTTCGCAAGCAGAGCCCGGCGGGCGTCATCCAGCTCCGAGGCAAAATCATCTATCAAATACAGGCAGCGCCTTCCGCTTTCGCGCGTCAGGAACTCCCCCTGTGCAAGCCGCAGCGCGCACATCAGGAGCTTGAGCTGCCCGCGCGACAGGGTGTCTTCCACCGGCGCGCCGTCGGCCCGAATGCGGAAATCCGCCTTATGGGGGCCGTGCGCCGTATAGGTCAGCATCCGGTCACGTTCGAAGTTTTTCTCCAGCACGTCGGCATAATCCGCCTCTTTTTCCCAGCCGCGCTGGAAACTGAACGTGAGGGAGAATTCTGGTAAAAACTGTGCGCAGGTATCGGCCATGTCGGCGGCGATCGCCGCGCTGTAGTCGGCGCGCCACTGGCTAATCTGTTCGGCCAGCGGGATCAGCTCCTGATCCCAGGGCCGCAGCTGCGCGTATCGGGTCACCTGACGAAGCGCGGCATTTCGCTGCTTTAACAGGCGTTTTAAGTTGCTCCAGGCGACGAAAAAGCCCGGTTCGTTGTGGAAGCATCCCCAGTCGAGGAATGCTCTTCGGTATTTGGGGCCGCCGCCGAGCAAAGTAAACCCCTCGGGGGTAATCAGCTGCATCGGCATCAGCAGCGCCAGCTCGGCAACCTTATGGCCGTCGGTGCCGTCGATGCGCACCTTGCTGTCGCCGTGTTTATCTTTGGTCAGCCCGATGGCGGTTTCACGTTCGTCATTCTGCAGACGACCGTGCAGCACAAACGCTTCCTGCTCATGGCGGATCACCCGGCCAATCTGCAGACTGCGGAAGGCACGCCCGTGCCCCAGGGTGTAGATCGCTTCCAGCACGCTGGTCTTGCCGCTGCCGTTAGCGCCGACTAAGAAGTTAAATCCGGGAGAAAGCGCGAGATCCGCATTCTCGATATTGCGGAAGTCTTTGATGAGTAAACGGGATAGCGACATGATCAATTCTTAGCCAGGGCGTTATCGGCGCAGTTAGTCTGGTTTCGGCCAGCGCGCAGCAACCGGAGCGTACTGAAGTACGTGAGGATTGCGAGCACTGCCCGGAGCCAGAATAACAAGTAAGATAGCCCGATATTTTCTAAAGCCTCATGGGCATGACGACATAGGCTGCGGAGGTACTCGCCGCATCTTCAATCTGCACGCTCGACACCGAGTCCGTCAGCAAAATCCGCACGTTTTCGCACTTCAGCGCGTTCAGCACATCCAGCACGTAACTCACGTTGAAGCCGATCTCCATTTCGGTGCCTTCGTAGGCGACGTCGAGGATCTCTTCCGCTTCTTCCTGTTCCGGGTTGTTGGCGGTGATTTTCAGCTGGTTCTGGCTGACATACAGACGCACGCCGCGGAATTTCTCGTTCGAGAGAATGGCCGCGCGGGCAAACGCCTGCTTCAGGATGTCGCAGCCGGCATCGAGGTGTTTATCGGGATTCTTCGGCAGTACGCGACGATAATCCGGGAAACGACCATCAACCAGCTTGGAAGTAAAGATGTAGTCGCCTACGTGGGCGCGAATGTTGTTGCTGCCGATCTGCACGCGCAGCGGGTTTTCGCCGCCGTCAAGCATACGCATCAGCTCGATAACGCCTTTACGCGGCACGATCACCGAATGGTTGGGCAGCGATACGCCGATAGGCATGGAACAAACCGCCAGACGGTGACCGTCGGTGGCGACGGTACGCAGCTCTTCACCTTCGGTTTCAAACAGCATCCCGTTGAGGTAGTAGCGCACGTCCTGATGCGCCATTGAAAACTGGGTCGCTTCAATCAGGCGTTTCATGGTGGCCTGCGGCAGCGTGAATTCAACGTTGCTCTGCCAGTCGTCCAGATTCGGGAAGTCCGCCGCCGGGAGCGTGGAAAGCGAGAAACGGCTGCGCCCGGAGCGCACCAGCATGCGGTCGCCTTCAAGCTGCACCGCGATTTCCGCCCCTTCCGGCAGACCACGACAGATATCAAACAGCTTACGCGCCGGAACCGTGGTCGCGCCGGGTTCGTGCGGCGACACCAGCGCCACCCGCGCGATCATTTCCATTTCCAGATCGGTGCCGGTCAGCGACAGCGTACCGTCCGCGACTTTCAGCAGCAGGTTACCGAGGATAGGCAGCGTCGGACGGCCGCCCAGCGGGCCGCTTACCTGTTGCAGCGGCTTTAAGAGATGTTCACGTTCTACGGTAAATTTCATAGCGTCACGAAGATAATGTTCTGATTAAATTGGAAAAATCTTCTTTGATATCATGGCTCTCTTCACGCAGCTGTTCGATTTTACGACAGGCGTGGAGCACGGTGGTATGGTCGCGCCCACCAAAAGCGTCGCCGATCTCCGGCAGGCTATGGTTGGTCAACTCTTTTGCCAGCGCCATCGCCATCTGGCGCGGGCGGGCAACGGACCGCGAGCGTCGTTTCGACAGCAGGTCCGCCACTTTAATTTTGTAGTACTCGGCCACCGTTTTTTGAATGTTATCGATGGTGACCAGTTTTTCCTGAAGCGCCAGCAGATCGCGCAGCGCTTCACGTACAAAGTCGATGGTAATTGCGCGCCCGGTGAAGTTGGCGTTAGCAATCACGCGGTTCAGTGCCCCTTCCAGCTCACGCACGTTGGAGCGCAGGCGCTTGGCAATAAAGAAGGCCACTTCACCCGGCAGACGAATGTCGTTTTCGTCGGCCTTTTTCATCAGGATCGCCACGCGGGTTTCCAGCTCCGGCGGCTCGATCGCCACCGTCAGCCCCCATCCGAAACGAGATTTGAGACGATCTTCCACACCGTTGATCTCTTTCGGATAACGATCCGAGGTGAGAATGATCTGCTGATTGCCTTCCAGCAGGGCATTAAAGGTATGGAAAAATTCTTCCTGGGATCGTTCTTTATTAGCAAAGAACTGAATGTCATCGATCAGCAGCGCATCCACTGAACGGTAGTAGCGCTTGAACTCTTCAATGGCGTTGTTTTGCAGCGCTTTGACCATGTCCTGCACGAAGCGCTCGGAGTGCATGTACACCACTTTAGCATTGGGCTTGCGCGCCATGATGCCGTTGCCGACCGCATGCAGCAGGTGCGTTTTACCCAGCCCGGTGCCGCCATAAAGGAACAGCGGGTTATAGGCGCCGCCCGGGTTATCCGCCACCTGACGCGCCGCCGCGCGGGCGAGCTGGTTCGATTTACCTTCAACGAAGTTATCGAAGTTGTGTTTCAGGTTGACGTTCGAGCGGTAGGACGGCTCGGCGGGCGCGGGCATGTTATCCCAGCTCGGACGCGCGGGGGCCGCGCTGCGAACGGCCTGCGCCTGTGCGGGCGCTGCCTGGCTGTTTACCGGCGCGCGCTGCGGCTGCGTTGCCGGCTTGCTGCCCACTTCAAAACGCAGCAATGGCGCATCGGTACCGCAGAAATCGTTTAACAGTCCGTTGATATTGTTGAGGTATTTGTCCCTGACCCAATCGAGCACAAAACGGTTTGGCGCGTACAGGGCCAGCGTGTTATCGCTCAGTTCCGCCTGTAGGGGGCGTATCCACATACTGAATTCTGTGGCTGGTAACTCATCCTGCAATCGGGCAAGACACTGCTGCCAAAGCGAAAGTGACACGGCGGACTCCACTCGAACAAAGTCGACAATTAAAGACGAAGACTGAAACATTCATGATTGTGTGACACACGCCGGTAAGACCACGACGGGGTGGCGTGCGTACCGCTATTTTATAGGCGGTTTGTCTGATGCTGCCTGGTTCCGGCAACGATCAGGGCCGGGGATCATAACGTAAAGCGAGCCAGAGATCTTCTGTTTCTCACAGTTTCTTCCCGATTTATCCACAGGGCGGATCGAGAAGTGGTAAGTGTAATCGATCATTTGTTCTGTGCGGCATGATTCCTGCCTTATATTGCCAAATTTTCCGATCGATGAACCATTTTGGGTGAAAGGATCGCACGAAGATCCGGCGCGATCCTTGCGCTTTAAACCGAAGCCCGTATAATTCTCCACCCGGCGCGTTTTGCCGTATGAATGGCCTTCCGGTTTCGCTGAATTTTCGCCCGTTTTTCGGGGGTAAAAGCAGGAGAGATAAGGAAAGTGAATTGACTCCGGAGTGTACAATTATTACAATCCGGCCTCTTTAATCATCCACACTGAGGCGTCGGTCTTTCGCTTAGCCGTTCGGACAAACGCACAAGTCAGTGAAATTTTTCAAGTTTAGGTAGAAATCGCCATGAAACGCACTTTTCAACCGTCCGTACTGAAGCGCAACCGTTCACACGGCTTCCGTGCTCGTATGGCAACCAAAAATGGTCGTCAGGTTCTGGCACGTCGTCGTGCTAAAGGCCGCTCTCGTCTGACCGTTTCTAAGTAATAAAAGCTAACCCCTGCGTGGTTAAGCTCGCATTTCCCAGGGAGTTACGTTTGTTAACTCCCCATCATTTCACTTTCGTCTTCCAGCAGCCGCAACGGGCTGGCACGCCGCAAATCACCATCCTCGGCCGCCTTAATTCGCTGGGGCATCCCCGTATCGGTCTTACCGTCGCCAAGAAAAACGTCAAGCGCGCGCACGAACGCAATCGGATTAAACGTCTGACGCGTGAGAGCTTCCGTTTACGTCAGCATGAACTTCCGCCTATGGATTTCGTGGTGGTGGCGAAGAAGGGGGTTGCAGACCTCGATAACCGCGCGTTAATGGAAGCACTGGAAAAACTATGGCGCCGCCATTGTCGCCAGGCTCGCGAGTCCTGATAGGCCTGATCAGGGTCTATCAACGCCTGATTAGTCCGCTTCTCGGGCCGCATTGCCGTTTTACCCCAACCTGCTCGCACTACGGAATTGAGGCGTTACGCAGGTTTGGAGTGATAAAAGGCAGTTGGTTGACAGTGAAACGCGTATTAAAATGCCACCCTTTACACCCGGGTGGAGACGACCCCGTCCCGCCAGGACCTTACGATACCAGAGAACACTAACGATGGATTCGCAACGCAATCTTCTTGTCATCGCTTTGTTGTTCGTGTCTTTCATGATCTGGCAAGCCTGGGAGCAGGATAAAAATCCTCCTCAGACGCAGCAGACCACGCAGACTACGACCACCGCAGCGGGTAGCGCCGCCGACCAGGGCGTACCGGCCAGTGGCCAGGGAAAACTCATTACGGTTAAAACGGATGTCCTCTCCCTTACCATCAACACCCGTGGTGGTGACATCGAGCAGGCACTGTTAACTGCCTACCCGAAAGAGCTGGGTTCTTCTGAGCCGTTCCAGCTGCTGGAAACGACGCCAGAGTTCCTGTATCAGGCGCAAAGCGGCCTGACCGGTCGCGACGGTCCGGATAATCCGGCAAACGGTCCGCGTCCGCTCTACAACGTTGATAAAGACGCGTTCGTTATCGCTGATGGCCAGAACGAACTGGCGATCCCGATGACCTTCACCGATGCGGCGGGCAACACCTTCACCAAAACTTTCACCCTGAAACGCGGTGAATATGCGGTGGACGTCAGCTACAGCGTGAACAACGCCGGCGCGAAACCGCTGGAAGTAGCAAGCTTCGGTCAGCTCAAGCAGTCCATCAATCTGCCTTCTCACCGTGATACCGGCAGCAGCAACTTTGCGCTGCACACCTTCCGCGGCGCGGCGTACTCCACGCCGGACGAGAAGTACGAGAAATATAAATTCGATACCATTGCCGATAACGAAAACCTGAACGTCAACGCCAGCAACGGCTGGGTGGCGATGCTTCAGCAGTATTTCGCTACCGCATGGGTTCCGCGCACTGCGGGCACCAACAACTTCTATACCGCAAACCTGGGTAACGGCATTGCGGCGGTTGGCTACAAATCTGCACCGGTACTGGTACAGCCAGGCCAGACAGGCGCGCTGAACAGCACCCTGTGGGTCGGCCCGGAAATCCAGGACAAAATGGCGCAGGTTGCACCGCACCTTGACCTGACCGTTGACTACGGCTGGTTGTGGTTCATCTCTCAGCCGCTGTTCAAACTGCTGAAATGGATCCACGGCTTCCTGGGCAACTGGGGCTTCGCGATTATCGCTATCACCTTCATCGTTCGTGGTGTGATGTACCCGCTGACCAAAGCGCAGTACACCTCAATGGCGAAGATGCGTCTGCTGCAGCCGAAGATTCAGGCTATGCGCGAGCGTCTGGGTGATGACAAGCAGCGTATGAGCCAGGAGATGATGGCGCTCTATAAAGCAGAGAAAGTGAACCCGCTGGGTGGTTGCTTCCCGCTGCTGATTCAGATGCCGATCTTCCTTGCGCTGTACTACATGCTGATGGGCTCGGTTGAGCTGCGCCATGCGCCGTTCGCCCTGTGGATCCACGACCTGTCCGCGCAGGACCCGTACTACATCCTGCCGATCCTGATGGGCGTGACCATGTTCTTCATCCAGAAGATGTCACCGACCACCGTGACCGACCCGATGCAGCAGAAGATCATGACCTTTATGCCGGTCATCTTCACGGTCTTCTTCCTGTGGTTCCCGTCCGGTCTGGTGCTGTACTATATCGTCAGCAACCTGGTGACCATCCTTCAGCAGCAGCTGATCTACCGCGGTCTGGAAAAACGTGGACTGCATAGCCGCGAGAAGAAAAGCTCCTGATAGCTTGATTCTTTAAGCTGAAACAAGGCGGTCATTTGACCGCCTTGTTTGTTTTTGTCGCCCTGTATTTCGCGCCTAACCCGAAGAGATAATCATGAACCACAACGACACCATCATCGCTCAGGCTACTCCTCCGGGACGTGGCGGCGTGGGTATCCTGCGTATTTCTGGCCTCAACGCCCGCGAGGTAGCCCAGGCCGTGCTTGGCAAGCTGCCGAAGCCGCGCCATGCCGACTATCTGCCGTTTAAGGACGCCGACGGCACGGCGCTGGATCAGGGTATTGCGCTGTGGTTCCCCGGCCCGAACTCCTTTACCGGCGAAGACGTGCTGGAGCTGCAGGGCCACGGCGGCCCGGTGATCCTCGACCTGCTGCTTAAACGCATTCTGGCGCTGCCCGGCGTGCGTATCGCGCGCCCTGGTGAGTTCTCCGAGCGCGCGTTTCTTAACGATAAGCTCGATCTGGCTCAGGCAGAAGCCATCGCCGACCTGATCGATGCCAGTTCCGAGCAGGCGGCCCGCTCGGCGCTTAACTCGTTGCAGGGGGCATTTTCCGCGCGGGTTAATCACCTTGTGGAAGCACTTACTCACCTGCGCATCTACGTCGAAGCGGCTATCGACTTCCCTGACGAGGAGATCGATTTCCTGTCAGACGGCAAAATTGAAGCGCAGCTTAATGCCGTAATGGGCGATCTTGACGCGGTACGCGCCGAAGCGCGACAGGGTAGCCTGCTGCGCGAGGGCATGAAGGTGGTGATTGCCGGGCGTCCAAACGCCGGGAAATCAAGCCTGCTGAATGCGCTGGCGGGCCGCGAGGCGGCGATCGTTACCGATATTGCCGGGACCACCCGCGATGTACTGCGCGAGCATATTCATATCGACGGTATGCCGCTGCATATCATCGACACCGCCGGGCTGCGCGAAGCCAGCGATGAAGTGGAGCGTATCGGCATCGAACGTGCGTGGAACGAGATCGAAAAGGCGGACCGCGTGCTGTTTATGGTTGACGGCACCACCACCAGCGCCGTTGACCCGGCGGACATCTGGCCGGACTTTATTGCCCGACTGCCAGCGAAGTTGCCGATCACCGTGGTGCGTAACAAAGCGGACGTCACCGGCGAAACGCTGGGCCTCAGCGATGTGAATGGTCACTCACTGATTCGCCTGTCGGCGCGAACCGGGGACGGCGTGGACGTGCTGCGTAACCATCTCAAAAGCAGTATGGGCTTTGATACCAATATGGAAGGCGGCTTCCTGGCGCGGCGTCGTCACCTGCAGGCGCTGGAGCAGGCTGCGGCGCATCTCGAACAGGGTAAAGCCCAGCTGCTGGGTGCCTGGGCCGGCGAGCTGCTGGCCGAGGAACTGCGCCTGGCGCAGCAGAGCCTGAGTGAGATCACCGGGGAATTTACCTCCGACGATCTGCTGGGCCGCATCTTCTCCAGCTTCTGTATAGGTAAGTAATCACTCACGAACCGCTCCGCCAATGCGGCGGAGCAGCAGGAGGACTGACGATGACGCCCGAGGCGCTGGATGCCCTCTATACGCAAACTTCACGCCAGACGCTGGCCGCGTGGCAGGCGCAGCCGGGCTGCGGCGAGGCGATGACCGGTCACTACTACGATACCGGGACTCTCGCACCGGTCACCGGAATTCTTCCGGCACCGGACGAGGCGCTGACGACGCTGCTGGCAGAGGTTAACGCGATGAGTGACGGCGATGCGCTGGCCGACGCGATGCCGGTCAACGGCCTGCATTTCACCTTCCTGCCCCTCATGCTGCCGCGCTATCGTCGGGAGGAGCGCCCCGAACACCTCGATCTGTTGAAGCGTCTGTGGCAGGAGTACTGTACCGCCCAGCCGCTGACCATTTCCCGGCTGCGGCTGGTGGCGCTGCCGTCACAGCTGCTGCTGGCGGGCATTCCGGACCCGCACAGCCTGCGCCAGCGCAGCGCCTTTGCCGATGCGTTGCTGAAAACGCCCCTGGCAACGGATCTGCTGGCGCGTCATGCATCGACACCGCTACCGGCCCCCTTCTGGCACAGCACGCTGTTACGCTATCGGGCGCAGCGCCTTCCTGAACCGCTTCGCGACTACTTTACCCGCCACCAGCATCGTGAATTTGGCAGCGTCAGCGCCCCCGTCAGGCTGGTCATGGCCAACTATAACTGGACGGTAGTGCAGACCCTTGCATGATCAATTTTTGTTCGCAATTTATAATTAAAGAATATATATAATAGCTTTTTGTAAAGCTGACCTTTGGCTCTTCCCTTCGCGGAGATTCCGCATTACAACGGAGCAGGATGGCGTTTTCATCCGGCCTTTACGTTTGAACATCAGTACTACATCCATTCACCGACCATTATCACGGAGCGACAAATGGCAACGCATTTTGCACGAGGGATTATCAACGGCGGGCACCTTGATTCCACCCGGCTTTCAGCTGCCAGCCTGCACCAGGCGCAACAGATGCCGGAGCATCGCCGCGCACGCTTTCTGGCGTCCCGATCGCTGCTGGCCGAGCTGATGTTTATGCTGTACGGCGTGCACGAGCTGCCGGAGATCGTGGTCTCCAGCAACGGGCGTCCCGGCTTTAGCGATCCTTCGCTGGCCGATTTTTCCCTCGCCTACGCCGGAAATATGGTGGGCGTCGCGATCACCACCGAAGGGCGCTGCGGTCTGGATATGGAGTTGCAGCACGCTACGCGCGGGTTCCACCACCCGCAATCCCACCGTAATCACCACTTCACCAGCAACGAAACCATCTGGATTAACAATCAAAACGATCCGCATGAAGCCGGCGCGCAGCTGATCACCTTGCGTCAGAGCGTGCTGAAGCTGTGCGGGCGCTGCCATGATGAGAGCCAGCCGCTGCAGCTGTTGCCCGGCTCTGGTCGTCTGCGTATGGCCGGCGAGCCTGATGTCGAAGCGCTGTGCGATGCCGAAGATATACTTATCTGGGCGATAGCCGTTACGCCGGCCATTGAGCACGTCAAACTCTGGGAGTTCGACACGCATAAAGGCTGGAGCAACCTTAGCGAGGTGTTGAAGCAGCGCCCGTCTGCCGAGACGCGCGTGATGCGTTTTACCAGCCTGCCGCTGGAAAAAACGCCGATCGCTAACTGATTTTTAACTGACCACATCAGGAAATTTTCTATGGCCGAAAGCATGAAAGTTGTGACGTTACTGGGAAGCCTGCGCAAAGGCTCGTTCAACGCGATGGTCGCCAGTACGCTGCCAAAAATCGCGCCGGAAGGCATGACCGTTTCCGCACTGCCGTCGATCCGCGACATCCCCCTTTACGATGCCGATATTCAGCAGGAAGAGGGCTTTCCCGCATCGGTCGAGGCCATTGCCGCCCAGATCCGCGCGGCGGACGGCGTGGTGATCGTCACTCCGGAATATAACTACTCGGTGCCGGGCGGCCTGAAAAATGCTATCGACTGGCTCTCGCGCCTGCCGGAACAGCCGCTGGCGGGTAAGCCGGTCCTGATTCAGACCAGCTCAATGGGTGCCATTGGTGGCGCGCGCTGCCAGTATCACCTGCGCCAGATCCTGGTGTTCCTCGATGCCATGGTAATGAATAAACCCGAGTTTATGGGCGGCGTGATCCAGAACAAGGTTGACCCGCAGACCGGCGAGGTCGTGGACCAAAGCACGCTCGATCATCTCTCTGGCCAACTGACGGCTTTCAGCAAATATATTCAGCGCGTAAAAGCCTGAATCCGGGCCTCCTGCGGGAGGCTTTTTTATTCTTGTAAATGTGTAAATTTGTTTCCTGAATGAATTGTGATTTGTTATAACATAACACTTTATTTTCATCAGGAAAGTTTTGTTATGTCTGGGGTTTTATCGCGTCGTCTCGTTGCTATTGATGCGCTGCGTGGTCTGGTGATGCTGCTGATGCTGCTCGACCACGTGCGTGAAACGTTCTTTTTGCATCGCCAGGTGGGCGATCCGATGGACGTCACCACCACCGAACCGGCGCTGTTTATCGGCCGCACGCTGGCACACCTGTGCGCCCCGGTTTTCGTCTTCCTGACCGGCCTCTCGGCGGCACTTTACTGGCAGAAAACCTCATCGCTGAAGAAGACCGCAGAGTTTCTGTTTAAGCGCGGGCTCGTGCTGATCCTGCTGGAAATCACGCTGGTTAACTTCGCATGGACCTTCCAGTTTCCGCCGTCGGTGGTCTATCTGCAGGTGATCTGGGCGATTGGCCTGAGCATGGTGGCGCTGAGCGCGCTGATCTGGCTGCCGGCCAGCGTGCTGCTGCCGTTAGCGATAGTAATTATCGCCGGGCATAACCTGCTGGACGGCATTCACGCCGCGCCGGGCTCTTTCTGGGCCATTCCCTGGGCGATTCTGCACGACCGCGGCTGGATCGAGCTGGGTGACGCGATGCGCATACGGACTTCCTATCCGGTACTGCCGTGGATCGGTGTAATTTCGCTGGGCTTCCTCGCCGGGCGCTTCTATCACGCGGAGATAACAACCCACCAGCGTCAGCGCTTGCTGGCCATGACCGCCGTTGCCGCGCTGGCGGCGTTTGTGGTACTGCGTCTGATTAACGGCTACGGCGAAAAACCGTGGGTGAGCGGTGAAAACAGCGTGCAGACGGTGATGAGCTTCTTCAACATCACTAAATACCCGCCGTCGCTGATGTTCCTGCTGCTGACCCTGAGCCTCGGCCTGCTGCTGCTGGCGCTGTTTGAGCGCTTCCAGGATAAACAGCTGCTGGTATGGATAGGCCTGTTTGGCGCGGCACCGATGTTCTTCTATCTGCTGCATCTCTACGTGCTGAAGGCGCTGTATCTGATGGCGGTGGCTATCTGGGGGCTGAACCACGGCGAGTACTTTGGGTTCGACACCGTGTGGCAGGTATGGCTGGGCACCATCGCCCTTGCTGCCGCGCTGGTGGTGCCGGTGCGCCGCTTCGCTGCGTTTAAAGCGCGCCGCCGCGACATCACCTGGCTTAAATACTTCTGATAAAAAAAGCCAGTCGGCAGACTGGCTTCTTCGATACCACGGGCAGCGCAGGCTGCCCTTTTTTATGCCTGATTAATGCGCGTCGATAAACACGATTTTCAGGATGAACAGCAGGGCAACCACCACCACGCACGGGCTGAGTTCGCGCAGACGGCCCGTCCCGATCTTCATCACGCAGTACGAGATAAAGCCCAGCGCGATCCCTTCGGTGATGGAGAAGCTGAACGGCATCATGACGGCAGTGATAAACGCCGGCACCGCTTCGGTTAAGTCATCCCACTTCACGCGCGCCAGGCTTGAGGTCATCAGCACACCGACGTAGATCAGCGCGCCAGCGGCCGCGTAAGGCGGCACCATGCCCGCCAGCGGTGACAGGAAAATCACCAGCAGGAACAGCAGGCCAACAACGATGGCGGTCAGACCGGTACGGCCACCGACGGAGACGCCGGAGGAGCTTTCGATATACGCGGTTACGGAAGACGTCCCGATAAACGAACCGGCGACTGACGAGACGCTGTCAACAAACAGCGCCTGCTTCATGCGCGGGAATTTCCCTTTCTCATCGGCCAGGCCGGCTTTATCGGTAACGCCAATCAGCGTGCCGGAGGAGTCGAACAGGTTTACCAGCATGAAGGAGAAGATCACGCCTGCCAGGCCCAGATTGAAAGAGCCAGCCAGATCGACGTGTCCCACCACCGTCATCACGCTCGGCGGCGCGGAGACGACGCCCTGGAACTGCACATCGCCCAGCAGCCAGGCCAGCAGTGTGGTCACCACGATAGAAACCAGTACCGCAGCATGAATGTTACGCGACGCCAGAATCGCAATAATGAAGAAGCCCAGCACGCCCAGCAGCACGCTGTGAGAGGTCAGGTTGCCGATGGTGACCAGCGTATCCGGGTTCGCGACGATAACGCCGGCGTTTTTCAGGCCCATCATGCCGATAAACAGACCGATACCGCTGGTGATGCCGACGCGCAGGCTGAGCGGAATATTGGCAATCATCCAGTAGCGCACCTGGAAAATAGTGAGCAGCAGCAGGCCTACCGCGCCCCAGAAAATAGCACCCATCCCGATCTGCCACGGCAGGCCCATCGCACCAACCACCACAAACGCGAAGAAGGCGTTCAGGCCCATTGCCGGTGCCAGCGCTACCGGCAGATTAGCAAACAGCCCCATCAGGATGCTGCCGCCCGCGGCGATAAGGCAGGTGGTGACAAACACCGCGCTGGTATCCATGCCCGCTGCACCCAGAATCTGCGGGTTAACGAACACGATGTACACCATCGTCAGAAAGGTTGTGAACCCGGCGATCACTTCCGTGCGCGCGGTAGTGCCGTGGGCGCGTAATTTGAACACGCGTTCGAGCAGCCCCTTTGAAGCCTGGGCAGTGGGTTGTTGGCTCATTGGTTGGTTCCGAAATCAGGAGGGAAATTGGTCGCTATCCTATACCAAAATGCGACAATAGTGCTGTCTGTCACAGACTTTTTTTCATTGATTTTGCTTATACGGCATCGATTGCGCGGGCCAAAACCGGCTGCGTAAACGTTAAACTTTCGATATCAGGAAAAAACATGTCCAGCATTGATGCACTATTTTTTGATTGCGATGGCACGCTGGTAGACAGCGAAGTGATCTGCTCCCGCGCGTATGTGCATATGTTTGCCCGCGCCGGGATCACGCTCGATCTTGAGGAAGTGTTCAAACGCTTCAAAGGGATAAAACTCTACGAGATCATCGATACCATCAATAATGAACATGGCGTTAACCTGCAAAAAGCAGAGCTGGAGCCCGTCTATCGCGCCGAGGTCGCACGGCTGTTCGACAGCGAGCTGGTGGAAATCCCCGGCGCTGCGGCGCTGCTCGATCGCGTAACGATACCGATGTGCATCGTCTCTAACGGCCCGGTCAGCAAAATGCAGCACTCGCTGGGTAAAACCGGCATGCTCGGGCATTTCCCTGACAAACTCTACAGCGGCTACGATATCCAGCGCTGGAAGCCCGATCCGGCCCTGATGCATCACGCGGCAGATGCGATGCGCGTGGACGTGACGAAGTGCATTCTGGTGGATGATTCGGTGGCCGGCGCGCAATCCGGCATCGCGGCGGGCATGCAGGTGTTTTACTTCTGCGCCGATGCGCACAATCCGCCACTCGATCACCCGAATGTGACGCCGTTTACCGACCTGAGTCAGCTGCCTGAACTATGGCGCGCACGCGGATGGAATATCACCCGCTAATGTTGCCCGGCGGGTGCGCAAGCTTACCCGCCCTGGAGCACTGCATCACAGGCAAAAAAAACCTCTCCTGAGGGAGAGGTTTATTGTGGCGCGAGCGCGACGCTTACTCTTTCGGATCTTTGCCCGCCAGCAGCTTGTCCAGCTCGTCGCCGCCAACGTGACGGAAATCCTGCCCCTTCACGAAGTAGAAGATGTATTCGCAGATGTTCTGGCAGCGGTCGCCGATACGCTCAATAGAGCGTGCGCAGAACAGCGCGGTTAATACGCTGGGGATGGTGCGTGAGTCTTCCATCATGTAGGTCATCAGCTGGCGCACGATGCCTTCGTACTCCTGGTCCACCTTCTTGTCTTCGCGGTAGATGCGGATAGCTTCATCCAGATCCATACGCGCAAAGGCGTCGAGCACGTCGTGCAGCATTTGCACGGTGTGGCGGCCCAGCGACTCCAGGCTCACCAGCAGCGGCTGATGCTGCTGGGAGAATTTCTCCAGCGCGGTGCGGCAGATTTTGTCTGCTACGTCACCGATACGCTCCAGCTCGGCGATGGTTTTGATGATCGCCATCACCAGACGCAGGTCGCTCGCGGTCGGCTGACGTTTGGCAATGATGCGCACGCAGGCTTCATCGATCGCCACTTCCATCATGTTGACCTTCTGGTCACCGTCGATGACGCGCTTCGCCAGCTCGCTGTCCTGATTGTGCATCGCCGTGATGGCGTCAGACAGCTGCTGCTCCACCAGCCCGCCCATGGTCATCACCTGGGTGCGGATGTGCTCCAGCTCAGCGTTGAACTGGCCGGAGATATGTTTATTCAGATTCAGGTTATCCATGATTCCTCCCGTTACCCGGACGCGTGGTGCCTGTCACAGCGTGGCGACAGGCAGCAGCATCAGAGCCGATCAACCGTAGCGGCCAGTAATGTAATCTTCAGTTTGCTTCTTCTTCGGACGGGTAAAGAGTTCGTCGGTGTTGCTGAACTCGATAAGCTCGCCGAGATACATAAACGCGGTGTTATCAGAACAACGCGCAGCCTGCTGCATGTTGTGGGTAACGATAACCACGGTGTAGTCCTGCTTCAGCTCGGTGATCAGCTCTTCGATGCGCCCGGTAGAGATCGGGTCCAGCGCCGAGCAGGGTTCATCAAGAAGCAGCACTTCCGGGCGAATCGCGATACCGCGGGCGATACACAGACGTTGCTGCTGACCACCGGAGAGAGAATACCCGCTCTGGTGCAGCTTATCTTTGGTTTCATTCCATAATGCGGCTTTGGTCAACGCCCACTGCACGCGCTCGTCCATATCGGCACGGGAGAGCTTCTCGAACAGGCGCACGCCAAAGGCGATGTTGTCATAGATAGACATCGGGAACGGCGTCGGCTTCTGGAACACCATGCCCACTTTGGCGCGCAGCAGCGCGATGTCCTGGCTGTGGGTGAGGATGTTCTCACCGTCCAGCAGGATTTCGCCTTCGGCGCGCTGCTCCGGGTAAAGCGAATACATTTTGTTAAAGGTACGCAGCAGGGTGGATTTACCGCAGCCCGATGGCCCGATAAACGCCGTCACCTGATTTTTTGCGATATCCAGACTGATGTTCTTCAGGGCGTGGAATTTGCCGTAGTAGAAGTTCAGATCGCGAACCTGAATTTTGTCCGCTGGGGTATCAACAATACTCATCTCAATCTTTCCTCATCCGGCGCCGCCTGTGCAGCGCCGCAAAATTAACCGTGTTTACCTTTGGCGAACAGCACGCGCGCCAGGATATTCAGCAACAGGACGCACAGCGTAATAATCAGCACCCCGGCCCAGGCCAGCTGTTGCCACTCGGCAAACGGACTCATGGCGAATTTGAAAATGGTTACCGGCAGGTTAGCGATAGGCTGCATCATGTCCGTGCTCCAGAACTGGTTGGAGAGCGCGGTAAACAGCAGCGGTGCGGTTTCGCCTGCGATACGGGCTACGGCCAGCAGCACGCCGGTGATAATCCCGGAAACAGAGGCTTTCAGCGTAATGGCGGAGATCATCTTCCACTTCGGCGTGCCGAGGGCATAGGCCGCTTCACGCAGGCTGTCCGGCACCAGCTTCATCATGTTCTCGGTGGTACGGATCACGATCGGCACCTGCAGCAGCGCCAGCGCAATTACACCCGCCCAGCCGGAGAAGTGCTCCATCTGCGCCACCACGATGGTGTACACGAACAGGCCCACCACGATAGACGGGGCGGAGAGCAGAATGTCGTTGATGAAGCGGATAACTTCAGCAAGCAGGGATTTGCGCCCGTACTCCGCCAGATAAATACCCGCCAGGATACCTAACGGCGTACCGATAACCGTGGCCCACAGGATCAGCAGGCCGCTGCCCGCGAGGGCGTTCGCCAGACCACCGCCTGCGGTGTTCGGCGGCGGCGTCATCTCGGTGAACAGCGCCAGTGACATGCCGTCGATACCGCGCGTGACGGTAGAGAACAGGATCCACACCAGCCAGAACAGACCAAACGCCATGGTCGCCATAGAGAGCGTCAGGGCGAGGCGGTTCTTCATGCGGCGCTTCGCCTGCATTTTACGGCGCGACTCCGCCAGACCGGCGGTGTGTTGAAGTTCTAAGGTAGCCATTAGCGCGCCCCCTCGTTTTTCGCCAGACGCATGATCATGAATTTAGAAATCGCGAGCACGATGAAGGTGATCACGAACAGGATCAGACCCAGTTCCATCAGCGCGGCGACGTGCAGACCGGATTCCGCTTCTGCGAACTCATTCGCCAGCGCGGAGGTGATGCTGTTGCCCGGCATGTAGAGCGAGGCGCTGTCGAGCTGGTAGGTGTTACCGATGATGAAGGTCACCGCCATGGTTTCCCCCAGCGCACGACCGAGGCCCAGCATCACGCCGCCGATAACGCCGTTTTTGGTGAACGGCAACACGATGCGCCAGATCACTTCCCAGGTGGTGCAGCCGATGCCGTAGGCCGACTCTTTCATCATCACCGGGGTTTGTTCAAACACATCGCGCATTACCGCCGCGATGTAAGGGATGATCATGATGGCGAGAATGACGCCCGCCGCCAGGATACCAATCCCGAATGCCGGGCCAGAGAACAGCGCGCCAACAAACGGAATGTTCGACAGCACGTTGCCGACCGGCTCCTGGAAATATGTCGCGAACAGCGGGGCAAAGATGAACAGCCCCCACATGCCGTACACGATACTCGGAATAGCCGCGAGCAGTTCAATGGCGATACCCAGCGGGCGTTTCAGCCAGGCCGGGGCCAGTTCCGTCAGGAACAGTGCGATACCGAAGCTCACCGGAACGGCGATCAGTAACGCAATAAAGGAGGTCACCAGTGTGCCGTAGATCGGCACCAGCGCACCGTAGATGTCGTTAGGCGCATCCCACTCTTTGGTCCAGAGGAAGGAGAAGCCAAACTTCTGAATACTTGGCCAGGAGGAGATGATGAGGGAGATGATAATGCCGCCCAGCAGCAATAGCACAATCAGCGCAGCCAGTCTGACCAGCGCGCTGAATATCATGTCACCTTTTTTGCCTGGAGGCGTAAATGCAGGCTTGGTTGCAGCCATAAGTTACTCTTTAGGTTTAGGTACTGACTCTAACAAACTGCCCGGTTGCGTGAGCGTACCGGGCCTGAAAATCAACGATAACATCCTGTTATGCGGGCGGATAACGCATGGTCATCCGCCACGATACGCTTAGTACAGCGCTTTACCACTGCTGTCTTTTACGTTGGTTTTCCATGCTGCACGAATCTGCTCAACAACGCTGTCCGGCAGGCTGGCGTAATCCAGGTCGTTCGCTTCTTTGGCACCGTCTTTGAAGGCCCAGTCGAAGAATTTCAGCACTTCAGCGCCCTGCTCAGGTTTCTTCTGCTCTTTGTGAACCAGGATGAAGGTGGTGGAGGTAATCGGCCACGCATCGTCACCTTTCTGGTTAGTCAGGTCCTGTGCGAAGGATTTGCTCCAGTCCACTTCTTTCGCGGCGTTGGAGAAGCTCTCTTCGGTCGGGCTTACCGGCTTGCCGTCAGCAGAGATCAGCTTGGTGTAAGCCAGGTTGTTCTGCTTAGCGTAAGCGTATTCAACGTAACCGATAGCACCCGGCAGACGCTGTACGAAGGCTGCGATACCGTCGTTACCTTTACCGCCCAGACCGGTCGGCCAGTTAACGGTAGAGCCAGAGCCTACTTTAGATTTCCACTCTTCGTTCACTTTAGCCAGGTAGCCGGTGAAGACGAAGGAGGTGCCTGAACCGTCAGCACGACGCACAACGGCGATGTTCTGAGAAGGCAGTTTCAGACCCGGGTTGAGTTTGGTGATTGCCGCGTCATCCCATTTTTTGATTTTGCCCAGGTAGATGTCACCCAGGGTTTTGCCGTCCAGCACCAGCTCACCGGTTTTGATGCCCGGGACGTTGATAGCCAGAACCACACCACCGATAACGGTCGGGAACTGGAACAGGCCTTCCTGCTGCAGTTTCTCGTCAGACAGCGGGGCGTCAGAAGCGCCGAAATCAACGGTGTTAGCGATAATCTGTTTTACACCACCTGAGGAACCGATACCCTGGTAGTTCACTTTGCTACCGGTAGCTTTCTGATAGGTATCTGCCCATTTGGCATACACCGGCGCAGGGAAGGTTGCACCCGCGCCAGTCAGGCTTGCCGCTGCGTTAACAGCGAAAGCGCTCAGGGAGAAGGTCGCGGCGACAACAGTTGCGACAGTGGTACGCATGATGTTCATAATGTCTCCTGCAAGGTGTTCGTAAGGTGTTGTTTAGTTTCCACGATGAGCAAAATAGGACAAACAGGTGACAGCTAAATGTACGAAATATGACAGTTTTGTGACAGCGCAATCTTGTCGATAAGATTTTTCGTAAATCTACGCCTTTTCAAGCAGATAACAAGAAAGATGACGGCAGGATGTCGGTAAAATTTTATTTTTATTACAGTGAAAAAATAGCTGAATATGACAGAAAGTCATTTCTGAAGCGCATCTGATGATGAAAATTGCGGACGGGTATAAAGATAAAAACGCCCCGCTTATCATCAAGCGGGGCGTGAGGATTACTCGACGGTCACCGATTTTGCCAGGTTGCGCGGCTGATCGACGTCGGTGCCTTTGATAAGCGCGACGTGATAGGCCAGCAGCTGCAGCGGAACGGTATAGAAGATCGGGGCGATGCTCTCTTCCACATGCGGCATCTGGATGATGTGCATGTTATCGCTGCTGGTGAAACCGGCATCCTGATCGGCGAAGACAAACAGCACGCCGCCGCGGGCGCGTACTTCTTCGATGTTGGATTTCAGTTTTTCCAGCAGCTCGTTGTTCGGCGCAACCACGATCACCGGCATGTCAGCGTCAATCAGCGCCAGCGGGCCGTGTTTCAGCTCGCCTGCCGCGTAGGCTTCGGCGTGAATGTAGGAGATCTCTTTCAGCTTCAGCGCGCCTTCGAGGGCAATCGGATACTGATCGCCGCGACCGAGGAACAGCGCGTGATGCTTGTCGGAGAACGCTTCCGCCAGCGCTTCGATGCGTTTGTCCTGGGAGAGCATCTGCTCAATACGGTTCGGCAGCGCCTGCAGGCCATGCACGATGTCCTGCTCGATCGCCGCATCCACGCCTTTCAGACGGCTCAGTTTCGCCACCAGCATCAGCAGCACGGTTAATTGGGTGGTGAACGCCTTGGTAGACGCCACGCCAATTTCGGTGCCCGCTTTGGTCATCAGCGCCAGGTCGGACTCACGCACCAGCGAGGAGCCGGGCACGTTGCAGATCGCCAGCGAGCCAAGATAACCCAGCTCTTTCGACAGACGCAGTGCCGCCAGGGTATCTGCGGTTTCGCCGGACTGCGACAGCGTGATCATCAGGCTGTTACGGCGCACGGCGGATTTGCGATAGCGGAACTCGGAGGCGATCTCCACGTCACACGGCACGCCAGCCAGCGATTCAAACCAGTAGCGCGACACCATACCGGAGTTGTACGACGTGCCGCATGCCACGATCTGGATGTGCTCTACCTGCGACAGCAGCGCGTTTGCCTGCGGGCCGAGTTCGCTGAGATCAACCTCACCGTGGCTGATGCGCCCGGTCAGGGTGTTTTTGATGGCGTTCGGCTGCTCGTAAATCTCTTTCTGCATGTAGTGACGATAGATACCTTTATCGCCCGCATCGTACTGCAGGTTAGATTCGATCTCCTGACGCGTGGTTTCCGCGCCAGACTTATCAAACACCTTCACGCTACGGCGCGTCACTTCAGCAATATCGCCCTCTTCAAGGAAGATAAAGCGGCGGGTCACCGGGAGAAGCGCCAGCTGATCGGAGGCGATAAAGTTTTCCCCCATGCCGAGGCCGATAACCAGCGGGCTGCCGGAGCGGGCCGCCAGCAGGGTGCTCGGGTCGCGGGTATCCATGATCACCGTGCCGTAGGCACCGCGCAGCTGCGGGATGGTACGCAGCACCGCTTCGCGCAGCGTACCGCCCTGGGCCAGTTCCCAGTGCACCAGGTGCGCGATAACTTCGGTATCGGTTTCGGAGACGAAGGTGTAGCCGCGCGCTTTCAGTTCTTCGCGCAGCGGTTCGTGGTTTTCGATGATGCCGTTATGCACTACCACGATATGTTCAGAAACATGCGGGTGCGCATTCCCTTCTGACGGCTCGCCGTGGGTCGCCCAGCGGGTATGGGCGATCCCCGTACCGCCGTGCAGGGCGTGCTCTTCTGCCGCCTGAGCCAGCATCTGGACTTTGCCAAGACGGCGCAGACGCGTCATCCTGCCTTCACTGTCTACCACCGCCAGACCCGCAGAGTCATAGCCGCGATACTCCAGACGACGCAACCCTTCGAGAAGGATCTCAGCAATATCACGTTGCGCGACCGCGCCAACAATTCCACACATAGTTTTTGATTCCTGATTCTGGCATTACGCCACGCGTTGTCTGACGACCTTGTTGCCCGTTTACCGGGCGCCCCGAGCCTTGTAGAGAGTGGGGTTATTATTCTGGTACTGCTGGTGGGCGGGAGATTATGTTATCCCCTCATCCCGGCACGTCGCAGGCGCTTTCGCGTCACCAACGTGCAAAACGTTCAACGGGCAGCAAATGCCACCCGCCGCGTATTACTTTTTCTTCACCGGACGCTGCCAGCCCTGCTTGTGCACCTGCGGAACGCGGCTCAGCACCAGTTCGTTTGCAGCGACATCGCGCGTCACGGTGGTGCCTGCGGCAATGGTGGCACCGTTGCCAACGCTGACCGGGGCCACCAGCTGGGTATCGGAGCCGACAAACACGTCATCGCCGATCAGGGTTTTGTGCTTGTTCGCGCCATCGTAGTTGCAGGTGATAGTGCCCGCGCCGATATTCACGTTGTCGCCAATCTCGGCATCGCCCAGATAGCTGAGATGACCCGCTTTGGAGCCTTTGCCCAGACGCGCTTTTTTCATCTCAACGAAATTGCCGACGTGAGCGCCTTCCGCCAGCTCAGCGCCCGGGCGCAGACGGGCAAACGGCCCGATGGTGCAGGCGGCGTCGAGGCGGGCATCTTCCACCACGGTATAAGGGCTGATTTCGCAGTCATCACCGATGACGCTGTTTTTAATCACGCAGCCGGTACCGATCTTCACGCGGTGACCGAGGGTGACCTGACCTTCGATGATGACGTTAGTGTCGATCTCAACGTCGCGGCCATGCGTCAGCTCACCGCGTAGATCGAAACGGGCCGGATCGAGCAGCATCACGCCGGCAAGCAGCAGTTTTTCTGCCTGCTCTGCCTGATACACGCGCTCAAGGCGGGAGAGCTGCAGGCGGTTATTCACGCCTTCCACTTCACTCAGGCGATCCGGGTGCGCAGCAACCACTTCACGGCCTTCCTGATGCGCCATCGCGATCACGTCCGTAATGTAGTATTCGCCCTGCGCATTATTGTTGTTCAGCTTGCCCAGCCAGCGCTTCAGGTCGGCCCCGTTGGCCACCAGAATGCCGGTGTTGATTTCGTTAATCTGGCGCTGCGCGTCGGTGGCATCTTTATGTTCGACAATGCCGACCACCGCGCCGTTCTCACGCACGATGCGGCCATAGCCGGTCGGGTCGTCGAGTTTGACGGTAAGCAGACCAATACCGCCCTGCGGCTTCGTCTCACGCAGGCGCGTCAGCGTCTCCAGGGTAATCAGCGGTACGTCGCCGTAGAGCATCAGGATGTCTTCGTCATCGGCAAAGAACGGAGCGGCCTGCTGCATCGCGTGTCCGGTACCCAACTGTTCGGCCTGCAATACCCAGTTCAGCGCGTCGTCGCGCAGCGTCTGCTTCAGCAGTTCACCGCCGTGGCCATATACCAGATGCACGTTTTTCGCGCCTGATTTATTAGCGGTATCAATGACATGCTGAACCATTGGTTTCCCGGCGATGCGGTGCAGCACCTTCGGCAGATCGGAATACATGCGGGTCCCTTTGCCAGCGGCGAGGATCACCACGCTTAATGCACTGTTTGACATACGCGTCCTGATTCAAAATTTGGTAAGAAGTAAAACGGTTTCACGTTGAAAATTCTACATATTTTTCAGCATGAAATGGCATCACTGAAAGCGATATTTTTCCGTTATCCACAGGCGTTTTCAGCCCCATCTCAGGCCTTTTCTGTCTGTTCTGAGCCGATAACAAACCGCCCGGACCGTGGAATTCTCCACAGTGTAGCGCTTTTTTAATTGTCTGAAATTAAGTGCTGCATTCGGAATGCGAAGAGGGGCAGTTAGCGACGGGTTTTATCCAGACAGAATGCCCGCCGCGCGACGAATAGCAGGCAAAAAAAATGCCAGTCATCAGACTGGCATTTTCACGTTCAAGCCGGTGTTACATCGCTTTTCTGGTCAACTCGATAACGCGCAGTTTCGCGATCGCTTTAGCCAGTTCAGCAGAAGCCTGGGCATAGTCCACGTCACCGTGGGAGCTACGCACCTGCTCTTCAGCCTTACGCTTCGCTTCCAGGGCTCGCGCTTCGTCGAGATCCTGACCACGAATCGCGGTATCAGCCAGAACGGTCACGCTGCCGGGTTGTACTTCAAGTACCCCGCCGGACAGGTAGATATACTCTTCATGACCGTGCTGCTTAACGATGCGGATCATACCAGGCTTAATGGCAGTGAGCAGCGGGGCGTGGCCCGGGTAAATACCCAGCTCACCTTCGCTACCCGTTACCTGGATTTTTTCCACGGTGCCGGTAAACATCTGTTTCTCAGCACTCACGACATCCAGGTGGTAAGTCATAGCCATGTCACCCTCCGATTAAGGCGTTAAAGTTTTTTGGCTTTTTCCACGGCTTCGTCGATGGAGCCAACCATGTAAAACGCCTGCTCCGGCAGATGGTCGAATTCACCGTCCATGATGCCTTTAAAGCCACGGATAGTGTCTTTCAGCGACACGAACTTGCCCGGAGAACCGGTGAAGACTTCCGCTACGAAGAACGGCTGGGACAGGAAGCGCTGGATTTTACGCGCACGCGCTACAACCAGTTTGTCTTCTTCAGACAGCTCGTCCATACCGAGGATCGCGATGATGTCTTTCAGTTCCTGATAACGCTGCAGGATGGACTGAACGCCACGCGCGGTGTCGTAGTGCTCCTGACCAACTACCATCGGATCGAGCTGACGGCTGGTGGAATCCAGCGGGTCAACGGCCGGGTAGATACCCAGAGACGCGATCTGACGGCTCAGTACCACGGTTGCATCTAAGTGCGCAAAGGTGGTGGCTGGTGACGGGTCAGTCAGGTCATCCGCAGGCACGTATACCGCCTGAACGGAGGTGATAGAACCGGTTTTGGTGGAGGTGATACGTTCCTGCAGAACGCCCATCTCTTCCGCCAGCGTCGGCTGATAACCTACCGCAGAAGGCATACGACCCAGCAGTGCAGATACTTCGGTACCGGCCAGGGTGTAACGGTAGATGTTATCGACGAACAGCAGTACGTCACGACCTTCGTCACGGAATTTCTCAGCCATGGTCAGGCCGGTCAGAGCAACGCGCAGACGGTTTCCCGGCGGCTCGTTCATCTGGCCATAAACCAGGGATACTTTGTCCAGAACGTTGGAGTCGGTCATTTCGTGGTAGAAGTCGTTACCTTCACGGGTACGCTCGCCCACGCCCGCAAACACGGAGTAACCGGAGTGCTCAATCGCGATGTTACGAATGAGTTCCATCATGTTTACGGTTTTACCTACGCCCGCACCACCTAACAGACCCACTTTACCGCCCTTCGCGAACGGACACATCAGGTCGATTACTTTGATACCGGTTTCCAGCAGTTCCTGAGAGCTGGACAGCTCTTCATAAGCCGGAGCGGCGCGGTGGATAGCCCAACGCTCTTCTTCGCCGATGTCGCCTTTCATGTCGATCGGCTGACCCAGCACGTTCATGATACGGCCAAGGGTCGCTTTACCTACCGGGACTTCAATCGGGTGAGCGAGGTCAGCAACATCCAGACCACGACGCAGACCGTCGGAAGAACCCATTGCGATGGTACGAACGATACCGCCGCCGAGCTGCTGCTGCACTTCAAGCACCAGACGCTCATCACCATTTGTTACCTCAAGGGCATCGTACACCTTTGGTACGGCATCCTGAGGGAACTCGACGTCGACCACGGCGCCGATTACCTGGACAATCTTTCCAGTAGCCATCTTGAATCCTCTACGAAATAACCTGGTTAAACCGCGGCGGCCCCCGAGACAATCTCGGTGAGTTCCTGAGTAATGCTGGCCTGACGAGCTTTGTTGTATACCAACTGCAGCTCTTTGATCAGGTTCCCGCCATTATCGGTTGCGGCTTTCATCGCCACCATTCGTGCGGCCTGCTCGCTGGCCAGGTTTTCTACCACGCCCTGATAAACCTGAGATTCCACATAACGACGCAGGAGAGTATCCAGCAGCGCTTTCGGGTCTGGCTCATACAGGTAATCCCAGGATTTGCGATTCAACTCTTCATCTTCTGAAGCCGGTAATGGCAGCAGCTGAGTGATGGTTGGAGCCTGAGACATGGTGTTAATAAATTTGTTGCTGACAACGTACAGCTTGTCCAGACGGCCTTCATCATAGGCCTGCAACATCACTTTTACCGGGCCGATCAGTTCGGACAGGGAAGGGTTATCCCCCATGCCGGTTACCTGCGCGACAATGTTGCCGCCTACGGAGTTGAAGAATGACACGCCTTTGGAGCCGATCATTGCGATATCGCACTGAACGCCTTTATCAGACCACTCTTTCATATCCGCCAGCAGTTTTTTGAACAGGTTAATGTTCAAGCCACCGCACAGACCACGGTCGGTAGACACCACCAGGTAGCCCACGCGTTTTACGTCGCGCTCTTCCAGGTAAGGGTGCTTATATTCCAGATTACCGGTGGCAAGGTGACTGATCACTTTGCGCATGGTATCTGCATAAGGACGGCTGGCCGCCATGCGATCCTGCGATTTACGCATTTTGGAAGCGGCGACCATCTCCATCGCTTTAGTGATCTTTTGCGTGTTCTGGACGCTTGCG